>Ga0187893_10002702_pt1 | contig 38230 bp, 30 predicted proteins | sample MA1701074metaG_FD_139574 | JGI IMG/M metagenome (GOLD analysis project Ga0187893, IMG submission 139574) | White microbial mat communities from a basaltic lava cave in the Kipuka Kanohina Cave System on the Island of Hawaii, USA - MA170107-4 metaG ... | reverse complement strand
GTGGAGGTCAGCCCATCATCATAGAAGCTCCGCTGGTAACGGCGCAATCGTCGAAATCGACGACTCAAGCTCGCTTATTGAGCACGATCCTATTTGGAATCATGCCCTGGTTGTGCATCGCCTTGGGTGTTTGGGCCGTCGCCTTACGGCCATGGGATCGACAGGCCTGGCTTCTGCTCGTATTGATGGTGAGCTTTCCTCACCTCTCCAATCCACCGCATACCCATTGGCCGGACGGCTTTCGCACCTTTGCCATCCTTTATCACGGAGCCTGCTACATGCTGCTTCCCGTGAGCATGGTGCTGTTCGGCGTGTATTTCGCCGAACGTCTGTCTCTCGACAGGCGCTTTCCCTGGGCCAAGTATCTACTGATCATCCCCGCCATAGTTAGTGGTGCGGCAAACGTGACAGTCACTTATCTGCGCTCAGAGAATTTTCTTCTGGCGCCAGGTCTGCTCCGGACGCTGCCAACGTTTTCGCAATGGATGTCCATTGTGCATTTCGTCTCGATTGGCGTATTCTTCGCCTGTCTTGGAATGAAGACCGGGATGTCGCAGAATCCGGACGCGCGGCGGCGGCTAAAGCTGCTGCTGATCGGGACGCAAATCGCGATGGGGCCTACGTTCCTGCTGATCCTGTTCACCGGGTTCACCGGACTGAATTCCCCTTCCTGGCTGGTAACAGCGTGCCTGCTCATGGTTTTTTTGTTTCCGCTGACCTTCTTTTACGTGATTGTCGTGCATCGGGCATTGGGTGTCGGCGTAGTAGTCCGGCAGGGAATTCAGTATGCGCTCGCGCGAGGCGGGGCCAGGATCCTATTTCTGGCTTTGGGCGTCGCGGTGCTGTTCTACTCCATCAACACGGCACTCGATCCCGATGTGAAGCGGCCGAACAAGTTCGCCGTGATCGCGCTGGGTGTCACAGGACTGTTTGTGCTGCAGCGCTTGCGCCTCCGCATCGCGGACACAATCGATCGCCACTTCTTCCGCCAAGCTTACGATGCCGAGCGCATCCTATTGGAATTGAGTGAGGACGTGCGGACCATCGTAGACTCCCAATCCTTATTGAAAACGGTGGGGGGGAAGATTTCGGAGACCTTGTTTGTGCCCCGGGTGGTGGTCTTCTTAGAGGAGGGCCAGAGCTACCGCCCGGCCTATTCACTTGGGTACGAACGGCGCCCTGATGTTTCGTTTTCGGATGGCGCCGCCACAGTGCAGCAGTTGCGCGAAGCGCGGGAACCGGCCCGTGTGTATCTCGACGATAAGAATTCGTGGCTGTATCGCACGCCCGATATGACCGAGGAAGAACGCCGGAAGCTGGAAACGCTGGAATCGCAGTTGATCCTGCCTCTCGCGGTTAAGGAGAAGCTGTTGGGCTTCATCAGCCTCGGGCAGAAGCGATCGGAGGAACCGTATTCCGGGTCAGACCTTCGTCTGCTCCGGTCGCTGGCCGTGCAGACAGGTCTCGCGCTCGAGAATAGCCGCCTCACAGCCGTCGTTGCGCAGGAGGCGGCGCAACGGGAGAAGCTGAATCGCGAACTCGAGATCGCGCGGGAGGTTCAGGAGCGGCTGTTCCCGCAGCAGATCCCAGTGATCGAGGGCCTCGACCTCGCCGGTGGCTGCCGTCCCGCGCTGGAGGTTGGCGGCGACTATTACGACTTCCTGCAACTCTCTGATGGCAATCTCGGCGTAGTGATTGGCGATGTGGCCGGCAAAGGAATCGCGGCAGCGCTGCTGATGGCAAGCCTGCAGGCGTCCGTACGCAGTCAGATTGTGGTTCCGGGCGAATCCTTGGCCGGGATCATCGCGCGGGTCAATACGCTGATCTACGAATGCTCGACATCGAGCCGCTACGCGACTCTGTTCTATGGCCAGCTCAATCTGAAGACCATGGAGCTGAATTATGTCAATGCCGGCCAAAACCCGCCACTGCTGTTGCGTGCTACGGGCGAGGTAGAGCAACTTCAAGTGGGAGGCACCGTGGTGGGATTGCTGCCTCGATTTCCCTATCAGCAGGGTAAGGTAGAAATGCGCCGCGGCGATATGCTGCTGGGGTTTACCGACGGGGTGAGCGAAGCGCAGAATTACTCGCACGACGAATGGGGGGAGGATAGGCTGATCGCGACGATCCGGCACGCGGGGCCGGTCGCGGCAGCCGAGTTGATCCCGATCATACTAGATGCGGCGGATGAATTCGTAGCGGGAGCCCCGCAGCACGACGACATGACGATGGTCATCGTAAAGTTGGTTTGAGTGATCAAGCCAATTGGACGTTTTCTCCATCGATGAAGGCTGACCGCCCGCCATTGCAGATCGACAGCCGGCCCGCCTCCACTACCGCCTCGTTATACCAGCTATTGGCAGGTGTCGCGAGGATGCCAGCCACGTCGATTTCATGGAGCGCGGTTGCTTTGTCAGTTGCTGCCTCGACGCGAAGGATCGCGCGCACGAGCTGCTCGATGGAGCGATACCCGTAACCGACCGGAACCAATCCCGGCCCGCCGTAATCGGTGTACTGGAAATATTCGGTGCTCGGCTCTGCAAAAGTGGTGCCACCCGGCGAGTCCATAGGCCGCGTGTAGCAGTACTTGATTCCGCGGTATTGGTCGGAATGGTCGAGCCATGCGCCGCGCTCGCCATCGGCGAAATACATCGTGATGCCCTGCGTGTTCGAACCCGGAGCCTGATCCGGAAAGCTCAAGGAGTTCTGCACATTCAGACACGCGCCGTTGCTCCAGATCACGCGTGCGTCGGTCCACAAATACGCCTCATTGCCGTTGGGGAACTTGTCCTTGATACCGTACACCGAAACCGATACAGGTAGCAGTCCAGTAATGAAGTGAACCAGGTCCACATAGTGGCAGCCGATATAGGTGAACGAATCCGAGTTGTCGCAGGTGAACCAGTTCTGGAAATTTGAATGGCGATAGTACCATTTCTCCATAAGACGTGCGGTGCCGAGCTTAAATTCGCCGAACATTCCGGCGCGATAGCGGCGGCGGGCGAGATGGCTACGGTCATCGAATCGCTTGTGATACTCGACGCCCACGAACAGGTTCCGCGCGCGCGCTTCACGCTCGATCTCACGTGCCTGTGCAACATGTAGCACAAGCGGTTTGACCGCGATGACGTGCTGATCGCGGTGAAGAGCCTCCATCACCATGTCGTAATGAAGTTGATCGGGCGTGGCGACAATCACGATTTGTCGTGGAGGGAGCGCTGCGATCACGTCCTTGTAGAGATCGGGATGCTTTCCCGCTTTGTCTGGAAGTGCACGGAAGGAGTGGCCCGGAAAGGCACGCTGGATGGTTTCATTGCCGGCGAGGGCATCGACGGTCGTCTTGGTTTGAGCGACGACGGTGACAACGCCGATGACGTCGTTTCTCTGCAGTTGATACAGGGAGGGCAGGATCTGATCGTGGGCGATCATGCCGCCGCCGATCAGAGTTACGGAGGGCTGGGACATGTTATCTAGGTTCCAAGCTGGTGGGCTAAATCGACGAAGTCCTTGCCGTGAACGTCAATGGACTCCTCCCGCGATACATCCACTTTGCGATCCGGCCCGAACTCGAGCGGCCGCTCAACGAACGCCGTGCGCATTCCGGTCTTGGCGGCGGCATGGAGGTCGTTCTTATGCGCGGCGACCATCATCACTTCCCAAGGCCTTAGGCCAAGCAGTGAAGCGGCCGTCAGATAGGCTTCCGGATCAGGTTTGTAGTGTTTGGCGAGTTCGGCGGAAAGAATGACGTCCCAGGGCAAGCCGCCAAACTTCGCCATGTTAGTGAGCAACGCCACGTTGCCGTTGGAGAGTGTCGCGACGATGTACTTCTTCTTCAGGCGCGTGAGACCGTCAACCGAATCGGGCCAAGGATGGAGCCTATGCCAAATGCGATTCAGATGCTCCTTGTCTGCTTCAGTGAGCCCGGTGATTTTGAACTCTTCCAGAAGCCTGTCGAGAACTCGCCGGTGAAGCTGATCAATGGTCATCCAGGGCAGCGTACCGGTCCGGACTTCATTCATGGAAGGAGCGTAGCCCGCGCGCCAGCGGTCCGCGAAAGCGGCCCAATCCGCTTGGATGTGATGCGAGCGGGAGAATACTTCGCCTTCCTTGATGATGGAGCCGCGCCAATCGACGACTGTGCCGAAGACATCGAATGTCAGGGCTTTTACCTGCGGAATCGGCATGATTGACTCCTAGCAGCTATGCGGCGGCCTGCCGGGCGGCAAGCGCTTCCGCAAACGCTTCCTCGAACACGTCGAGTGATTCCCTCATCGCCTCTTCGTTGATCACCAGCGGCGGACAGATTTTGATCGTGCCCCCGCTAAACCCGACCGGAGAAAACATGAGCACACCTTTATCCATTGCGTGGTGGATCGCATCCCAGGCAAGATCGGCATCAGGCTCGAGCGTGCCAGGCTTTATACAGGCAACACCCGCCACGAGGCCCTTGCCGTCCACACAACCAATCTGCGGGTACCGCGACTTCATCTGGCGCAAGCGGTCGTGCAGGATCGCACCAATGCGCGCGGCGTTGCCGGTAAGATCTTCGCGCAAGATGGCCTCAATGTTGGCGAGTCCCGCCGCACAACACACAGGATTCCCTGTGTGCGTGGATGTCATGCTGCCAGGCGGATGCAGATCCATCACATCGGCCCAGCCAATCACGCAGGCCAGTGGAAGAGAGCTGGAGACACCCTTCCCCCAGGTCGTAAGATCCGGGAGGATGCCGTAATGTTGATAGCCCGCCAGCTTTCCTGTGCGGCCGAAACCTGCCTGAACTTCATCGCAGACCAGAAGCGCCTTGTGACCCGAGCACCATGCCCGCAACTGCTGCATGTATTCCACAGGCGCGAAGGCGGCGCTGCCACCCTGATAGGTCTCGAGAATCACGCCGGCAACGTTGGCCGGCTGTACACCGCTCTCGTTGATGGCGCGCATGAACCCGTCGAAGGATGTGTCTCGAGTGCGGAATCCATCCGGAAACGGAACCTGGATAAAACCGGGATCGAAGTTGACGATCCATTCCTTGAGTCCCGGAATGCCTCCCGCCTGCTGCGATCCGAGAGTGCGTCCATGAAAAGCTTTGTCGAACGATACAACCACGTTCTTGGAGCGGCCACCCACTCTGACGCCGTGGGTCCGGCACAGTTTGATCGCGCACTCGACGGCTTCCGAACCGGTTGTCAGCAGGAATACCTTGCGATCCGGTTCTCCGAACATCGTAGCGAGTTTCTCGACCAGCCGCGCGCGGATTTCATGAGGGAAACAGTAGTTGGACAGCAGCTTGCGCTGGGCCTGGGCAATGATGGCGCTGACGATGTCCGGGTGGGAGTGTCCCGCGTTGGTGATCAGCACGCCGCTCGACCAGTCGATCCAGTAGTTGCCCGCAGGATCATACACTTGAAAGCCTTCAGCGCGGTCCCACAGGATCGGCGGTTGGCCCTTCATCGCGACCGGCTCGTACCGGTAGAGTTTCTCGAGCGTGGGGACGGTCTGCGGTGCGGGAAGCTCGGTCACGATGCGCCGGTACTTCGTTTCAACGCGAGGGACACGCCGGGGAGTGAGGCTGTATTCTCTGGCCATGGGGAAATTTGATTTTACAATGGCCTGGATATGTGGTTTCGCAGCTCTTGAAAGACGCGTCGGCACTCCGCAGACGACTGCTGTACTTTTTCGGGACTGATTATTGCGAGCAGAGCTGTTGCATGAGCAGCCTTGTCTTTCCTGTAAGCGCCTTTCTTCGACCTGCGGCTGGCCTGATCCAGACCTCTCAAGACCTCACTCTTGTCGATCGTTTCTACGGAGTCAGCGCTTCCTGGGAGCGAGCTTATCTGAAATCCTTTTCCGAATTAGTTCTCGACCGCATCGCGATCGGCAAGGAATCAGCTCTCCATGACTTGGACCATGTAAAAAGTGGACGAATCGGTGGTTCGCCCGCTTAGCGGTCCATCGGCGTCTACAAGCAACAAGCAAACCCTTGCCTGGTCTTCCGTGCTCTGTGGAAGTCCTGTTCGCTATTGCTCTTGCTGCCGCCTGCATGCAATTGGAATCGAACCTTATTACTCCTCGCAAGCTCGACTGTCTCACGCAGAAAGGAATGAAATCCTTGTCTTAGCCTCGCGTCCCCCTCAAAATACAAGGTGAATTTCGCTTACCAACGGTTCCCCCCGATTTCCCCTTTTCGCCAGAGCTGGCCAAGCGAGTAGTGCTCTAGCCACTCCTTGAGCTTGTCGGGATCGAGGCGGCTCAACTGAGTCGAATGACCGACGTCTTTCTCGCATACCAGGATCGATTCTGGTACGCTGCCGAGGGAGTCGACGAGTTCCACCGAATGGGTAGTTACGATTAGTTGCATTCGCTCTGACGCCTCCAGCAGTATCCGTCCCACGATCGGCAAGGCGTCGGGGTGGAGACCGGTTTCGGGTTCCTCAATGCAAACCAGCGGCGGCGGATCGGGATCCAGGAGAACTGCCAGCAGGCATAGAAACTTCAATGTCCCGTCCGATATTCGCTGCCCTGGAACAGGATCGAGAAGCCCGTTTTCTTCCAGAATCACCGTCCAAGTGGCGCCCCTGAACCGCGGCTTGATCGACCGAAAATCATCGCTCAGCTCTTGCAGGTGCCTCTCGATGTTTTCAAGCTTGTTGTTAATGTGAAACTCATGCAGAACAAGAGCCAAATTGTGACCAAGCTCATCCGGGTTGGAACCGTCCTCCGGTCCCACGATGCCTTGCCGCAATGGGTCTTTCCTTCTTGTGGAAAACTCACGATAGATCCTGATGGTGTTAAGCCATTTGGCCAAACGCGTGAGAGGGGTCGGGTCAGCCGGCATCCGGTGGAGTGAAAGAAAAGGAGAGTGAGCCGCGGGATGCATGGCTTCGGGAAGGTTGAACAAATTCGCGTAGCTGATTCGCTCGGCGTTACGGTCCACCAGCCAGCGAGGACCCGTGCCCGTGGGCTGTTCAACGAGCTTCTCAGACTTGACTAGCGGGGCATTCTCCACCGATGCGAATTGAATAGAATAATTCAGGGGTAGCGGGTACGGTCCTGGGTTGACGTCGACCGCGAGACTCCCGAATTGCGCCGCTTCCCCTTTCCAAATCCAAGCGCAGGCGCCGCCTCCCTGCATCAAGTACGCGCCGAAGTTCGCGGAGCAAGCCCGAAGCAGTCCTATGATCTCAATCAGATTCGATTTACCTGCTCCATTAGGACCGATGAGCACGTTCAAATTTCCGAGCTCAATCTTGTTGTCCCGGAAAGAAAGCAGATTCTGGATATGAATCTGGCGGAGAGACATGCTCAAGCCATTGTATGTCGCGATTCCTCGGCGGCCATGCGATGCTCATGATGTGGGAAACACTTCAGCAAAAATGACTTCCCGACGCAATTTTCTCCGTGCGAGTGCGATCGGCGTGGCAGCCCCGTACGTCACGCGCACTCATGCGCTCGCTGCCCAGCAGCGGCGCGGTTTGAAGATCTTCATGCACTGCGACATGGACGGCTCCAGCGGTATCTTCACGCGCGAACAGGCCTGGTACTGGGAGAATGGCGTCCGGGAACATGTCGCGACCGAGGCCCGTGAGCTCTTTACCGCCGACATCAACGCGGCCAGCGCGGCGGCACTCGCCTCGGGCGTCACCGAGCTGATCGTTTGCGACACCCACCACGGCGGAGGCAATTTCATACGCGAGAAGCTGTTATCCGACCCACGAATCACGTACCTTTATCGAAGTGTCGGCATGGAGAATGGAAAACGCCGCTGGATGCCGGGCTTGGATGAAACCGTCGCCGGGCTGATGTTGCCCGGCCACCATGCCAAGGCATCTACGGAAGGCGCGTTCCTGCCGCACACGTGGAACTTTGAATGGTTAGACTTCACGATCAATGGACAGAGCGTCGGCGAGATCGGGATCGAATCCTGCTACGCCGGCCATTGGGACATACCGCTCATTTTTGTGCAAGGTGATGAGGCAGCCTGTCACGAAACACGGCTTCAGTTTCCCTGGGCTGCCACCACGGCCGTCAAGCGTGGAACGACTGAATCCTGTACCGGCCTGGATCCCAAGTCGGCGCACCAAGAGACTGCGCGGGGGATCGCTCAGGCTATCAGCAATCTGCAAGCCGGTAAAGTGCGTCCTTACAAACCCACCCTGCCGATGACCGTCACGCTGCGAATGAGAACCATGGATGGCGCCGTGAAAGCAGCTCAACGACCCGGCGTTCTGCGCCTGGACGATCACACCGTCGAGGCTCGTGTGGGCCGGCAAGCGGACGTAGTGAAGTGGCTGTTGGGCACCGGGCTGGACATGGCGCCGTGACACCGGATTCGTGGGGCAGGCCCTCGGGCTGCGGCGGCCCGCCCGCTAGCTCACGCGACTAGACCTGCTCTCTCCAGCAGCGCGGCGGGGTCCGGGTCGCGTCCCATGAAGCTCCGGTAGAGTTGCGCGGGATCCTCGCTGTCGCCGCGCTCCAGAATTCTGCTGCGGAAACGCGAACCGGCCTCCGGAGAGAAGATGCCGAGGCGCCGGAACAGGGTGAAGGCATCGGCGTCGAGCACTTCAGCCCACTTGTACGAGTAGTAGGCCGCAGCATAACCGACGGGACCGGAGAACAGGTGGCTGAAGGAATTGATCATCGCGTGATCATCCGGCAAAGGCGCGGGAGAGAATTCGTCGAGCAGGCGGCGGCTGTAAAGAATAACATTGCCATCGCGCTCGGGAGAATACTCGCGATGGAGGGCCATGTCGAGGAATCCGAGACTTAATTGCCGCATTTGGGCGTTGGCGGCGCGGAAGGTGCGCGCGCGCTTCATCTTCTGGTAAAGATCTTCGGGCAGAGGCTTGCCGGTTTCCCAGTGGCGGGCAAAAAGGTCGAGAGCTTCGCGCTCCCAACACCAGTTCTCCATGATCTGGGAGGGGAGTTCGACGAAGTCCCATGCGACGTTGGTGCCGGCCAGGGACTTGATCTCGACGCGACTCAGGATGTGATGAAGCAGATGGCCGAACTCGTGGAAGATGGTTTCGACTTCCTCGTGCGTGAGAAGCGCCGGCTTGCCTTCCATGGGAGGAGTGAGGTTGCCGCACATCAGACCGAGGTGAGGTTCCCAGCCTTTAATGGAAGGGCGGCCGGTGATGAACGCGTCCATCCATGCTCCTCCCCGTTTGTTTTCGCGCGGATGCCAGTCCGCATAGAATGCGCCCAGGAGCGAGCCATCGGCATCGCGCACTTCATGGAACTGGACGGCGGGGTCCCAACCAGGGATGCCCGGATTGACGGTTACGCTGATTGCGTAGAGGCGCTGGACGAGCTCGAACATGCCGCCGAGCACGCGCGGGAGCGGGAAGTAGGGACGGAGCATTTCTTCATCAAAGTCGTATCGGGCCTTGCGAAGCTTTTCGGCATAGTAAGAGATATCCCACGGTTGCAGGGAAGGCGCGGAAGCGGCCTCGATCTGGCGGCGGAACTCGGCAAGGTCCTGGTTTTCGCGAAGGAAGAAGGGCTCGGTCTTGGCGCGAAGGTCCTGAAGAAAGGATTGGGCGCGCGAACCCGTTTGCGCCATGCGATCCTCGAGAACAAAGTCGGCGAAATCACGGTAGCTCAGTAGCGCCGCCTTGGCGCGACGCAGTTCGAGAATCTTATCGAGCAGAGCGGTGTTGTCGTATTGGCCACCGGTGGCGCGACTCTGGTAAGCCCGATAGACCCTTTCGCGGACAGCCCTGTCGTCGAGGTAGGTCATAACGGCGATGTAGCTTGGCTGCTGGAGACTGAAACGCCAGCCTGCGACATTTTTCGATCTGGCGGATTCGCGCGCCATAGTGCGGGCGGATTCCGGCAGGCCGGCGAGTTGTTCTTCGGCGGTGAGAATCAATTCGAAGGCGTTGGTCGAGTCAAGCACGTTTTCAGAGAATCGGGTGGTGATCTGAGCCAGCTCGACGTCGATCTTTTCGAGCTCCGCCTTCTTGTCCGGAGGGAGCGCAGCACCTTGACGGCGAAAGGATGCGATCGTCTTCTCGAGGAAGCGCTTGCGCACGCCCGTGAGGGACGTTGCTTCGTCGGTCGCAGCGTATTCCTGCAACAGACGCCAAAGGCCTTCATGCAACGGGATGCGCGCATAGAACGCCATGGCAAGCGGCTCGATTTTGTTCCAGGCCTCGCGCAGCTCGGGAGTGGTCGCGACCGCTTCCAGTTGCCGGACGGCCGCGATGGCGGTATCCAGCGGGTCACTTGCCGCGTCGAGGGCAGCCATGGTGTTTTCCCAGGTGCGGGGCCTGGCGGATGCGGCGATTTCCTCGACCTGGCGCTCGGCCCGTCCGATCAATTCCGTGATGCCGGGCTCGAGATGCTCGGTACGGATGTGGTCAAAGGGAATCGGGTATTGCAGGTTGAGAAGTGGGTTGGCGGAGCTCATCCGTCGTGGTTACTCCATTTTTCTACGAGAGAGTCTGTGAGATGGCGAGAATGCCGCGTGGCCGTTTCGATCGCCGAGATCAACATTGCTCGTAAACCGTGCCGCTCGAGCTCGTGTACTGCGGAGATGGTCACGCCGCCGGGTGTGATGACCTGATCGCGAAGGATCGCCGGGTGGAGCTGCGTGTCGCGCACGAGCTTCGCGGCCCCGAGCACAGTTTGCTCGGCAAGGCGAGTGGAAACTTCATGGGAGAGACCCATTTTCAATCCACCGTTGATGAGGGCTTCAATGACCATGTAGATATAAGCAGGACCGCTCCCGCTCAGCGCAGTCACGGCGTGCAACTGGTCCTCATCCACCCAGCACACAGCGCCGACACCCCGGAATATGGATTCGACCAGCTCGATTTGTGCCCGGTTCACCAAGCCGTTGTGTGCGACCGCCGTCGCCCCTTCCTCGACGATGACGGGGATGTTGGGCATGGCACGGAAGATTGGGATCCGCCGGCCCAGCACGTTTTCGATGAGCGAGATGGGAAAGGCGGCGGCGACGGAGATGATCACCTTGTCTTCGGTCAGGGCGAAGCGAATCTCCTCGAGCACGAAGGTCATGGTCGAAGGCTTCACCGAGAGAATGAGGATGTCGGCGTTTTCCGCCGCGCGAAGGTTAGCTCCGGCGGTTACCGTCACTCCGAATCGCTTAGCCTGTTCTACTGCATGTTCGTCGGAGCGGACAGTGGCTCTAACGGAGTCATGTCCGGCTAAACCGCTCTTGAGGATTCCTCCCAGGAGCGCGCTCCCCATATTGCCGGCGCCGAGCACGGCAATTCGGAGGCGATTCGATTCAGACATTCAGATTCCATTGTAGTTTGACATATCGAGGTGCGAATCCGTGCCTCCCGGTGACATCATAAGGATCGGATTTATAAAGACTTAAACCACCACCAACGCTCCGATAGCACACTGTTCCTGCCTGAGATCACCGCGGTGCGCCAGGGTTGGACAGCTTGTTCATGCGCCTGATGTTCTGTTTCGGGAACTCGAGATTCAGGGTGAGCTCCACCTGCGGCGGGCGTAAGATCAACGTCCCTCTCCCGGAGCAGTGGCAACGGCAGAGCATCTGCCTGACGCAACTCAGTTGGCTTGACAGGATAGCATGAGAAGAGGCCGATGGAATCCATCTACTACGTTGTTTCGTGGTTATGTCATCGCACGTGTGAGCACTGTTATGAAGACAGGTTCCGCCCCTATTACGGAGCCGATCTCGAAGCGGTGGTCTCGCAAGGAGAGGCTAATTTCCGGCGGATAGTCGCCAACCTGCCGGAGAAGATGACCTATCTCGACTGGAACGAAGGATTGCGCGAGAAGGCGGGCCGGGTGATCCTGGCTGGGGGCGAGGTGTTGCTCGAGCCAGTGCGGACGCGGATTCTTTACCCGGCGCTGGACCTGTTGCACGCAAGGTATGGAGGTTGCGTTCACCTGATCGTGCAGACGACGGGGGACCTTGTAACTAACCAGATTGTGGACGAGTTGCTGGCGCATCACTCATGGATGATTTCAGTGTCCGGCATGGATGACTACCATGAAGGCCTGCAGCCGGCACTCCTGCAGGAGAAGCTCTCCAATTTGTTCCAAGCAAAAGGGCTGCGCTCGTTCCATCCAGGAGATTCCGGGGCGGGGCCGTATTATCACTTTTTTGGCGCCACGCCGGATTCCTGGATCGGAAGACTTTGGCCCCGAGGCCGCGCGCGGGCGAATGAATTGTCCACGGCGACGTTGGCCGACAATTTTTGCAACCGGTGGTCCGGTGGTTTGAATTTTCTGCAGTCTCAATATTCGGGGTCGGAGGTATCGGTCGATCCAGAGGGTTTCGTGTTTCCCTGTTGTCTCAAGACCCGGCTTCCCCTGGGGAACCTGCTAGAAGAATCTCTGGAGCGAATCGTGGAACGGGCCAGTGGAAATCCAGTCTATGAAGCGATTTCGATGGGGCATCCCGAGAGGATGGGGATTACGCATGGCTGGACTATCGAGAAGTTTCTGTCAAGATCCACGGTGCGTCTCGCGTCAGGGCGCGAGTATCAGAACCTTTGCATAGGCTGCGACCGGTTTCACGAAGAGGTGCTGATGGCCCAGCCATTGGTTCAGATCGCAGCACACAGCGCCCGCCGCGGGACCGGGTGCTCACAGGACTCACCAACTCAGCCACGCCGAGGCCGCGTTGTGCGCTGAGTAATCGGAGATGGCTCGCTGAAATGAAGCGCTGGTGGAACCTGCTGGGCCGCGCGTTTGTACTGACCTATGAGCGCAACTGCCTTTCGATCTCGAAAGGCGCGGCCTACTCCGGGTTGCTCGCGCTCTTTCCCGTGTTGACCACCGTGGCCACTCTCCTGGTGCAAGCCAGGGCTCGTCCCGTGCTCGAAGTGTTGTCAGGTTTTCTTTCCGAGGTTCTCCCACCCGGGACGGAGGAGTTGGTATTGAATCGTTTCGCGGTGCAAGGGGAGAGGCCGGTGTCTGTTCTCGTGGTGGCTGTGCTGGTATCGCTCTATGCCGCATCGGGGATCATGATGAGCCTGATGGAGGGATTCAATAGTGTTTATCGCGTTCCGCAAGGCCGGCCTTTTCTTAACCAGCGGGGCATGGCCGCTGTGTTGGTGTTCGCGGCGGCAGTGCCGGCCATCGGGGCCTCGGCGCTGATCCTGTTCGGCACGCGCACCGAGCAGTCGGTGATTCGTTGGCTGCATGATGCTCCGGAAGGAATGCAGCTATCGCTGGGAATCCTAATTGCAGGGCAGGTTGCACGGTATGCGGTCGCATTGGGAACCATCGTGCTCGTCACGGGGTTGCTGTATCACATTGGACCGCATCGCAAGCGGCGGTGGCGCCACGTTTGGCCGGGTGCTTGGCTAGCGACGCTCCTATGGCTGATCACCACGACGATGTTTGCCTGGTACGTGCGGAACATCGCTGGATACAATGTCTTCTACGGCAGCGTAGGGGCCGTGATCGCCTTAATTGTCTGGATGTATCTGAACGCCGTGATTGCCTGCGTGGGATGCGCGTTCAACGCCGCGCGGGAACCCTACAATAAATAGGATGGGGTTTCATCTGAACGTCGACTATCAGCCTCGCGGCGATCAGGTCACCGCGATCGAGCAACTGGTCCGCGGTCTGGAGGCTGGCGATTCGCACCAGGTGTTGCTTGGAGTCACGGGATCGGGCAAGACCTTCACAATGGCGAAGGTGATCGAGCGCGTGGGACGGCCTGCCCTGATTCTCGCTCATAACAAGACGCTGGCAGCGCAGTTGTACCACGAGTTCAGGTCGTTTTTCCCCCAGAACGCAGTCGAGTATTTCGTCAGCTACTACGATTACTATCAGCCGGAGGCCTACCTGCCAACGACCGATACTTACATCGAGAAGGAGGCGACCATCAACAACGAGCTGGACAAGCTCCGCCTCTCCGCTACACGCTCGCTGTTTGAGAGACGCGACTGTGTGATCGTGGCGAGCGTAAGCTGCATTTACGGACTTGGCTCGCCGGAAGCCTATTACGGCATGCTGCTGATGCTCGAGAAGGGCCAGCAGATCTCGCGCAAGGCGATCACCGAGCGGCTCGTCGAGATTCTGTACCAGCGCACGGAAGCCAACTTCCAACGCGGTACGTTCCGGGTGCGTGGCGACATTATCGAACTGTTCCCCACCTATGACGACTACGCCTACCGGATCGAGTTGTGGGGGGACGAGATCGAATCGCTGAGCCAAGTCGATCCGGTGAGCGGGCAGGTTCGTCAGACTTACAAAAGGCTGCCGATCTACCCGAAGTCGCATTACGTGATGAGCAGGGAGACGCGGGACGAGGCGATCATCGGCATCGAGCGTGAGCTGGGGTGGTGGACGCAGGAATTGTCGAGCCGAGGAAAGGCGATCGAAGCCCAGCGCCTTCAGCAGCGGACAATGTTCGATCTGGAAATGATCAAGCAGGTGGGCTATTGCCACGGCATCGAGAATTATTCGCGGCATTTCACCGGCCGCCTTCCGGGGCAGGCTCCTCCGACGTTACTCGACTATCTGGCGCAGGACGCGCTCGTATTCATCGATGAAAGCCACCAAACCGTCCCGCAGTTGGGAGGGATGTATCACGGGGACCGGTCGCGGAAGGAAACGCTGGTCGCGCACGGATTCCGGCTGCCGAGCGCGCTGGACAATCGACCGTTAACATTTGAGGAGTACGAGAATCGTGTGAACCAGGTGATATACGTTTCCGCCACGCCCGGACCATTCGAGCTGACGAAGAGCGCAGGCGTGGTGGTGGAGCAGGTGATCCGGCCGACAGGCCTGGTGGACCCGCACGTGGAGATACGGCCGATTCGCGGGCAGGTGGATGACCTTCTGAAGGAGATCCGGTTGCGCGAAGAGCGCAACGAACGGGTTCTGGTCACCACGCTCACCAAGCGAATGGCGGAGGACCTGGCGCAGTATTACGGTGAGGCGGGCGTGAAGTGCACGTATTTGCATTCCGAGGTGACGACGCTCGACCGGATCAAGATTCTGCGGGATCTGCGCCGGGGAACCATCGATGTGTTGATCGGCGTGAATCTGTTGCGCGAGGGTCTCGACCTGCCTGAGGTTTCGCTCGTGGCGATTCTGGACGCGGATAAGGAAGGGTTCCTGCGATCGGCGGGGTCGTTGATTCAGACGATGGGCCGCGCAGCGCGTAACATTTACGGACGCGCGGTTCTCTACGCCGATGTTCGAACCGACAGCATGCGGCGCGCGATCGACGAGACCGATCGAAGACGCCGGATTCAGATGGCCTACAATGAGGAGAATAATATTACGCCCCAATCGATCACAAAGCCCGTGGACATGAGCTTGGTGGCGATCGTGGAGGCGGATTACGTCACCATCCCGGTGGACGAACCAGAAGAGAGAACGGATCTGAGCGCCGGGGAGAGGGAAAAGCTCCTGCTGGAGTTGGAGGGAAGAATGCGCGAAGCAGCCAAGGCGTTCGAGTTCGAGAAAGCGGCACAATTCCGCGATCGCATCAAGGCGATGCGCTTGCGGCAAACCGATGAACAAGCAGGGCCGGATGGCGGTCGCCGCATGGGGAGCGACGCGGCATAGCCTATTCCACCGTTTGCCGGCACTGGCTGCTGAAGTGGGTCCAGTGATGGCTGCCTCGTTCGGTGCAGCGAGGAAGATCTCAAAAGCTTTGAAGGCCGGTTGGGCGGCGCGAAGCTGGGTGGAGTGTGCCGATTCCAAGCTGTGGCTCCTCTATGGCCATGAGCGCCAGTTGCCGGCGGTAGTTCAGCTAATGGCTTGGAGCGGTGACTGGACAGGCAAGACCGTTGCGGTATGGGGTTCCGCGAGCGGACGGGATGTCCTCTTTCCGCTGGCGGCAAAAGGAGCGCTGACGGCATCGATTGTTGCGGTGGAAGGAGTGGATCGTCTGTATGTCATGGAAGCTCATCCGCGCACGGCGCTGCTCTGGAAGAAACTTCTCCGCAAGGCGGGAGCGAGAGTACTGGCCCTGGGACAGGATGGACAGAAAGCGTGGCGGCGTGCCGCCGAAGCGACGGAGAACGCGCTGCTGATTCTTCTGGAGCACAACGTGCGTACGTTGCGGGAGTCGGGGATGGATTCGGGTACAGCCCACCGTTTGACGGCGCACGAGTTTCATCAGGTGATCCGGCGGTTTTCGCGTGGAGCGCGCGCGGCCGGCAGCCATCAGGAGTTTCTGGAAAGGTTGCTGCGAATGCTGGCGGATTACAGCCTGACGCTGGGCGGAAGAAGGTCGCGCAGGGCAAGGGCCGGCTAATCCTTTGGCTACCTGTCGGAACTTGCTGCTTCGGCGACCACGGCCATGTCCCGTTTTCAGCTGATGATAGCAGCCATTCCGAAGCGCACCATGGCGTGGTCGTCAACGATCAGGATCCGGGTTGGTTCGGATTTCATCGCGCCCTTCGCAATTCGGTGGTCATTGGGCTCTCTCCGGCCGTTGATGGCGTAATCCTCTTCACATCTTTGCGAGACTATTGATTAGGCTTTCCGATGTACGTCTCGCTGAACGGAACCCTGACTGCCGGCCGGACGCCGTGGCCCGAGTTCGCCCGCTTGGCCGCGCTTACCTCCTTCCCCGGCGTCGACGTAAACGTGACAAAGGCGATGGAGGACGGTATTGAAGCGACGCGACGGCTGCTCTCCGAGCTAAAGCTGAAGCCCGCGGTGACCGGGCTTCCCGTCGAATTCCGCAAGGACGAGGCCACATTCCAGGAAGGCATGAAAGGACTCGAAGCCGCGGCGCAGTTTTCGACTGCTATTGGTTGTCCGCGCATGACCACTTGGATCCCGCCTTCGAGCGAGCTGCCAAAGGTCGACCAGCGAAGGATCTACCGGCGGCGTTTCCAGTCGGTGGCGAATATCCTCGCCCGATCCCACATCCGATTGGGACTCGAATTCATCAGCCCGGTCCACCTCCGCAAGCGGCTCCCGCACGAGTTCATCTGGCGCATGAACGAGATGCTCGAGTTCGCGACCGAATGCGGTCCCAATGTGGGTCTACTGCTCGATTCGTGGCATTGGCATCACGCGGGCGCGACCGTGAAGGACATCCACGCCGCCGGTCTGGCGAATATTGTTCACGTGCAGGTGGCCGACGCGCCGAACCTGCCGCCGGAGAAGATCCTGGATAGTGAAAGGCTGATGCCGGGAGAAGGAATCGCCGATTTGACCGGATTCCTGCAGGCACTGAAGAAACTTGGATACAAGGATGGCGTGAGTCCGGAGGTGTTCGGACGCGGGTTGAAGGACATGGCTCCGGAGGCAGGGGCGCGGCTTGGGCTCAAGACAACGCTGGCGGTGATGAAGAAGGTGGGCGCCGCCTGATGCTCGATCGGCTTCTCACCGAGCAGCGCAATCCTGCCTCGGACGGGATCGACGCCAAGTCAACGGCGGATATCGTGCGAATTATTCACGCGGAAGATCTCCATGTCGCCGAGGCCATTACGCCTGAACTCGCCAACATCGCGCGGGCCGTGGACGGCATCGTAACGCGCATCGCGAGCGGCGGACGCCTGTTCTACATCGGCGCGGGCACCAGCGGCCGCCTGGGAGTTCTCGATGCGGCTGAATGTAGACCGACGTTTAACGTGCCGGAAGAACTTGTGCAGGGAATCATCGCTGGAGGCGAACGGGCACTGGCGAGCGCCACCGAGGCGAGCGAAGACGATCCGACGTCGGGAGCGAGCGATCTGATTGCACGTGGATTCGCCTCAGGGGACGCGCTAGTGGGCATCGCAGCCAGCGGACGCACCCCGTATGTTCTTGGAGCCATCGCGGCGGCCCGTGCGGTGGGGGCACTGACCATCGGGATCAGTTGCACGCCACAGTCGGAGCTCGCGAATCAAGCGGAAATTGCGATCACACCGCTGGCCGGGCCGGAGATCATCGCAGGCTCGACGCGGATGAAGGCGGGCACAGCGACGAAGCTCGTCCTGAACATGATCAGCACAGCGACGATGATCCGTCTCGGATATGTTTACGGCAACCTGATGGTAAACGTCCAGGCCAAAAACGCTAAGCTGCGTGAGCGGGCACGGAGAATCCTTGCCCAGGCGGCGGAGGTGACGGCGGAAGAAGCAGTGCAGTTGCTCGAGGAGTCCCAGAACAGCGTGCGAACCGCGATCGTGATGGCGCGGCGAGGAGTGGATCGCCAGACGGCGCTTCGATTATTGAAAGAAGCGGGCAACCGTGTCTCGGCGGCCCTGGAGATACCGCTCGATGGATAAATTCATAATCGAAGGCGGCGTGCGGTTGGAAGGCGAAATCGCCGTGGGCGGAGCCAAGAACTCCGCGCTCCCGGTCATGGCGGCGTGTCTATTGACTGAGGAGCCAGTGACACTGCGCCGCATTCCTCCCGTGCGCGACATCGACACAATGCGCAGGCTGCTGACTTACACGGGCGCGCGAGTCGAAGCTCCCGAGCCCGGGGTGTTATGCGTGGAGGCGAGCCGTATCGAGCGCGCGGAAGCGCCTTACGACGTCGTCAAGACGATGCGCGCATCGAGCCTGGTATTGGGGCCACTCGCAGCCCGTACCGGTCACGCACGAGTTTCCTTGCCAGGCGGCTGCGCCATCGGCGCGCGGCCCATCAACCTGCATGTCGCTGGCCTTGAGCAATTCAGCGCGAGGATCGTGCAAAAGCACGGGTATATAGAAGCTGTGGCTGAGGGCGGATTGCACGGCACGCACGTGGTGTTCGAACGAATCACCGTGACCGGAACGGAGGATCTGCTGATGGCTGCCACGCTTGCCAAAGGCGAGACGGTTCTCGAGAATGCCGCCCGCGAGCCCGAAGTAGTCGACTTGGCGGATCTGCTGGTCAAGATGGGAGCGAGGATCGAGGGAGCGGGCTCTTCGACCATTCGAGTGGAAGGTGTGTCCCGGCTTCATGGCGCTGACCACACGATCATCGCCGACCGTATTGAAGCGGGCACGTTTCTCATCGCGGGCGCCATCACGGGAGGCGACGTGTTGGTGACCGGTTGCGAACCGGACTGTCTCGGTGCGCTGCTCACCAAGTTGCGGCAGGCTGGTGTGACAATCACGCTTCAAGGTCCGGGACGGCTGCGGGTGCAGGGAGCCCGTCATCTGCGGTCGGTGGATATGGTGACCGAGGAACATCCCGGATTCGCCACCGACTTGCAGGCGCAGTACATGGCTCTGATGACACAAGCAGAAGGAATTTCGTTCATTACCGAGACCATCTTTGAGAACCGGTTCATGCATGCGCAGGAACTCGCCCGCATGGGCGCGAACATCCGTTTGGACGGGCGGAACGCGATTGTCGCGGGCCCGCGCGGCCTGACCGGCGCACACGTGATTGCATCCGACTTGCGCGCGAGCGCTTCGTTAGTGCTTGCCGCGCTCGTGGCCCAGGGGGAGACCGTCATTGATCGCGTCTATCACATCGATCGGGGCTATGAGAAAATCGAGGAGAAACTCGCAGCCACCGGGGCCCAGATACGGAGAAAAGGTACGCAGGAGGCAAGGCACGCATGAGCACAGCTCCCAAGGCGCACAATTCGGCGTTTCTCGCGTTGGTCAATGACGCCAAGTCGCGCATCCGCCAGATCACCATCGAAGAATACCGGGGCATGCTGGACCGGGCAGAGCCACATCTGTTGATCGATGTCCGCGAGGATCACGAGTGGGCGGCGGGTCACGCAGCGGGCGCCATGCATTTGGGGAAGGGGATTATCGAACGGGATATCGAAAGCAACGTTGCGGACACATCCACGCGTATGGTTCTGTACTGCGGCGGGGGTTACCGATCGGCGCTCTCGGCCGACGCCTTGCGGAAGATGGGGTACGCGGACGTGATTTCACTGGACGGGGGCTGGAGAGCCTGGCAGGCGTCGGGATTGCCAGTCGAGAAGTAGGGTAATCGCGCTTAGAACTCCAAACGGAGGCCGAGTTGCAGCACTCGATTATTCTTCGCCCGGCTGATCGTGCCTCCGCTGATGATATCGACGCGGTTCTCGGGTAGATTGAAATTCGGGTGGTTGGGAAGGTTGAAGAACTCGGTTCGGATCTGAACCGCACCCGATTCGGCGAATCGGAACCGGCGCGACACAGACGCATTCAAGTTAAAGGTGCCGGGACCGTCGAGAATGTTGCGCCCGGAGCCGCCGAATCGATAGGCGCCGAGCGGGACGACCGGGAACGCCGTGCGGTCGAACCATTGGTCGACGGAAGGCGTGGAAAGCGTACCCTTTGCGATCCGGTCCGGGCGGCTGGCTTCGCCGTTGAGGTAGTTGAAATTGGCGACTTTTGGCGTCAACGGTGGACCGGTGTATAGCGTGCTCGTACCGGAGATTTGCCAGTTGCGCGCCAGAACATTCCGGAAGAAGTCCGGCTTCCAGATGAAACTCGCCGCGAAGGCGTGACCGATGTCGAAGTCGGACCGCCCGCGTTCGCCCTTGAGATTCCGGGCGTCCTGTGCGCTCGCGAAATTGTATTGGATGGTCCCGCCGGTATTCGAACTCTCATCGATGGACTTGGCATAGGTATATGTGGCGCGGAGAAACAGGTGTTTGTTGAAACGGCGGCGGAGGGTCACGGATCCGGAGTTGTATGCCGAATTGGAGCCGTTCGTGATGATGTTGATAGCGGAGAACGCAGGATGGGGCCGAGGGAAAGTTCCGGTGCTCTGCCGGATTTCCAGATCGCGGTACTGCTGGTTGGCATCGTAACGTCGGGGCAGGTGCGTGCCTTTCGATCCCGCGTACGCGATCTCAAGGACGGTGCCTTTGGCGAACTCCCGTTCGAGCGTTAGATTCCAGGATTGGAGATATTGGCTTTGCTGGCTGGCCTCCTGGCCGTTAGTGCCGGTCACGCCGCCAATGCTTCTTCGCGCCACGGGGAACGGATCGGAAACCGTCAGAATCAGAGGATTCGAGGCGACAGCAGAGTAGCTCTCGTTGATCGAGAAAGGATAGGTGTCGCTATATTCATCCATCCGATACAAGGAGCTGCTGCCGTAGTAGATACCGTAACCTCCGCGGATGACCGAGGTCGTCTTGCCGAACGGGCGCCATGCGAAGCCGAACCGCGGGCCGATATCCGTATAATCCGGTTTCGAGATCGTGGGTGGCAGACCGGCATCGGCTGCCATGGTTATGTACTGCGAAAGTCCCGTGCTTTGGATGCGTTGATCGAAATCGGGTATGGTTCCTTTGCCCGAGATGGCGATCTTCCCGAGGGAGGGAACGAACATCGACCAGGCTCCGAACTTCTCGCGCGGCGGTTTCATCAGTTCGTACCGCACACCGAAGTTTAGCGTCAACGTGGGTGAGATCTTGAAGTCATCTTGGACGAAAGTGGAATAGTTCGAGACCAGGTGATAGGGACCGGCTGCGTCCAACTGGCGGCGTGTGGTTTGGGCCCAGCCGATGAGCAGGTCAGCCATGGGCTCGCCAGTAAAGCGGCCCAAGAAGGTCAGGCGGCCGCGGGTATCGCCGTATTGGCGGGAAAAATACTGCATCCGCAGGAAATCACCGCCGAACTTGATGTTGTGATGCCCGCGAATCCAGGTAGTGACGGCGGAATACTGGTAGTTGTTGAACGACCAGATTTTCGGATAATCATACGCGGGTCCCAGGAAGATATAGCCGCTCGCATCGAGCTGCGGCAAGCCGCGAGCGATCGGGTTCCTGGTGCCGCCCGGAAAGCCTACTTCGGCCGCCCAATCGCGCTCCTCGCTTAAGGGCCACCGCTGATTGTTCGTCTTGCGCGAGAACGAAGCGCTCACCTCCAGGTACATCGTGGGCGTGATGCTGCGGAGGTAACGCACGTAAGAAAGCAGATCGAGGGTCTTGTTTCCGAGGCCGAAAATCGGAATGGGCGAGCGGCTGTTGACCACAGGATCGTAAGTCGAGTTGGGACGCCAGAAGGCGCTGAACGTTACCCGGTCACGCGGGGTGAGTTGGTGATCCACTTTAATGCCAGTATTGTTGTTACTGCTGGTGAGGTTTCCTTGCGCGATGTAGTTGTTGACGCCAACTAGATTCGGAGCGGGGTAATAAGCAGCCAACTTCATGGAAACCGGGTCAAGCCTGCTCACAGGAATCTGATTGTCCGGGAACGGGGCCCGTGCCAGCGGATCGTTGATCCGGATAGGTCGACCAAAGGCATCCCTGGCGCTCGAAAAGTCGCCGGCGAGCATTTGCGGCGCCGGAACAATCCCTCGTTGCGTTTTGCCGTCGATCAGCCGCAACGCCTCCCAGGTGACCACGAAGAATGTTCGATCCCGGCCGTTATAGAGCTTGGATACCCAGACCGGACCACTGAACGTACCGCCGAACTGATTGCGGCGGAGTTTTGCTTTCTCCACGTCGAAGTAGCCCTGGGCGTCCCAAATGTCGTTGCGCAAGAACTCGTAGAGCGAACCGTGCAAACGGTTGCTCCCGCTCTTGGTTACGACTGTCAGTACGCCGCCGGCGTAGCGGCCATACTCGGCCGAGAAACCCGACGTGATCATCTTGAATTCCTGGACGCCCTCGAGCGGCGGATTGATCACCGCGCCCGTGTTGCGGCGCTGGGTGTTATTCATTCCATCGATTAGGAAGCCGGTGTTGTCGGCACGTCCGCCGTTGACCGCGTAAGAACCGTCGCCTCCGTCTCCCTTGGGGATGACGCCGCCGGTGAGCAGGGCAAGGTCGGAGAAATTACGGCTGTCCAGCGGGATTTCTGCGATCTCTTCCTTGGTGATGACCTGTCCTCGCGTGCCGCTTTCGGTATTCAATACCGGAGGCGTATCCGTCACCGTTACGCTTTCCGTTGCGGCGCCGATTTCCAGCGCGATGTCGACCCGGAGCGCCTGGTCCACCGCCAGCGCAAAGTCCGCCAGCTTGTAGGCCCGGAATCCCTCCGCCTTGGCCTCGAGCGAGTAGCGGCCCGGGTTCAGATGGGGAATCGTAAACTCGCCGGCCGCGTTGGAAACCGTTGGCTGGGAGAGGTTGGTGCCTAAGTTGGTGACCCGGAGAGAAACGGCCGGAACGACCGCTCCGGTAGCGTCCGTCACGCGCCCCACCAGGCTGGCGGAAGGTGTTTGCGCAGCGAGGGAGAAAGCGAACAATACCACGCAAATCAGCAACAGCCCCTTAGGACGCACTCTCCTATTTTGGCTCACAATTGACCGCAAATGGCCGATGTGAACGACAGGGACCGAACCATGCAGGAATTACCGCAACCACGAGCAGCAGCGGAGGCGCTGCTGGAGCGGATTCTCCAGCAGGGCGACTTCCCGGTTCTGTCCGAACACGTGCGTGAGCTGATGGCGGGCCTGGCCGATCCGGAGATCACCTTCCAGCAGTTGAGCGCCATCCTGCGAAAGGACGTGGGACTCGCGCTGCGCGTGGTCCGTACGGCGAATTCGTGGCAATACAACCGTTCGGGAAAGCCGATCCTGACTCTAAATCATGCCGTCGCGCTGATCGGACTCGAATCGTTGCGCGACCTGACCGCGGCGTTGCTGCTGGTCCAGCATTTCCGTGCCCGGACAGCGAACGTGAAGGCGCTGATGGCGCTTTCTTTGCTCACCGCGAACCACACGCGGGCAGCGGCGGCGAAGGTCCGGTATCCGCAATTGGAGGAGTCATACCTGTGCGGAATGTTTCGCGGGCTAGGCGAGGTTCTGGCGGCTGCCTATTTTGAACAGGATTACGCAAAGATCCTGGCTCTCGCCAGGGGAAACGAGGCGCTTCCGGCGGAAGTAGCGCATCAGGTGCTCGGATGCGGATTCGCCGATCTGGGACAGGCCGCGGCGCGTCATTGGAAGTTGCCACAGCAGGTGACCGCAACCATGATGCCCCGTGTGGAGCCAGTGGCGGGTTGTGGAGAGGTTGACCGTTTGTGCTCGCTCGTGAGCTTTGGGGCGAACCTAACCGAGGTCATGCATCGCACGCACACCTCCGTAAGCGGGCCACGTCTTCAGGCGCTGCTGCGGGCCTATGATCTCTCATCGTATGGGATGAAGGTCGAGGACTTGCGGGAGTTCGCCGAGGCTGCGATCGCTGAAACCAAAGCCACGTTTGATTTGCTGCGGATTCCGCTCGATTCGCTGCAGCTCAAAAGGCAGGTGGAAGCCGCGGTCTCGAGCCTGGATTCTCGGGATGGGGAGCCGGTCCCGGCCCCCGCCACCTTGATTCCAGCCGATCCAATCGAGGAAGCCGTGGCACGAATCGAAGCGGTGATCAGTTCTCCAACGTGGGATATCAACGAGGTGTTCGCTTCGGTGCTCGACGGGGTCCGGCTGGTGGGTGGATTCGACCGTGCACTATTATGCCTGGTGAGCGCCGATCATCGGACGTTGCAGGCGCGGCTGGCATCGGGTTGTGAGGATCTCGAGTTGCTTCGATGCTTCCAGTTTCCAATTTCGCGGCAGGGTCCCGTGGGGGCCGCAGTGTTAGGGAGGCGGGATTTGCTCGTCGTAGAAGGCCCTTACATGAGGTCCGATCTAGCGAAGCGGATGCAGGCCGCTTGCTTCGGCCTGTATCCGCTGGTGGTGGACGGCATTGTTGCCGGCTGCCTGTACTTCGATCGAGTCCGGAGCGACGAGACACTGAATGCGCAGGCGTCAAGATACGTCCGGAGGCTGCGCGACCTGGCGGCTCAGGCGATCGCGCTGCGCCGGCGAGCAGCGTAGGACGATCATGCCCGGCGGGATGCGGATGTTTGGTACGCTCCCAATTGAAAGATGCACTCGATGTGCAATTGCCCGACCGCTCAGCCGAACATCACTACCCAATGACAGGTGCGTGTCGGAACAATCAAAAGACGGGATCGGAAATTGCTAACGAGCAGTGGCGTGAGCTACTCTTGCGCGTTGGCCTGTAGATCAGAATCACGCCAGGCGCTGATCTTCAGACGCCGGCACACCCAGCATAAGCCCTCGACTGAATTGGGAGCGCACTCTTCTCCGCAAACCGTGCACTTTGCCATGCGCCGAAGCTTGTCTGTATCAGAGGCGAGCTTCGCCATCTCCAGGATTTCCTTGGCGATGACCGGCGCTTCCACCGGAGGTAACTTCTTCCTCATGAATTCGCTCTATTACTACTATAGACGAAAATAGGAGCACAATCGTCTCCTGCCAGTGTACCTCGGGCCCCTTAAGCCGCTTGGGTCAGGTTTAGCACGTAGGCGGCGTCGAGAGCGGATGCGCAACGCGGGCACTTCTGGCCCGGCTTGACAATCGCAGAACGGCGGTCCACAAACACGGTTGCGGTGACAGTGTGGGTGCATATGTAACAGTGAACGGCAGCAGTGGACTCCCGCCTGAGCTCGGGTTTGGGAAGCAGCTTGGTCATCGCGTGATCTCCTTCACCCCTATAAACGTGGAAACCGGCCAGAAGGATTCCTTAAAATCGTAAAGTTTTTGTAAAGGTCTCCACATGGCAGGCTGAGCGCCCCCCCTCACTAGCGCCGGTAAAAAGAGTACGCGGCCACGCCGAAGCCGATCGCGATCACGATGGCGCGTACATAGGCGGCGGGAAGCCGGCGCGCCAGGCGTGCACCGAGGTATCCGCCGATGATCGCCGTGGCGGCCATGGCAAGCGCGAAACGCCACACAATGACGCCTTCGATCATGAAGATCACCACCGTCACTCCGTTCATCACGCCCGCGAGAACAGTCTTGATCCCATTGATCTGGTGGATGTTCGGGATTCCCATGAAGCCTAACGCGCCGAACATCAGGATGCCGATTCCGGCGCCGAAGTAGCCACCATAGACGCCCACCAGAAACTGAAAGAACACGACGGCGGCTACGGCGCCCCGGGAGGGAGCAGCGTGCGGATGCGCGCCGATCCAGGCGGAAAGCGGTTTCTGCAGGACCATGAGTGTGGAAGCGATCACCAGCAACCAAGGTACGAGAGTCTCAAAAACGCGCCCCGGGAAGCGGGTGACGGCGAGCGACCCGAGAATCCCTCCGATCAGGCTTGGCAGGAAAAGCTTCTTTAGCATGACGCTCGATTCCTTGATCTCCTGGCGGTACCCCCATGCACCCGCAAGCGACCCGGGAAGAAGCGCGAACGTGCTGGTCGCATTCGCTGGTACAGCACTCACGACTGCCAACAATGATGGGAAAGTGAGCAACGTGCCTCCCCCTGCTACTGCGTTGACGGCGCCAGCAACAAGCGCCGACGCACACAACAAGAGATATGTGACCGCGGACTCGGCCATTGACTCCTGGCTCCTGTCTTTTGACTCCCTAGGACGCGACGGCTTCTACCGTCTGGAACGAGCGTGGACGGAACAAGAACTCGACGATATTGCCTTCATGGGGCTGAAGCCAGTCGAGACGAATGGTCGGGATCGGACCGATGTTGAGCCGGTCGATGTTCGCGGCGTTGATCAACTGGTGCTTCCACTGCATGTCGTTGGTGATGGCGCTGCACACCAGGGTCATGCCGATCTTCGAAAGCATCTGCTCCTGCGGGCAACGGACGACGCTCACGAACGGATACATGAACTCGGTATTGGCGAGGCCCTTCTCCGGTGAATCGCAGTGGATGACGGTGGGACGCAAGTAACCGCAACGCTCCTTTTCAACGAGTCTCGCACCAAACGTCCCGGTTGCGTGTTCGACGCCGGATTCGCCGAGACGTGCGTCGATCATGCTCCAAATCGACTTGGCGGCTCCGGGGATCGTAAAGGCCGCGAGCGTCGACTGTGGGTCATCCGGGGGCTTGGGCTCGATAGGTCCGATCCGTTCGGCGATCGCCCGCGCAATCTCCTTGGTATGGCGCGAGGCCCAGATTCCCGAACAGTTGATGCAGCCGCGGCCGCTGTTCAGGTAAACGCTGTCGACCATCACGTCAAGGTACTTCTCCCAGTCATCGACGACATCGTCACCCAGCAGAATCTTACTGAAACCGGGACCGTGGACCTGCACCCGTGGGTCGCCCTTGTAGCGTTCGACCGTCGCGGTTCCACCGAAGATCAAAGTTCGCTCGATACGGCGCACAACCTCGGCGCCTATGTCGCCGCCGCCGGGATAGATCGATATGCACTCTCTGGGCACGCCAGCCTCGAAGAAAGCCGCAGCCATGCGGTAGGGCGTCCAGGGCTCCTGCGGGCCGGGCTTCAGCACAAGTCCGACCTGCATCGGTATCACGGGCAGCCATAACGTATGGACACCGGGTGAGTTCGAAGGCAGCACGAGTCCGACGACGGGACTTTGCACCTGATAGCTCACCATCACGCCCCGAGACTCGACGCCGTAGCCTCGCGAGAGGATGTTGAGGTCGAGTCCACGGGTGAGCGCGTCGAGGATCTTGTCCATGTTCGAGAGCACGAAGTGGTTCTTGGACATGTTGCCCTTGCACATGTGTTCGGGAAGGCCAGTGGAGGCGGACTGCTGCCGCGCGAAGTCATCCGGGGACTGTTCGCCGTCGCCCATGCGGAGCGTGGCGCTTAGGTAGAGATCGGCGGCCTTCTTCATCAGGTGGATAATCTCGCCGATCGGTATTTCCGTAAGCACGTCGCGGGCGCGCTGGGCCTGCCGTATGTCGCGGCCGAGCAGGCCGGTATTGGCCTGCGATACGCGAGCGAGCGTCTGGCCGGTGAGAAAATGAATCACGTCGTCTTTCTGAATGCTTTCGTAGGGCCGGCCCCAGCGGAGAACGGGAATGTCCAACATCAGTACACCCCCACAGTGGTGGAAGAAGAGAGTTCGCGGAACGGGCGGACGCCGCTAACGCCGTCCCAAGGGTATTTTTCATACGGGGGTTCGCGCTCGCCTTCGTCGCGTTCTAGGAACCCGGGAATGAAGGTCTCCTTGGTGAGCGTAGTGAGGCGTACCCGGCCGGTTTGTCCGTAGCCGACGATCTGATCGGGATTCTTGAACGAGACCACTTCGATCACGGCGCGCGGTTGCGGCGCGTAATAGGTGATCTTGTAGCCATCCTGCGGCGTAACCGGCTTGGAGCAGGCGAGGCCCATCAGGGTATTGCCATAGGTCGGCGTAAGGTACACGCCATCACCCAAGAGTTCTTCCTTGGCGAATCGCGTGTACTGGGGCGTGAACTCAGTGCCGCCCGCGAAGATACCTGTAATACCGGTGGCGCGGACGCTCGACCCACGATTCTCGAGTTCTTCCGAAAGCGCCTCCAGCAGTTTTGGCGTGGTGAAGAGGCATTTGATGCTGTGGCCGGCGCCGAGCAGCGTGATGGCCTGGTCGATGACATGGGCTTTGTACTTTTCCATCATGTCCATGTCGCCCGACTTGATGAGCTTGACCACCCAGCGTGGATCGAGGTCGACGCAAAAGCAGATGCCGCCGCGGAACTGGCATAGATGCTCGACGGCGAGACGTAGACGGCGGGGACCCGAAGGTCCGAGCATGAGCCAGTTGGAGCCCTTGGGGAAGTAGCGATCGGGAAGTGTTTCCGAAAACATCTCGTAGTCGATCCTGAAATCCTCCATCTGCACCCGGCTCTTAGGAATGCCCGTGGTACCGCCGGTCTCGAATACGAAAAGGGGCTTGCCGGCCAGCCCTTTGGGAACCCATCGGCGTACGGGCCCGCCTCGGAGCCACTCGTCTTCGAAAGGGGGAAACTTGCGTAGGTCTTCGTAGGTTTGGATGACGTTGCGAGGGTCCCAGGAGAGCCGTGAGGCGAAGTCGAGCCAGAACGGGCAGCCGGTTTCTGGGTTGAAGTGCCATTCGACCATGGCGCACACGTGGGCGTCGAGTTCGTTTTTGGCCTGTTGGGCACGCGCGTCGAGATCGTGGGAAACGGTTGCGGTCATGGGAATCGGGGTAGTTTTTCAGGATATCACTGCGGGAATCTATCGCATGATGCGGGATTGGCCAAAGAGAAAATCGGTGCTGGTTAGGAAACCTTGGGCGACGCAGTGGATTTTTGCGCCTGTTCCTGTCCGGAAGCCCATTTAGCGTGCTCCTGGGAAACCAGGGACTCAATTCGTTCCGCCAACAGAGCATGCGGATCCTGGGCCACGCTGTACGGACCGGCAATTGCGAGATACAGAAACTTCTCGTGTTTCAATGACTCGCAGGTCGAGCGATATGCGATCCAATTGGAATGATACTGGTAAAGTTGCTGAAGGCCTTCCATGACCACAATGAGTACGCCAAGGCCCGCCGTTATCCACTGCAGTTTGGGAAAACCCGCAAAGGCAGGGATGAGAGCTGCTGCGACGATTGTGGAGATTTTGAGGCACTTGAAGGCCTTTTGATTTTGTCCGCTGTTGCGGTCATACCACTCAATCTGATCCTGCAAATGATCGAGAGTTACGTCTTGCCCAGGTGTGTATCCGATGCGGATGGGATCGGTCGCCGCCATGGCATCTGATAATAGCAGGAGCCAGTAGGATCAACTCACCGTCCGCGGAACTCTGCGTTCAGGAACAGCACGTTCATTCCGTCCATGAACGCCCGGTAGGTGGGAGGTCATCCCTTTGACTCTACGATACTCTCGAATCGATCAAATCGATTGATCCCGCATCTGTTCGCGTGGATTCGCGTTCATTTGTGGCCAGCAAATTCCGCACAGATAGGACCACCAGATGTTTTCCATCCCCCAAATCCGCGCCAACCGGCAAAATGCATTGCACTCCACCGGCCGCACAGCGAACAAGCCAAGACCATCCGGATTCCTTTCCTCGGTGATTTCCCACGGTATATGATAACGGAAAGCTTCGAGAGTGCCGTCCGAAGGAGGTCTTGTCATGAAAAAACTGGCGCCTGCCGTATCTGCACTGCTTCTTGGCTCGCTGCTTCACGCGCAGGAGTACCGTGGCGTGCTGCTGGGCCGCGTGACAGACCCATCCGGTGGCGTGGTTCCCAGCGCCACTGTCTCGGCGGCGAACGAGAAAACCAATATCCGCAATGCCACAGAGACAAACGCCGATGGAAACTTCATTTTCCCGCCGCTCGAGCCGGGCGCATACACGATCAGAGTGGAAGCGCCTGGTTTCAAGACCAGAGTTACTCCCGGAGTGACGATTCGCGTGGGCGACAGGCTCAACCTGAACTTTGAATTGGAGGTCGGGGCCGTTGGCGAATCGATCACAGTCGCGGCCGACGCGGTGCGGCTGGAGACCGCTAACGCCGACCTCTCCCAGGTAGTCGACCGTCGTTTTCTGGACCTCCTCTTTGTGCCCAACCGCAACCCGATCAACCTCGTTTCGATGACTCCGGGTGTGACTGGCGGCGGCGGCAATCGCTTCACCTCTTCCGCCCAGCACGAATTCGCCGCTCACGGCGGCGGCAGCGCCAATGGAAACAATGAGATCCTCGTGGATGGCGCCTCGGTGGTCATGCCGAGGCAGGGTGGCAGCATCGCCGCCTCACCTTCCGGCGACGCGGTGGAAGAAGTTCGTGTTCAGACGACACTGTTCGATGCGGCCTTTGGCCGAACCAACGGCGGAGTGGTCAGCTATGCGACGCGCTCAGGCACCAACGAGCTGCACGGCTCGTTCGAGGGCTTCTACCGCAACCGCTGGATGGAGGCAAATTCCTGGACCAACAACCGTAATGGGATTGCGCGGCCGAACATCAAGCGGCGATTCTACTCGGGCGCAGTCGGTGGTCCGGTCTATTTGCCGAAGCTGTACGACGGCCGGAACCGGACCTTCTTTTTTGCCAGCATCCAGAAAGAAACGGTTCAGTCCGGCAGCACCTACTTGAACCGAACCTTCACAGACTTGGAACGGCGTGGAGACTTCTCGCAAACGCTAAACTCTCAGGGGACGCCCCTGTCGATCTACGACCCGTTCTCGACGGTGGTGTCCGGGTCCACGGCCACCCGGCAGCAATTCGCGGGTAACCGCATCCCGTCTTCGATGTTCAACGAGCCCGGCTCTACGATCGCGAACCAATTTCCGCTCCCAACCCTGAGCGTTACGCCGCGCATCGGGCTCCAGAACTGGGCGTTGGTGACGACGGACAGAACTCCGGGAGATCAATACACCGTGCGCATGGACCAGATGGTCAGCTCGCGGCAGCGCGTGTTCGGCCGCTTCGGCTTGATCAAGTATGCCACCTATATTGACGGCGTCCCACCAGGGCTGGAGTTGGCGGGAGAGGATTTCCGCAACTTCTATACCGCCAGCCTCAACGACGACTATACTTTTGGGCCAACCATGTTTGCGACGTTCCGCTACAGTTTCGGCCGCTACTCGAGCGACACGTTCTACTCGGCGCAGCGGCAGGATCCCAAGGTTCTGAAGCTGCCGGATGTCCTTCTGCGCAACGCACTGTTCAGCTCCTGGCCTCGCATCATTATGGGCGAGAGCGTCGTGGGTACTGGAGGGCGCGTCCGTTACAGGGCCAACGATACCCATTCCATCGTTCCGACGTTTACCAAGCTGTCCGGGCGGCACAACATCCGGTTCGGCGGCGATCTCCGCTTGATTAACTGGAACTCGAGAGAACCTGGCTTCGATGGCGCCGGCTCGTTCACCTTCAACAATACGTTCACCCGTTCCAACCCTTTTACCGCAGCCACCGGGAACGTCTCCGGGACCTCGATGGCTTCCCTGCTGCTCGGAATTCCAGCCAGTGGCAATTTCGGCGGACCTACACCAAATTCTCTGCGCGCATACTACTTCGCCGGCTTCGTGCAGGACGACTGGAAGTTGACGCCCAAGCTGACCCTGAACCTCGGGTTGCGTTACGAGTTGGAGACTCCTTATCGTGAGCGCTATGACCGGCTCACCTACGGATTCGATTTCACCGGCGTTCCACCCGTCCAGGTGCCGGGGATGCAGCTTCGAGGCGGTCTGCTGTTTGCCGGGGTCGGCGGAAACGCGAGATGGCAGGGCCGTATCGATCGGAACAGCTTCGGTCCAAGATTCGGGGTCGCTTACCAGGTGCGATCCACCACGGTGCTGCGCGCTGGTTACGGGCTCTTCTATGCGAGCAATCTCGGCGGTTTGGACACCACCACCGGGGTCCCGCCCACCTACAGCCTGGCGGCTCCCTATGTTGGCACCACGGACAACGGCGCAACGCCATTCACAACTCTCTCGAATCCCTATCCAGGGGGATTGCCGGCCATCCCAGGCAACAGCCTCGGGTTGGCGTCCCGGCTGGGTTCGAGCGTCGGCTTTGTCTACCAGGGCCGGGGCATGCCATACGCGCAGCAGGCGCAGTTCAGCATTCAGCAAAGCCTCCCGTCGAAGATCCATGTGCAAGCGGCTTTTGTACGCATGCTCAGCGTAAAGGGACTGGAAGGCTTCGATCTGAACGAGGTTCCAGACCGGTTCCGCGCTCTGGGAGCGGCAGAGAATCAGCGCCTTCCAAATCCTTTCTTCGGGATCCTCCCGGCTGACACCTCGCTCGGCAGCTCACCGACCGTTGTGCAACGCCAGCTCTGGCTGGCCTACCCGCAGTTCACGAGCGTGAACCAGTCCGCCACTAACGCTCGGACGTCGGTCTATCATGCGCTTGAGCTCAGCCTCGAGAAGCGACTCTCGAACGGGCTGAGCTTGCTCGCGAATTACACCGGGTCGAAGCTGATCGAGAATAACCCCGCGAGTTTGGTGAACCCACGCCATTATCGCGGCATCTCTGAGTTCGACCAGCCGCACACCGCGAACCTAGCGTTCGTATACGACCTCCCCTTCGGCCGCGGCCGGGTGGCAGGCGGCTGGACGGTGAGCGGGAGGCTCTTCATCACATCCGGCAGGCCGCTCTCTGTCACCGAGGCGAATGGCAGGCCGATCCGCATTCGAAATTCCAAGATATCGGGGCGGGTGCGGGACCGCCTCGGTGACCGCCTGGACCCGGTCACACGTCAGGTGCTGAATCCTTACTTCGACACCGCTGCCTTCGTTTCGCTTGCCAATCAGTACGTGATCCCGCCCGAGCCTCCGTTCTTTTCCGAGCTGCGCGGCCCAGGTACCCGAACGTTTGACATGTCGCTGGTGAAGCGCTTCCTCGTGCGCGAGCGGCTTAGTTTCGACATCCGCGCCGATGCCAGCAACCTGACCAATACGCCCCAATTTCAGGCGCCGGGAACCAACATGGCGAACCGCGCGACCTTCGGTGTGATTCAGCAGGCGGGCGGTGCGCGATCCGTACAACTTGCCTTTCGAGCAGTATTCTGAGATGACATGGCGGGAAGACTCGTGTCTGCCGCGTCGTGACTCGTCTCGACGCTTGCCTTATAAGTCTATGCACAAACTTCTCACTTTAGTCCTGCTCCCCATGCCGGCCTTCTCCGCCGCCGGCCGCTACCTCGAAGTGGCTCGTACCTTCGTCGATACGATGATGGCGAGGGGAACCGACCGCTACGGACCGACGCACTCTCCGTTGTTCGCAGGGCTCCTCGATTTAGAGACGCTCTCGCTTCCGAACCCCAACCCACCGGATGAGCTTTTCAAAACCCGGACCGGCCAGATCCGCTCCATCGGCTTCGGCTTTCCGAATCCTCCGGTGGGCGTGCGCTCATGGGATCGAGCGCCACTAGGCAACAACCTCGAACACGACATCATGCTGCTCAAGGCCATGTACCGCCTCAGCGAGTTCAGCGGCGGAAAGAAGTACGCCGATCATGCCGACGCGTATTTGCGCTTTTGGCTCTTAAACTGCCAGAGCCCGGCGACTGGTCTGATGGCCACCGGCGAGCATATGAGCTGGGATTTCGTACGGGAGCGGAACTTCGCGAATGTCCACGAGACCTTCCGGCGCTTCCCCTTCCATGATCAGATTTATTCCATCGATCCCTATCGCGCCCTGCGCGTGGCCGACGCACTCTGGCTCGCGAAAATGGGGAACAAGAAAGTTGGCGATTTCAGCCGTCACTCCAACTACGAAAGCTACAAGACCGCTGTCGGAGCCGCCTTTCCCAGGCACGCCGGCTTCTACATCTGGGAGTACGCCAACGCCTACGTGCAGAGCCGCGATCCGAAGTATGTTAACCGCATTGAGACGCTGATCGAAAGCCGTACAGGCCGGCAACTGCATCCGGAAAGCCTGCTGGTGCAACGTGGATCGTTCGAGCCGGAGAAATCCCTGGCTCTTACCCTTCGCGCGCTCATATGGGATGCGGCGGAGCTGGTGCCGGACCGCAAGCAAGCTTGGCGCAAACTCGTGCAGGAGCTCGATGAGGAAGCCTTCAAGTTACAGCCGGAGCGGGAGCCGCAGCCCGTGCGCTCGCGAATGAGCCGCGAAGACCAACAGACAATCGAGAAGCGTTTCCCTGGCATCCTCAAGCATAACCGCGCGATTAATGGAACCGACCCCAACGCCTCGTGGTACACCCGCAGCGCTTCCCTCAGCCCGCAGTGGGCGCTGGCCTATGGGAGCTCCGGCCATTCGGGCGCGGCGCTGTTGAACCTCACAAGATTCCAGCAGACGAAAGACCAGCGCTTCTTGCGGCTGGTCGAGCAGCAGGCCGATCGCTACCTCGAAGAGGGACTACCCAAGGCTACGTTCGACCTCTGGCCCCGGGCTTCTGGCCAGGTAATCTCACTGATGTTGTCGCTAGCGCGCGAGGAATCCATCGCCTCTAACAAGAAGGAACGCTATAGCGCCTTCGCTCGGGACCTCGCGGATCTGAGCATCAAGGTGTTCGGTAAGAACGGCCTGTTCCGTGCCGATGGATCGGCTGAACACTATGAAGCGGTTACTGGCGCCGATGATTTGGTCTGGGCGCTGCTGCAGTTGCACTGCTCCATCAACCGGCAGGACGTCCGGATGGAGCACATCGACGTGAATTGGTAGGTGGAGCGAGCTTTAGCTTGCAACGGAGGCTTCAGCGTCCGGCCAAATTTGTCACGCTGTCTCCAACAGGAACATCGGCATATTGATTCCGTTGAATCCTTTGAACTCGCCGCGCACCTGGCAGAAGTGCAGTTCTGTATTTCGCGCCCCCCAATCGTACATTTGGCGGACCAGCCCGGCGCGTTCCACCGGAATCAGGAAAACGGGCGATCGGCCAAGGTGAAGGCTTAGCTCTCGGAGGATGAGAGCCGCAGCCTGCTCCTCTGTGCGCACAACGCCAGGGCCGAGCATGTTCATTGCGCTGTGGCCGGACGAGATGAGAAATCCGTCAATCCTTCCACCCGGACTCTCATACACCGACACGTGCCAGAAGCCCAGGTCGTTCTGGATGCAGTAGCGATAATCCTGTTCGCGCGTCACTCCGCTAACGTCCATCTCCAGTTCGGCCATCCCGGGCACGTCATCGATGGTGGCGTCGCGCACGTGTTCCAGCCCGGCCACGCGCTGCGTCATGCCGTCCGGCGGGACGCTGATCATCATGTCCTGATAGGCATGGCGCGGAACAAAACCGGCCCTGTTGTAAAGCGAGAACGAGTCCAGGTTGAGCGCACTCTGTGTCAACCGCAGCGATGGATAGCCGTTGCGATCCGTGAAGTCGATGATGTATTGAAGCAACGCTCGGCCCACTCCGAGTCCGAAGTAGTTGGGATGGACGTTCATGATTCCGAGCGCTACGTGGTGCTTGCGCGGGTGATAGAAACAAGAACCCATCAGGCGGCCGGAGGCCGTGTTTTCGGCAACAACGCAACAACCGGGATCGAGAACGCTGTAGACCTGATAAAACGCTTGTGTCACTTCCGGACCGCCCTGGAAGATCTGTGGCATGCCGTGCAGCCGGTACCAGGTGTTGATAGAGGCGTAGATCAGGTCGGCGACTTCGGACTGATCGCCGGGCGCCATCGGGCGGAGTTGCAGCAGGCTCATAGGCTACGCCCGGGATCTCATTTCTCGGGAAAGAAGGGGAAGAGCTTGCGAATTTCCTCTTCCGACGGTTGCCGCCCGTATTCACAGATCTCGAACGCCTCAGCGTACTTGGTCGCTTTGGCCTTGGCCGCGCCGTAGCGCTTCGCCAACTGATCGCGGTACTGATCCGCAATCGCGGCATAACGGGCGCCATGCATCTTCTCGGCCCAGGCGCGGCGGCCGGCCGGATCCTTCGGAATGCTGTCGAGTTGCTGCTTCCTGGTCTTGGCGTCCACGCCGTAGACGGTTTCATAGACCTGAGAGGCGAGCGCGTCCACGGCATCGATCTTCTTTTGAAACACGTCGTCGATAGAAACAACAATGTCGGGACGGAAGGGGTTCGGCCGCTGAAAACGATCGGATAGGAACAGGAAGACCGGATTAGGCTCCACCGGAGGTGTATCCAAATCGTAGAAGGGAACCGTCACCATGAAAGCCGCATCCTGCATCAGCACGCCCACGTATCGATGATCCGGATTGTAGTCGTTCGGCCGATGCCCCATCACGATGTCGGCTCGCCACTCGCGAATCAGGCGGACCATTTTCTTACGGGTTTCGAGGGTCGGCATCAACTCTCCGTCGTGAATGTCGAGCACCTCCGTCTCGATTCCCAGAAGCTTGGCCGCCTTCTCCACCTCGGCCTTGCGGCGACGTGCCAGGGCGCCCCCACTGAGCTCGTAGTGTCCGAGGTCGCCGTTGGTCACCGATACAAACTTGACGTGGTGCCCCCGTGACGCCCACATTACCCCAACTCCGCCGGCTTTGAACTCCGCATCATCCGGGTGGGCGCCGAAAACCATGATGCGAAGCTTGCCGTCGTTGGGCGGTGCGGCTCTGACCACGGCCGCACCCAGCGAGGCCACCAATACCAGACTGAAACCCACACGCCTACACCACTGCCTTGCAATTCGCTCCACGATGTTTCTCCTTTCAAACTGATCATTAGAGCATCAATTTGAGACAGAATTGCGATCGCGGAACCAGTGACACAAATGCCGCGGGACGGGCGGATTTCGAATCGCGCCCGTCCCGGGCTTCCCCGGATCGGGAAGCCCTCAACACGGCTGGCCGACTACGGAATGATAGCGGGTGGGCCAGCCGGGTCAATCTTCAGACGGACGCCTTGAAACGGACTCTGAGCGATGGCCAGCTCGACCTTGCCTTCCTTATCGATCAGGTCGACGGTCGAGTCGGCTTCGAACCGATCCTGCTGAGTCAGGCGGATGGTGCAACGGACGCGGATGTAGCCGTTGTATTGCTTCTTTGCATCGAAGCTGAACAGTTGAAAGGTGAGCTTGTACTGGCTGCCGTCCCGTTTCCAGGAGCCCTGCGCCGGTCCTTCATTCAGTCCGGGTAACAGGCTCGAGTTTTCCGTGAAGGTTCCTCCGGCATGGAATGTGTGGACGGCGTAGAACGTTTCGGCAGGGGTGGCTCCGGGTACTTTTACGATCCAGGTGCCGATGAGCGGGTCAACCACGGGTTTCTGGGCCGTGAGTGGGATTGCGATGGCCAGCAACGCGGTGGCGAGCATCATTCTTCGATTCATTTCAGTTCTCCTTTCCGGGGATTCGATTACCACGAAAGATTGTTTCGATCGCGAGAGATCCAAAATGCGGCAAGGAGTGGTAGAAATAAAGGTTGAGAGGGTTGTCCGGAGGTTGAACAACAGTTGTGACGCCGTTTGTTTCCAGGCAGTTAGGCGATTCGCGGCAAACGCAACTGGAGCGGATTCTGGCGAGCGCGAGCTTTGCCAGCTCCGAACGGCTCAGCCGCTTTCTGCGCTTCGTGGTGGAAGAAACGATCGCCGGCCGGGAAGACCAGATCAAGGAATACGTGATCGGGATGGAGGTTTACGACAAGGCGTCCACCTATGACCCGAAGGCGGATTCGACCGTTCGGAGCGAAGCTGTAAAGATCAGGGCGCGCCTGACGGCCTATTACGACAACGAAGGCCGGTCCGATCCCGTCGTGATTTCCATGCCTAAGGGCAGTTACGTCCCGATCTTTGAGACGCGGACGGTGATCGAGATGCCGGCCCCGGCGCCTCTGCCGGCTGTCAAAGCGAAACGACACTCTTCAGCCGCATCCGCCGCTATCGCACTCACTGCTTTGTTGTGGTGGACACTCCGGCCCCGCGCTGCCGCCGTACCGGCGAACCTTGTTCGGGTTACTTGGGATCCCGGCTTGAACACCAGCCCAGCGCTCTCGGCAGAAGGGAAGCTGCTGGTCTACGCATCGACGCGCGCTGGAGAAGGCAATCTCGATCTATGGATTCGGTCCGTCGGGGGAGGCGAGCCGTTGCGGCTGACGAGGGATCCGGCCGACGACACAGACCCGGACATTTCCACCGACGGTTCCCAGATCGTATTTCGATCCCAACGCGGGAAAGGCGGTATATATCTTGTCCCGGCTCTCGGCGGCACCGAGCGCTTGCTTGTGGCTGAAGGCAGGGGTCCGCGATTCTCCCCGGACGGACGCCGCGTCGTCTACTATACGGGCAACCCGAATCTGTTCATGGCCGCGGTTGCTCGCGGACAGATCTTCGTCATT
>Ga0187893_10002701_pt1 | contig 38245 bp, 35 predicted proteins | sample MA1701074metaG_FD_139574 | JGI IMG/M metagenome (GOLD analysis project Ga0187893, IMG submission 139574) | White microbial mat communities from a basaltic lava cave in the Kipuka Kanohina Cave System on the Island of Hawaii, USA - MA170107-4 metaG ... | reverse complement strand
TGATCCGCTGCTGCTTTTGTGGCGAAGGCTTTAACTTTGGCATTTTGCGCTTTGCTCTGGGCCAACTCGGCCATCTCGATGCCTTCCTGGTAATGCATGATCATCATGTCGATGAAATGCAGGTCGTACGGCATATCGCTCATTTGCTGTGCAACGAATCGTGCGTTGCCGTTACCGGCAACGATGAAGGCGGAAAATAAGAACAAGCTGATTAGTTTTAGCGATTTCACTTTTCGGTCTCTCACTTTGTGCTTCCTTTTCGAGTATCGTTTTTCGGTTTCTGATTGGCTCTATTCTCCAATTACGGAGCGTGCTTGTGTTGAGACGGAACAGCCGTTGGAGCTTCAACGATTCCCTCCCGTATCCGTCTTTGAACTTCATCGTACATCTGCGGCGGTAGCACTCGTACCAGAGTCATCATTCCCATCATGGCTGCGGTCCAACCTGGAGGAAGTCCGTACGTGTGCGGCTTCGCAACTTCCTTGTCCATGATCATGATCATGTCCTGTGGATAGCCTGGGATCTTCTTCTTTTGTGCTTCATCTCCGGCAGACATTTGATGGCCCTGGTGCTGCTGCTGGGTTGGTCCAACGATGTTCGATGTGTTTCGCTCCTTTTCAGTGCTGTCGCCCATTCCCCTGCCAAACTTGGGCCCCATATCCTGGGAGAGCGCGTTTCCCTGACGCACTATCCCCATTCCTTCTTCCATGCCGCCGCCCGTTTGCATCCCACGACCGCCATGGCCCATTGGACCAACCATCGACACCATCTGGTTCATCATGTGGTGCGGGAGATGGCAGTGCAGCATCCATTCACCTGGATAGACCGCGTCAAACTCGATATCGCGAGCTTGTGCTACACCTACCAGGACGGTATTACCCGGAAACCAGGCAGTCTCCGGACTGCGTCCGCCCTCGGTGCCGGTGACATAAAACTGATTGCCGTGAATGTGCATCGGGTGGTGGTCCATTCCCAGATTCACCATACGTATGCGCACACGTTCACCCTGCTTCACAATCATCGGTGTAGTTGCCGGTCCCGCTTTCCCATTCATCGTGAGCCAGTTGAATTCCATCGCCAGCGAGTTCGGCACCGGGTTGTTAGGCAGCAGCGCCCATTCCTGAAGAATGATCCCGAAATCCTTGTGGCAATGCGGTGTGTTTGGTTTCTTCGGATGGATGATGAAAAGACCGATCATTCCCATCATCTCCTGCATTGCGCCGTGCGAGTGGTAGAAAAAGGTGCCGTTCTGATAAAGCGTGAACTCGTAAGTGAACATACCCCCCGGCTCGACCGGCGGCTGGCTGATGAAGGGAACGCCATCCATGTTGAGCGGCACTTCGAGTCCGTGCCAATGAATCGTGGTTGGTTCGGGTAGTTTGTTGTGAAGAATAATGCGAACCCGATCGCCCTCATTCACGTCGATGGTTGGACCAGGAATACTGCCGTTGTAACCCCAGCCAACCATCTCCCTCATTCCGGGGAGCAGTTGTGTCTTGACTACCTCGGCGGATAGATTAAACACCTTGACACCGTTATCCAGGGTCCAGGGCAGCTTCGGGACATCGGGAGTCTCTACGAGAACATTGCCGCCGGGGCTACTGGAGGCTGTCTCCTCTTTTGCGGGCGCCTGAGGTTGAGGCTGAATATGTCCCTGATGCTGCGCCGAAACTATTCCGCTGCCGGCCAACATGCTGGCTCCGACTAGTCCGGACTTTTTCAAAAAATCGCGTCTGCTATCACTCATTGTTTTACTCCTCTAATTTCAACCTTTACGTTTTCGATTTGATCCGGACTCACTGTCTATCGGGTTCCGTGGCCTCGCTTGGCGCTCTCAACCTGAATCCTTCAGTCCCTTCTCCCGGCCGGCTTATCGGATCCAAACCGCCTTCGAGCAGAAATCCACGCAATCCGACCGCGCTCTCACGCAACTGAATTAGCGCTCTCGCATATTCGACTTCAACTTGAAACAGCGTGCGTTGAGCTATCAACACCTGCGGATAAGCAGCAGCCATCTGCCGGAAGTTGATCAAGTAGGTTCGGTAAGCCTCGCGCGCACGGGGTACGACCTTTGTGCGATATCTTTCAACCATTTGCTGTGCATTACGATACTCACGGAAACTGGCGGCAAAACGCGCACGCAGCAGCAACTGCAAACGCTCAAGCTCGCGTTCCGCAATCGCAAACTCTGCTTCCGCCGCAGCAATCCCGCCCTGATTCCTATTGAAGATGGGAACATTGACGCCTACCTCCAGGCGACCTTCAAGACCTTTTCGTTGTCCGACAATTGAAGGTACCACTGGTTCGAAGCGTTCGTAGTTGTATCCCAGTCCACCACGCAAAAAGAGATCTGGAATTCGTTCAGCACGCTCGCGTGCGACGACAGCCTGCGCTCGCAGCACACCAGCTTGTGCCACTTTTATCTCGGGGCTCTGGTTGAGCAACTGATCCAACAACTGAGTTTCATCGAGCGCTGCGAGGTTGTCTTCGGGGCTTTCAGCCAGGCGCGCCGGCGTTAGGTTCGGATTCCCAACCATCGCGGCCAGCGCCTGCCACGATCGGGACCAATCGTTCTGAGCTCTAAGGAAATCAATCTCGGCGCGCTCGACTTCGATCTCGATCTCCAACTGATCCGGACGATCAGCCTGGCCCACGTTATAGAGTTCTTTAGTAATCTCACCTGCCTCACGCGCCAGTTGAGACAAATCATCGCGCAGCTCAACTAATCTTTGTGCACCCAGAGTTTCGTAGTAAAGCACGCGAATCGAGTTGGTCACTCGTAGGCGTTGCGCTTCAGCCAAAATCACCGCCTGTTCCTTTTCGCGCTCAAAGACGCGCTTCGCCTTGCTTAGTTTTCCGCCGAGGGGAATCGTTTGTTCGATAAACGCACCTTGTTCCGCCGTCTCGCCGGGCGAGCGAAATGCGAACTCTTCAAGGAAGTAACCAGCTATCGGATTGGGGAAGAGTCCAGCCTGCCGTCTTCGACCTTCAGCGGCGCGGATTGCCGCATCGGCCTGGGCCAACGTTGGATTGCGTTGGGTGGCGATCGCTTCCAAATCCTCCAACCGCATCACTGGTTCGGCGGGAATAACCTGTCGCCGCGATCGCTGAATGTCTTCAACCTGTGGAACCGGCGTCGGCGAGGCCGAGGGCATTTGCATGCCGGGCATCATTTGGTGCGACGGACTTGGTGATGGAGTTGGCGGCGGAGTTGGCGCGGGCGACGCGGCCGGCATCTGCATCCCTGGCGGCATTTCGTTCCGCGGACTCGGAGACGGCGACGGAGCCGCTGTTGTTGGAACGCTTGCTGGTCTACGAGTAGTTTGGCGCCTCGCGCGCGTTCGGCGCTTCGGCGCCGCTTTTGGTTTTGGCTTGGCCGCCGCAGGTTTCTTCGGCATCACGTGCCCCTCATGCTGCGGTAGTGCGGTGGTGCTCATTGCGAACACGAGAACGAGAACACCAATTCCCCGCAACTGGATTGCGAAGTCAGACCGGATCATTTTCCCCCCTTGCGCTCACCGAAGCGCACGCAGAACAATTCAGACTCTTTTTCGAATAAGCGGTAAGTAACACGAGCTGGCGCCCGAGCCACTTGTAACAATCAGTCTGTTGCAGGGGGCTAAATGCGGAAGACGTTAATGCGAACGTGAAGAGGCGATGAGGCTGTTGGTGGAGCGTGTTCCCGTGCGGTAACGGCACGAGGAGTTAAGACTGCATGAGAGATGTAAGTGAGTAGTTCCGGTTCCTCAATATCATCACAAGGCCGAACGATATAAGTCTGCCGCAAAGCCAAAGCTCTTCGCGGAAGGTTTGAATGACTGACGCAATGAGAACAGTTACCAAGAGGCTGCTCGGCTCTGTTCATGCTGGCAGTCGTTAGGCGCAGATCAGCCGTTTGCGAAGAAGCGATAATTGTCTGCTCGCCCTCCGTTGCCCTGTGCGACATGTCCATACCGTGCATTTCATGGGCCACGTCGGAGTGCGAGCCGGGAGCTTGAAGAACGATATCATGGCAGTCGGCGCCAAGAGTGGCTCCGCCTGGGCAAAATGCAGTAGCCATTAAATTGCCAGCCGCACTCGTTAAGAGGGTTAGCAATAAAATTGAAGCCGATAGAAAGCGCCCATTTATCACGATATCGCCATGAACTATAACCCATCTTCGGTCGAGAGGCCACCGAGCCGAGCACAATAGGCTTGCAAGCGAGAACTATTTTCTGCCGGCGAACCGCGAGAGAGAAAAAAGGCTGCGCCGCAGTTTCTGCCCCTCTTTCGAAAGTGTGTAATCAACGCGCGGTGGTACTTCCGAAAATTCTCGGCGATGAATCAATCCCGCTCGTTCAAGCTCAGCGAGTCTGATCGTGAGGGTCGAGGTGCTCATTTCGTCCATCTCGGCTCGGATTTCATTGAAGCGAACATGCTCGCGCTCGCCGATCAAAAAGAGGACTCGGAGCGCGTAACGCCGACCGATGATTTGCACTAGTCCGGTCGCAGAGCAGAGACAGTCGTGCGCGCCACCAGTCGTGCGATCCACGCAACCGCAGGCGTTCTCTTCCGGCACACTCAGAATCTGCGAGCCCATGTTGTCAGTTCAATAAACTATGCTTTGCTTCCACGTTATCGAGAAGGTGCTTGCATACGCCTGTTACTGAATCTGGATCGTGACAATCGCAGTCAGGCTCGTCGCACTCGAAATGACCGGGCTTCAACATCTCTTCAAACTCATCCGCAAAACGCCGGCCACCCTCCTTCTTGCCATCCGTCGTCAACGCGTACTTGTCATCACCAACGCGTTCAAGTAGCCCCGTATCAACCATCTCAGCAAGGTTGGTTTCGAGAACACTATCGCCTGCATTCAAAAACTTTCCCAAATCATCGATCGCAAACTCCTGCCCGAATCCCTCTCCCGACATCCAATACATCAACTGGAGGATCTCATCGCGCCAGTAGATGTTCGCAACGGTATTGCCGGCATCATGTTCTTTGTCGTGCGGCATTTATTCGTTACCTCAAGAGATGGCGACCTTCAGCTTATCGTCTTCGACTTTCAACGGCAGAGATTGAAGACGAACATCGGGCTTGTCCACGCAGGCTCCAGCCCGGCTGAGGTTATAACCGTACCCATGACACGCACAAGTCAGCATCGGACTTTCAAACAGCGCGCCGTCGAGCGTGCGATCACGCTCAACGGGGCAGACATTGCGATACGCATAGAATTCTCCGTCAATCTTACAGACGAGCAGATCGATGTCTTGATAAGTGATTATCTTAAAATGTCCATCCTCGAACCCGAGCGCCCGAATTACAGAAACCCAGGTGCCGTTAACGTTTGACGTTTCAGGACGTGGTCGTTTTATTTGCACGAGCCCGCCGGAAGTTGTGGCTGCATCTTTTGCAGGAGCGATCATCGCTCCCAACATTGCGGCCGCCTTCGCAGTAGCTTCGATCTGCTCTGCCATGCCCTCAATTTCCAGCGCGACGAGATCCGGTGCGGCGACGTCGAGCACTTTTTCGATCTCAAGTTTCAGTGCTGCTACCGGTGGAGCGCCCTGGCTGTTGCGGATCAATCGCAGCCGCGCGCGCCCATCATCCACGCCGAGCAATTTCACGTCACAGCCTTGCGAAATCAAAAACGGTCGCAATTGTTCGATTGCTTTCGCCACTCGCGAGTGCAGTTCTTCCGGCAGCAAGTCGTGAATGGTCAGGATGGCGCGAATGATTTCGTCTTGTAGCAGCCGCGAATATATTTCGCTTTTCACCGGCAACGACTCGAAGGTCGCCAGTGTGCGACGCAATGCCTCGCCGTGCAGTTTCAAAACCAGTTGAATCAGGTCGAGTGCTTTCTCCCGCAGTTCTGCATCCGGGTATTCTTCCAACTCGGCGACGAGCGTACTCAGTTGTCCCAGCAGCTCGTTTGCGTCGCGGTCTCCAGTTACCCCGTCAGTCATCGAGTCATAGCCTCATTGCTTCATTTCTGACCAACTCAATCGCCTCTTCGACTTTTGCGGCGACGGCGGTGCTGAATTCCAGGCCAAACTCAGTATCTCGCGGCTCGATTTCGATAATGGCAACGTCATCCGGAAGCACGCCAAAATGCTTACAAACGATCAGCAGGTTTTCCAGGCTTATCACCCCTGTAATTGACTCTTCGATGCAAGCCTGAATCCGCGCTTCATCAGGAAGCACACCATCCCACTTGTACTGCTCGAGCGTGCTCGGCTCACGTCCGCGTTCTGCAGCACTGACGAGAATGAGTTTGTCATACTTGACTGACGTTTCCTCGAGCCACTGGTAAATCATTACGGGTCCGAAGTTGAGGTCTTCGACGTGGACGTGTTCGGGCCAGGGCATTTTTGCCAATTCGCCATGGAGTACGCGGCCGAAAGACATATCCCGCATGTTGGAATAGCCGATACCGGAGATGAGGATCATGGAATTGCTTAACCCTCAGCCGAGCAGGCGCAGGTATTGACCTCGCGCACGATCTCGCGCTCACCGCCGTAAATGTGAGTGGTGCAGGGCATGCACGGGTCGAAGCTGCGGATCGCTCGCAGCATATCAACACCGGTGAAGTCCGAAGGCTTATCGAAGTCTTCCAGAATCGGCGTGTTTAGCACTGCTTCTTCGTAGGGGCCGGGGTTGCCAAACGGGTCTTTGGGCGAAGCGTTGAAGGTCGATGGCGTAACGATCTGGTAATTCACGATCGCGCCTTTGTCGAGTATGAGGTGGTGCGAAAGATAGCCGCGCCCGGCGCCCCAAAAGCCGACGCCGATGCGCTCATTCTGTGGCACTTCAAACTTCGTGCTTACCTGGTCTTCCCCTTTGCGCAGTAGATCAAACGCCTTCAGGACCATCGTATACCCGACCATCAAGTTGTAGGCCATGCAATAAGCGCGTGCTCGGTTGCGTTCGAAGGCGTTCCAGACCTTCGGGATTTTCCACTCGAAGTCCATCTCGCGCAGCATCGTCTTCGGGAGATGCATTTTCAGGCTCTGACCGGTGGCTTCCATAAAATCATTCTTTTGCATCAATCCGGCAGCGGCGGTGGTCCATATGCGGGCGTAAGCTCCGGCCTCGACCACCTGCCTATCCCAGCGTGGCGCCGTGTCCCACGTGTAGCGATCTTTCCAGTTCTCCTTCGACGGCCTGGGCAGCGTCTCTTTGTTCCAGGGGTGATTCGGCGAAAGCGGGGCGCCTGCCGGGTCAGTCTGATATCGTTGCTTGCCGTTGTGGTTCCAGTTTTCGTAATAAGAGTGCTCGACAAACTCTTCGAGACCGATGTTTATTTGCTGTAGCTTGGTCGTCAACAGGTGGCCGTCAATAACCACGCCGGGAGTTGCCCAACGCTTCTCGCCCCAGTCGTTGCAGCGCGCGTATGTGGCGTCGTAGGCATGCTCGTCGTCCCACATGCCAAGGTCGATCAGGTTGGCTGCGCGCGCGCCGACTCTTTTGTATTCGGGATTGTATTCGTAGAAAAACTCAGTGAGGTCGTCCCAAAGCAGAATCATCCGCTTGGTCCAATCGATCATCTTCTGGAGGCGCGTGTAGGTTTCGTTGAAGTCTGTGATCGTGACGGTCGAAGACATGCCGCCCGGCACGACTGTCTGCGGGTGGGGATATTTGCCAAACAGGACGGAATAGGCCTCGCGAGGCAGCCGCGTCATCTTCAAACCGTCGAGATATAACTGGCCGGAAAGCGGATTGAGGGCCTTCATGATGTCGCCGACGGTTTTGTACTGGTGCACTTCGGCGTTCGGCGCCTCCGTTATTTTCGCCTTTTCCCACATGACGGGGGTGGTCGCTTCGACCACGACCTGGGAGTAGTCTGGGCCAGCGAGCAGAAAGAGGTGCAGTGGATGGTCGTAAAGGAAATCGAGCGCGAGGGCCAAATTACGCAGCACCGTACCGAGCGGCGGCGGCGAAATTCCAAAGGCCATCTCGATCGCTTCACAGGCCGCAGTCGAATGTACCCCACCACACACACCGCAGGCGCGACTGGAAATATAGATCGCGTCTCGTGGATCGCGTCCTTTTAAGATCACTTCGTAGCCGCGGAAGATCGTGGCGATGGAATTGGCGTCAAGAAACTTTCGCGACTGCAAATCGGCGACGGCGTGGAACGAGAGCGCGCCGGCCACGCGCGTCACTGGCGAGATACTGACGTCTTTGATGTGGCCGTTGCGCGCCAGCAACTCCTCGAGCTTATCGCGTTGGAGCTCTCGCGGCTGATAGGCATAAGGATCGACGACGCCACCCTTGAGATGTGCGACGCCTTGCGCGTCAAATTCAATCGGAAGATTCTTAAAGCACATTCAACTCACTCTCCGTAGCCACGAAGTGCACAAAAAGACCGGATTACTCAACTCGCTCGTCCCATTTCTTCACGCGATCTTCGGGCAGCGTCTGGTAGTGTTCACCGTAAACTCGATTGGGTAAAGGTTTGTAGCTTCGTTCGAATTTCTTCCGCAGATCGCGTTCGGGACTCTTGCCGCCTCTAAACTGCAGCGCGTGATATACGACCTCGAGCAATTTGTGCGTTAGCGACACGTCGCCCTTGGCCATCGCCCAACCACTCGGCACAGTATCGTGCCAGCGTATCTCGCGGTTGCGCTCGCGCTGGCTGATGCGCCGCAATGGCCGAATGATTGAACCGAGCAGGCGAGAAGCGTTGCTCGAGAAAAGCGAACCCGGCGGCGCCTTGTAGAAGGGCGAGAACTTGTCAGGGAAACCCGGCATGGTGCACCCGATGCAGGGCGCGCCCGAGTTCATGCAGCCGCCCATGTGCGCGATTGCGCCCTTCTCGGTGATATTGCAATTGACGACCGGTCCCCAGCAGCCGATTTCGACCAGGCATTCCTTGTCACCATATTGTTCGGCAAACGTTCCCTCTTCATAGTAGCCGGCGCGCACACAGTGCCTGTGAACCGTATCCGAGAATTGCCAGGCCGGACGACCCAGCTCGTCGAACTCCGGCAGTGGTCCAAGTCCTTGCAGGAAAAGCAAGATGGCCTGAACAGCGTCGGTGAAGTTATCGCCAACGGGAGCGCAGCCGGGAATATTGATCACCGGTAAACCCAACGCGGAGCGATAATCCTTGCCCATCCAATCCATCACGCTCATCGAGCCGGTGATGTTGCCGTAAGACGCGGGAATGCCTCCCCACGTCGCGCAGGTGCCAACGGCTATGATTGCGGCGGCGCCCGGCCCAAGCCGCTTCATCCACTCGGCAGTCGAAACACGGCGTCGCTGATCGCTCGGCGTCCAGAGAGGCAGCGAGCCTTCGCCGGCGAACGGTTCACCACCTGCGGTTAGATTCTCATCCGGTATTGAGCCTTCGTAGGCGATGACGTATGGACCATCGAGTTTGCCCTGTTCCGCCAGCAGCAGTGATTGAATGTAGTGATCGCCCGCTTCGAGTTGCAGCACGTAATGATGCAAAACAACGAGCGGCACACCCGGAATTGAGCCCGTTAGCAAGTCTTCCAGCGCCGGCTCGGTCGCGCCACTAACTGACACGGTACAACCGTCGCAACTCATTCCGGCGAGCCAGAAGACGTAGACCTTCTCGAGCGGCCCCAGGCTTAACATCGTCTTGCCCTGCGACTCGTGAATGGCTTCGATCAGTTCTTCGGAGGTTCGTCGTCCGACGTTGCCGACCTGATCCGGCAAGCCGGCAGTTGATGACTGCTTGTCTTTATGACTGCCGGCTTTGCCGACATGTTTCTCCGGATTCTCGCTCATATCAGTCCTTCCGTGCTCGTCTCACCTACGCAGCAGCGCCTCGCCGACCGTGCCCACGTTGCCGTCTATATTTGAAAAGTGTTGGGCCACGGATTCAAGCCCGCCCGCGAGCGCCGTCAATCCACCGTTGAGCGTTTCCACGCCCGCGAGCATCTCGGTCTCTTTCTCGATCGCTCGTACGCCCCAATTGATCTTCTCGATGTGTCGTCGCACCGATTGCAGAGTTCGCAGGATCAGAAAGAGGGAAACGACTAAAGCAAGCACTAGAGTTGCGGCGAGCAGCGCCGTCAGGATCGTCAGCAGCAGAGTCATTTACGAGTTCCTTCCGTGAGTGCGGCGCCAACCGAACGCAGCTTTTGATCTATCGAGGCCGACACCGCAGCAATCAATCCCGCGACCGACAAGATCTTTCCGGCGCCTCCGCGTGTCGTTTCCAACTGTGAAATCAAAGCAGTGTTACGCACGATTCCCTCCGCCCCGGCGAGCGTGGTAGCCGCGAGTTTAAGGATGTCTCGTTCAGTGCGAACGATGAGGAAGACGAGTTTTAAGATGACGCCAGTCAGGAGGAGCGCGACGATTAAAGTAGCTGTCCAGACGATGATGATGGCGGTGTCCATTCCTTATACCTTCAGGCCGACTCACTGACGCCGTGATGCTCGGCGACTGCGTGCAGGCTTTCGTCAACTCCGGCCAGATGACCGTCAACAGATTGCAAGCCATCGCTGACGCCAATCAGACCACCATTAATGAAGTCGAGATGACCAGCCAACGACGCGGTGTTTTCGCGCGCCTGAATCAGCCCGCTCTTAACTTCGGCAAGCGCACTGCCGATGCGCCAGAGGTAGATGAAGATGGTGATCAGGCTCACCGCCAACGCCAGAACCAGGACCACGAGATAAATGATTGTCAGCCAGGCTAGGAGTCGCATCACTCACCTCTTTGGGCCGAGCGCATTTGCCAGTGCGGCGATGTTGTTATCGATCGATTCGGCTCGCGAGTTGATCGACTGCGCCGTTTCCAAAATCTGTCCTGCTACTCTGTTGGTCACGTTGAGCATCCAGATCGAAACGGTGTTGCCGGCAATCTGCTTACCGGCGTCCCAGATGTTGCTCGCATTTGTGTTCACACGGTTGGCAGCGGCGATCAACATTATCAGCAAGACCGCAACGATGACTATCACTATGGCGCCGGCGATCAACGAGTAGGTCCAGATTGTCATCGTGTCCAGATTATCTAACATGTTAGTTTCCTCCGGCGTTGCCGTTGACCTTAATCTCGCGCAACAGGAAATCGGCTGTGTGCGTCAACTCTTTTACGATTGGCGAGCTGACGTCGTAATCAATCACTGCGCGAGCCGTCCGGTCAGCTTCAATCACGTTTTCATCGAATGGGATCTTTGCGATCAATTCCAAATCGTGGTTACGGCAATAAGCTGCGACTGCTTCGTCGTCCTGGGGACTGCGAAGTTTGTTGGCGATGCCGTAGATGCGCTTGATGCCGAGATCGCGCGCGAGGGGCACTGTGCGGCCGGCCGTCTCCATCGAGCGGTAATAAGGTTCGAGCACCACCAGCAGGACATCTGAATAGCGGACTGTGCCGCGACTCATGTGTTCGAGAGACGCTTCCATGTCCATCACCGTGATGCCGTCCGTGTTGTTGACTATTTCTCCAACAATGCTGCGCACGGCAGCATGCGCGCCGCAGAGTCAACCTGCACCGGCGTGATCGATCTTGGTTCCGACCAGAACAGTGACTCCGTCCGGAGCTTTCAGTCCGTATTGATTAACTATGTCCGCGACGCTTTTTGTTAACGCCAGGCGAGTCGCGCCTGTTTCGTCCTCGCGGCGTTCGACGACGCTACGCGGAACTGCTTCTGCCTCTATACCCGGACCGACACCAAGCGCCTGGATGAGATTGGGATTGGGATCGCCGTCGATCGCGAGAACTGATAGACCACGCCGCGCAATGAGACGCGTAAGCGTGGCTGAGATGGTGGTCTTTCCCGAACCGCCTTTACCGCTGATCGCAATCTTCAAAACGACCAACCTCCCATGCGGGGAACTGTTTGTGTCCGGGGGTTAAAGGTATTGCCGAGCCATCATAATACCAAACACGCTGGCGCGAAAGGTCGAACCTCCACGCTTCGATTAATCGAAGCGGCCAGAAAGGGCATAATGAAGCACAAATGATTGGCCGCGGTCTTTGTGCTTTCAATGCTTTTTTGTGGCATAAGAGAGTCGGTTGCGTTTTTACCCAACACTTCGAGGGATACTCTGAAAATACTGGTCGCGGGTGTGGGCAATGTCTTACGTGGAGATGACGGTTTTGGTGTCGCCGTCGCTCGGACGCTCAGACACTGCGCCTTCAGGGATGTGAACATATTCGAAGCGGGCATAGCCGGTATCTCACTCGTGCAGGAATTGATGGATGGCTACGACGCGCTCATCGTCGCCGACGCCATCGATCGCGGCGGCGCACCGGGCACTGTATATTTAATTGAACCAGAGATCCCGCGTCCTCCCGATCCTTCAAACCTTCACTCGTCTCTCGCCGACGCACACTATACAGAGCCCTCGGAAGTCCTGGTGCTGGCGAAGGCACTCGGAGTCTTGCCGCGCAAGGTTTTCATCATTGGCTGTCAGCCGCATGGATACGACGAGCTCGGGGCGGATTTAAGCCCGCCGGTTAAAGCTGCCGTGGGCGTTGCCGTCACACGGATCCGCGCGCTGATCGAAAGCTTGCAATCAGGAGAGACGTCATGAGTGTTTCGACACGACCGCTCGCGCGGTTTCCATTTCGCTTTCTGTTCCGGCGCCTAGCGCAATCACTTTTCCTGATTCTCATCCTGATCGCTATCAATTTTCTTCTGATTCATATGGCGCCGGGAGATCCGGTGCTGATACTCGCCGGCCAGAGCGGCGATGAAAAATACTATGAGTTCATCCGCGTCAAGTTTGGTCTCGACCAGCCACTCGCTACACAGCTCCGGATTTTTCTGAGCAGCGTACTGCGCGGCGACTTTGGCTACTCGCTCGGATACCAGCAGCCTGTGGTCTCGGTCATTCTTGAGAGAGTTCCGGCGACTTTGCTGCTCGCGTTGACCGCGATCTCCCTCGCGTCCGTGGCCGGAGTAATACTCGGAGTTGAGGCCGTCCGCCGCAGGAACTCTTTGACGGATCGAGCCATAAATACTTTTGCGTTGTTGGGTCACTCAGTGCCTTCAATTTCAGTGGGTCACCTGCTACTGATCGTCTTTGTGCTCTATCTCGGTTTGTTTCCGGCACAAAACATGACGAGCGCGGATGGTGATCTAGAAGGTGCTGCTCGTCTCTTCGACGTGCTTTCTCATCTGGTGCTGCCGGCCCTGACACTCGCCATCGTTTACCTCGCGCAGATCGTTCGGCTCACACGCACAGCAATGTTGAATGTGATCAATGAGGACTTCATTACCACGGCGCGCGCCAAAGGTTTGAGTGAAGGACACGTGATTTATCGTCATGCCTTGCGCAACGCTCTGCTGCCGATTGTTACCATCATTGGCAACGATCTTGGAATGCTGTTGAGCGGCGCCCTCCTTGTCGAGACGGTCTTTGCATGGCCTGGTCTCGGCCGGCTGATGATCGACTCGCTCGCCATGAGAGACTATCCGGTATTGCTGGGTCTTTTCCTCTTGATCTCCATAAGTGTCGCCGTAGTGAACTTCATCACGGACCTGATCTATTCCTTACTCGACCCACGTATCAGTTACGCGTGAAGACGATGAACGTAGACGCAAAATCAGAGTTCTGGCGCAGATTTAAGCAGAGCCGAACAGCCGTCGCCGGCAGCTTCATGCTGGCGCTCATGCTGTTTGTGGCAGTCGCTTCTCCATTGATCGCGCCACGAAATCCGCAGCAAACCTCCAGCGAAAGCTTTCATCCGCCTTCAGCGCGATTCCTGTTCGGTACCGACGATCTTGGCCGAGACGTCTTCAGTGGAGTGGTCCATGGAGCCAGACTGTCTATCACGATCGGTATGATCGTCGCCTTGCTGAGCGGGTTCTGGGGGACGCTGGTCGGGCTGCTCTCAGGTTATGCAGGCGGCCGTCTCGACGACTTGCTGATGCGACTAACCGAACTATTTCTCATCCCGCCAAGGTTTTTCCTTGCCCTCGTTGCGGCGGCGCTCTTCGGCTCGAGTTTTTATACTTTGATCGTCGTGCTCAGCATTACCTATTGGCCATCAACGGCGCGGCTTGTTCGCGCGCAGGTGATGTCACTCAAGGAGCGGACTTTCGTCGAAGCTGCACGCGCAATCGGGTCGAGTCATCCGCGAATAATGTTTCGCGAAATCCTTCCGAACACACTGCCATTGATCGTCACCAACCTCACACTGATGGTGGGTAGCGTGGTCCTTGTCGAAGCAAGTCTGGAGTTTCTCGGCCTCGGCAATCCGGATCAGATCACCTGGGGTTACATGCTGCACAATGGCCAGCACTTCATGCGCGACGCCTGGTGGATGCTCTTCTTTCCCACGCTGGCCGTCTGTATGTTGGTATTCGGACTGAACGTCGTGGGTGATGCTCTGAACGACGCTCTCGATCCAAAATCCAGGATTGAGAAGTTCGATAAGCCCGCCTAGACTCAAACGGTCTGCCGCCTTCGTCTCCAGACAACAAAGGCGGCGACGGCGACGAGTATTACGACCGACGCTATCAGGACGAGCGAGCGACGAGTGGGCGAGGGGTCTGCTCGGCGAGAGGAACGATCGCCACTGATCCACCAGGCGTCCTGCGCGAAGTAGACGTTCGATTTGGCGCTCCACGTATACATGCCCTGCAGTTCGATTCTGTACGCCACGGAAGAATTTGGTTCGTACAACCAGAAGTAAGGCAGATCTTTGACGAGGATCGACTGCGCTTCGAAGTAATAAGCGGTGCGCTTCTGTCTGTCGAACTCAGATGCAGCAAGCGCAAAAAGTTCGTCGACTCGCGCGTTGCGATAACCGGCGCCGTTGGAAAAAGGAATCGGCCCGATGTTTGAAGAAACGACGGTGCGCTTGACGCCGATATCCGGGTCAGGACCATTCTCGAAAGAGGCGAACCCCAGATCGAAATCTTTCTTAACGTAAACAGCATGGACCGCGGCAGCAAACTCCATCAACTGCAAATCGACTGCAATACCTGCTTCGCGAAGCTGATCGCGTAGCGCCTCGGCTACCTTTCCATAAGAAGCCGCATGAACAAACTTGAGACGAAAGCGCGTTCCGTCGGCGGCTCGCTTGTAGCCGGCATCGTCAAGTAGTTGATTCGCGAGTGCAACGTTGTGCTCGTATTTTTCCACGTTCGGGTTATGGGCCCAGGCAAGCAAGTGGGAGATAGGGCCCGTGGCCGGCTGACCCATTCCCAGCAGCAGCTTATCAACCAGATAGTTTTTATCGATTGCGTGAGCCATCGCGCGCCGCACGCGCAAATCGGAGAGCGGCGCTCGCGTGAGGTTCGGGATCAGAGTTTCAACGGTAGCGAAGCCTTCCCTTCCCTTGTCTGAAAGAACGACTCCCGGAGTGTTTTTTAGACGGATCACGTCGAGTGGCGGGGGGTTCAATAGATAGTTGACCTCGCCTCGCTCGAACGAAATCGTTGCCATCGACGCCGCCGGCATGACCCTGTACACGATCCGATCCAGGTAAGGCTTGCCCGCTTTGAAATACCGTTCGTTTCGTTGGAGCGTCAGGTGATCTCCTTTCAGCCACTCCTGAAATTTGAACGGGCCGCTGCCAACGGGCCGCGTGTTGTGGGGGTTTGTGAGCGGATCGGCGCCCTCGTACAAGTGTCTGGGCATGACGGGCGCGTTCGTTACGTCGACGAGCTGCAAAAAGGCGGCATAGGGATATTCGAAATGAAAGACTACAGTATGCGCGTCGGGCGTCTCGATGCGACGCAGGTTATCGCCGATCGAGGCGCGCGTGCGGGAGTGGTATTTCAGCAGCAACTCTTCGAATGTGAAGCGGACGTCTGCTGAGGTGACGGGAACGCCGTCGTGGAACACAGCGTTTCTGGCGAGATGGAAAGTATAGGTCCGGCCGTCTGGCGAAACCTGCCAGCGCTCGGCGAGGTCAGGCACGGGCTGGAGTTCAAAATCGTGCGCCAGGAGGCCGCTAAAAATGGAGCCGCAGATGAGGTGTACGCCGCCTTGAGTTGTGATAGCGGGATTCAGACCGGCCGGATCGGTGTTGATGGCAACCACGACACTGCCACCACGCACCGGCTCGCTCGCGCGGCTTGAGCCGCCAAGCACAAACGCCAATGAGAGCAGAACCACAGCCACGGTCCGAGGTCGCATAATCGATGTGAGAACCCAAGCCCTGTGATCGCTCAATTCTAAATGTGATGTCGGCGACGGCCGTGCGAACACGCGATGGCTTGCCGAATTCTGTCCAAGGCCGATTCAAACCTGTCTGGGCAAACCCAGAATGAATCGGCCGAGAGTGAACAGTACTTGTGCTGTTACCTTTGTCCGCGCGGGGATTAACGAGCGGACGTACTGCCGCCACCAGGAGCGCAATCCTGCGGGCAAGTCTGCGCGTTCTCACATGACCTGGCGCAGTATCCATCGCCGCATCTTTGACAGGCTGTCCTCCCTTCTGATCCGGCACTGTTCGTGTTAACGGTTGCCGCTCCAAGTCCGACAGAGGCGGCTGCGAGCGCTAATCCAATCATCATTATTCGAAGATACTTCATGGTTCCCTCCAATTTTGCTTACGTGTCGTTGACGGGGCACGACGTGAGTTCAGCGAACGGCGGAGGTGGAGATTGTAGTCCGAGATATTACGTCGAGCAAAGCGGAGATAACGCACACTGAGGCATCTGTTCCGCAAATTATTTATTGACGGTGCCGCACAGATGCGGGTTGAGCTCGCCACCAAGGATTACAATCTACAACGGCGAATCCATTGAGGCTCTTCGTTGGGCAAACAATCGACAATCATCCGTTGGCTTTCGCCTGGACTTCATTTACGGCGTTAACCGAATCCAACGACCCAGCGACGGAACTCTGCTCCCGTTAAGTATGAAGAGAAGGTACCACCCTGGCGGAGCGAGATTCACTTGAGGCGGCTCAGCTACATCGACGGCGCCGGCTCCGAAACCTGTAATCACGAGCTCAATGCCTCGTTGCGACATGTTATAGCCATGAGTAACTGCTCCCGGGCGTAGCAGGACGACTTCGGAGATATCCCCTGCATCGGGCGTATCTATAGCGAAGTTGCCCCCATAGTTGATCGTGCCAGGCGCATTGGTTATTGCCGGTCTTAACATGTCGAAGTAGTCTGGAAAGAATCTTTCGTGCGGCGTCGGCACACCTGCAGCCATCGGATCTCCCCCTCCGACGATGCTCCCATCGCTGAGGAGCAGGAACGAAGAGTGATAGGTGCGCACATATTTCATCGCTGGTCCAGCAACCCAGCCTGCCCCGGGATCTCGCGGATCGAAGATTTCGCATACACCACCATCGGCTCCTCCGCTGACACCGCCGGCAATGAACACGCGGCCATCAGGCAATAGTGTGGCGGTAAACTGCTCGGCGCGCGGAACATTCAGGTCTGGCAATGATGTCCATGCAGGCGCTGCGGCTGAGAGATCGATCTGCTCGGCTGTCTGCTGCGCGGCCGGAGGGTTACCCCCCATTATGTAAACGATCGGTTTATAGTCCGGAGGGCGCATCATCAACAGTACTGATGAACCTTTTTCTCCACCGGTGCTGCGGTTGCCGTTGATTGTTGAGAATGGTTCGGCAGCCGCCGGCGCCGCAAGATCGAACCGGTGAGTTGGGTCGTGAGGACCGGCAATGAAGAGTCGTCCATCGGGCAGCACGTAAGTCCACGGATAATACTGGTGGTGATTCATGCTCGCGGGCATGCCGATGGGCGCATCCCAACCGGCGCCGTCTGTGTAGATCTCGATTGTTTTTACATTGCCGTACAACGTTGCAGCACGACCATCGCCAAGCGTCAACGTTGTAGCGTAGAACCGATCCCCAGCGGTGTCATCAACGCGCGTCCAGGTCAGTGATCCAGGATCGAAAACGTAGGTCGTGAGTGGCGTAAAGCCTCCGTGAATTAGAACCCCGCCCGCCGGCGTATCGAGAATTGTGTGAGCGCCGGACCAGAGATTGGAAGTATTAATGTCGAGTCCCGGAGAGTCGATTGGCTGGTTCGCCGGTAGCATGTAAGTGCCGGCCGGAGTCGAGTAATCCCACACGCGCGATTGATCGGCACCGGTGTAACCCCAGTACAAGACCCGTTGCGTATTCGGCAGCAGGATCGAATGCATAAACGATTTTTCAGGCGCGCCGGTAATCTCTTCCCAACGGCCGCCGCCGTGAGCGCAGGGATGCGGATCGACGTCCGGACAGGCATTAGTTCCATCGTCGAGCGGCAGACCAGTTCGATGACTGATCTCGTGAGCCATGTCGTCCGTCAGCCACACACTCTGCCGCGCTCGCACGATGCCTACCATCCCGTTCATCATGTGATGATGCACGTGGCAGTGAAATACGAAATCGCCTTTCAAATTGCGAAGGGTCGCACCCACAGGACGGTGTTCGGGAAGTTGGGCCTCTTCTTCCGCCGCCGTAAGTAACAGCACCGGTGGAATCTCGGCCTCGACAACGAAAGACTCCGCTGGTCCCATGCTGCGGCTGTCGATAGCTTCGCCACCAAACTTCCAGCGCATCGCGTGCGGGTGGAAATTGTGCCAGTTCACACTCGTGTCAAGATTGTAGACGTACCATCGAATACGTTGGCCGGTTCGTCCAACAATGGTCGGCGTGTTGCCAACGAAACCACGACCGTTAATACAGTGAGTTGACATCGACGCGCCTGCTGTAGATGTGACTGTGTGGTGGTGATCGGTATTATTCGTCCACTTGACTGCACCTCCGACACCTACCGTGATCTCGGCAGGACTAAAGGCCATGGGTGGTCCATTCACCATCGTGACGTTAACCGGGTCGGGACCACCGGGTACGACGTGCACAATTCCCGTCATTTCCGGATGGTGCCGGCAGAAGTAGGGAAAGTCACCACCGGTATCGAAAACCAGTTCTGCTTCACCACCGAGTTCCTCGATGTCCTCGGTATCGAAAACAGGCTTAGCATCTGGATTCGACATCACATGGAAAAACACGGGGACATGATCGGTGTTAATAATAGGTCTCGGTATTAGTAACTCTTTCAGCGTGAACTCTTCCAAAAAATCGAGTCGCTGCCGCAGTAATTCGCGCGTGGCATCTTTCAACTTTCGGACGTGGACATGAGGCGCAACAGGCACTAGCGTTTCTTCGTCGAATTCCAATTGTTCCGGGTGCCGTTTATCACGAAACACCGGTACGCGCTCGAGTTGCTCAATCTCGAGATAGATTGGTAGCAGCACTCGCCACGGAAAAAAGAATCGGCGCGGCGGGCGGTCGCATGGGCCGAGCACTACCACGCCACCAAACAGCCCCTGGTCTATTTTCGTGAAGTGATGATGGGTGTGATCGTGGAATGGCCATGCGCCGAGCGCATTGTCGGGAACATCGAACGTGTAAATCCATGTATCTCCGGGGCAGATGGCGTCGGAGCGACCGCCATGATGCGCGGCTTCAGTGCCGAACGGCCAGGAGCCGTCTGAGTCAATCCCATAACGCAATCCATGCATGTGCAGGGAATGCGGCACGTCATCAGTATTCCATACGTGGATCTTCAGCCGCTGGCACGGTCGCGTGTATATGACTGTACCCGGAACGCGATGAGTGTAGAGTGGTTCATTGATGTCGGCGGCGATCAGTTTGTCCGATTTGGGAATCAGATATCCGGGATCAAGGTATTCGCGATATACAACCGCGGTCAGCGATCGTGCGTCGATCTCAGTTTGCGGAATCAGTCCATTCTCGTGTCCGTCGCCGCGCATGCAGTCCCGGCCATACTGAATTGGTGGCACAGTCTTTTCTTGGGGTTTGACTGGACTGTAGTTCTCAATCCGTTCGATTTTTAGGTAGACATGTCGCTCATCGCACGATGGGGGCTTGGGATGAGGCGCATTGATTGTGACGCCAACATTTCGCTCCGCTGCATTCCACAGCACCGAGTCCTCCGTCGACACGAGGAGTTCGTTAAAGCAAAAGACCTTAAAGTAGAGATCGGGCCTCTTGTCAAAAAAGAGATCCCGAAAGGCGCTTTCGTCGAATGTTATGGAGAATGAGCCGTCGCTCCGGGTACTGGCGAATCCTAAGAAATCGTCCAACCCGAAGTCTTTGTCCCACGCCTCAACTCGAACTCCCGCAATGCCGTCGCCGGTGAACTCATCAACCACGCGCCCTCTAATCTCGTGTCGCATAAGCTTCCTCCTAAAAACGTGTGGACTGCTTTACTACAGCGGATACGCATTTTCAGCCCAAAGGGGGGTCGGGTCGCTCTCAAGGCGACCTGGACAGAATTGTCGAGAGAGACATTCGTTCGCGCTCATATCAAGGCCTATGCGCGTCGAAGGTCAGTAAGCGAGGCTTCCCTGCTATTAATGCGTTTTCGGAGGGATTTGTTTCCAGGGAGTGAAATATTTTTGCGATGGATTGGTGAAATTCGTAAGAACTCGCTGCGGCTGGTTCGCGCTAGGTTAACCGAATATCGCCATCCGTTTTGCCAGTGTGCTCCACCACAGACGTATATCGGCTGCGTGGTCCTTGCGTCATTCGACGAGATCGAATACCAAAGTCCTCTCATATTCATTTGTGCGAGTGATTGTCGTGGGCGACGGAGATACGGCGCGAGTCCAACAGCTCAGATGATCAATCTTTCGACGTTCTCCCCATCGTTGGATCTTCTCCCCATCGTTGGATCTTCGATCTCGATTCAGTGCACATTCGCTAAAACCGGAGACAGTGAAATTAGCGCCGTGGCGCCTGATGGAACTCACCCACACGCAATAGCGTCACGTGCTTATTACATGCTGTCCATTCTGAACGCGAAAGGAGTTCCGTCAGAAGGTAATTTATTCATCTGCATTAAGGCAGCGATGCGGTCGGAGGGGCAGAACGGCAGGTCAAAGCCTTGCGACTCCTTGCGCGTTACTGCCCACGACCGCCGGATCGAAGAATTTTGAAGGTGTGGCTACATGCGTGAGCACCAACTCGCTTGGAAAAATGCGGGTATTCCTTTTAGTTCCTCACTTTACTCGTGGCGCAAAAGCAATTATCGACATTCCAATCACCGTCACTGCTACTCCAATAACGTCCCAGCGATCGGGCCGTTGTCCATCAACAAGCCAGAGCCAGAAAAGCGCGATGGAGACATATGCGCCGCCATAGGCAGCGTAAGTTCTCCCAGCCGCACCCGGATGCAGAGAAAGCAGCCAAGCGAAGGCCGCGAGGCTTAATGCTGCCGGGATTAACGCCCACCCGGAGGCTCGTTGTTTGATCCAAAGGTAAGGCAGATAGCAACCGACAATCTCTGCCACGGCCGTAACTACGAAGAGTCCGAGCGTCTTAAGAATGAATGCCATACTTGCTACCATGTCAGCCAATTGACCGAACGTCCATACTATTAACCACTCCTACTGCCAGAGTACAGGGGATTGGTAGGCGACCACGCGAGAAACTCCACTTTTGAATCCGCGTCTTAGGAATTGCAAAAAAGGGAGAGCAGCACAAAGGCCAGGCGCTTCTTATTTTTACCTGCTGCGGTGATTCTGTGTTCCTGGGCCACTTCGCAACACTCCCGATTTCAATTAACTGTATGACTGCTCGTTGGCCCAGCACCTCGAGCCCAAGATATGTCCCGGAGCCTGGAGTGAGCTGAACTTATATTTCTGTCTTATCGCTACCAGACAAGCACATTTCGAAAGCCAAAGATTCTCACCGAATACAACCTATATCGAACGCCCCACAATCAGCCTCAACGTAAACCATACGGGTATGGATTCTCACGAGACCGATATGACCGGGCAGCCTTTCAGGGCCGCCTACCGAATCGCTGAAGTGGTTTGAAATCAACGGATCTTATTGACAAGAGCGGGCCTATATACGTCGGTCGCTACTTCATCCTTTCCGCCATCTCAATGAACGTTTGTGCCGCCCGACCAAGATGCTTGTCTTTTCTGTAGACGATCTTTAACTCACGACGAATCTCAAGACCAGTAACTCGTACAGCAACTAAACTCTTGGCTTGCAGTTCCGTTTCCACAGCAAATCTTGAAATAAAGGCAATGCCGAGTCCGCTCTGTACTGCCTTTTTCACTGATTCAGGATTCTCCATTTCCATGATCGGCTCCATCGTCACGCCGGAGCTCTGCAAGTAATTGACGATCGTTGCCCGCGTGCCCGAGCCAACTTCACGGAGTATAAATTTTTGCTTTTTAAGGTGATTCGGTTTCACCGATTTCTGTCGAGCGAAACTGTGATCGGGAGGAACAATGAGCACCAACTGATCTGTCAGCCACGGTAATGCAGCCACTTCATCACCAATCAGATGCCCGCCAACAAACCCAAAATCGAATTCATTATTAAGGACACCGGCCTCGACTTGCTGAGTATCCTTAATGCGCAGGTGTATTTCGATGTTTGGGTGCTGGCGCTTAAAGGAGGCAACTACCCCAGGGATGAGGTACATGCCGGGCGTCGTGCTTGCGCCGATTCTTAAGGAGCCGCGTTCCAAGCCTTGCAGCTCCTGAATACACTGCCTGGCATCTTCGACCGCTGCCATAACTCGACGCGCATAAGGAATCAGCGAGACGCCTGCCTCTGTTAACGCAACCTTCTTACCGAGTTGCTCAAACAGCTTTAACCCAACTTCGTTTTCGAGTTGACGAATGCGCATCGAGACACTTGGCTGCGCAAGATTCACTTCCTCACCAGCGCGTGTGAAATTCAAATGCTTGGCTACACTGAGGAAAACTTCCAAGTTTCGAACATCCATGACGGACCATTGTAAGTCACTATCATAACTATCGGAACAATTCATTTCCCTAATGCTGGGATAGGGACTAGCATGGCTTTACGGGCGGGTTAAATAGGGCGCACATTTAGAGTCAGAAGAGGGAGAATTAATGAGCCAGGTACAACTTAGCGACACGTTGCGCGAGTGGCGTGATTCAGCAAAGTATTGGGAGACGCACGCCCGAACTATCCAGACGATGTTCGCGCCTGTCACATCGGCACTGATCGAAGAGGCGGGCATCATTGAGGGCGACGCCGTATTAGACGTGGCCGGTGGTCCCGGTGAACCATCACTCACGATCGCGGAGAAGGTTGGTCCTGCCGGGTTCGTAATGTGCACAGATGCCGTCGCTGAAATGGTAGCTGCTGCCGAGAGCGAGGCGGCCCGTCGTGGGGTGAAGAATATTCAATTTCAACAATGTCAGGCGGATTCTTTGCCGTTCGAAAATAACTCCTTCGACGCAGCTGTTAGTCGTTTAGGCGTGATGTTTTTTCCTGATCCCGTGGCGGCTTTACGCGAGATGCTGCGCGTCACCAAATCGGAAGGTGCGTTATCGTTTGCAGTTTGGCATGAGAGCAACGCTAATCCATTCGCGTACATAGTCACTGATGTTGTCTCCCGCCACCTGAAAACTCAGCCCACTGATCCGGACGCGCCCGGTGCATTCAGGTTCGCTGAGCCTGGCAAGCTCGCTCGAGTTCTTGCCGAAGCAGGTGCGGTCCACGTTCGGGAACGGTTACTAAAGTTCCAAATCGAAGCTCCTATTTCGCGCGAAGAGTTTTGGGAAATGCGTTCTGGCACCTCAGGGACGCTTAGAGAAAAGTTGGATGCACTCTCTTCAGATCTGCGTCTGACGATTGCAAACGAAGTAAATGAAGCAGTGGCTGAGTTCTTTCCCGATGAACAAATGAGCTTCCCGGCAGAGATGCTTATTGTCTCGGGAGATAAACCCACCTAAGAAAAGACGAATGAAGACCAACCGATTTCTATCTTCGATTTTTGCGTTGTTAGCGCTGGTGAGTCTAAGTTGCGCTCAGCCGAAAGGAGTTGAGCAAAACAAACCGACTGCGCCGCAGCTCATATGGAAGTACGACACTGGTGGTTGAATCTTCTCAGTCCCCACGGTCGTGGAGGATGCGGTCTTCGTCGGCTCATGCGCCGGTATTTTCTACGCCTTCAATAAAGCTACGGGCGAGGTGCGTTGGAGTTACGACATTCGCAAAGATGGCAAACAGATAAGCTTTCATGGCAATCCATTAATCGTGGATGACATGATCCTCATAGGCACCGATCATAGTTGTGTACCTGATGGCCTTGGTCACGTCTACGCATTTGACATTAAGACGGGCAAAGTGCGTTGGAAGTATAAAACGACCAGCGTACCCACTGATATTGTTCGCATCGGCCAGAATGTCTATTTCGGCAGCTTCCAGGATAACTGGTATGCGCTAAAGCTTCGGACTGGTCCAGTCAATGATGAGTCGCGGGTGATTGAGTTGAATTGCGGCGCGATAAGTCTCAAGTTGCCATTGATAATCATGCTTGCGGGTGTTGGGATGTGGTAACGGTCGCAGCGTGCCAGGGGAGGCCGTCAATGCGTCGATTTATGCGGTCATTGAGGCCGCGTCGAAATTCACGAAGGACTTCATTCTTAGTTTCGGGATACCAGTTGAATGCTTTGTTGAAGACGGTTCCTTCCGGCGCGGTTAATGCGAGTTTCCATGCGCGGACGTAATTGCCGAGAGTAACCTTTCGTCCTTGCGGTAGATAGACCACACGTTTCATCGGGCGGTTACTGGCCGCGTTTTTTTGGTGTGGGAAAAAATGAACGTCAATGGAGCCATTTGCTCTCTGTGGTAATGAGGGAACCGGATGATGTTGAGAGGGTGGTCAAAGTGGCGTTAGTGCTACCTGGGGGTAGTGATTGCCCGCGAGCAATGAGTTTGAGAAGTTGAGCATTGAGATCGACGGTGGTGAGGATGAAGCGATCATTTTCGTCCGTTGCACTCCAATTTGTGTAAAGCGGCATTATGTTAGCGTGGATGAGCTTGATAGGCGTGATGGCAGTCACAGAGTAGTCGTCGGGGAGTATTATAAAATCGTTAGCTGCCGGAAGCTGCTTCAGTGCATAGGCTGGAACGATCAGAGCATCGGGCTCAAAGCTTGAAATGCGGAAGATTGTGGATGAAGTAGCGGCCCGAAGCGTTATGTCATTCATTAGCGCCAGTAGTTCCAGGGCTCGTTCCTTTGACAGGTCAATGATCGCAATTATTTCCTGCCGAGTGGAAGTAGGAGGGGGTATCTGGGTGGTGGAGAGAGCAATGTTCATGGGGACGAAATCGTTGATGCATTGATCATCTGCTTGAGTGAGCAAGTAGTGAATTGCCTGGCGACTTGGCAAAACGAAATCTCTGAGCCTCGTTCATTCTTTTGATTGCAGAGTCAGCTCTATAGCTTGTCGAATCGTGACGATGCGCGTTAACAACTTCGAGTTCGGTGAGTTTGCTGCACCAGCGAGTGTCGTTTCGACGAACTGATAAAGATCGGCGAGCAAATCATCCGTGGTCGTGAGGTTTAAGGTGGTCAGCTCGCCAAGTAGCCGTACCGGAAACTTGTCGCTCAACAGCGTAAAGAGACGGTCGCGAAAGTCGAGGGCCGTTTGATGCGAGAGTGCATCAATTGAGCTGAGCATCTGAGCCCACGTGAGTCGAACCTGCACAGGGTTGAGAGCTTCCAAAATTGCCTGGCCCAATGTGCTTCGGGAGACCAGTAAGGTGTCGTCGGTTGGGTCATAGATCTTATTCGTGGTCGTAGACACTGGCTTTACCTCGCGTATCGTAAGTGTTCATCAATCGCCTGCGATGAAACCTCAAAAAAATGCATTCGCCGTTGTACCAACGCTTGCGCTGTTGTGGTCCAAAGACTTCTTCAATCCAAAGCTGGTCGTGTATTCGAGCGATAAGAGTTGACCGACAGTACAGATTGAGTATGTCGCAAGTGGGATTTGTGCTTGCGTAAGTGGCTTGGACCTTCATGACTGTGACACTCCGTTGTCAGTGATCGGATTGGGCCACTTGGGATACTGGTGGGACGGCGGCAGCGTTATAGAGTCTGAAAGGCTCCAGGCATAACGATGGTTACCGGGATGTTTGAGCGGCCTGGTAAGCAAATTGGTCCAGTATGAAAGCCAGGTCTTGAGAGGTGTGAGATTGTGAGGATTTGCTGGTGGTGGTTCCGTAGCGCCGTGGTTGACAAGGATGTTTGCGGCATAGCGCCAGCCGCGTTCTGCCGTGCGAATTTTCGACGCTGCCGGGTCACTAAAGATTGATCCATCGGGTAGTACTTTGAGGACACGAGGCGTGGTCCGTTTTAAATAGACCGCATTCGAAGATTGATAAATCGTTCCATTTCCGTCGAAGTGTCAAGAACGATCCTTCTTCTTGAAATCAGTCTTCCTAATTTATGAGACGGCACCGCATATTCAATCGCCAAACTCGAATGTTTGCTAATGGAATGATCCTTTCAGTTCAGAAGGCGACCTCCGGTACTCCCAAAGCGATAAACTCAAAGGCAAGCCATTGTGTCCACTGGAAAAAACGAGAGGTTTGAGAGCGGCACGACCTGACAGTCCATTATTCGTATGGCGGAGCTCGGGGAAAGGAGTCTGGTGCGTGTCCTCCGGCACCGAGGCGGCATTTCCCCTGACATTGCTTTAACAAGATCTCTGATCTGGACCTGTCGTACACACCCGAAAGATACCAATCATCGGTGGAACTTCGCGGTAAAGGTAATAAACTGCGGCTGTCCATTGTGGCCACAAACCGCGAGCGAACTTACGCTCTTGGTGAAGGGGCGCTCCTCTTCCGAGGGCCACTTTCTCAATCGGTGCGGCCGACAGTGTGACTTGAACCAATTCTTTGCCGCGAGTGGAACCAATTATTTGCCGCAAGTAACAATAATCGGGCAATTTCTGACCTCAATTTTCCCTTAGTTTTCGGATTTTGGAACCTCCCATCGCCGAAAGTGCAAACTGGAAGCTAAGCCTTGCCGAAAGTACAGAGGCGAAGACCATCGCTTCTTCTTCTTAATCACATCCTACTTCCTGCGAATTCGCGAAAAGAAACTGAGACCAATAGAGGCAGCCTACAAGGTATTCCATTCGATCAGATCTGAGACGTCGTCAGCCAATCTCGCACATGAGTGCGCCTGGCCCAACAGTCAGCCAGGCTTCTTAGAATGAAGTCGGTGCCGAGAAAGCGCGAGGCCGCGTAGAGCAGAATTACAGAAAAGAACTGGAGGCGAATACCGCCGTTTACTCAAGCCGAGTCGACGTCGCTAGAGTGACTCGCGATGCGGATCTTGACGCCGTTAAACTAGCCAAGCCGCCGCCGTTATAGCTGTCGTCGGCCGCGAAATCTCCAAAGAGGTCGCACAAGGAATGCGCATTTAGATTCTGAAGATAATGGAACTCGAAGGTTACCACTGCAGTGTAATAAAAGAATGGATACCCATAGATTTCAATCCATATTTAACTCCATTCAAAATGCGTAAAGCAGTACAGACATCGACAACGCTATTCACCGTGACTTCATCTTAGAATCACGTTAAGGACACTTGTTGAAGAACAGATTGACACCGGTTTTTTCTTTGAGTTATGCTCCCTTGACCTTATTACAGTAGATTCTTGATCCTCGCGTCTCCCTAATAGGCAAGCCGAACTCACTTACGGAGGTTCGCCTTACCCTCAAAACAAGAACAGCCTTTTACCGCAAGAGAGGAAATCCATGACTGACACACTTCTTCCTGAGCCTGAGCAACCCATAGAGCCCGGAAATGGAGGCGGTGAGCCACCGCCACCGCCGCCACCACCACCGCCCCAATTATCAATAACCCAAGTTTCGCCAATAGCCGCAGCGTTGGTTGGTGGAGTAGAGATCACCATAAGTGGAACTGGCTTTCAACCCGGCGCCCAAGTCTTTTTCGGTAGCAGTCAGGCGTCCAACGTCTCTTTCGTGAGCGATACGAGTCTGCGGGCCGTGCTGCCGCCAGCGGGGCAGACAGGCAGTGTGAATGTAACGGTTGTGAATCCCAATGGCACCACCGCAGCACGCTCAGGAGGCTTTACTTACATCACGATGGACGACTCTGGTCGGGCCGAGGTTCTCGGCGTCGACCCCTTGGCGGTTATTGAAAACATACAAACCGATGTCACGCTGCGCGGACGCAATCTGATTGCGGCTCACAACGCGGGCTTACTCGTGTTGCGAGGTCCGGCCAGAGCGAACCTCACTATATCGAATTTCCGGACCAGTACGGATGCAGCAACAGGAATTGATGAGATCACCGTGAGTGTGCGTGTTGCTGCCTCGCCACCTCTCGCACCGCAGGAGCGGTTGGTTGTTCAGATACTCGCGAGTCGTAGAGCCGAGGCGTTAAGTGACGGCATTTTCGAGAGTAGCCGCCAGTTATTTACAGTACTGCCGAGCGGGATTCCGGTATTACTCGGTTATACCGCCAACCTCGATCCCACCAGACCGAATGTCGTGGTCGTGACAGGGAAGAATCTGCAAGGGTGTTCGCTGAATTTGGGTACGAATGCCACGATACATCTTCAGAGAAGCGATGATGACATCGTCGCTGGCATAGTCACTATTCCTCCCAATCAGCCGGCGCCAGATCTATCTGTCTTGAGCACCGTGAACACCGAGATAGCGCGCTTAGACATGGAAATCATGCCGATCGCGCAACAGAGTGCTCAGGCGGCGACCGAAGGTGAATCAAGTGCGCTTGCTGATACCGGACCAGGCGCGATCGATGTAACGCTTACGGCCGTTCCGGGGCAACAGGTCGTCGCCCCATCTGAACAGGACAGCACGGTCTTCAAACTGACCGGCGCGTCGCCTTCAAATCTCGGTTTTAACTGGTCCAACCTCGAGGTTTCGGTTTTCGATGTTTTCTTCAGATTCCGGATTATCAACATCGTTCGACTGATTCCATTCTTTGACGGCGGAGATGATCAAACTCCGATCACGCCACAGGTTGGCCGACTCTTTAGCGTGCGCGGCACCGGAATCCTCTTTGCTCTGCGGGTCGAAATCACTATTACCATCACGGTTGTCATCGTTATCGGTTTCAGAAACGATATTTGGGGATTTGGTTTGTTCAACGAATTCCCCGAGTTTCCCTGGGCCATCGGCTCCTTCGTAATAGGATTTCGCGTTCACATCAGTATAGATATCAGCATCCATTCGTTAACTGCTCTGGTATTGCCTGGCGGGCGTTTGCAGGTGCTGGCGGTTTTCGACCTCCAGATCGGCATTGACTTCACCATCAGTAACAATGGTCTGCATCTCCATTTCGACCCACGTTTTACGCACAAAGTAATCTTCCGCGAGATCAAACCGTTCCATCCCCTATTTCTGTGTGATGGCCGTTTTCAACTAGCCGAAGAAAATGGCCTGACTGTCTTTCCCGATTCGTTTGGCGGGCACCAGTCGTTTTACTTTGCGCGTGCTGCCGGAGAATGCTGCTTTACCTGGAGGTTCGACATGGAACTGGTTCGTTTTACGGACGGCGGACCAGAGACGACGGTGCAGCAACCCTTTAATGCCGACTTGTGTCTGAATGCAGCGCCCCCTCCCAGCCTGGGTAATATCATCATTACCTCAGAACACCCGGCGCCAACCGGCTTTCCACCGCGGCTGGTAATGACTTTCGATGACCTGGCGACGCTCAGGTGTCTCGCGCAGCCGGTGGATGCCGCCGGCAACCCTACGGGCCCGCCACAGGATGTCACCACCCTGGGCTATGACGTCGAGTTCTTTATCGACCTATTTTCACCCCAGGTGCTCGATCCAACCCTAATAGGACCAGGAAGTGCCGCACCGATACTGGCGGGAGATAGTTTAATCCGGGCAAAGGTCTGGCCAAGGCAAGGCGAGATTCAGCTATTCACTTTTTGGCCCGGTGGCATTCTCGGCTTTGCCATCATTAATCAGCTCAATCGCGGACTTGCGCCAGCAGTTATCGGTAGCAACCCACTGCCAGTCACCGTCCAGCAACCGACGCAGATCGCCGTTACTCCAACATTGGTGTTCACCGGTCCACAGAATCCGACTGTGCCCACTGAGTCTCCTTCCCTTTTTACGCTCCAGCAAGAGGCTGTTCGCGAGATCGAGCGATACGAGCCGTTCGAGGCACAGCAACTTGAATATCGGCTGGCAGTCAAACTTAGTTTCCCCAGCAACTTTTCATTTCCGGCGACGCTCAGGTTCAAAATTGCGAGCGTTCAGATGATGGTGGTCAAGAACCGCGGCACGAACATGACGGTTACTACACCGCCGGTCAGCGAAGCGCCATTGGCAAACACTGGGTTTTCCAGCCGTCAGTCAGACAACACGGCGTCTCACTTTTTCGAGAAGCTGGTTCAAGTCAATCAAGAAGTGACAATCAACCTTAGTTCCAGACCGGCTGGTAATACTCCGATCGAACTCACAGCTTTCAAGATTGCCCCCAACATCAAGGATGAGATCGGGCAAAGCAAGTTAGTCCCACCGGGTAAGCTGGTAGCAGATAAAGAGGTCATTCTCTTGATCAATCTACAGGAGACCAGCGGAGCGCCAGTAGCCGGCATCAAGCAACTCAAACTGGGAGTGCGTAACGACGAGACTTACGAGGAATATCTGCGCGTGTTTCCAGAGGTGCGAACCATCTTGATGGGAGGACCCTTCGAGAATTTTGCCAGTACTTTCTTTGCCGCGCTTCCGGCTACCGGGGCGCCTAGTGCAGGTCTTCTCGAAACGAAAGGCAAGGAGCTCTGGAACCTCGCGGTTACCAACATGCCGACGTTGAAGGATGACCGCCCTCTGTATTGGTCGCGCCTTCAGGCCATAGGAGCCCTCCGTGCCCACTACAAGCGGAAAGGTCTGGGACAACCAACGGTCTTCCAATTCGAATGGCCGTCCCGCGGGCTTGAACAAGTCGATGGTCGGATTAGCTTCGGCACGCCGGCGCCAGCTGGCCGTAAGGCAATCGTTACGGGCTTTGATCCCTTTCAGTTGACTTTACTGATCAATAGAAGTAACCCGTCCGGTCTAATAGCCTTGGCCTTGCGCGACAAAACGATTAATTCAACTCAAGGATCAACTCTCGTCAAAACAGCCATCTTTCCGGTTCGTTACAAGGACTTTGACGACGGCATCGTTGAGAATGCGGTGGAGCCCAATATCGGGTCGATTGATCTTCTCATGACATGCAGTCAGGGCAGAGATTTCTACGATGTTGAGCGGTTTGCGGGCAAAAACAGAGGCCATGTCATTCCGGACAACAATAATCTTTTCAATCCAGGGACCGCAATACCAAATTCTGACCTCACTATACCCTCTCGCGGAGGAACTAGCCTTGGCGGCGCTCAGTTCCTGGAAAGCACGCTGCCTTACGAGCGGGTGATCACATCCGATAGCTCGACACGTACAGGACCACCGTTCAGTCCTAACAGCCCATTCATCGTCAACCAGCATTACTGGATCCTGGGTGTGCCCGAGACGGCGAACCCCGGTAAGTTTCGTCCCGCGCCGACCGATGCTAGCGATGATGCTACGTTCTTAAAGAAGGAAGGGCCGGACGATAATACGACCGCCCGCGAAGGATCAGGCCGAAACTTCCTCTCTAATGAGATTTTCTATCGCACGGCGCTATTGCGCACTGTGCGACCGGCACTCCCGTCCGGGCATCTCCACGTTCCGCCTGTCGACAATCAGCCGCAGACACGAGGTCCAGGGCTCCTTACCGCAGCAGAGACCGCCCTGATGCGTTTTCTTAACGACCGACTGCAGCTACGCAGTTTGAGGAACGTTGTCTTCCCGCAAACGGGCATCAACCGGACAAGTGCTCCTCTCTTCATGCAGGCCATGAACGAATCGAACGCCACTGTCAGTATTGAAAGTGTGCAAATCGATCCACAGCAGGGCTTCACGCTCCAAACTACCCTACCAACTCAGGTGAATGCAGGTTCCGTCCTTTCCCTTGCGTTCACTTTCACGCCGACGGAGGTGAGAGTCTATCGCAGTATTGTCAGGGCGCGCGGTGCAGGAGGAGTAATACTGTTTTCAGCACAGCTCACTGGTGAAGGCATCCCTTTGCCACCGGCGCCTCAGATCACAGGGTTTGATCCGACTGCCGGCCAGTTAGGAGATACGGTTACAATTTTCGGAACTAACCTCGATGGTGCGACTGCCGTGCGTATCGGCACCGTCGCAACGACGTTTTTCGTAGTTAGTCCCACTGAGATAAGTGCTGACGTAACTGGGCCGCCGAGAATAGGCCAGATCTTCGTGGACACGCCATCTGGGACAGCTGCTAGCTCAGGTACGTTTAGAGTGATACGGCCCCCGCGTCCGCCTATAGAGTAAATTGAATCTATAATTGGGGTTTTCGGTTGCCCTTGCAGCGAGGCAGAATTCCATGAGGGTGAGTAAGAATGGCGAACTTTTATAGATCGCTTCTAGTCTTGTTCAGTTGGTGCCTACTGTCGCCGGCAGTTTTTTCGCAGCCGGGCGAACGTCGGCCAGGGGCCCAGCCAACTAATTTGTATCGTGTAACCCGAGACTCAATATCGCGTCCGAGCCGAGTAGGATTCATAGATAAAACTGGAAGGCTGGTAATCGGCTTTGATCAGTTGCCGGGGACTACTGTAAGCGTCGGTGATTTTTACGAAGGCCGCGCGAGAATTTGTGTAAGCCAGGCAGACGATCATACCAACAATTGCATTGTGGGCTTCATCGACGAGACTGGCAAAGTCGTCATAGGTCCTAGTTTCGAGAGGGCACGCGACTTCAGCGAAGGGCTTGCTTACGTAGAAGGAAAAGGACAGCGCGGTTTCATCAACCGTGAGGGCAAGCTCGTTATCAGAGTCGATCAGGTCACAGACGATGTCATTCAAGCGTCCGATTTTCACGAAGGACGGGCCGCCACGCTGGCGAAGAATGGAAAGTGGGGGTACATCGATCGCCGCGGCAACCTGGCAATCAAGCCCAAGTATTCGTTTGTCTCGGAGTTTTCTGAGGGTCTGGCTGGAGTCGTGGTTGACCGACTGTTCGGTTTCATTGATCAGAGAGGCGAGATGGTTATACCACCCCGCTTCAAACCGCAGCGCGGACAGTATACGTGGGATGGCATAGTCGGTACTAGCCGCTTCTCCGAGGGACTCGCCTGCGTGAGAGAAGGCGAGTTGTTCGGATACATCAACAAGAGAGGCGAGTTTGTCATTCCCCCTCAGTTTTATAATGCTCAGGACTTCTCCGAAGGACTGGCTTGGGTCGTGTCGGCCGACTATAAAGAAATAGGGTGGATCGATAAATTGGGACGGTGGGCCATCAACGCGGTTAATAGACATAATCTCTCACCAAGCCAACCTGGCGCATACTCGCGCTTCACTAGTTTCCCCATGATATTCTCGGAGGGCCTTGCGCCGTTTGCCGCACTGGTTCGCCCAGGGTACCCAGGCCATTACTTTCGGTGGGGATACATGGATCACAAAGGGAGAGAGATCATTAAACCGCGATTCGCATACATCTACCCGTTTGACGGCGGCCTCGCATGGGTTACGAGCGACGAGGCGTCTGGTTACATTGATAAAGGCGGTCAGTTCGTCTGGAAAAAGTAAGGTGCGTTGTGAGGTCGACAATAGTTTTGGGCACGTTTCCGACGACTCTTCATTGGCAGAACTAAGAAGCGGAATGTGCTCGACAGGCGGTGTGCGACAGTGAGCCTGACGGATATTGCCACAATTACGCCGGAGGCGGAATCTTGATCAGTCACACTAGGAACCTTGTCGGAAAAAACCTTTAACGCCTGAGTCAAGTTTCAGGCGGCAAGTTTGGCCTCGCGACACCATTGTTCAATGGCCTCGGTGGCCTTATCGAAGTGACTGCGCAGCCGCGTATCGCCGGGTGGTTGAGCAGAAACTATCTGCGACAGCCCGGGGCGCAGCAGGGAAACATAAGTTCTGGTATAGAAGAGCGCCACGCGCAAACCAAAGGTTGTGACGCGGTAGCGATGTTTCCGCGGTAAGCGTTCGATGAAGCCGTGCAAACGCAACCGGCGCAACTGGTAAGTCATTTTCCCCTGCGTCATGGTGCTGGGATCGAGGCCCAGTAGTTGAGCGAGTCGCTCTTTTAGTTCTTTCTGCTTAAACGCAGGAGAGAGAATACTTAAAACCAGCAACGCCTGTAAGAGCGCTTGGACGGTGTCATCGCCAAAGCGGAGCGCCGAGGCCCGTTGACCGTCAACTACAAGCGGACTTTGCAAGTGCTGGAAAGTAGTGGCGCCCACATGGCAGTCGTGGCTCAGTTGTTGGACGTCGAGCAGACGTCGATTGGCAGCGAAGCCGACCTCCCGCAAGGCGGGTAGGTTCTTGAGCCGTTTGCCAATGGCAAAGTCTCTGGTGTCGTTGATAGTAGTTTAGGTGCGCAAGGCGCGACCTTCTTTATGATACTGCTTGATCTTTGAATGCTTGTAGTCAACATGCAACGAGGGGGTGACGCCTTCCGTGATCACCCGCGTACGAAAGCGCCCCGGCGTTCTCTTGCTGATCCGGCGATTGAAGATCAACTGCACTTGGCCGGGATTGCCGAGGTCCAGATTCTCGTGGATCACTTCTTCGAAGAAGGCCCGGCCAGTCAGGGGTCGGTCCAATGCCTGAGTCAGCGAGAACTCCGCTTGCAGGATCGAAATATCGTAAAGCCAACCGGCCTGCCGATCCGCTTTGGTGAAAGGATGCGGCAACAAGCGCAACCATTTGCGTAACAAGCGCTCAATCTTCTCCGCTGACAGTCCGTCACAGATGCGCTGTAAGCGGCGCGGCTCAGCACACGTGAGAAAGCCATTGTCGAGTGGCTGAAACTCAATCTCTCGTTGCTGCAACTGCTGCTTGGCATACTCGTGGCCATTGAGGCAGAGCTTGGCGTTATAAGGAAAGTAAGAACAGAACTTGAGGAAGAAAGCGCCAAAGTCGCGATCCTGAACATAGATATAATAGTGGTTGACCATGGCCGTGGAACGCACAATCCAGGGATAGCTTTGGCCGCTTGCTTGGTGATAACGCTTCTCCGTGCGCCAGACCGCCGCTTTCTCCTGGGCCTTGCCGATGAAGACCACCCCTTCATCCTTTGTGAACTGGGCCCGGTAGCCGCTGGCGATATCATCTTTACGCTCCCCTTTCTGAAAGCTGATCACGGGGATCTGCTGCTGCCTGGCAAACGACTCAAGGTCGTTAACGAACGTCCTGGTCATGGTGGCCATCAGGCTTGAGGCAGCAAACGGTTGACCGCGATGAAAGCGAAAGAAACCAACCACTCCCAGGTCACGCTGCAGTTGTGGTTGATAGACATTCAGATACATGCGGTCAATGCTCTCCACTTCGAGCGTCACGTGTTCGCGGATGATCTCGGAAACGTTCCGTGATAAGTTCATGGCTGGCTCCGGCTGAAATAGGTCTGAACAAGACCGCCTGACCGCATCGCGGTCCTAATAGAGCGCGATATTATCGCACTCAGATCAGCCGGAGCTCTTCATTTTCAAATCACGGATACAACTTGTCGGTCTGAGGCTTTAGCCTCGCTAGTGATACTGTCTTCCTTCACGCGACGGGCTGCGCTTCCGAGCGGCACTTGCGCGTCGTGCTCTTTTCTTTTCACAAATACTGGGTACCTGCCAATAAACGTAATTCGTGTAGAAGCCATTTTCTACCGTTGTTAGCTGGCTAGGCATGTTTTACTGAGCGCTTGCAGACCCATTTCGATGACTTCGTCACGCAGCGCGTTCTCAACAGCGTTCTGCGTGGCTTTGTCAACTTGATTTGGCCCCCTCTCGTTACCTCCTTGCTGGTGCGGCCGGAGCGTCGCCCGAAGGGCGGCGCGGAGGCCGGACCAACGCTCATTGCGCGTCAGCAATTACGTTTTTGTTCAGGTTTTTCATGTCTTTGTTTGATCTATATCCAGTCGTAGGGGCTGTGGTAACTGTGGGAAACTCGACGTTCTGGGTCGAGTTTTCCAAGCGCTGTGGAAACGAAGGAAAAACGCACTTTGTTTTTCCTTCGTTTCCATAGCGCGGCAGTTTCCATAGCCCGAGTTTTTGCCTTTGCAGACTCATTTCGGTCGGCTTCCGCTCAGCTTAAGCGGGTGCTTTGCCGCCCTTTTTCTTGGCTATAGTGCGCCGGAAGCGGTAGGATTCGTTTCCCGTTTCAATGATGTGCGCCTGATCCGTCAACCGGTCCAGCATCGCCTTGCACAAGCGCGCATTCGGGAACTTCGTGGTCCATTCGGAGAAGGGCAGGTTCGTGGTCACGATCACCGCCGCGCGCTCGGCTCGTCCGGAGATGATCTGGAACAACAACTCCGCCGCCGTATCCGGCATCACCACGTAGCCCAGTTCATCGATCACGATCAGCTCGTAGCGCAGCCAACGGCTGCGCATGCGTTGCAGTTCCTGTTGGTTCCGAGCTTCGATTAGTTCCGTGACCAACTCTGCTGCCGTCGTGAACCGCACCCGCTTTCGTTGCCGACAAGCAGCCACCGCCAACCCGATGGCCAAATGCGTTTTGCCAGTGCCCGTTTCACCCAGCAAGATGATCGGTTCGTTGCGGGCCAGGTAACCACCCTCGGCCAGTTCACGGATCTGAGCCGCGGGAATGTGTGCCACACTTTCAAAGTCGAACTCTTCCAGTGTCTTGAGCGAGGGGAAACGCGCCTCGTGAATACGCCGTCCGATTGCCCGACTATCCCGCTCTTCCACTTCCGCCTGCAGCAACGCTTCCAGATAACTGAGATGGCTTTGCTTTTCTTTGATCGCCTGAGTAGCCAGCCGCGCAAACTGTCCACCCAATGTCGGCAAACGCAGTTGCTTGCTGTACTGCTGAATGACTGCTTCTTGTAACGAGGTGGTGACCGCGCTCATTGGACCACCTCCGTCACCGGCCAGTGCGGTCGCAGCCGCTCATAGTCGGTGAGGTTCGGCAGTGGCCGGTCATAGCGATTCAGCGCCCCAAGCTCTACTGGTCCAACGGTGGGTTGCCGCTCCCGGCTCGCGGCGCCCAATAGATAGCGCACCGCCCCCACATCTGAACAACCCAGTTGCAGCGCTTCCTCTACCGCTTGCCGCACCCGCGCCGGGTCATGCGCGCGGCCCAGCAATAGCACTTCGATCATCGCTCGCGTCCCGCTCTCGCGCCCTTGTCGTTGCTTGAGCACACCCCAGAACTGGTCGTAGCTCAGCGGCCAGCGTCCTTGCGCCCGACACTGCTCCAGCGCGGTTGACCCAGCAAAAGCGCCCGGTTTCTTCGTCAGCGCGTCCAGGTAATGCGTCAGCTCCAGTACTTTCTGTTGCTGGCCATAACAGCGCTCGTGACGCGCCACGCAACACCCCTGATGCCACACTTCCACGTAGCTCGCATAGACCTTCACCTGCACTGCCGTGCCCACCGCCAGCGGCGTCGAGTAGAAGTTCGTCAACACTCTGACGCAGCCGCTCGCATTGACCGTTGGGAAGTGCACTGAAGCCAGGTCGAAGCCTTCCTCAAGCAACGGCAACAAGTGCGCCCGCTCGCTCAGCAGCGCTGCCCCGATCGTCTGGGCCCGCCCGGCAATTACCCGCTGCTCGTCTGCCCGCGTGCCCGCCGCCAGCAGCAGATTCAACTCCTCGAGGTTCCGCACTTGCGGCACCGGCACCAGATGGTTGCGGCGGAACTGGCCCACTTCTCCTTCCACGCCTCCCTTCTCGTGTCCCTGGCCCGCATTACAAAACTCCGCCGCAAAGCCCCAGTGCGAGCGGAAAGCAATGAACCGCGTCGTCTCCTCGCGCTGATGGCCGCGCAAGATCTTCTTCACGGCGCTGGTCAGATTGTCGTATCTGAGCACCCGGAAGACGCCGCCGAAATACGCAAACGCTAACTCGTGGGCCTCCAGAAACGCTTGCTGATTGGCCCGCAGATAGGCGCGATGATAGGCCCCGCCGCCGGCCATGCTGCGCAGACAGAAGATGAAGACCTTGCACAATTCGCCGTCCAACTCGGCCCACGCTTCGTACCAATCAACCTGTCCCTCGCCGCCCGCTGTATAGGATTGCGGCACAAACGTTTCTTGTCTCACTAAGCCCAGCGCCACCTTGCGCTGGCGCACGTACTCCCGCACTGTCGATTCGCCGACGCTCACTCCGCTCAACTCCCGACGCACGCGCTGCCAGATCCGATGCGCTGTATGTCGCTGTTTCCGCGGCGCCCTGCGATCTCCCTCCAAGATCGCCTCTATAAAAGGAATGGCGTCCGCCAGCTTTGGTCGCACCCGTACCGGAACTTTTCGTTCCGGCGGTACCGCGTTGGCCACCGCCTCACGCACCATCCGCCGGTGCACTCCTAACTTCCGCGCTACGCCTTTGATCGTGCCGGCGCCGTGTTCATACTCGCGCCGGATCTCTTCGTATAGTTCCACTTTGTTCCTCCTGGGCAAAACCACCTCCCGTTTCAGCTTTTCATGCCGAAAACAGAGTACAAGGTTTGCTTTTCAGG
>Ga0187893_10002698_pt1 | contig 38286 bp, 29 predicted proteins | sample MA1701074metaG_FD_139574 | JGI IMG/M metagenome (GOLD analysis project Ga0187893, IMG submission 139574) | White microbial mat communities from a basaltic lava cave in the Kipuka Kanohina Cave System on the Island of Hawaii, USA - MA170107-4 metaG ... | reverse complement strand
TGCGTCGATTTTCGACAGCTGGCGCTTCGCGAAGTGCTCGATCAGGAAGTCGAGGCTGCGCTGCCACCGCAGCGTGCCGCTGACGACGTCGGCGGCGAGCGCGCGGTCGCGCGCGTCGGGAAGGTGCGCACGGCTGCGTGCGAGCGCGGTGGGCAGATCCACCCGCCCGGCGGCAACTGCGCCGAGCGCCTCGTAGGCCGCCACGCGCGCCGGCGCGGCCGTAGCGGTCAATTCGTCAATGCCATGCCCGACTTGATCGTGTGGCCGGCGAGGAAGTCGCGCACCGCCATTGGCCGTCCACCTTCGAGCTGGAGCTGTCCGATCGCGATCCGTCCCCCATGACCGGTGGCGACGTGAATCGCGTCACGAGACACGTCGACCACCGTGCCCGGTGGCGCGTCGGTCGGTGTCTCTTCGACGCGCGTCCTCAGCACGATCAGGCGCACGCCATCGAGGTACGTATAGGCGTGAGGCCAGGGGTACAGACCTCGGACACGATTGTGAATGTAGGACGCCGGGAGCGCCCAGTCGATGAGCCCCTCCTCCTTGGTGACCTTCGGTGCATAGCTGCAGACCATGAAATCCTGCAGCTCCTGGTGCACCGTCCCGGCCTCGATCTGTCCGACGACGTCGAGGAGCAGATCGGCGCCGAGCACCGCGAGATCACGCTCGATGATGTCGGCCGTCTCGTCGGGTCCGATGGGGCGCTTCGCCTTCGCCAGCATCGGCCCCGCGTCGAGCATTTTCTCCACGCGCATGATGGTCACGCCCGTGTCGGTCTCGCCGTCGATGACCGCGCGCTGGACCGGCGCAGCGCCGCGGTACTTCGGCAGAAGCGACGCGTGGACGTTGATCATGCCGTGCGGAGGCAGGGCGAGCACCGATTCGGGAATGAGCCTGCCGTAGGCCGCCACGACGCCGAGGTCCGGCTGCCACGTCCGCAATGTGTCGGCGAAGGCTGGGTCGCGCAGGCGATCGGGCTGCAGGATCGGCAGTCCGTGCGCGGCTGCGAGCGTTTTCACGGGAGCCTCCGACACCCGCTGGCCGCGCCCACGGGGTCGATCTGGCTGCGTGACCACCCCACAGACGGTGTGCTGCGAGGAGGCGAGGAGCTTCGCGAGCGTCGGCACAGCGAACTGGGGCGTGCCGAAGAACACGATGCGCATTACCACTTTCCCGAACGCGCGAGCTTCCGGATTTTGCGGACGATGAGGTCCTTCTGGAGTCCGCGAAGCCGATCCACGAACAGCGTCCCGTCGAGATGGTCCATCTCGTGCTCGAAGCAGCGGGCGAGGAGACCGGTGGCTTCCACCACCTGCTCGTGGCCGTCACGCCCGAGCCCTTTGAGCACCGCACGCGACGACCGCGCCACGGTGACACTGAAACCGGGAACGCTCAGGCACCCCTCGTCCTCGCGCTGCAGGCCGTCGCGTTCGACGAACTCTGGGTTGATGAACGTCAGCAGCTCCGTCGGATTGTGCCCGCCCGAGACGTCGGCAACGAAAATGCGCAGCGGAACGCCGACCTGCGGCGCCGCCAGGCCGATGCCCGGGGCGGCGTACATTGTCTCGATCATGTCGTCGATGAGCTGCTGGATCTCCAGGGTAATCTCATCGACCGGCGCTGCGGGTTGGTGGAGGGTGTCGTCCCCGTAGCGCAGGATCGGCCGAATCATGCAGGGGTGCCGCGCGCCGCGAAGCGCCTGCGCACCTGCTCAGCAGTGACTGCGTAGTGGCGGACGATCTCCTCAACCGAATCTCCGCCGAACTTCTCGAGGAAGGCATCGGCGAGCACGAAGGCGACCATCGCCTCGCCGACGACCGCGGCGGCAGGCACGGCGCACACATCGCTGCGTTCGATGGCGGCCGGCTGCGGCGTCATCGTCGCCAGGTCGACCGACCGCAGCGGCTTCATCAGCGTGGAGATGGGCTTCATGAAGGCGCTCACCCGGATGTCCTCGCCGTTGGTGACGCCGCCCTCCAGGCCGCCGGCGTTGTTGGTCGGGCGCACGGGCAGCCCCGCGTCGACGGCCGGCGGGAGAATCTCGTCATGCACGCGCGATCCAGGGCGGATCGCCGCTTCGGGCCCGATGCCGATGCCGACCGCCTTGATGGCATGAATACACATCAGCGCCTGGCCGAGACGGCCGTCGAGCTTGCGATCCCACTGCACGTAAGACCCGAGTCCGGGCGGCACGCCGGTGGCGATGACCTCAAAGGCGCCACCGACCGTGTCGCCGACGTCGCGCGCGCGATCGATCACCTCGATCATCCGCTGCTGCACTTCGGCATCGGCGCAGCGGAGCGGTGCGTCATCCGAGATGGCGGCCGCTTCGGCAAACGAGACCGTCCTGGTATCGGGGAGCGCGACGTCGCCAATCATCGACACATGGCTGGCGACGCGCACGCCGAAGCGTGCCAGGAGCTGGCGGGCGAGACTCCCGGCCGCGACCCGCGCCGCCGTTTCGCGCGCGCTGGCGCGCTCCAGCACGTCGCGGATGTCGTCGTGGCCGTACTTGAGAGCGCCTGCGAGATCCGCGTGCCCCGGCCGCGGACGCGTCACCTCGGCCCGGCGCGCGCCGCTGGCCCCCTCCGGCATCTCGCGCTCCACGTACATCGTCTGCTGCCAGTTGACCCAGTCGCGGTTGCGGATGAGGAGTGCGATCGGCGCGCCCGTCGTCCGCCCGTGCCGGACGCCGGCGAGGATCTCCGCGCGGTCGCTTTCAATCGCCATCCGACGGCCGCGGCCGTAGCCGCCCTGCCGGCGCCGGAGCTGTTCGTTGAGGGCGTCGATATCGAGTTCCAGCCCCGCGGCGATGCCATCGACGGTGACGACGAGCGCCTGGCCGTGCGATTCGCCCGCCGTCAGAAAGCGCAGCATGATCGGCCATTGTACTATTCGCGGTTCGGCTCCTTCCGCCTTCTGCCTTGTGCCTTCCGCCGTGTCTTGATACCCTCGGCGGCACTATGCGGATACCAACAGCACGCACCATCACGTTGCTCGTGGCGTCGCTGGGGCTCGTCGCCTGCGGGCAGTCTGCCCCCGCGGGCCCCCGTGTGTTCTTCGTTCAGCCGCAGGACGGCGCGACGGTGAAGAGTCCCGTCATGCTCGAGTTCGGCGCCGAGCAGTTCCAGATCGCCGCTGTGCCGCCGGGCGAGGTGAAGGAGAGTCGCCCCGATCTCGGACACCATCACGTGGCGATCGACGCCGACTGCCTGCCGCCTGGCAGCGTGATCCCGCGCGCGGCGCCGTGGGTTCATTTCGGCGACGGCAAGAACGTCATCGAGATGCAGTTGCCGCCGGGACAGCACCGCTTGACGCTGCAGATCGGCGACGACCTCCACCAGACGATCGAAGGGCTCTGCTCGACGATCACGGTCAACGTCGCGGAGTAGCGATCGCCCCCGCCGCCGGAGACCACCGGCCTTCGGCGGCATGATCAAGAATTCATCGCCAGACGCCCGTTGGGTGTGCAGAAACTGCCATCCTCTGGACCCGAGCGCTGGGTTTTCCTCCATTTCTGAAGGGCACACGTGTTTGCAGGTGGAGGAGGCGTGCCGCGGCTCCTCCACGACCGCTACGTCGCCTACGACGCACTCCATGGGTGCGATCTCGCCACTGGCGATGAAGTGCGGCTCGACCGCCTTACGGACGACACTTCCTCCGGCGGCCTTGTGGCACGCGCACGGCCCTCCCGAACGTCGTCGAGCGAGGGGTCGCCAGCGCTCGGCGAGGTGCTTGCCGACGCCCGGGACGGGGCGCCTCGCTGGGTCGTGGCCGACGTCCGGTCGGGCGCACAGGCGGCGGCGTTCGCACGGCGGGCCGCGACGGAGGCGCGGGTGCGCGGCTTCGTGCCGATGCAGGTGGCGCTCTATCACCGGCTGCGCGACAGCCTCGCGGCGGAACTGGACGAACGGACGCTGCTGCTGATCGGCAGCGCGCCGACCGACATCGCCGCGTCGCGCGCCGCACTCCTCGATGCCGCCTCGCGTTCCCCGCGCCCGCACGTTCTGCTCACGTTTCGCAACATGAACGCCGCGCGCCAGCTCTTGACGATGACACCAGGGCCTGCTGACGGGGTCCGCGAAGCGCGGGCCGCATACGGTCCCCATTCGGCGCCTGCTCGGGGCGCGGACGCGCAGATGACGTCGGATGTCGCGCGCCACCTCCAGCGAGCGGCGCGCGCCGCCGAGTTCGTGCGGAGCGGCCGACACGCGGCGGCCGAACGTCTCCTTCGAGACGTGGCGGGCACGCTGAGTCGGCGTGGCGCCCATGAACCCTCCGCGCGGCTGTTGCAGGCGCTCGGCCGCATCCTGCTCGAACGAGGCCGCGCGGCGGCGGCCGACAAGCTCTTTGGCGAGGCGGCCGAGTTGGCGACGACGGCCGGCGCGGAACTGGCCGCCGTTGACGCGCGGCTGTGGCAGGCGGCGGCGCGGACCGATGCAGGACGGCTGACCGACGCCGAATCGGTGTGTCGGGCGGTGCTGCTCATCGGAGCGCTTGCTCCCGAACGCCACGCCTGGGCGCGGGCGTTCCTGGCGCGCGTGCTCTGCTGGCAGGGCCGCGTTCGCGATGCGCGGCTGGAGCTTCCGGCAGGCGACGCGCAGATGCCCGACGATCCGGTGATTGCCGCGTCCATCGAGGCCACCACGATTCGTGTGCTGCTGGCCGCGGGCGATGGGTTCGATGCCGGGCAACGTGCCCGCTCGCTGGTCGATCGGACCGCACAGCATCCCGACCCGTTGGTACGGGTGATCGGCGGCACGCCGTATCTGCGCGTGCTCGTCGAGATGGGCGACCTGCGTGCAGCCCAGGATCGGCTCGCCGCCCTATGCGCCTTGGCGCGCGAGGCGCACGTGCCGCTGCGGGCCGCCCGTGCCCGGCTCATCTGGCACGATGCGCTCCGCCGTGCTGGTCGCGGACCGGAGGCGCAACGCGAGCTCGAGCGACTCGGCCGCCTGCGCCGCGTGGCGCCCGCCCTCCTGCGGCGCGCGATCGACGAACGACTCGGCGGGCCCCGCCCTCATCGGTCGCCGATTCGCGCAATCGGGCCGATGCCCGTGCACGATCCGGGATCGTTGGCAGGGACGCTGGTCTCACTCGCCTACGAGGAAGAGAGCGACAGTCGCGCGCTCGAGCGCGTGCGAGACGAAGTCTGGCGGGAGCTGAACCCGAGCCGCATCGACGTGGTGACGGCGGACGCCGGTCCTCCGAGCACGCTCGTCACGGCCGGCGCGGGCGTGCCAACACAGATCGGGCCGCGCGTCCTCGAGGCCGGCATCGTGATCGCGAGCGAGGGCGAACCGGTCGGGAGAGAAATCGGCGTGCCGATCCGGTTCGGCGGGCGACTCCTTGCGGCGATCGTCTGCCGCTGGCCCTTCGATCGGCAGCCGCCGCCGCAGGCTGTCGACGTGTTGAATCTGGCGGCCGCTGTCGCGGCGCCGCGCGTCGAGGCCCTCCTGACCCACGCGCGTGAGACGGCGGCGGCAGCCACGCGCGTGCCGGAGCTGATGGGGGTCAGCGAGGCAATCGCGGACCTACGGCGCGCCATCGAGCGCGCGGCGCGAGCGCCGTTTGCCGTCCTCATCGAAGGCGAGAGCGGCGTCGGGAAGGAGCTGGCCGCGCGGGCGATTCATCAGCTCGGTCCGCGGCGCGACCGGCGGTTCTGCGATGTCAACTGCGCGGCGCTCCCAGACGAGCTACTCGAGTCGGAGCTATTCGGCCATGCGCGTGGAGCGTTCACGGGTGCCGTCGCCGACAAAGCTGGAATCCTCGAGGATGCCAATGGCGGCACCTTGTTCCTTGATGAAGTGCCCGACCTGTCGTTGCGCGGGCAGGCCAAGCTGCTGCGGGTCGTCCAGCAACAGGAAATTCGGCGCGTCGGAGAGACGTTCGCGCGGCCGGTCGACGTGCGTCTGGTAACCGCCGCGAATCGCGACATGCGATCGGAAGCGGCAGCCGGGCGTTTTCGCGCCGATCTGCTGTACCGTCTCGATGTCATCCGCATCGCCATCCCCCCGCTTCGTGATCGCCCAGAGGATATTCCCGTCCTGGCGCACCACATCTGGGGCGCTGCGGCCGCGCGGGTAGGATCGGGGGCCACTCTGACGCACGACGTGCTCGCCGCGCTCGCCCGATATCACTGGCCCGGCAATGTCCGCGAGCTGCAGAACGCGCTGGCCGCCCTTGCCGTGGCGGCGCCGGCACGCGGCCGGGTGCGGGCGTCGCTGCTACCGGCCGCCATCAGCGGGGCGACGGCGGTCAGCTCACGCACGCTCGCCGAGGCACGCCGGCAGTTCGACCGGCGATTCATCGAGGCGGCGCTGGCGCGCGCCGCCGGCAGCCGCACGCGGGTTGCGGTGGAGCTGGGGCTCTCGCGGCAGGGACTGCTGAAGACGATGGCGCGGCTGGGGTTGACCTGACTGCGCAGAACAGTCGCGGCGCTCACGTTCGCGCCACGAGTCTTGGGAGAGGCCGTTCAGATTGCGTCCGGCCGTCGCTTGAACAGCTCGTCCCGCGCTGCATTGGTGATGGCCAGAACGCCCGGGTGCTTGAGTCGACGCTCCACGGAGATGGCGTAATACAGCTCCCGGACCGCATCGGTGCGACCGATCAGACGCACGCCATAGAAGCGACACACGTCGTGCGCAATGGCCACGGGCGCGGGGAAAGCGACGCCGGCCCCATGGCCGAAGACCTTCATCAGCGCGGAATCCTCAAATTCGCCGACGACCTGAGGTCGGACGTTCTCGGCGTCGAACCACTCGTCGAGCCCCCGTCTCAGGGCGGTGTTGGCAGTGGGCAACAGCATCGGGGCATCGTTGAGCGACGCCGGAAAGCGTCGCCGCAGACGCGCCGCCAGTCGCGGCGGCCCAAAAAAGGCTGTATCCGATTCGCCCAGCAGATGGTTGAAAACCTTGACCCGCACGTGTGGCGGGGCAGGAAAGTCTGCAATGACGACGTCGAGCGCGTGGATGGACAGCTGGGTCACGAGCTGCTCGGCGTTGTCTTCGCGGCATACGAGATGGATGGGCTCGGCCCCCTGCATGGCCGGTCGCAGGAGCCGGTACACGACGAGCTTCGGCACCGCATTGGCGACGCCAACCACCAGCTGCACCGGCCGCCCGGCGGCCCGCCCGCGCAACGATTCCATCAGGTCGCGGCCGATGGAAAAAATTTCGTCGGCGTGCCGGTAGACGAGCCGGCCGACGTCGGTCAGCACCAGCGTTCGGCCATGCCGCTGGAACAACCGCTGCCCGACCGCGCGCTCGAGCGTCCGAATCTGCGCGCTGATGGTCGGTTGCGACAGGCGCAGCTTTTCCGCCGCCTTCGATACGGTGCCTTCGCGGGCGACGCTCCAGAAGTACAGCAGGTGATGGTAGTTCAGCCACTCCATGGGGTGCCGGGGAGTATTAGTACAAATCTAATATCGAGAGTCAAACTATCTATTTGTCTATGGGAAGTCCTCTTCGTATTCTTCAGGAGTCCGTCGCCGCGCCCCTGCGGGGGCGGTAATAGAGGAGCCAAGCGATGCGCACAATGCTGCTCGAGATGTCCGACGTAATAATCGGGGCCGCCCTGCTGGCTGTGTTGTTCCTGGCCGTCGGAGCGCTCTGGCCCGTGGCCATCGCCCGCTGGTTCTGAGGAGGCCCTGTGATCTGTTCTTGCACTCATGACACCTCATCGGCCGCGGGCGATCGGCCGGGCGGCCGACGCGGCGTAGCCTCGACGGGGGTGTTGGATCCGATCGACTCGTCCGCCACGGCGCTCGCCCGGCGCGTCGCCGCCGAATACACCGAGATGCCCGGCTTGAAGCTGACGTCCGCTCAGGCGGCGCGACTCTTTGGCATCGAGCCGGAGCTGTGCTCCGATGCGCTTCGATGGCTGATCGCGGAGGGGTGGTTGCGATACGGGAGCGACCGCCGCTATTACGTGGCAGGGAACCTCGAGCGAGCCAAACGGCTCCCTCGCTGAGCGTCGACCGACGGAATGCGCATTACGGTCCGCGCCGCAGCCGAGCTTCCGGAGGTCACCGCGTCTCTTGCGCGGCGGCTGAGGTTCGCCATGAGTCGCTTCGACAATCGCCTGTGGGCGGTGACCGCACAGGTCACCTGCGTGGATGGACTCCGCGGCGGCATCGACACGAGATGCCGGGTCACGGTCTGCTTCGATGCCACGCGGCAGCGTCCGATCGTCGTCGAGGACACGGACGTTGACGCAGCCGTGGCCATCGAGCGCGCCGTCGACCGCGCGGCACGCTCCGTGGCGCGCGCGCTCCGGGCGCAGACGGAGCAGATGGACTGGAGTTCCCGCAAGGATGGCGCGGTGACCCGGCCATGAGACGTGGGTCAATCGGTTGGCTTGCGCGACGTTGCGTCGGTGGGGTCGTGGCCCTGGCGGTGGTCGCCAGCGCGGCGGCCGCGCAGACGTTCACGGCCGGCGTGCGTGGCGCCGTCACCGAATCCGGCGGGATCGTGCCCGGAGTGGTGGTGGAACTCGTCAACGACGAGACGGGCGTGCGCCGCGAGGTCGTCTCGAACGCCCTCGGCGAATACGACTTTGTCGCCGTGGTGCCGGGAAGTTACACAATCCGCGCCTCGCTCAGCGGCTTCAGGACCTACGAGCGCCGCCAGATCCATCTCGCGGCGCAGCAGTTCGTCACGGTGGACGTCGTGCTCGAGCTCGGCGACCTTGAGGAGACGGTCACCGTGACCGCCGATGCGCCCGTCATCACCACCGCCAACGCGTCGATTGGCATGACGCTCGACGGATTGCAGCTCAACACGTTGCCGTCTCTGGCGCGCAACGCGTACATGATGTCGGCCATGCTTCCGACAGTTATCGCCTCCGGCAACCAGGTGTTCACGAGGCTCCAGGACTTGAACCATCCGTCGCTCGTGTCGCTCGGAGGTGGAGCGCGTCGCGCCAACAACTACCTGATTGACGGCGTCGCGCACACGGACCTCGTGAACCGCCCCTCCGTCAACCCGTCGTTGGAGGCGGTCGACAGCATCAAGGTGCAGCTGCACACTTACGACGCCGAGATGGGGCGGACCGGCGGGGGCACGTACAACGTGGCGTTCAAGTCGGGCGGGCAGCGATATCACGGGAGCGCTTTCTACCAGGTGCGCCCGAACGCGTTGATTGCCAATAACTTCTTCTCAGAGCGGGCGGGTCAGCCGAAACCAGAGAGCCATTTCCACAACAGCGGCGGCGGCGCGGGTGGACCGATCGTGCCGCGGCGCACGTTCTTCTGGGACGCAATGGAGGGGTATTCGGCGCTGGATTCGCGCAGCAGCACCATCCGGGTCCCGACTGCTCGAGAGCGGGCGGGCGACTTCTCCCAGAGCGTCAACGCGGCCGGCCAGCTCGTGACGATCTACGACCCGCTCACGACGCACACGGATCCCGCGAGCGGACGACTGGTCCGCGATCCATTCCCGGGTAACGTCATTCCGGCTGACCGGCTCAGTCGGGTCGCCCGGAACGTCCTGCAGTACTACCCGCTCCCCTCGCGGGACGTGAGCGACGGCAGCGCGAATCTCGACAGTACCGCAGATCAGACGGGCTACGCGGTCGTGGTGAGCGGCAAGATCGATCACCGGTTCTCCGACACCGCGCTGCTCTCCGGGCTCTACACCACCAACCAGACTTCGCGAAGCAACGAAAACTTCTGGGAGCGCGGCCGTGGCCCGCACCGTTTCGCGGATCCCCGCGACGGCACACTCGATCGCCGTCTCCACCTAGTCGCGATCAACGGCACGTGGGTGCCGGGCAACAACACCGCTGTGGCAATTCGCTATGGCTCCACGCGCCTCCGGGATGATGACTCGACAACGCTGGACTTCGATCCCTCGCAGCTCGGCTTCGATGCGACCTATCTGGACGGGATGCAGGTCAGGAAGTTCCCTGTCGGATCGATCGACGACTACGAGCCGTTCGGAGCCGTCGATCCGACCCGCCGAACCTGGCATTCGTGGACTGCCAACGGAACGGTGTCCCGACTGGTCGGAAGGCACACCCTGAAGACAGGCATCGACCTCCGTGTCCTCGGCGTCGACACCCAGTCGTTTACCGGCGGGGCGGGAGACCTTCGATTCGACCGGTTCTACACGTCAGCCGACCCGCTCGCCAATGGCACGGCGACGTCCGGGAACGCGATGGCCAGCTTTTTGTTGGGCTATCCGTCGGGCGACCCGGGCAACCAGAGCCGACTCACCGTCTCGAGCCCGCTGAGCGCGTTCGTAACGTACTACGGTGTCTACGCGCAGGACGACTTTCGTGTGACGCCGAGGCTCACCCTGAATTACGGGCTGCGCATCGAGCGCGAGAGTGGGCTCCGCGAGGAGCACAACCGCCTTACCGTGGCGTTCGATCGCACGCTCGATCCAGGAGGAGAGCTGGACAGCGTGACAGTGAACGGGGCGCCCGTGCGCGGCGGGCTCGTCTTCGCCGGCCAGAACGGGGCTAACGAGTACCAGGGCAATCCGCCCGCCCTTAAGCCGGCGCCCAGGGTGGGCGTGGCGTATTCCGTCGCGCCGGGGACCGTGGTGCGCGCTGGCTATGGGGTCTTCTGGGCACCGTGGAACTACCAGCCCGTCAGCGGCGTCAACTACGGCCAGATCGGGTATGTCCGCCAGACGTTCATCGACCAAGGTCAGTTCGTGCCGACCGCGCCGCTGGACAACCCGTTCCCGGGGGGCGCGCTCCAGCCGACCGGCAACTTGCTTGGACCGCTCACGGGGATCGGCGGTCAGATCGAATTCATCGATCAAACAAGGCGAGCGCCATGGGTGCAGCAGTACTCCGTGGATCTCGCGCGCGAAGTGGGGCAGGACATGTCCGTGGGGGTCGCCTACATGGGCGCGACCGGCCGGAGCCTGGGCCTCGGCGGCTCCAACGACGGCATCCTGAACATCAACCAGCTCGATCCCGTGCATGTGTCCCTGGGCGCCGCGCTGCTCGACGAGGTCCCGAACCCGTTCTTCGGACTGCCCTCGGGCGAGGGGCTCGCCGTGGGCAGTCCTACCGTACAGCGCCGACAGCTGCTCAGGCCGTTCCCGCAGTTCGGGGACATCCTCATGCGGCAGAGCACGCTGGGTCGAAGCCAATACCACGCCGCGGTCGTGAAGCTGGAGAAGCGCGTCACGAACGGATGGGGAGGTCAGGTCCACTACACGTACAGCCGCCTCATGGACAACCAGTTCGGCGAGACGAATTTCCAGCAACCGAACACAGCGGAGGCCCTGAACGTCTACGACCTCGACGCGGAGTACTCGCTTGGTCTCCTGGACGTGCCCCACAAGCTCGTCGTCGCTCCGATCGTCGCGCTGCCGTTCGGCGAAGGCCGACGCTGGGCGACGAGTGGCGTGGCGGCGGCCGTGCTGGGCGGGTGGACGGTGTCGTCGATCGTCTCGTTCGAGAGTGGATTCCCCATCGCAATCGCGTCGAGCACGAACAATACGGGCCTCTTCACGCGCACGCAGCGGGCAAACCAGACCGGACATGCAGCCGTGACCAACACGGATCGCGCATTGCGGATTGTTGGTGGGTGGCTCGATCCGGAAAGCTACGCAGTGCCGCCGGCGTTCACGCTCGGGACCGGTCCGCGTACGCGCGGGGACGTCCGCGGGCCGAGCCGGAGCAACTGGGATTTCGCGGCAGCGAAAGAGGTCCGCATGGGCGGACGGGTCCGCGGGGAGCTTCGGGTGGAAGTGCTGAACGTCACCAACACCGTGAAAGTGATCGGTCCAATCCACACCGCCGGCAGCGCCGGCTTCGGACAGATTCGCGCGCAATCAGGTTTCATGCGCCTTACGCAGCTCATGTTCCGGGTGACGTTCTGACACTGCCACCATCCCATGCGCTGAATCGAACATGACCACATCTGCCCCACCTGCGAGCACCGCGGTCCCGAATCCGACCACGCTCATCGGAGCGTTCCGCGACGAGCGTGACTGGCACGTCCGCGCCGTCGAGGACATCTTCGCCAGGCTCGAGACGTCCGAGCGAGGCCTGGGCAGCGCCGAGGCTCGACGACGACTCGACGCGCACGGTCCCAACGAACTCGAGGTCCTCGCTCGAACGTCGCCGTGGGACACGCTCGCCTCGCAGTTCAAGAACGTTCTCGTCGTAATTCTGCTCGCCGCCACGCTGTTGTCGGCCCTGCTCGGGCACGGGCTCGAAGCCGCGGTCATCGCGGTGATCGTGTTGTTTGCCGTGCTGCTTGGTTTCGTTCAGGAGTATCGCGCCGAACGCGCGCTCGAAGCGCTGCGCGAGATGGCGGCTCCCGTCGGGCACGCGATGCGCGACGGCATCGAGGTGTCCGTGCCCGCGCGTGAGCTCGTCCCCGGAGACGTCATCGTGCTGCGCGCCGGCGACAGAATCCCTGCTGACGCCAGGGTGACCTTGGCGATGAATCTGGCGGTGGACGAAGCGGCGCTCACGGGCGAGTCGGTGGCGGTGGACAAGTCCTCCGGCCGACTTGACGCGCCTGCCGCGCCAATCGGGGACCGGCGAAACATGGCCTACGCCGGGACACTCATCGCCCGCGGTCGGGGGCAGGCCGTCGTCGTGGCCACCGGCATGGCCACCGAGTTCGGACGCATCAGCGGCCTCGTGCAGACCGTGCAGCCAGCCCGCACGCCGCTGCAAGACAACCTCGACCGCCTGGGGTCGATACTGGGCAAGTCGGCGCTGGTCGTCGTGGCGCTCATCGTCGCGCTCGGGCTGTTGCGGGGACTGCCGCCGCTCGAGATGTTCATCTTCGGGATCGCCCTGGCGGTCGCCGTTGTCCCCGAGGCGCTACCGGCCGTTGTCACGATCTCCCTGGCGATCGGCGTCCGCCGCATGGTCAAGCGCCGGGCGCTCGTGCGGCGGCTCCCGGTCGTGGAGACGCTTGGCAGCACCTCGGTCGTCTGCTCGGACAAGACCGGCACGCTGACGAAGAACGAGATGACGGTGCGGCGAATTGCCACCGGCGACGTCCTCGTCGAGGTCGGCGGCGTGGGCTACGAGCCCGTCGGTGACTTCCTCAGTGACGGGATCCGCGTCGAGCCGCCGCACTCGGCTCGGGAACTGCTGCGCGCGGCCGTCCTCGCGTCGGACGCCCGAGTGAGTCTCGACGACCGCGGACACTGGCGCGTCGAAGGGGACCCCACGGAAGGCGCATTGGTCGTCGCGGGAGAGAAAGCCGGGCTCGATCAGGCAGCACTCAATCGCCTCGAGCCGCGGCTGCACGAAATCGCGTTCACCTCCGAGCGACGCCGCATGACGACCCTCCACGGGGAGAACGGCCTTGGTCTGACCGCGTACTCGAAGGGCGCAGCGGACACGATCCTTCCCACCTGCGCCACGTGGGAGCGGGGCGGCCACGAAACGCCGTTGACCGATCCCGACTGCGCTGCGATTCAGGTACTGGAGCGCCAGATGGCCTCCGGGGGCTTGCGCGTCCTGGCAATCGCGCGCAAGCCGCACGCGCAGCTGGACGATGCCGAGCGGAGTATGACGTTCCTTGGTCTGGTGGGGATGATGGACCCTCCACGGGCCGAGGCGCGTGCCGCCGTGCGGACCTGCTGGGACGCCGGCATCACGCCGGTCATGATCACCGGCGATCATCCGCTCACCGCCACGGCCATCGCCGACGAAATCGGGCTGCTCGACGGGCGTCGCGTCGTCTCGGGCCGGGAGTTGGGCGAGCTGAGCGACGCCGATCTCGTGGGCGAGGTCGGCCGCATCGGCGTCTACGCCCGCGTGTCACCGTCCGACAAGCTGCGCGTCGTCGCGGCATGGCAGCAGCGCGGCGACGTCGTCGCGATGACGGGCGATGGCGTGAACGACGCGCCGGCGCTGAAGAAGGCGGACGTCGGGATCGCCATGGGCATCGCCGGCACGGATGTGAGCAAGGAGGCCGCGGCGGTCACGCTGCTCGACGACAACTTCGCGACGATTGTCGCCGCCGTCGAAGAGGGCCGGATCGTCTTCAACAACATCAGGAAGTACCTGACGTTCCTCCTCTCGTCGAACGTCGGCGAAATCCTGCTGATGGCGGGCGCGGCGCTCGCGGGACTGCCGCTGCCGCTCACCGCCGTCCAGATACTCTATGTGAACCTCGCGACCGATGGCCTCCCCGCGCTCGCGCTGGCCGTGGACCCTCCCGACCGGGATCTCATGCGCCACAAGCCGCGCAACCCCCGCGCGGGCGTGTTTACGCGGCCGCTGGTGGTTCTGCTGCTGGCAGGCGGCCTCTGGTCGGCGATTGTGAACCTCAGCCTGTTCACGGTTGCCCTCGCCAGCGGCCGGCCGCTCGCGGAAGCGATGGCCCTGACGTTCGTCTCGCTCGTGCTGATTCAGTTCTTCAAGGCCTACAACTATCGGTCGCCCCGCTGCTCGGTCTTCCGCCAGCCGTTTGCCAATCGATGGCTGAACATGGCCGTGGCGTGGGAGCTGGTCCTGATGGCGATCGTTATTTACCTGCCGTTCCTCCAGCAGCCCTTCGGGACCTTCTCGTTCGCGTGGACCGACTGGGCCGTGACCGCCGGGCTGGCGCTCACGATCGTGCCGATTTTGGAGGCGGTGAAGTGGCTGGATCGGCGCGGATACCTCGGCGAGCACCGGTAGTCCGAACCGTCAGCGGGTATCGTGCTCGCCTCCGCCGCGTGCCCGGGCCAGGCGACATCCCTGCGCTGATACGAAGAACAAAGTCGCGCTCTCGACGGCCCGGCGAAGAAACGGCGGAAGGCCGTCGGCAAACAGCCATCGATCATCCGCGCGTACGCCATAACGTCTGAGCAGCGGAGGGTGGCCAGCATCCTCAAGGGGCAGACGTTGTTCGACGAGGTGACCAAGGTCTCGTGAAGATCCGAGATGCGGAGATGCGACCGATCACCTGCGGACCCGAAGCGCTGCGGGCCTTGTCGTACGCCGTCCAACAGTAGCGCACGAGGTCGGCGATGGTGACGCGACCGCTCTTGGTCGCCTCCCACATGAATCCGTCATTCGTAAATTCCGTCAGCATCGGTCCGATCGATGCGCTCGAGCTCTGCGCGCAGCGATTGTTCGGTGTCGATCACGGCGTGTCTCGCGACTCGGTGCGGGACTCAGCGCGGGACCGACGGCGTGTATCGAAAATTCGTTACCTGGAGCTCTTCGTCACCCGCCAGGAAGAAACCGAAGCTTCCGTCGATCGGAGTCGGCCGTGTCCAGTCATCGAGCAGTTGCCAACCGCGCCCGCCCGGTATGTTGAAGTACTGCACGAGCCTGGGCCCTGAGACCTGGACGCTCAGGTGCAGCTGGTCGCTCCGGGGAATGTTGTGGCGGATTTGACGCTGGGTCCGCTTGCCGCCGGTGGTGTCCACGACGTAGAGGTTGTCGTCGTCGAGCTCGACACGCAGGTGGTTGCGGACGTCCACGTACCCGACGAGCCACTTGAGCCGCGGTCCACCGGTGAAGAAACCACCGCGGTCTCGTCTCGCGGTGAAGGTCACATCACTTGCTGGACTCCGTCGGTCGTAGAGGACGGCGGCGCCGCCGCGCCGCGTGTACCACCCATCTCTCAGGGCCCAACTTCCGGACGGGAACTGCTCCATGGCGCTGACGACGCCGCGGACATCGATCGTCCGGAGCCCGCCTGCTGTAACCGACACGGTCTGGGGCAGTGGAATGCCGGCGGGCCCCTGGGCCACGACGTCATACGAGCCTTCCGCCAGCTGCAGCTTGGAGGGGCCCGTAAATCGGTGCAACTGCTGACCGTTCTGCAAGACAACCACCTCGGTCGTACCGTCGCCGAGAAATTCAACTTGCACCGGCGCGCGCTTGAGCGCCACGGTGGAGCCCGACAACACGACAGTTTCGCCTGCTGCGAAGTCACGCGCGATGGTAAGCGGCTCATACGCGGGGGCGGACAGTTGCAGCGCGTGACGCCCGGGAACGACATCAGGCGTCGTCACCATCCCGTCGGCGTTCGCCACGCCGACCAGCTTGCCGTCCAGCAGCACCTGCGTGCCACGTGGGAGCGGCCCGACCTGCAGCGTCGCCGAGCCTCGCGCGTCTGGCGGCGCTGGTACGGCGGCTGGCTCGGTCGCTGCAGCCGCATCAATCGTCGGGCCCCCGGCTGGATCGCTGCCGATCGCAGGCAGCGTATCTGCATCGGCATCGGGCGCCTGACCGAACGGCGGCAGCTCGCCCGCACTCGGGCGTTCGGGACGGACGCGGGCACCGAATACGAACAGCGCGACCACGAGCGCCGCCGCTGCGCTGCCTGCGCCGACGGCAATCCACGTGCGCTTGCCAGACGGGCGAAATCGTGTCGGAGATGGTCGTGCCGCGACGGGCGGAGGCTGCACCGGGAGCGGCGGTGGAGGAACGGCCTGTTCGAACGTTGCGCCGCTCCCCGGCGCTTGCGGCCGTGTTTCGATGTGGCGAGGTCCCACAACGAGGCGCGTTGCCTCGTACGCCGCGCCTGAGGCGGATCGTGTTGGAGCCTGGGTTGCCCCAATCGTCGGTTCGACGGCGCTCCGCGGCTGCGGCGGTGCGTCTTCTGCGGGCGCGCGAGCTCGAGTCCGCTCCTTGACCAGCGACTCGTGGATCGTCTGGAGTCGCGACTCGCCGGGGTAGGTCTGGAGGATCCTTTCCACCTCCGCGATCGCGGCGTCGATATTGCCGTCGGCCTGAAGCCGCCTGGCCTGGGAGGCGCCGTGGCTGACGAGCTCCTCACGGCGCATGTCCAGCGCCTGCGCGCGGAGACTTCTGGCGAGCGAATGATTGGGATCCAGTTCGAGCGCGCGATTGGCGAACGCCTCCACGGTCTGCCAGTCCTCCGCCAAGCCGTCTTGCGCACGGGCGACGAATAGATCGCGCAGCGTCAGGCGCACGCCGGGACGATCGTCGAGCTCGAGCGCGCTCTTGAGAAGCTCGACCCCCTCGTCGAACTGTCCCGCGGCGCACAGCTCCTGCCCTCGCGCCGAGAGCTCCTCAGCGCGCGCAGCGCGCTCCTGGCCCTGCGCCGCCAGTTTGCGCAGCTCCGCCAGTTCGCCATCGTCTGGAAAGTCCGCCCCGGCCCTGTCCAGCAACTCCACCGCGCGACTGTAGTTGCCCGTCTGAAGCTGGTGATCAATCTGCCGTACCCAGTGCGATCTCGTCGCGTCGCGAGTACGCTGCTCCAGCTTGCGCTGCAGCCGCTCCTTTTCGAACGCCAGGCCTGGATACGCCGCGTAGATCGTCTGGAGCGTCTCGAAATCGCTCACGGCTTCGCCAATCTGCCCGCGTTCCTCGTGCGTCCGCGCCCGTTCGACGATGGAGTTGACGAGGTCGCGCTTGTCTTCGAACAGCTTGAGCAGCCGAGTGAAATGCGGTTCGTCGGGGTAGTTCGCTGCAGATTCGCGTAACAGATGAACCTTGGCCTCGAGATCCGGCTCGGCCTCCAGCCGGCGATCGACCTCAGCGATCACGGCGGAGAGTTGCTGGCGCTGCTGTTCATCGACGTCGAACTTCAGCGCTTGAAACAGTGCCTGACCTGGATACTTCGCGAGGAACTCGCTGCAGATCGTCAATGCACCGGCGAAATCCCGCTCGGCGAGACGACGCCGCGCTTCGGCGTAGCCGCTGGCGACGGCATCGTGTTCGGAGCGAATCTTGTCGTAGAAGCTTTGGTACATCCCCGCCACGTCGGGTGACGAGGTGTCAGGAGCCCGGCGGTCGAGATCGAGCACGAGCTTCATGTGGCTCAGCGCTTGACTCACCTCGCCGTTCTTCCAGGCGTTCACGGCCGAGTTGTACAGCTCCTGCTTTTCGCGGCGTAGCTCTACGTACTCGTCCTCTTCACTTTCGACATCCTTGAGCATTCGTGCTGCGCGGGAGTCCTTCGGCTTGAGGAGGATTGCGTTCTGCAGCGCTTCACGTGCGTGGCCGTACGAGTGGTTGTCGACGTGCTGACGAGCGAGCTGGATCCACTTCTCGATCTGGCGCTCGCTGCGTCGCTCCTCGATCTTGCTCTTCAGGGCGAGTGCCAGCATGTTGCCGGGGTCCAGCCGAAGGATCTCCTGCAGCTTCTGCAGTGCCAGCGGATCCTCTTCTTCCTCATATCGGGCGCGAGCGCTTTCGAGCAGCTGGGCGATCGTCTTCTGTCTGGCGATCTGGTCGATCTGTGTGCGCAGGAGGGTGATCTGTGGATCGATGTTCCCTTCGGCCTCCAGCTCCGCGACGATCTCGCCCGCGAACTGGTAGTCGCCTTTATCGAGGGCCCTCGTGGCGGTCTGAATGCGCGGCTGAATACGAGAGGGATCGAAGACGGTGATCGTCTCGTTGCGGACGGCCTTCTGCAGCGTTGCCGCAAACTCGCGCGCGGAATCGAAGCGGTTCCACGGCTGCTTCGCCATCGCCTTGTGTATGACGCGGCTGATGAGCTGGGTGACGGACGGGTTGAGCTCCGACGCAGGCGGAGGAATGTGCGTCAGAATCGCCTGGGTCACCGCGTCCTCGGTTGCGCCTCTGAAGGGCTGCCGTCGCGTCAGCGCTTCATAGGCGGTGACGCCGAGAGAATAGATATCGGATTGAACCGAGACCGGCTTGTGCTGCAGCTGCTCGGGCGCCATGTAGATGAGCGTGCCCTTCTGGAACCCACTGGCCGTGTGCACGTCGGCCGCCCGCACCACGCCAAAGTCGATGATCTTCACCGAGTCGTCGGCCATCACGAAGATGTTGCTTGGCTTGAGATCGCGATGAATCAGCCCGCGCTCGTGCGCGGCCTGCAACCCGCGGCACGTCTGCGCGATGATCTCGACGACGCGGTCGACGGTCAGCCGGTGGCTCGCGCGTCGTATCAGCTCGTCCAACGTCTGCCCCTGGAGGAGCGGCATCACGAAAAAGGGCTTTCGATGGCCGTCCTCGACGAACTCGCCGATATCGAAGATCTCGACGATGTTCGGGTGACTGAAGGACTTGAGCGCGCCGACCTCCTTGTAGAACAGCTCGAGTGCCAGCGGATCGGCGAACTCGTGGAGCGTCTTCAGAGCCACTTCGCGGCCCATGGGCGGTGGATCGTACGCCTGGTAGACGACTCCCATGCCGCCTTCGCCGACCTTCGCGGTCAGCTGGTATCGTCCGGCAATCGTTTTCAGAGGTGGATCCACAAAGGGCTCATTTTATCCCGGTCCGCGCAGGCGGGAAGCCGACGAACACGTACGCGATCGCAGTCGCCGCCGTATAATCGGGCCGATTGCCGCCAGCCGGTGTAGGATCTCCGCCGAGGGAGTTCCCGCAATGACCCGATCCCACATGGTCGTCCTGAGTGCCGCAGTTGCCCTCGTCGTGTGGAGCGCACATCCTGGCGCCCAATCGAGAACGTTTGCGACCCGGCTCTCGGTCGTGCCGCTGACCATCGCCATGCAGGCGACGGTGGCGGGGCAAGGGTCGGTCACGGCCGTCCTCTCCGGCAGTCGGTTGACGATCGAGGGAAAATTCGACGGCCTGCGATCGCCGGCGACCGCAGCCCGGCTACACCTGGCGCCACGCGCGATGCACGGCGAGGCGATCGCCGAGTTGACGGTGACGAAGGCGACCAGTGGGACGTTCAAGGGGTCGGTCGAGCTGACCGATCGCCAGCGCGATGCGCTCGAGCGACTCGCGCTCTACGTCCAGATCACTAGTGAGAAGGCGCCGGAGGGCAACCTCTGGGGCTGGCTGATCCCGCAGGAGGTCAAACGATGAGGCCCATCGCGATGTTCGTGGCGGCGGCCGCCGTGCTCGGCGTTGCCGTCCTCGGGGGACAGCAGCCGCCGGCAGCGGGCGGCTTCACCGCCGAACAGGCGGCCGCGGGCCGCCAGGCGTACACGGTCACCTGTTCCGGGTGCCATGCGCCTGACATGAGCGGCGGGTATGACGCGCCGCAACTGGCCGGCGTCACGTTCATGGATACGTGGGGTGCGCGAACGACGCGCGATCTCGCCGGCTACATTCAGACGTCGATGCCGCCAACCGGAGCGCGCCTGTCGGTGGATCAGACGCTCGCGGTCGTGGCGGCCATCCTGCAGGCGAACGGCGCACAACCTGGTTCGCAGCCGCTGACGGCCACTGCGACGACGCCAATCGGCGTGATCGCGGGGAAACCGGCGCCAGCGGCGCAGGCCGCCGCGGCGCAGGCCGCCGCGGCGCAGGCGCCGGCACCGGCCCCCGCGCCCTCCGACGATGGCGCGCCGGCCGGTGGTGGCGCGGCGCAACGACAGGCGCCTGGTCTGACGTTGCCGGGCGTGGTGCCGAACTACGCGCCGGTGACCGACGCGATGCTCCGCAATCCGCCGCCGGGCGACTGGCTCATGGTCCGCCGGAATTACCAGGCGCACAACCACAGTCCCTTGGCCGAGATCACGCCTGCCAACGTGGGTCGCCTGCGGCTCGCCTGGGTGTGGTCGATGAACGAAGGCGGGCAGAGCGAGCCGTCGCCGCTCGTTCACGACGGCATCGTCTATCTGATCAATACCGGCAACATCGTGCAGGCGCTCGATGGCCGTACCGGGGAGCTGATCTGGGAGCATCACGTCGGCCCCGTCGCGCCGAGCACGATGCGCAACATCGCGATCTACGAGGACAAGCTGTTCGTCGCCACGGGCGACGCGCGACTGGTGGCGCTCGAGGCGCGCACCGGACGTCTGGTCTGGGACGTGCCGCTCACCGCGCGAAACAGAGGGTTCAGCAACAGCAGCGGCCCGGTCGTCATCAAAGGCAAGGTGATCCAGGGGCTGACCGGCTGCGCGCGCTTCCAGGAGGATCGCTGTTACATCAGCGCCTACGACGCCAACACCGGCAAGCAGCTCTGGAAGTTCTACACGGTAGCCCATCGCGGCGAGAAATTCGGCGAGACGTGGGGCGACGTGGCCGACATGTTTCGCAAGGGCGGCGAAACCTGGATCACGGGCAGCTACGATCCCGAGCTCGATCTGACGTTCTGGGGCGTTGCGCAGGCAAAGCCGTGGGTTGCCGCCAGCCGCAACATGAAGACGTCGGACCGCGTGCTCTTCACCAGCACGACCGTGGCGCTGCGGCCGGACACCGGCGAGCTCGCATGGTTCTATCAGCATGCGCCCGGTGAGTCGCTCGATCTGGACGAGGTGTACGAGCGCGTCCTGGTCGATGCGGGCAACCGGAAGTTCGTGTTCACGATCGGCAAGCCAGGCATCCTGTGGCGGCTCGACCGCACGACCGGTGAGTTCGCCGGCTTCAAGGAAACGGTGTTCCAGAACATCTTCGACCGCATCGACCTCGAGTCTGGCGTTCCGCGCTATCGCGCGGACATCATGGGCGCGAAGGTCCTGGACTGGGTCTCGTCCTGCCCGAGCACCGAAGGCGGCCACAATTGGCACGCGACCAGCTATCACCCCGGGAGCCAGGTGCTCATCATCCCGCTCGCGCAGTCGTGCATGGAGCTGGCGGGGCGGAAGGTGGAGTTCCGGGAAGGCCAGGGCGGTACCAACGGCGACCGCAAGTTCTTCGAAATGCCAGGCACCAACGGCAACATCGGCAAGCTTGCCGCCTACGACGTCAACACGCTGCGCGAGGTATGGAGCGTCGAGCAGCGGGCGCCGTTCCTGACGGCCGTGCTGTCGACCGCCAGCGGTCTCGTGTTCGCCGGCGATCTCGATCGCTACTTCCACGCCTACGACGTCCGCACCGGGAAAGAAATCTGGAAGATTCGACTTGGGACTTCCGTGCAGGGATTCCCGGTGACGTTCACCGCGGGCGGGAAGCAGTACATCGCGGTCTCGACCGGGCTCGGCGGCGGCAGCCCGCGCAACGTGCCACGGACCATCGCGCCCGACGTGCGACATCCGGGCACCGGCAACGCGCTCTACGTCTTCACGCTCGAATAGATTGACGGATTTACGAATCTGCGAATTTACGAATTGTTTGGCGATGAATCCGAGAATTCGTAAAGACGTGGATTCGTAAATCCGTCTATGGTCCGTTTCCTCGTCCGTCGTCTCGCTCTGACGATCCCGGTCCTGCTCGGGGTCGCGACGCTCGTCTTCGCGCTCATTCACCTGATCCCAGGTGATCCCGCTCAGGCGATCCTGGGCGAAACAGCCGCCGAGGCGGACGTCGAGGCGCTGCGCCGCCGCCTCGGCCTCGACCGCCCCCTCGTCGAGCAGTACGGGGTCTTTCTGGCGGGGGCCGCCCGCGGCGATCTCGGCACCTCGCTCCGTACCGAGGAGCCGGTTGCGCAGGCGATTCTCACGCGCCTGCCGGCGACCCTGGAGCTCGCGGCCGCGGCCATGCTCGTGGCGATCGGTGTGGCGATTCCGCTCGGCATCATCGCGGCGGTCGGTCGCGGCACGTTCGTCGATCATCTGGCCACGACCTTCGCGCTGGCAGGCATCTCCTTGCCGAATTTCTGGCTCGGGCCGTTGCTGGCAATCCTGTTCGCCGTGGAACTCGGCTGGCTCCCGGTGTCCGGCCGCGGCACGCCGGCGCATCTCGTGCTGCCCGCCATCTCGCTCGGCGCGGCGCTCGCGGCGATCCTCGCGCGGATGACGCGCGCATCGCTGCTCGAGGAGTTGCGGGAGCCGTATGTGCTGGCCGCCCGCGCGCGCGGCGCCTCGCGGACGCGAGCGGTCCTCCGCCATGCCTTCCGAAACAGCCTGGTCCCAGTCGTGACGCTGATTGGCCTGCAGTTCGGCGCGGTGCTGACGGGAGCCGTCATCACCGAGACGATCTTTGCGTGGCCTGGCATCGGCCGTCTGCTGATCCAGTCGATTGGGTTTCGCGATTACCCGCTCGTGCAGGGGTGCATTCTCTTCATTGCGGTCACGTACGTCGGCATGAACCTGCTGACGGACCTGGTCTACGGCGTCCTCGATCCGCGGATTCGCTACGAGTGATCGGGACGCACGGTTGAGATGGCTCGAGTCGGTGCAGCGATCGTTCTCCTCGCCGTCATCGCGGCCGTGATTGGCCCGTGGGTCATGCCGTACGACCCCGCGGCGCAGCAGCTCGCGCTGCGGCTGGACGGGCCGAGCCCCGCGCATTGGTTCGGCCTCGACGAGCTGGGACGCGATATCTTTGCTCGAGTACTCGCCGGCGCCCGCATCTCCCTTCTCGTCGGCCTGGTCGTCGTCGGCGTCTCGTCGACGATTGGCGTCGCGCTCGGGTCGATCGCGGGCTACTTCGGGGGCCGCGTCGACGAAGCCATCAGCCGCCTGATTGACATACTCCTGGCGTTTCCAGGCCTGCTCCTCGCCATCGCGCTGGTGGCAGTGCTCGGCCCGAGTCTCACGAACGTCGTGCTTGCGCTCTCACTCATCGGCTGGGTCGGCTATGCGCGCCTGGTGCGCGGCCAGGTGCTGCGCGCGCGCGAGCTGGAGTTCGTGCAGGCGGCGCGCGCGCTGGGTGCGACGACGCCGCGGGTGCTCGTGCGGCACGTCATCCCAAGTACGCTGCCGGCGGTGACGGTGCAAGCCACGCTCGGCATGGGGGCCGCCATTCTGGCCGAGGCGGCACTCAGCTTTCTCGGTCTGGGCGTGCAGCCGCCAACACCGAGCTGGGGGACGATGCTCAGCTACGGGCGGGGGCACTTGCTCGATGCGCCGCATCTGACGATCTTTCCGGGCATCGCAATCGCGTTGCTCGTGCTCGGCTTCAATTTCCTCGGCGACGGGCTGCGCGACCGCTTGGATCCGGCGACGCAGGGAGGAAGGACATAGGGCGGCCCTTACGGGCCGCCGACCTCGCTCTCGCCGACGAGCGCGAGATAGCGCTGCCGCGCGTCACGCGCCTCCGCCGCGTGGCCGAGCTGCTGCGCGGCATCTGCGAGGTACTGGAAAGACGCGGGCTCGACGGGCGCACGCGCCGTCGCCTGCCGCAGGAGGCGCTCGGCCGGCACGTGATCGCCTGCCAGGAACAGTGCGCGGCCGTACAGCATCAGCGCCTCGGAAGGTGCGTCCACGGCGGTCGCGATCGACTGGAGTGCCTTGAGCGCCTTGCCGAGTGCCACGCGGTCGTTCCGGCGCTCGGCATCCTGCAACCACACGCGGCCGAGCGCGGTATAGACGACGGGCTCGTCTGGGAAGCGCTCGGCGGCGCGGCCGAGCGTGAGGATGGCGACGTCGGTGCGACCCCATCGAGCGTAGGCGAGCCCCACGCCGACGAGGCGGTCGGGGCGCGTCGGCTCGAGCGCGGCGAGTGCCTCGAGTTGCTGGATCGCCTCGCTGCGCCGATTGGCCCGTTCATAGAGATCTGTGAGCTCCTCGCGTGCGGCCGCGAACGCCGGATTGATAGCCACCGCGCGCGTGAGCGATTCAACCGCCGCCGGCTCATCCGCGCGATCGCGCAGGCACATGCCGAGCAGGTAGTGGGCTTCGGTAAACCGCTCGTCGAGCGCCACCGCCTCCCGCAGCGGATCGATCGCTTGCTCGGCCCGGCCGTGGCGGTAATAGGCAAGCGCCAGCTTGTAGTAGACGCGCGGCGCCCGATCGTCAAGCTCGATGAACGCCAGATAATGCTCCGCCGCACGCTCGTACTGGCCCATGGCCGTGTTCACGTCGCCGAGGAGCTCGATCGGCCGCGGCGCGGCCGGATCGAGCGCGGCCGCCCGGCGCAGGTCGCGGAGCGCCGACTCGAGCTCGCCACGACGCCTGTAGGTATCGCCCCGCTTCAAGTACGCGAGCATCGACTCGCGCTTGAGTGCGAGGGCGCCGCTGAACGCCTCGATCGCGCCGTAGGTCTGATCGCTCGCCAGCGCGGCATCGCCGGCGGCGATGAGCCGCTGGAATTCGCGCTCTTGGCGGACGGTATACCAGGCGACGAACACCCCGGACGCCAGAGCAGCGAGCCCGACGGAGAGCACCAGCAGGCGCTTCATCGTGGCCATCGTAGCAGAGGCATGGGGCCCCAGGGGGAACCTGCGGGCCCCTGGCGGTGTCTAAGCCAGTGTAGGATCTATGGGAGGAGCCGCTTCCGGAGAATTGCTGAAAAACGCTCGCGCTATCGGCTGGTCGGACGTCGAAAGCGGCGAGGCTGCACTCATCGCGCGGTGTACGTCTGGCGACGAGTTGGCGTGTGAGGAGCTGGTGGCGTCGCACCAGCGGATGGTCTACAGCCTGGCGTTCAACCTCCTAGGCAACCGCGACGAGGCGCTCGATCTCTCGCAGGAAGTCTTCCTTCGCGTCTTCCGTACGCTCTCTCGCTTCCGCGGTCAGTCGACTCTGCGTACCTGGATCTACCGCATCGTCATCAACCAGGCGCGTAACCGGCAGCGCTGGTGGCAGCGCCGGCGGCGCGGCGACCAGGTGTCGCTCGACGAGTACCTGCGGAACTTCGGCGAGATGGAATCGCGTCACGAGGTGCTCCCGGACCGGTTGCTCGCGAGCAAGGAGACCGCGGTGCGGATCCGCGGGGCGCTCGATCGGCTGCCGTTCGACCAGCGGACCGCACTCATCCTTCGCGAGGTCGACGGGCTACCGTACGACGAGATCGCTTTTTCACTGGGCGTCGCGGTCGGCACCGTGAAGTCGCGGCTCACGCGCGCGCGGCAGGCGCTGCGCGCCGAGCTGCTGGGCCTTCAGCCATGATTCCGTACCTGGGCTGCCACACGGCGCGCGCCATGCTCGAGGCGTTCCACGACGCCGAGCTCGCGGTCGAAGAACAGGTCGCGCTCGACGCGCACCTGCGCTGGTGCGACACGTGCCGAGCGCGGGTCGAAGACCTGCGGCTCATCGGCCAGGTGCTGCGCACCGGGTCCGCGCGTCCGGTGGCCGCGGCCGCCGACGAGGCAGAGCTCGCCGGCGTTCAGCAGCGCGTGCTTGTACGGATCGAAGTGGAGCGGACGGAGTCATTCGCCGTGCGGTGGCGCGAGATGTGGGTAGACAACCGCCTCCTGTGGCCGGCGCTGGGGGCAACGCTGGCGCTCCTGCTGTGTCTGACGGCCGTTGCCGCCGTTACTGGCGTCATGCGTGCGGAGCACCCGGGATCGTTGGCGGCGCTCATTTCCGGACGCTCGGCGCTGCCGGCGCCGCATCCATTGCCGCCGCAGCCGGTGCCGGTGGTTGCGCCGGAAGGCGAGGCAGTCTTCCTGCTTTCCGCAGCGGTTGTGAACGGTGGTGGGCGCGTGGCGACCTACGAGCTCCTGCAATCGGAGCAGGAGCCGGCCGCAGAAGTGCGCGCGCTGGCGGACGCGCTGCGGGATACGCACTTCGCGCCGAAGACGCCACGCGGCGATGTCGTCGTGTGGCTGGTCGCGCGGACGACCGTGAGAGGCTCAGCGGAGCCGGCCGAGCGACCGGTCAGCGACGCGGCGCGGCCGGCGCCTCGCCCCGCGCGCTCGTAACGTTGTTGAGCGCGTCACTGGCGCGGATGATCACCCCGCGCGCCGCTGCATCCCCTTCAATCGCCAGCTCGTACTGCTCGAACCGTGAATCGGCGATGCCGTCACGCGGATAAATCGTCTGCCAGCGATCGCCGTCGAGCGAGTACTCTGTCTTCTGGACCGCGGAATCCCCGTCGCGCACCTCGAAAGCAAGCACCGTCCGGTTCGCCTCCCGCCGTATCGTGCCGACGGTGATCACCGGCGGCGTGTTGTCGATTTCGAACGTGGTGCTCTCGAGCGAGCCGGTAAGCGCGGCTTCGGGTGCGTTCGACGCCAGATCGGACGCGAGAATCTGCACCACGTAGCGGCCGTTCGGAACCGACGTCGTGTCCCAGACGAAGATTGGATCCTCGAGCGCGCGCCGCAGCGGCTTCCAGGCCGTGTCTCCCTCGCGACGATACAGCACGTCGTAGATCAGCTCGTCGCGGTTGTCGTCCTCTGCGCGCCAGACGAACGTGAGCAACCCCTTCTGATACGCGCGCCGCCCGAGCGCCGGCGGTTGATTCGGGTTGGTGCCCACAGGTGCGTTCTGAACTGCGGCGCGGCGGTCGGGCGTGTCGCCCTCGAAGCCGGCGATTTCCGGCTCGCCGGTCGGGAACGGACGTTGGAAGACGGTGCCCGGTGGGTGGATCGTGATCGACGTCACGCGCGGCCGGCTATTGCGCGGCAGATACGCCGCGGTGACCGACGTCAGCATGGGCGCCTGGTTGCTGCCCGCCGTCAGGACGGCGCGCCACTGCAGATAGCGGGCCCGAGGGCTGATGATCGAGCTGCCCGTCGCATCCGTGTACGCGGGACTCCAGTCGCTCCAGGTCTCGTCGGCCGTGCGCGTGTTTCCCGACCGCGTGGAGATTTCGACCTTCGTGCCGGCAGGCGCTGCGGCCTGCCATTTGATGGCGCCCCATGTGGCCACCGACTGCGCGTCGCGCACATCGGAAATGTAGGTGCCGCGATCCGCACGGGCGGCGGCCATGTGGAACAGCTTGCCCGGGTTCGAGCTGGCAAACAGCACGCGCCCGTCGCGCGCGGCTACGAGGCTCGTCACCTGCTGTGCGAGCGCGCGGGTGACCAAGGTCGGCTGCAGCGGGTCGCCGGCCAGGCGATAGATCTTTCCGCGGTTGCCGGTTGCGACCAGCACATCACCGTCGCTCTCGAAGGCCAGGTCGTAGGGGACGTCCTCCCGCAGCTGCCAGACGAGATCGGAGACACCATCCGGCAGGATCCGGTAGATCGCGCCGGCTCCTGGTCCGCCGGGGCTCGGCCTGGGCGCTGGAGAAGGCGAGCCGCCCGCCTGGGCGCTCGACGCGTCGCCGGCAATGGTGATCGAGACCACCTCGGTGGACACCGAGGCGACTGGTGGCGCCGGCGGTGGCTCGGGTGCCGGCGCCGGCCGGTCGATTGCCGGCGCGCCGCGCCCGCCAACGGCCGCGACGTAGATGTGCCCTCGACCGTCGACGCGGAGCGCGCGAATTTCGCTGTACGGGGTATCGAGGAGCACAAACGGTTTGCCCGCCGCGTCGATCTGGAACACCCGACCCGGCGATTCGGTGCCAGCCAGCAGTCGGCCGCCGCGATCGAAGGTGAGCGCTATCACGTGCGTGGCCTTCGTTTGATAGAACGGCGTGCCGCGGCCTTCAGTGTCGATCTTGTAGATGACGCCCTTGTCGCCGGTGCCTGCGAAGACGTTGCCTGCCTGATCAACGGCCAGGCTCCAGATGTAGCGGTCTGGCGGGTCGAAGAAGACCGTGTTCTTGCCGGCCGCATCCACACGGTAGATCTTGCCGTCAGGCGAGGTACCGACGTAGATGCCGCCGCCGGGCGCCGGCACGATGGCGTGGACCTCGAGCTCCTCGGCGTCGAAGAAGACGGCGCCGATGCCGGACGCGTCGATCCGGAACACCTGCCCCTCATTGCCGCTGCCAACGAAGTGCGAGCCGTCTGGCCCGGGCACCACGGTCCAGAGGAACGGCGCGCTCGACTCGTACACGGTCGTCGTCGCGGGGCCGAGCGTGAGCCGTCCATAGGAGTCGATCGACAGGTTTTCCACCTCGCCTTGCAGGAACTCGGCCTCGGTGGACACCTGCCAGAACGTCGGCAGGGCCGCGTAGGCCGCGCCCGCGGCGAGAGACAGAATCAGCGCCGCAAGAACACGTCGCATCATGAACGGGTGTGAGTTACTCCTCGATTGTCAGCGACAGCGTGCGCGATCCGTTGAGGGCGTGCTCAGTCGCAAGTTCCCACTCGCCCAGCACGGCATTTTGCAGCGGTCTGAAGCTGCCGCCGTTGCGGTCCGACTCGAGGATGGCCATCACCGACGGGGGGAGCGACGACAGCGACTCGCCCTTGACCACCGCGCCGCCATCGCGGCCGAGCAGGCGCACGTAGAGCCGGTTGTTCTTACGCGCGTTGTTGAGGACGCGAATCATCTGCGGCAGCCCGCGCGCCTGCAGCGGCTGAACCTGCAGCTCCCGCGCCTCCCACTGCGACAGCCGCGTTCCGTCGGTGACCATCACAGAAACGGTACCGCGGGCGCTCGGGGGAATCTCGACCGGCACCGTGCGCGTGATTTCGTCGCCGCGGTAGGTCCGCAACAGCACCTTGAGATCAACCTTGGCGCCTGGCCGGATGCGGTTCCCGTCGATCCAGACGCGCTCGATGGTCGCGCTGCGCGGTTGCTCGCTCGCGTCGATCTCCAGGTCGACGCTCTCGAGCTCGATGTCCTCGAAGGCGTTCCGCAGCAGGAAATTGATCGGGGCGACCACGTAGGTCGCGGCGCCGATCGACGGCTGGTCGCCGCTGAATAGATCCTCGAAGGAGACGCTGCCGTGCTTTTTCACCGAAGCCGTGCCGCGGACAACGTAGCTGGCGGCGCCGTTCTGCCGCTCGTAAGACGTGAGCGTGTTGACGATCGACACGTAGGTCAGGAGCGGCGTGAAGAGCTGATCGTTCACCATCGCCATATTGAACGTCTTCTTCGTGCCGCGGCCCGACGTAAGCGTGATGCGCACGGGGATGAGTGCCGGGCCCGGTCCGAGCGTCCCGGCGATCGTCGTGGCGCGATCCTGCTGGAACGTACCGATGACTTCGCCTGTGCTTGCAATCTTGAAGGAGCTCGCGAGGCTCGGGAGCAGCGTATGCACGTACGCGCGCGTCATCGGGAACTGCGTCGGTCCCAGGCCGTAGAAGGGATGGCCGAACGCATAGACGCGGTTCCCATCGATCTCCGTCACCGTGCCGGTGGCCCCGAGCTCCAGGTCGCCGCTCATGAGCGCGACGCCAACGGGATCGCCAGGGCGAAGCGGTTTGGGTGCGCCGCCGTTTCCGGTGGCCTGTGCCGATCCCGCGAGGACCGGCACGAACCCCTGATCGCGGAACGCCGACGCGAGCGGATCGATCACGCCTGCGTCGAAGCCGCCGAGCGTCAGCGGCGTCGCAATCGGACGAAGCAGCGTGCCGAGGCCGGCCTGCAGACCGGTTCCGCCGAGCACCTGCACGTCGGCTGACGCATCGGCGAACGGCCGCGCCCAGCTGAACGCCTGCCGCAGCGACGCGCGAAGTCCGTCAGGCGTGATCGGGACCTGGAGCTCGACGCGCGCCGCCGCCCGGCGCGGTGCGGCAAACGTCGCCGCCTCGAGCATCTCGTCAATCGGTGTGATGCCCGCGATCGCCTCCTTCGAAAACTGGCCCAGTGAGTAGGAGACGGCGCCGACCATGCGTCCGTCGATATAGACCGGGCTGCCGCTCATCCCCGCGATGACGCCCGTCTGTGCCAGTGGACCCCCTTCGAGGCGCGCCAGGATCAAATTGCGTCGTGGCCCGATCACGTTGCGGAGGACGCCGAGGATGTGCACCTTGAACTCGTCCAGCCGGTCGCCCTCGAAGACCGTGCGGCCGATCCCCACCATGCCGGCTTTCAGCTCGTCCACAGGGAACGTACGGTTCTGAGCCGGGAGCCCGGCAGCGGCGAAAAGCAGAAGTCCCAGCGCGCAAGCGAAGAGTTTCGGCATAGCCATACAGTGGCGGCAGTCCAGACTACCACCTACAGTTGAAGATACGGGTAAACCGCTGAAACTGCAAGGGGCTACGGGCATGGAATTTGACAGTGCTACGGCGGTGCGATACAGTCAGGGTCCGTTTTGTCGACGCCCCGGATGCCGTTCCGATTTCGCTTCGTCGCATTGTCGACCCACGCCAGCTACTGGTGGTGGTACCGGACTGCGACTGAGGGGGCCTAAGACAATTTAGATTTCAGATTGTAGAAATAGGAATTGGAAAACGCCTCTTCAGCCGCCCGGTTGAAGAGGCGTTTTTATTTGGAACGTGCGATGCCGTCGCTGCTGTGCGAAACGGTGACCGGCCGATCGATGGCCGACCTGCTGACGGGACGTGATGCCGCGACCGCGGCCGACCTGGTCGAGCTGCGCCTCGACGGCGTCGCCGACGTCGACGTCGCCGGCGCGCTGCGCGGACGCCGCGTGCCGGCGATCGTCACCTGCCGCCCGCTCTGGGAGGGGGGCCGATTCGATGGCAGTGAAGAAGAGCGCCGCCGACTGCTGGTCGAGGCGTTGGCCTGCGGTGCAGAGTATGTCGACATCGAGTGGCGCGCGATGCGCGAAGACTCCGGCCTGGGCGGGTTCAGCGATTTGGTGAGCAGCCATCCGTCGCGTGTGGTCGTCTCGACCCACGATTTCGACGGCATGCCCGCCGACGTGTGTGCGCGGGCCGCGACCATGCGGGCGACGGGCGCGGCAGTCGTCAAAGTGGCGATCACGGCGAGGCGGCTGTCGGACACGCTTCCGCTCGTCGAGATCGGCCGCGGCGGCGAAGCGATCGTGATCGGGATGGGCGATGCGGGCGTGCCGAGCCGCCTTCTTGCGACGCGCTTTGGATCACGGTGGACGTACGCGGGCCCGGCCGTCGCACCGGGACAGATGCCGGCGTCGCAGATGATCGAGGACTTCCGGTTTCGCACGATCGGCGCGTCGACTGCGCTCTACGGCGTGACCGGAAGAGATGTCATGCGATCAGGCGTGCCCGAGCGGTTCAACGCGGTGTTCGCCGAGGCCAGGCTCGATGCCGTGTGTGTGCCCCTGTGCGCGGCCGATGTCGACGACCTCCGTACGTTCAAGTCGGCGTTCGGGTTTGCCGGTGTCGTCGACGGGAGCGCATCTGCGGGGGCGGTGGATCGCGTGCTGACCGCCTGGACACGAGGAGAAGAGCGCAGGCTGTAGCCTGCGCGTCACGCACATGCACGTCACCACGTTCGACGAGTTTCGGGAGCGGGCGCAGCGAGGCACGTTTGTGCCCGTCTATAAGGAGATCGTGGCCGATCTGCTGACGCCCGTGTCCGCCTTCCTCAAGGTCGCGGAGCATGCCCAGCACGCCTTTCTCCTGGAGTCGGTGGAAGGGGGCGAGCAGGTCGGGCGCTATTCGTTCCTCGGCAAGGATCCATTCCTCCTGCTGCGCTCGCATGGCGGGCGGACGATCGTCGACCGCGCGGGCGAGCGGTCGGAGTCGAATCAACCGTTCATCGCGACGCTGCGCGAGCTCATGGCCGGCTTCCACGCGCCGTTCGTCGCCGGCCTCCCGCGCTTCACCGGCGGCGCCGTCGGCTATCTCGGCTACGACGCGGCGGCCTGGTTCGAGCCGGTGACGCTGCAGCCCGCCACCGAGGAGGAAGACGAGGCGGGCTTCATGCTGTTCGATACGGTGCTGGCGTTCGACCACGTGCGGCACCGGATACTCATCATCGCCAATGCGCGGGTAACGCCCGGTGCCGACCTCGAGGCGTTGTACCAGTTCGCGCGTGCGAAGATCGACCTGGTCGAGCGCGAGCTCGATCGCGGCCTCTCGAAGCCACCGTCGCCCAACCGGCGTCCGCTCGACGTCACCTCGAACATCACGCAGGACCAGTTCGAGCGGATCGTGCGGACTGCCAAGGAGTACATCGCCGCGGGCGACATCTATCAGGTGGTGCTCTCGCAGCGCTTCGAAACGCCGCTAGACGCTGACCCCTTCATGGTGTACCGCGCGTTGCGGCACGTGAACCCGTCCCCGTACATGTATTTCATCCGGATGGGCGAGCGCGCCATCGTCGGCTCGTCGCCCGAGATGCTGGTCCGCGTCGAGGGGCGGCGGATCGAGACGCATCCAATCGCGGGGACGCGCCCCAGGGGCCGCAATGAGGAGGACGATCTGCGCCTGGGCGAGGAGTTGAAGCGCAATGAAAAGGAGCGTGCCGAGCACGTGATGCTGGTCGATCTCGGTCGCAATGATCTGGGGCGCGTCTCGACATACGGGACGGTCAAAGTGCCGACGTATATGGCGCTCGAGCGCTATTCGCACGTGATGCACCTGGTGTCGATCGTTGAGGCGCAGCTGTCGGAGGAGTGCGACCGGCTCGACGCGCTCGTCGCGTGCTTTCCCGCGGGCACCGTCTCGGGCGCCCCCAAGGTCCGCGCCATGGAAATCATCGCGGAGTTGGAGAACCGACGGCGGGGTGTCTATGCAGGCGCCGTCGGCTATCTCGACTTCGCCGGTAATCTCGACTTCTGCATCACCATCCGGACCGTTGTCATCGAGAACGGCCGCGGGTATGTGCAAGCGGGCGCCGGCATCGTGGCTGATTCGAGCCCGGACGCCGAGTACGAGGAGACGCGCGCGAAGGCGAGAGCGGTCATTCAGGCCCTGGAAATCGCCCAACGAGGATTGTGATGTTGCTCGTGATCGACAACTACGACTCGTTTACCTACAACCTCGTCCAATACCTGGGCGAGCTGGGCGCTGAGATTCGCGTGCATCGCAACAACGAGATTACCGTCGACGAGGTGGAGCGGCTGCGGCCATCGCGCATTGTCATTTCGCCAGGTCCCGGGCGACCGGAGGACGCGGGAATTACCACCGAGGTCATCCGCCGACTGGGCGCGACGACACCGATTCTCGGCGTCTGCCTCGGCCACCAGGCGATCGGCGTCGTCTACGGGGGCACCGTCTGCCGCGCTCGCATGCCGATGCACGGAAAGACGTCGATGGTGGAGCACGACGGCCAAGGCGTCTTCGCCGGCATCGACGGGCCGTTCGAGGCGGGGCGGTACCATTCCCTCGTGATTGCCACTGGCGATGTGCCGCCAGCATTGGAGGTCTCGGCTCGGACGCGCGAGGACGCCACCATCATGGCAGTGCGGCATCGCACGCATCCGGTGCATGGCGTCCAGTTCCATCCCGAATCGGTGCTGACAGGGGTAGGGCGGCGGATTCTGCAGAACTTTCTGGACCTGTGATGCTCAGTGCGTTGCTCGAGAAGCTCGTGCGCCACGAAGATCTCACCGAAGACGAGGCGGCGGCCGTTATGCGCGAGGTGATGGAAGGACGTGCCTCGCCCGCCGCGCTCGGCGCACTCCTCGTAGCGCTGGCGATGAAAGGCGAGCGGCCGGCCGAGATCGTCGGCTTTGCCCGGACGATGCGGGAGCACGCCGTGAAGCTGGCGGCGCCGCCCAGCGACGTCTTCGATACGTGTGGCACGGGCGGCGACCGATCGGGCACGTTCAACATTTCGTCGGCCGCTGCGCTCGTCCTCGCCGCGGCCGGCGTCACGGTGGCCAAGCATGGCAACCGCTCCGTATCGAGCCGCTGCGGCAGTGCCGACGTGTTCGAGCAGCTCGGCGTCAACATCGCCGCTCCACCGGCCGTCGTCGAACGCACGCTGCACGAGGCGAACATCGCGTTCTTCTTCGCGCCGACGTTTCATCCGTCGATGAAGCACGCGGCGCAGACGCGGCGGGACCTCGGGATTCGGACCGCCTTCAATCTGCTCGGACCGCTGACGAACCCGGCCGGCGCGCGGCGGCAGATTGTCGGCGTGCCGCGCCCCGAGCTGACGGAGCTCATCGCGCGCGCGCTGGTCATGCTGGGCGCGGAACGTGCCTGGGTGGTGCATGGCCTCGACGGCCTCGATGAGATCTCGACGACCGGCTACACGAAGGTGTTGGAATGCCGTGGCAACGGGGTGAGCACGTTCTACATCCATCCGAATGATGTTGGGCTCCCGAAGGCGGCGGCCGTGGATCTGCAGGGCGGTGATGCGGCGGCGAACGCGGCGATCGTCCACGACGTGCTCGCCGGGAAGACAGGGCCGGCACGCGACGTCGTGCTGCTCAACGCGGGCGCTGCGCTCTGCGTAGCCGGACGAGCGTCGAGCGTCGGGCAAGGGATCGCGCTCGCGGCTGCCGCCATCGATGCTGGCGCCGCGCGGGCGACGCTCGAGACGATGGTCCGTTCCTCGCAGGTACCTGTGGGAGAGGCTGCAGTATGAGCACGCCGGATCTGCTGCGGACGATTCTGGCGGCAACGGAGCGCATCACCGCCGTGCGGCGCGAACACGAGCCGCTGGCCGCGCTCGAGCGACGCGCGGGCCGGGCGTCGCCGGATGGCGCCGGCTTCGAACGGGAACTCGGGTTGGCCGGCCGCGTGAACATCATTGCCGAGTGCAAACGGCGGTCGCCGTCCCGCGGGGTGTTGGCCGCCACGTACGACCCTGCCGCGCTGGCCCGTCTGTACGAGCAGGGCGGCGCCGCGGCGATCTCCGTGCTGACTGAGCCGACGTTCTTCGACGGCTCGCTCGACCATCTGAATGCGGTGCGGCGCGCGGTCCGGCTGCCGCTGCTCCGCAAGGACTTCGTGATCGACGAATATCAGCTCTTCGAAGCGCGTGCCTCCGGCGCCGACGCGGTGCTGCTCATCGTTGCCGCGCTCGAGCAGCGGGATCTCGTGCGCCTGCAGGCACGCGCCTGGAATCTCGGTCTGGCGGCGCTCGTCGAAGTGCACGACGACACCGAGCTCGCGCGCGCGATCGACGGCGGCGCGCGGGTGATCGGTGTCAACAACCGGAACCTGCGGACGCTCGCGGTCGATGTGGACGCTTCCTATCACTTGGCCGCGAAGATGCCGCAGGGTATCGTCCCGGTGAGCGAGAGCGGGCTCCAGTCGCCCGCCGACCTCGAGCGGCTTGTGGCGGCTGGATACCGCGCGTTTCTCATCGGTGAGCGGTTCATGACCGATCCAGATCCCGTCGCCGCGATCCAGGCGCTGATCGGGATCCGGGATCCGGGATCAGGGATCCGGAAGGGTCACGGTTCCGCATGTTCCTGAAGATTTGCGGAATCACGCGTCTGGACGATGCGCGCCATGCGCTGGAGCACGGCGCGACCGCCCTCGGATTCGTGTTCTGGCCGAAGAGTCCCCGTCGGATCGCGCCCGCGCGCGCGGCGGAGATCATCGCCTCGCTTCCGGCGGGCGTGACGACCGTCGGCGTGTTCGTGAACGAGGGAGTTGACACGATTCGCGAGGTGATCAGCGGGACGGGCATTACCGCCGCGCAACTGCACGGTGAAGAGCCGCCGTCGTATGCAGCGGCGCTCGGGGTGCCCATTTTGAAGTCGACGGACGCCGACGCCGCCGAGATGTCGACGGAATGGCCGGCCGAGACGATCTTCCTCGTCGAACGGTCCGACCCTGTGCGGCGCGGAGGTACCGGGCAACTGGCGGACTGGGAGGGCGCGGCGGCGTTGGCGCGGCGGCGTCGCATCGTCTTGGCCGGTGGCCTCTCCGATACGAACGTCGCGGAGGCGATTGCGACCGTCGGCCCCTACGGCGTCGACGTGGCTTCAGGCGTGGAGGACGCGCCAGGCGTGAAGAACCCGGACAAGGTTGCGCGCTTTCTAGCGCGCGCACGGAGTGCCTTTGAGCAGCAGTCATTCAGTCATCGCTGAGCGGCCGTCGTTCGGGCGGCGGGATCCCGACGCGCGCGGCTATTTCGGCGTCTACGGCGGCCGCTTCGTGCCCGAGACGCTCGTGGCTCCGATCGCGGAGCTCGAGGCGGGCTACATGGCCGCCCGTGCCGAGGCGGCGTTCCGTGACGAGCTCGACCGGCTGCTGCACCATTACGCGGGCCGGCCGACGTCGCTCTATCAGACCCAGCGGTTGGCCGGACGCAACGACGTGCGTGTGTTCCTCAAGCGCGAGGACCTGACGCACACCGGCGCGCACAAGATCAACAACGCGCTCGGTCAGGCGCTCCTCGCCCGGCGGATGGGCAAGCGCCGCGTGGTGGCGGAGACCGGCGCGGGCCAGCACGGCGTCGCCACCGCGACGGCGTGCGCGTTGCTCGGCCTCGAGTGCCACGTGTACATGGGCGCCGAGGACATGCGCCGGCAGGCGCTGAACGTCGTCCGCATGCAACTGCTCGGTGCCGAGGTGCGCCGCGTCGATTCAGGGAGCTGCACGCTCAAGGATGCCATCAACGAGGCGATGCGGGACTGGGTGACCAACGTCACCGACACGTACTACCTTCTCGGCTCCGCGCTCGGGCCGCATCCGTATCCGCTGATGGTGCGCGAATTCCAGTCGGTGATCGGCCGCGAAGCGCGGGCGCAGATGCTGGAGCAGGCTGGACGGCTTCCCGACGTCGTCGTTGCGTGCGTCGGCGGCGGTAGCAACGCGATCGGGATCTTCGACGGCTTTCTTGAAGACGCAGGCGTTCGGCTCATTGGGGTCGAGGCGGGTGGCGAACGGATCGCGCCTGGACGGCATGCCGCGCGCTTTGCCGGCGGCGCCACTGGGGTGCTGCACGGAACGCTGACCTACGTGCTGCAGGACGCGGCGGGCAACATCGAGCTGACGCATTCGATCTCCGCCGGGCTCGACTACGCCGCGATCGGCCCTGAGCACGCGTGGCTCCGCGATCTGGGCCGCACGGAGTACGTGCACGTGTCGGACGCCGAGGCGCTCGAGGGATTCCAGACGCTCGGACGGCTCGAGGGGATCCTCCCCGCGCTCGAGTCGGCGCATGCGATTGCATACACACGCCAGTTCGTCCGCGACGCCCCGGCGGGAACCGACATCCTCATCAATCTGTCCGGGCGTGGCGACAAGGACGTGCAGACGGTCATCGAGGCTCTCAAATGACTCAGGTGCGGACACAAGGTCGCCTTGCGGAGACGTTTGCGCGGCTGCGTCAACAGGCTGGGGGCCCGGGACTCGTGACCTACGTGACCGCCGGCGATCCTGACTTGGCGCGTACAGAAGGCATTCTCCGCGCAGTCGAACGAGGCGGCGCCGACGTGATCGAGGTGGGCGTGCCGTTTTCCGACCCGCTCGCGGACGGCCCTGTAATCCAGCGCGCCACCGAGCGCGCTCTCGCCTCGGGGACGACGCTCATCGGCGTACTCGATCTCATCGGACGCGTGCGCTCGGAGCTGCGTCTGCCGATCGTGCTGTTCACGTACGTGAATCCGATCCTCCGGCTCGGAGCCGTGACGTTCGCCAACAGCTGCCGGGAGGCCGGAGTCGACGGGGTGCTGGTGCTCGATCTGCCGATCGAGGAGGCCGAGGAGTTCCGGGCGCTGGTCGCGTCGCGCGGGATTGATACAATCCTGCTACTCAGTCCGACGACGACCGACGACCGGCTGCGCAGCGCCGCGGCGCTCGGCAGCGGCTTTCTGTACGCGATTTCGCGGCTCGGTGTGACGGGCGCCCGCGATACGATCGCTGAAGGGGCAGTGGAGATGGTCCGGCGGATCCGGGCCGTGAGCTCGCTGCCTATCGCCCTCGGGTTCGGCATCTCCAAACCGGAGCACGTGCGGGAAGTGGGCAGGTGGGCGGACGCCGCGGTGGTGGGTAGCGCCTTGGTGAGTGTGATTGCCGAGGCGGGTGCGTCCAGCGACGTGAACGCGCGGGTAGAGGAGTATGTGCGGTGGCTGAAGTCCTGACGAGCATCGAAGAGCTGCGGAGCCGCATCGACGTGATCGACGAGCAGCTCGTGCGTCTGCTCAACGTGCGGGTCGCGTGCGCGGTCGAAGTGGGGCGGCTGAAGCACGAGGCCGGGCTGCCGATCTATCAGCCGGAGCGTGAGGCGGAGGTGCTGGCGGGCGTGAAGAAGT
>Ga0187893_10002692_pt1 | contig 38338 bp, 36 predicted proteins | sample MA1701074metaG_FD_139574 | JGI IMG/M metagenome (GOLD analysis project Ga0187893, IMG submission 139574) | White microbial mat communities from a basaltic lava cave in the Kipuka Kanohina Cave System on the Island of Hawaii, USA - MA170107-4 metaG ... | reverse complement strand
TGCCGGCAAAGCCCCCAAAGTCGCGCTGGTGGCGGTGATGAGAAAACTCATCGTGCTGCTCAACCAAGTCCTAAAAAATCCTCAATTCCAACCCTCATGAAAAGACAGTTGCTCCAGCAAGCAAGTTGTCACAAACACGCGGAGCCCGAAAAAAATTCTTGTCGCGGCAGGCAGGTGAGACCACACTACGCGCAGGAGGAAAAGACATGGGGAAATGTCTGGGTTTCATTCGTTTGGCGGGCGTGTGGTGCGCCTTGTTCTGGTCGTGCGTTGCATTTGCCGTCCAGCCGAGTTCGCTGGCGACGCATCGCATCGGCGGGGTTGATTACTTCGCGCTCTGGGATTTCACGCGGCTTTACAATCCGTCGGCGCAATGGCGTGTCGAGGGGCAGACACTGCACGTGTTGGGCGCGAACTCGATGCGCGTGACCGTGAACAGCCGCGACGCGGAAGTAAACGGCTTGCGTGTGCGGTTGTCCGCGCCGATCGCGACGGTGAACGGGCGCGTGATGATTTCGCGCGCGGACGCGCTGAACGGGTTGCTCGCGCTCTGGAGTTCGTCGGGCGAACCGCGGCAGGTGGCGACGCGCGGGCGGGTGGTGATTGACCCTGGGCATGGCGGCGAAAACACGGGGACGCGCGGGCGCGCCAGCGGGATTCACGAGAAGAAGATGGTTCTGGACATTTCGTTTCGCGTCGAACGGATGTTGCGCGAGCAGGGCGTGGAAGTGGTGTTGACGCGGCGCAGCGATGTGTTCGTGGAATTGACCGACCGCGCGGCGATTGCGAACCGCGCGCGCGCGGACGCGTTCGTGAGCATCCACTTGAATTGGGTCGCGGACTCGTCGGTGAACGGCATTGAGACGTTTTTCCTGCCGCGCGTCGGGCAACCGTCGGCGGTGCGCGCGTCGAGCCGATTCGACAACGGGCAACGGTTCGCGGGCAACGAGAACGACGGGGCGAACGAGTTGTTGTCGCAACACGTGCATCGCGGGTTGCTGGCGGCGACGGGCGCGGCGGACAGGCGGGTGCGCGAGGCGCGGTTTGCCGTGCTGCGCGACGCGCGGATTCCCGCGACGCTGGTGGAATGCGGTTACATGTCGAACGCGGCGGAGGAACGGAAGATTTTGACGGAGGAATATCGGGAGCGGATGGCGCGGGGGATTGCGAATGGGATCATCAGTTATTTGAATGCGGCGAGAAGATAAGTGCGGCGGGATGAAGTCGTCTGATTTGAGCGTCCGATGTTGTAGCTGCGCTTCTGCGAAGCGCAGACGTTTGGACAATTAGCGAAAACTGGCACTGTGACATCTCATAACAAGGACGAGCCAATTCTCTCAGACTCTCTTGCGTCGAATCAGGCGCCCCATGGGAAGGCGGGGCAGAGTGTGGTTTACGCTGACGGTCACGGTGAATGGAGGACGGACAAGCCTGATTTGAAGGATCGGCTCGACCCTGATTATTGATGGGAGGAAGGGACTCGAAATTTGTAGTCGCAGACTTTAGTCTGCGTTCGGAAGTTGAAGACGCACCCGTAAAGGGTGCGACTACAGCGCGGAGTTTTTTCATGAGCGAACCGAAACCGATCACGGGCAAGACCAAACACACGGAGTTGACGATTGACCAGATTGCGGGGATGCAGCCTGGGCTGGCGAAGTTGATGGAGGAGATCAGCTATCAGTTCTGGATTGTCTATTACGCGGGGCGGGGCGGGAACTGGGATTTGGCGGCGCACAAACTCAAGCAGGTGAAAAACCTTTTCAAGCAAGGCTCCACGATGCGCCCGCAGATGGCGAAGATGCTGGACGATTACGTTGAAGAATGTCTCACGCCGCTCGAAACGCACATCGCCGCGAAAGACTTCGCGAAATTCGATGAGACGTATCAGCGCGGCATCGTTCGGGCGAACGAATATCACGTGGTCACGGGTCACACGGAGGTGAAATGGAAACTGCCGCCGTCGCCGCCGCAACATCTGGATTTGGCGCCGCAGCCGCCGCGGCCGAAGAAGCAAACGTAGCCGCGAGCGTGAGCGAGTGGATAATGAGCGGTGTGGGTTTCAGTATCCACTCGCTCACGCTCGTAGCTACGAATATGCGCTGAGGCATTTAGAACCGTCGCGTGACGCCGAGGGAGATGGTGTTGGCGGTGGTTTTGTAGGTGCCGTCGGCGGTGGTGGGAGGGAAGGGGGCGGTTGCGTAGGAGGTGCCCGTGACGACGCGCGATTCGCCGTAGGTGAATTGGTAGAGCATGTTGAACTCAAACTTTTTGCTCTTGCTGCGGTAGGTGAAACCGATGTTGAACACGTGGCGGTCGCTGTCGGGCGTGACGGGGTTGAACGTCGCGTCGGGCACCGAGTTTTCCGAATACACGTAGCCGATGCGCCCGATCCAGCGGTCGTTGAAATTGTGCTCGATGCCGAACTGGTAGAGGAAACTCGATTCCCAGTGCAGCGGGACACTGACATTCGCGGGCGGCAAGCCTGAGCGCAGGTTCAGCGTGTTCAACTGATTCCAATCGGTCCAGTCAATGCCGACGGCAAACAGCCATTTGTCGTTGGGACGATAGCTGTAACCGACCATCACGATCTGAGGAAAATTCACGCCGCCGTGCGCGCGCGCCGTCACGGGAACGAACCCCATTGGCGCGACGATGGTGGCGGTGCCGTCGAAATCAATCTGCATGAAGCTGCGATACGAGGCGCCGAACGTGTGTTCGGGACGCGGTTTCCACATCACGCCCGCGTTGTAGCCGAAGCCGTGACCGCTGCCCTCGAAGATGAACATGTCAGCGCCGCCGAACAACCCGACAGGCGCCAGTCCGCGCGATTGATGCACGTCGGCGATGGAAGCGTTGAAGCCGACGCCGACGGAGAGGGTGGGGGTGAGTTGATACGCGAGCGACGGGTTGAAATTGAGCAGGCGCAACGACGCGCGGTTGATCGCGGTGCGGAAGGGATTGGTGTTGCCCCAGTCGCTGCGTTGACCGAACGGCGCGTTGAAGCCGAACCCGAACCGCCATTTTTCCGACTTGAGGTTGCTTGCCAAATACACCATCGGGCCGATGCCGAGCATCTGCTTGTTTCGCGCGGTGCCGCCCGCCGCAAGGTCCACGCGCGTGTGAATCAACGTGTAAAAGATGCCCTGCTGGTATTGCGTGCCGTCGAGGTTCGTCATTCCCGCGGGGTTATACCAGAGGGTGGATGGATCGTCGCCCACGCCGACGAACGCGCCGCCAAGGTTCGCCGCGCGGGTGCCCTGGTTGGGCGCGCGGAACCCGATGGCGCTTGCCTGGTCGAGCGTCGTCGAAACGCACCACGCGAAAACGCTGATGGTGATGAATAATGGTTTCATGGCTGTCTCCTTGCCCTCCTGGGGGCGCAATGAGGGTGAGCACCGATGATGCCACGCGATTCGAGGCGAAACGCGTCCAAGACGCGCGCGTTTCAGTTCAAAACTGTCATCGGATTTGTGCGGCGTTCAGGCGTGAACGGCAGAAACCCACAGGATGCGAAACCCTGCCTGTCGGTGTTTGCGCCCTGCAACCGATGTCAGACGCCTCTCATAGGTTCGGCGTGTTCGACGCCGTGACGGCGGATTCCTCCTGCTCGCGCAGGGAGACGATGCCGAGCTTGTCCATCTTATACTTGAGGATGCGCCGCGTGGTGCCGAGCAATTCGGCGGCGCGCGTCAACACGCCATCCGCCTGTTTCAACGCGCTGGTGATGGCGGCGCGTTCCACGTCGCTGACGATGTCGTCGAGCGTGCGTCCGCCCCCCGCATTGGCGAGCGCGGTGGTCGCGTCCATCGTGTCGGGCGACAACGGCAGCGCAACGGCCGCGGGGCGACCCTTGATATGGGGCGGCAGATCGTCCGCGGTGATGACGGCTTTCGTGCCGTTTAGAACGAGGACGCGCTCGATGCAGTTGCGCAACTCGCGGATGTTGCCAGGCCACGAATACGCGATGAGCGCCTCCGTCGCGTCCGCGTCGAATTGCGGCTCGGGACGATCGAGGCTCGTGCAGATGAGCTTGGCGAAATGCGCGACGAGCAGCGGCACGTCCTCCTCTGCGCGGTCGCGCAACGGCGGCAGATGGATCGGCACGACGTTGATGCGGTAGAACAAATCCTCGCGAAACCGCCCCACCTTGATCTCCGTCGTCAAATCGCGGCTCGTCGCGGCGATGAGGCGCACGTTCACGTCAATCGCCTTGTTGGAGCCGACGCGGCGGATTTGTTTTTCCTGGAGCACGCGGAGCAAACGGCTTTGCAATCCCGTTTCCATCTCGCCGATTTCGTCGAGGAACAGCGCGCCCGCTTCGGCGGCTTCAAACAGGCCGAGCCGCTGCGTGAGCGCACCCGTGAACGCGCCCTTCTCGTGCCCGAACAATTCGCTCTCGATGAGTTCCTTGGCAATCGCGCCGCAATCGAACGGCACGTACGGCTTGTCGCGGCGCGAACTGTTGAAATGCAGGGCGCGCGCGACGAGTTCCTTGCCTGTGCCGCTTTCGCCCGTGATGAGCACGGTGCTGTCCGTGTCCGAGATGCGGCGAATGAGCGCAAACACGCGCTGCATCGGTTCGCTGATGCCGACGAGGTTTTCGAAGCTGTAGATTTGCTCGACCTGCGATTGCATCCGCGAGACTTCGCGTTTGAGCGCGCGGTTCTCGATCGCCATCTTCACGAGGCTGCGGATTTTGTCCTTGTCGAACGGTTTGACCTCGTAATGGAACGCGCCCTGGCGCATCGCCTCGACGGCGGTCTTCGCCTGGTCGAGCGCGGTGATGACGATGACGGGGAGGAACGGCTGGATTTGGCGCGCCTCCTTGAGCACTTCCAGCCCGTCCTTGCCTGGCATCATGATGTCCACGAGCATCAGGTCGAACGGCTGCGCCGCGACGCGCTTGAGCGCGGAATCGCCGTCCTCGGCGGTCTCGACTTCGTAAAGTTCGTTGAGGATGTGGCGCAACGACTCGCGCGGTCCGATTTCGTCGTCCACAACTAGAATGCGGGGCTTGCTCATGATGTTTCCTTGTCTCTGATTTTAGTGGTTGTTGGGCGTCGCTTTTGGCGAACGCGAAAATGGTTCATCCGCGCACGGGCGGGGCAAAATGGATCGTCGGCTCGCGGCGCTGCTGCGGGGGCGTCTGCGCGGCTCGAGACACTGAGCGCGCCGTGAGGTCCACGTCTCGATTGACGGGCAGGAACAGGTTCATCGTCGTTCCCTTTCCAAGTTTGCTGGTAACTTCCACGCGGCCGATGTGGGCTTCAACCGTTTTTTTCACGATGGTCAAGCCCAGTCCCACGCCCACGTTGCGCGTCGTGTAAAATGGCAGGAACACCTTCTCCAAATCGGGCAGCGCGATGCCGTCACCCGTGTCCGTGACGGAAATCTTCACGCCGCACGGCGACGATTCTGCGTCAGCGATGTCCTCGGTGCCGAGGGAAAGGCGTCCGCCGTTGTCCTGCATGGACTGGAGCGCGTTGCGGACGAGTTGCACCAGCGCGTCCTCAAGGCGTTGCTTGTCCGCATTGACGGTGGCAACGGTGTGCGTGAAATGCCGCGAGATGGCAACATTCTTGCCCTTGGGCGTGACGATGCTCGTCGGCTTCACGTTGCTGAAATCGCCGTCCGCTCCCGCCGCCTTCCAGATTTCATTGCAGACCTTGCCAATGGCGGATTCGATGACGTCGGCGACGGTGACCAGCTGCGATTTCAATTCGAGCGGGTGCGCGAAGAACGTGATTTCGCCGACGAACTTGTCCACGCGCTTGATTTCGCTGACCATCATCTTGGAAAAATCGTCGCGGAAACTCGCGTCGTTGTATTTTTCAGGCAGCAGTTGCGAGAAGGTGCGGATGGAGACCAGCGAGTTGCGCAACTCATGGGAGAGCCGCGACGCCAGTTGCAGCCAGAATTGCGTCGTCTCCGCCTCGCGCTCCAGCCGTTGTTTCTGTTTTTCCTGCGTGAGGTCGTCCACCAGCGCCACGACGCAATCGTTGTTCGCGGCGTCGGGAAACCGCGTGGTCGTCACGCCCAGCACCCGCTCGGAACGCGGCAGGACGATTTCGCGTTGCGGGCTGTTCCCGTTGGCGCGCAGCGTCTCGAAAAGCGCGTCGCCAATCGCGGGCGGCAGCCACGACAAATCGCGTCCGCGCGCGTCCGTGCGCGGCAGTTCCAGCAGGCTGAAAAGGCGGTCGTTGACCAGCACGATGCGGTTCTGGTCGTTGACCACGACGACGCCGCTCTGGATGTTGGCGAGCACGTCGGCGTAAAACCGCTGCTGGTTGGCGACCTGCGCGGACATCCACGTCGAGCGGACGGCGGCGCCGAGCGTGCCGCATAGCGCGAAGATGAATTCCAGCTCCTCGGTCGTGATCGGTTCGCCCGTGATTTTGCCGCTGAACGTCAGCGCGCCGAGGGTGGAATCGCCGTTTTGCACGGGCACGGCGTATTCCGCCCCGACCAACTCGAATTCGCGGATGAGTTGCGGGTCGAACGCGTAGGTCATCGTGTCCAGAATCTGCTGACGCCGTAGGATTTTGCCGTCGGCGGCGAGGAACCGACCGATGCCGTCGGCAGGCGACAGCGAAAGCCCGCGCGCCCGCTCGGCGGTGGTGCCCATGCCGAGAATTGCGGCGGCTTTCCACGGCGCGTGTTCGTCGGAGGAGGAATCGCCACGGATGGATTCGTTGGGGCGCAGGAATAACGCGAGCTTGGTCAGCCCCATCGGGTCGCGCAACAGCCCGAGAAACCGAGCGGCGAGCGTGTTCACGTCGCGCGCGCCGCTGAACAGACGCGACATCGTTTTGAGCGACTCGCGGTATTGCGCGACGCTGACGAACGCGCGCGTTGGTTCTGCGGTCGGCGCGGGGCGCGCGGTGGCGAGCAGTTGTTGCTGGTGCGTCGTCAGTTTCTGGAGTTGCGCGGCGTGACGCTCCAGATCGCGGTGCGACAGCGCGTCGCGCAACAGTCTGCGCAGGCGCGGCGGCGGATCGGTGTCGAACGTCACCTGCCACGAATCGGGCAGCGCCAGCGCGCCCGACTGGTCGGCGCGGACGCGGACGATGACGGGATGCTGGTTGGTGGAGGGCGCGAAGATTTCGACAAGTTTTTTGGAAACGCTGGCGAGCGACGGCAGGTCAATGACGATGGCGTCCACCGTGTCGAGTTCGGCGGCGATGCGCGCGGCGGCGCGTTCCACGTCGTCGGCGGGGATGGGGCGGGGGGCGATGGAGATTTCGCCCGCGAAGAGGCGGTGCAGGTCCCGCTCGAATTGCTGGGCGTTGGTGATGAGCAATGTGGTGTGCATTAGCGAACCTCGTCGTTCATGGGGTAGCGGCGCAGCACGACTGCCGTGTTGCGTCCGCCAAAACTGAAGGAATTGGAAAGCACCGTGTCGCAACGGCGATGACGCGCCTTGTTGGGGACGTAATCGAGGTCGCACTCAGGGTCGGGATACTCGTAATTGATTGTGGGCGGGAGAATGTTGTCGCGAATGGTCAGCGCAGAAACGCAGGCTTCGACCGCCGCGCTGGCGCCCTGCATGTGTCCCGTCATGGATTTGATGGAACTGCACGGGATTTTGTAGATGAGTTCGCCGAACGCGCGTTTGAGCACGCGGGTCTCCGCCACGTCGCCCTTGGATGTGCTGGTGCCGTGGCTGTTGAGGTAATCAATTTCATCGGGGGCGACGCCCGATTTCCAGAGCGCGTCGGTGATGGCGCGCGCGCCCTGAGCGCCGCTGGGTTCGGGACTGGTCAAGCCGTAGGCGTCGCACGTGGTGGCGGCGCCGAGGACTTCCGCGTAAATCGTGGCGCGGCGGTTGAGCGCGTGTTGCAACTCTTCGAGGATGAGAATCGCGCCGCCCTCCGCCATCACGAAACCGTCGCGGTGTTTGTCGTAGGGACGCGAGGCGCGTTCGGGTTCGTGGTTGCGTTCGCTGAGGGCGCCGACGACGCCGAAGCTGGCAAGGATGAATTGGGAGATGGTCGCTTCGGTGCCGCCCGAGATGACGACTTCGGCGGTGTGTCCGCGAATCATGTCAATCGCGTATTCGATGGCGTCTGCGCCCGCGTCGCAACCCGTGCTCAACGTCATGCTCGGTCCCTTGACGCCGAGGTAGCGCGAAATCTGCGAAGTGGCGGAGCCTGTATAAACGGAGACCGCCGAATAGGGATTGATGGCGGTCAGCCCGCGCGTGAGAAACACGTGCATCTGTTCGCCCGTGAAACAGTAGCCGCCCGTCGCCGTGGAAACGGACACACCGACCCGCTCGGGGTTTTCCTTGCCGAGGTCGAGATGCGCGTCCTCAACTGCCAGAAAGCTGGCTATCAATCCAAGCTGGGAAAAACGGTCCATGTGGCGTGCTTCTTTTTTGCCGAGCCACTTGGAGGGGTCGAAGTTTTTGACTTCGCCAGCGATTTTCCACGGAATCTCCGAAGGGTCAAAATGTGTGATGGGCGCAATGCCAGATTGACCTTCGAGCAACGCCTTCCATACGGCGTCCTTTCCGATCCCCACGGGCGTCAGAAGCCCCATTCCTGTGATGACTACGCGACGTTGTGCCGCTTCGTTTCTGACCACAGTTCCCAGCCTCCTTGACACGCCAACGTCGGCGTGACGCCGCAGCTTTTACTAAATTTTGATTCCCGACGCAACAGGGAAATGCACGCGAAACGTGGTGCCGACGCCGACCTTGCTTTCCAGCAGGATGAACCCGCCGTGGTCATTGGCGATTTTTTGCGAAATCGCCAGACCCAATCCCGTTCCGCCCTTCTTGGTCGTATAAAACGGTTGGAACATCCGCTCCTGGATGTTCGGTGGAATCCCCTGCCCGTTGTCGCCGATTTCCACGACGACGTAATTCTGTCCTCGACGCGGATTGCGTTCGCCATCGGAGGAAAGCAACTGTGTGGCAACTTTGATGCGCCCTCCCTCAACAGGCACGGCGTCCATCGCGTTTGAGAGAAGGTTGATGATGACTTGCACAATCTGATGTTCGTTGATCTGAACGGGCGGTGTCGGCTTGAAATCCGTGGTGATAAGCGCCGCCTTGCCTTTAGTGCTCGGTTTGGCGAGCGACATGGATTGTTTGACGATCTCGTTGATGTCGCACGCCTGCGTGTCCACGTTCGAGGGCCGCGAAAATGCCAGCACGGTGCTGATGACTTTTTTGATTCGCTCCACGTCGCCTTGCACGATCCTGGAAAATTCCTCGCGGAACTGCGGGTCGTCGCCCTTCTCCGCCATCAGCGCCGCAAATGTGCTGATGGAGGCGAGCGGGTTGCGGACTTCGTGCGCGATGCCCGCCGCGACGGTGCCGAGGGTGATGAGCCGTTCGCTGGACATGATTTGCTGTTCCTTGCGGCGGTGGTGCAACGCGACGGCGGTTTCGCGTCCGAGTGTTTCGAGCAACTCGATGTCCATCGTCGTGAACACTTCGCCCAAACGCCGATTGTCCAGCACGAGGAATCCTGCGACCCAATCCTTGTGGACGAGCGGCACAATCACTTTCGCGCCGATGCGGTCCATGTCCTCGATCACAGGACCGCGCCGAAATTCCAGCGTCAACGACGGCTGGCGCATCACTTCATCGCGCACAATCGCCCGCGCGGAAACATTCAGTCGCTTGATCAGCGCCGCCGATGGGGGCATCTCACGGACACCGCCGATCAACGCCATGGGCGGACTGTCGGCGCGCAACACGTAGGCACCCGTGATGGGGTCTTCGAGATACAGTGCGGCGCGTTGGACGCGCACATATTGCAGCGAAGCTTCGAGAACGTTGTCGAGCACCGTTTGAACATCGGGGATTTGGGTGAGCTTGTTGATGATGTCCAGCATGGATTGCTGATATTGATATTGGTGCGAGAACAGTTTCCCGCGCACCGTTTCCTCGAGGTAAGGCGCGATTTTGGGCACGAGATGCGCCACGCCCACCGCGACGGCGATAATCAGCGCGAAGATGAGGAAAATCTGGTCCTGCGTGAAATAATCCTGTTTCACGAATCCCATGATGACGATGGGAACCAGCCCGACAAGCACCGCGACCGTGCCCGTGATGGTCAGCAGCAAAATGCGGCTCGCCGCCTGGCTGAAATCCATCAGGCGCACCCGCAAGAACGCGTAACCCAGCAACATCAGTTCAATCGGCACAAGGATCATCCCGTAAGGCGGCAGGTTCACATTCGCCTGCATCGGCATCAGCACCGTCGAGGTCGTCAGGTGAATCGCCACGGTGATGAAAATCAGATAAAGGATTTGGAGTTTCCTGAACCCGACGAGATTCTTCAGGCTGCGCACCATCAACACGATGGTGTAAATGGGCCACAACATGATTTGCGCCATCAACAGCGGATACCACGGCTTGACCACGACGTAGTGGTGCAGGAACGCGCGGGGTTCCGTGCGGAAATTTCCAATCGGCGACCAGATCAAACCAATCACCAATAATCCCGTCACATACGCCGCCACGAGCACCCAACGTTGGTCTTTCAATCTGCCCACCAGCGCCACCATCGTGTGCAGGTAAAACACGGGAATCATCATCGCGCACGACAACGTCACGCGCGCCCAAAGCAGTTGCACCTCAGGCTCCTTGATGGGCGTGAAATAATGTCCCAACCCGTAAAGCCACAACCCGATGGTCGCCGACGTGATGGCGCAGAGCCAGCCGTCGAGCCGCATCCAGTTGCGCTTGATCAGGATCGCCACCAGCACCAGGCAAATCACCGCCGAGAAATCGAAAATGTAGGAATACAGAACATGCTGGTAAGGCGGCGGGTTGCCCGCCGCGCCTTCTGCAACGGGCGGCGTTTCCGCAATTTCCGCGATGAATGCAAACAATGAGTTCATTTTTTGCCCAAAACAGAAAGGTCAAAGCAGAAATGAAGCCGTGGCGCGCCCGACAAATGCGCTTAACCCCCCGCGAAACACGCCCTCGCAACAGCCGCTTTCACTCCGATGCCTCCCTGGGTTTCCCGCAACCTCCCAGCCCGCCGCCAAGCGCGCAATTTTGTCGCCTGACAAATTTGGCTGGCTAGTGGTCGGTCAAAGTTCATTGGGAGGGACACGCTCCGTCGTGGCCGTCCCGCGAAGCGGGAGACGCGACGGAGCGCGTCCCTCCAAGAACCCTTTAAATGAGCTTTGACGGAGCACTAGTTCCCCTTGCGGATTGTCAACACCTGCCCCACGCGCAACACGTCGCTGGGCAGCCGATTCGTTGACCGAATGTCGGCAATCGTCACGCCGTATTGGCGCGCGATCACCGTCAAATTTTCCCCCGACTTGACCGTGTGTTTCTGTAGGGGCGCAGTCTCTTGCGCCCGTTCCGAATCGTTCGTTGTGCGTGGGTCTCCCGACCCCGCACTTCTGCCGACCACGGGGTCTCCCCTTGGCGATTTCCGCTGCATCTCGTCAATCATCTTCGCGACCTGCTCGACCAGCGCCGTCTTCTCACGCTCGCGCGTTGCGTTGGATTGCTTCAGCGCGTCGTCCAACCGTTTCACTTCCGCGGCGAGCCGCTCGATGTCCTGCGTGGAAGCCGACGGATTCGACCGCAGCTCGCGCAATTCATCCGAAATCCGAGCGCACTCGCGCTGCAACGTCGCGTGATTGGTTTCGATCACGTCGAGACGGTCGTTGAGCCGACGCAAACTTTCGTTGATGCCGCGCAGGTCTTCCGACACGCCCGCACGCCACGCCGCGTCGTTCTGCGCGAACGCCGCCGACACCAATAGGAGAGAGATGACGACCCCCATCCCCCCCCACAAGGGGAATCGTTTCATGCGCGCAGTGTAATCACACTTTCGCCAGATGCAAGAGGGATGTCAGAAATTCCCCAAATTGGAGGGACGCGCTCTGTCGCGTCTCCCGCTTCGCGGGACGGTCACGACGGAGCGTGACCCTCCAACTCGCTCTGCGTCAATCTTCTAAATCAAAATGGGGAATGTCTGCATTTCTATAATGATTCGGTAATTTGCCTCCTCTGCTCCCGTTCCCGCGCGATGCCCATCCCGCGCACAAGGAGGAATCCTGCGACTGAAAGTGGCACTACGGCGATAACGACCTCCACCAGCGTCAAATGAGCGCGAATGGTTTTGCTCGCGGATTCCATTCTCTATTCCTTCTTCTCCAGCGCCTCCGCCCCAAACTTTTTCGCAGGACTATCGTCGCTCAACCGCAAATCGTCTTTCTCCGCGTCGCGGAATTTCGGGTCTTGTCCGCGCACACCGTCGCGTTCCTTCGTCGGCAAACGCGGCGCGCTCAGCGCGGGTTTATCGAGACAGAACCAGAAATTGCGCTCGAACCGAAACGTGTCGGGCGCGGTGTTCGGTCCAACATTCACGCCGCCTTCCTTCCATTCCGTGGAACGGAACGCGATGATGTTATCACTGAACACACCGTTGCGCGTCGGGACAAACCCTTCCGCCGTCGTCTCCCGCAAAATCCGAATCACCCAGCGGCGCGGACGATAAAACGTGTTGAACCGCACCGTCGCGCCGTCCACGCCGACAAATGCGATCGGCGCACTGGAACCGATAAACGTGTTGCCCTCCACCACGATGTCCTTCGCCTCGTAAAACTCTTTTCCCTTCCATTGGTTAATTGGCGGGCGAAACACGTCCAAATCCGTGCTCCCACCGATGTTCACCGCGCGACCGCGCGCGTGCTCAAAGCGATTGCCGCGCACCGTGACGTCGCTCGTCCCGCCCTTGGTCTGCACGCCTGAACCCTGTGCGTCCTCGAGTTTCGGGTCGTGACGGAACGCATTTCCCACAATCACGCCGCGATGACATCCCACCATGTCAATCGCCGAACCCTTCAAGCCCCAAAATTCCACCACGCAATTCTCCACGCGAAAATCCGTGATGCCTGAAAGCTTGATGCCATCCTGGTTGCCGCCTCTGCCGACGTTTTTCACGTGCAGCCCGCGCAACACGATGTGATGCGACGGCTTCGTGAAATTCCCGCCGTCGTCAATGTTCAGTCCATTGTAATTACCGCCCTGGATCGTGAGATTGTGCAGTTCCAGATGCGCCACGTTGCTGAAATGCAACCCTTCGTTCCTGCCCTTGAACACGGGCGGACGCGCCGCATCAGCCGCCGCAATCACGATGGGCTTGTCAGGTTCGCCTCGCACATTGGAGAACGTGAGTCCGCCAACATAATCCCCGCTCGACAACTCGATGCGCGTTCCCGCCGTCGCCCGCGCCACCGCCTTCTGCAACTCCGCTGAATTGCGCACCGTCACTTTCGCGGGTTGTTGCGCGGCGGCTGGGTGCAAGCCAATCAGAATGCTTGCCCCCAATCCGACGAAAACTGCGCAACGTGCGCGCTTGCGTAAAAGTTGAGGCATTGTTTTCTGCATCATCCCTCCAACATCTTCAAAAATTCCTTTTCGTCCAGCGTCTTCACCCCAAACTTCCGCGCCTTGTCCAGCTTCGAGCCTGCGTCTTCGCCCACGATGAGAAAATCCGTCTTCTTGCTCACGCTGTCGGTGACAATTGCGCCGCGTTTGCGCAACTCCTCCTGCGCTTCTTCGCGTTTGAATTTGCTGAGCGTGCCTGTCACCACCACCGTCTTGCCCGCGAACGGTCCCTCGCTCTTCACTTCTCGCTCTTCTCTCTTCTGCCTAGTCTTCAACCCCGCCTTCTTCAATTTCTCAATCAACGCGCGGTTGCGCTCGTTCTCGAAGAAATCGTGAATGCTCTTGGCGACAATGGGACCGACATCGGGCACGTTCACCAACTCCTCCTCGCTCGTCGCCGCGAGTTTGTCCAAATCCAGAAAATGCTCCGCCAGCTTGCGCGCGAGTCCCTGACCGACGTGCGGGATTCCCAGCGCGGTGAACAGCCGCCACAACTCGCGGTCTTTGCTTTGCTCAATCGCGGTGATGACATTCGTCGCACTCTTCTCCGCCATCCGCTCCAACTCCGCGAGTTGCTCCATCTTCAGCGAATAAATGTCCGCGATGTCCTTCACCAACTTTTTGTCCACAAGTTGATTCACCAAAACTTCGCCGAGACCTTCGATGTCCATCGCGCCACGGCACGCGAAAAATTCCAGACTCCGCTTGAGTTGCGCGGGGCAGGAAATGTTTTCGCAGCGCCACGCCACAAACTCAGGGTCGCGCGCAATCGAACCGCCGCACACGGGGCATTTGTTTTTGATGTGCTTGCGCAGGTCAAACTCCGCCGTCCCGCGCGGGCGCTTTTCCTTCACGACGCCGACGACGGCGGGAATCACTTCGCCCGCTTTTTCGATGATGACGGTGTCGCCGATGCGGATATCCTTGCGTTTGATTTCCTCTTCGTTGTGCAGCGTCGCGCGGGAAATCGTTGAGCCAGAAAGAAACACAGGTTCGAGTTCCGCGACAGGCGAGAGGATGCCCGTGCGCCCGACTTGAATCGTGATGTCGCACAGTTTCGTCTGCGCCTGCTCGTGCGAATACTTGTAGGCGATGGCAAAACGCGGCGCTTTCGAGGTCACGCCGAGTTTTTGCCATTGCGCGCGGTCGTTCACCTTCACCACCGCGCCGTCAATCTCGAAGGGCAGTTTCGCTTCGAGCTTCTGCAATTCTTCCGCGCGCGCGATGACTTCCTCGATGTCCTTGCACACCCACCAATGTTTGTGAACGGGAAAACCAAACTCCCTCAACGCGCCGAGCACGTCGCTCTGCTTCTTGAACGTAACGCCTTCCGCCGCTGCAATCGCGTAGAAGATTGCCTGCAACGGACGTTTCGCCACGAGAGATGAATCGAGTTGTTTCAACGAACCCGCCGCCGTGTTGCGCGGATTCTGGAAAAGCGGCTCGCCCGCCTTTTCGCGTTCTGCATTTAGCTTTTTGAAATCCGCGACAGGGATGTATGCCTCACCGCGCACTTCGAGGAAACGCGGCGGCGCGCCCAGCGGTCGCGCCCTACCTGTCATGGATACATTGTCCGTTGGTAGGGCGCGACCGCTGGGCGCGCCGATAGTCAGCGGAATCGCGCGAATCGTCTTCAAGTTCGCCGTGATGTCATCGCCTTGCGTTCCATCACCGCGCGTTGCGCCCACCGTGAGTTTTCCGTTTTCATAGCGCAGCGAAATGGAGACGCCGTCAATCTTCGGCTCCAGCACGTATTCCACTTTTTCGTTCGGGAGCAGCTTCTTCACGCGATTATCGAACTCGCGCAATTCCTCGATGCTGTAGGTGTTGTCCAGCGACATCATCGGCACGGTGTGCTTCACGCTCTTAAATTCCTTGAGCGGCGCGCCGCCGACGCGCTGCGTGGGCGAATCGGGAGTGACGAGATCGGGGAATTGCGTTTCGAGTTCCTTCAACGCCGCGTAAAGTTTGTCGTAATCGTGGTCGGAGATTTCAGGGCGCGCCTCGACGTAATAGAGGAAATCGTGGCGGCGTATCTGCTCGCGGAGATCAGCGATTCTTTTTTGGGCGTCGGAGCGAGTCATAGGCGTAAAACACGGCGGCGCCAAACGTTGCGCCCAACGTGTCAATCATCCAGTCGGTCACCCTCGGGGTGCGTTCGGGCACGAACATCTGGTGGATTTCGTCTGTCACGCCGTAAAGCGATGCGACGATGATGGCGAGGGCGAGGGTTTTTTTCAACGAAACACCGTGCGCCCATCGAAGCGGCGCGGCGAGGAACACGCAGAGCGCCGAGTAAAGGACCCAGTGACCAAGCTTCGGTTTCCAGTCGAATTCAGGACCAGGAATGTCCACGAACGACTGGCTCGACAGCCAGAAAATGATGCCCGCCCAGGTCACGGGCAGCGTCCACAGCAGCCAAAACACGTTGAAACCCGACGCGGCGCGTTTGCCTCCGCCGAGCGAAACGCCCGCGCCGCGGCGCGCGAAATTGGGGGGTGAATTGTCTGACACGCGCCCAACGTAATTGAGGGGGCACAGTGATAAAAGGATTTTTTGTGGCATTTGCCCGCGCGAGTTTGCAAGATGCGCGAAACGAACAATGGTGTAGCGGCGCTTCTGTGAAGCGCCGTTTGATTGACCAGAAATCTGCGCTTCGCAGAAGCGCAGCTACAACAGATGACTGAACAATACATCCTCAAGAAATTTTCTGAGACGGGCGCGCTCCTCGACGGGCATTTCCTGCTGCGCAGCGGTTTGCATTCGCCGCAGTATTTTCAATGCGCGCTGCTGCTGCAACACATGCCAATAGCGGAGGAGCTTTGTGGCGAGTTGGCGCGGAAGTTTGACGCGAAGCAGGTGGACACGGTGATTGCGCCTGCGATGGGCGGGTTGGTGGTGGGGCAGGAAGTGGCGCGCGCGTTGAAGAAGCGTTTCATTTTTGCCGAGAAGGACGACGCGGGAAAATTGGTTTTGCGGCGCGGGTTCACTATCCAGAAAGGCGAGCGCCTGCTTGTGGCAGAAGATGTCGTCACAAAGGGCGGGCGCGTGGTCGAAACAATGGAAATCGTGAAGCAACACGGCGGCATCGTAACGGGCGTCGGCGCGCTGGTTGACCGCAGCAATGGCGCGGTGAATTTCGGCGCGCCGTTTCATTCGCTCATCAGTTTGCAAGTGGTCGCTTATGAGGCGGCGAATTGTCCGTTGTGCCGCGAGAAGAAAATCCCGCTGATGAAACCGGGGAGCAAGTAGTTGTGGCTGCGCTTCTGTGAAGCGCAGATTCCGAATTTAATATGCGCTTCACAGAAGCGCATCTACACCATCATGACACCCACCATTTTATCTTTCATGTCCAACATCGTGGATTACGCGGGGCTTTTTCCGCCCGCGCAGTTGGACATGGCTGAGGCAGAAATCAATTTCGACGAGTATCAAGGCGGCATTTACTCGTGGATGCTGGGGAAATTCGTAGCGCCCGCCATGCGCCTCTCTGAGATTCGCCATCCGACCGCGAATCTCTCGATTCTTGGCAAAGGCGGCAAGGATTCGGCGGAGTTTTTCGCGGCGCTGCGCAACGATCTCGAAAACGTCGCTGCATACGTCACGCGACTGCCCAACAGAAAATTGCCGTATGCGTTCGAGGTTGTTCTGCCTGAGACGGTGGCAAGTCTGGGAGAAGGTGAAGTTGTAAAATTCATTTCCGAAGTTCGGGGGATGATGTTGGAAACTCATCTGCCGTCCGCAGCCACGTTTTACGAAGTCAGTTTCAAAGGAAATTGGGAAAAGCGTCTGGAAACTGTCAGCCGCATGATTGCAAAGCGCAATCGGCAGCAGGGTTCAGGTCATTCGGATTACATGGGCATTAAATTGCGCACGGGCGGGATTGTTGCCGATGCGTTTCCGTCGGCGGAGCAAGTGGCGGCGGCGATTGTTGCGTGCCGTGACGCGGGCGTGCCGTTCAAGTGCACGGCGGGATTGCATCATCCGTTTCGGCGCTTTGATGAATCGGTGCAAACGAAGATGCACGGATTTGTGAATGTGTTTGGAGGCGCGGCGCTGGCGCACGCGCTGACACTTGATGAGAAAACGCTCACGGAGATTTTGCTGGATGAAGACGGACATCATTTTCTTTTTTCCGACGACAAGTTCGGGTGGAAAAACCTTTTGATTTCGCGCAATGACCTGGAAAAAGCGCGGCGCGAGTTTGCGATTTCGTTTGGGAGTTGCAGTTTCACCGAGCCGATTGAGGATTTGCAGAAGTGGAAGTTGTTATGAAGAAGTGAACCACGGATTACACGGATTTCACTGATGCAGAGTTTTTATCCGTGTTATCCGTGGTTAAAAAATTCCGTTATGCCAAATCAAACTAACGACTCCAAACTGAAATCGTGGGTGCAGGTGTCGTCCGACTCGGATTTTCCGATTCAGAATCTGCCGTTCGGCGTTTTCAAACGGCGCGAAACCAACGACGCGCCTCGCGTCGGCGTCGCCATCGGCGAGATGGTGCTCGACCTCGGGGCGTTGCACGCGGCGGGGCAGTTCGACGGAACGCCGCTTGCGGGAAAAAATGTTTTCGCGCGCGATTGCCTGAACGATTTCCTCGCGCTCGGGCGCGGCGCGTGGTCGGGGACGCGCAATCGCGTCAGTCTGCTGCTTTCGGAAGGGAATCCCGCGTTGCGCGACGACGCGAAGCTGCGCGAAAAGGCGCTCGTGTCGCAAAGAGACGCGGAATTGCTCCTGCCGATTCGCGTCGGCGATTACTCGGATTTCTACGCGTCCATCAATCACGCGTCGAATGTCGGCTCGATGTTCCGCGATCCCGCGAACCCGTTGCTGCCGAACTGGAAACATCTGCCTGTCGGGTATCACGGTCGCGCCAGTTCCATCGTCGTGTCGGGCGTGGACGTGGTGCGTCCGGGCGGGCAACTGAAGCCGAAAGAGGGCGCGCCTGTCTTCGCGCCATCGCAGGAAATGGATTTTGAGTTGGAGATGGGCTTCATCACGGGGCAGGGGAACAAGCTCGGCTCGCCCATCCCGATTCGCGAAGTGCCGCAGCACATTTTCGGGATGGTGTTGCTCAACGACTGGAGCGCGCGCGACATCCAGCGATGGGAATATCAGCCGCTCGGGCCGTTCCTCGCCAAGTCGTTCGCCACGAGCATTTCACCGTGGGTCGTCTCGCTCGACGCGCTTGAGCCGTTCCGCGTCGCGGGTGAAAAACAAGACCCGCCCGTGTTGCCGTATTTGCAGCAGGACGGCGACTGGCATTTCGACATCAAACTGGAAGTGCTGTTGCAGACGGCACAAATGAGTGAGCCAATGCGCATCTCAAATTCCAACGCCCGTAATCTCTATTGGAGCATCGTTCAAATGCTTGCGCACCAGACCAGCAACGGCTGCAACGTCGGCGCGGGCGACATCTGCGGCACGGGCACGATTTCAGGCGCGGCGGAAGATTCGCGCGGTTGCCTGCTCGAACTCTGCTGGCACAAGACCAAACCGCTCCAACTCCCGAGCGGCGAGACGCGCGCCTACCTCGAAGACGGCGACACCGTCATCATGCGCGGTTGGTGTCAGGGCGAGGGGTATCGCGTGGGATTTGGGGAGTGTCGGGCGAAGGTTCAGTCTGCGATGATGTAACAGTATTTTGTTAGACCCCGTCGCAACCGCTGTTCTCAACGAACGCGTTCCGACGATTTACCCCAGTCTTTTGAGCGCACCGCTCCACGGCGGCGGGAGGTCTTTACCGAGAATTTTCCAGCGGACGAATTTGGTTTCGCCCATTTCGCCCTGGAGGGATTTCATCACGTCGCGGTGCGCGCCGCTGTGGACGAATGACGGGAGCGCGGCGTCGTTTTCCCACACCGAGAGCGTCCAGAATCGCAGCCGCAGGATGTTGCTGCCGACGGCGTATCCGAGCAAGCCGTCGGTTTGCGCGAGTTGTTTCTGGATTTGGTTCGTGTATTTTCCGAAGCGCGGCAACGTGCGATAACGTTTGAGCGACAGATACGTCAGCAACGCGACGTATTCGCGGTCGGGCGCAGAACGGCGAAATTGTTTCCAGCGTCCCAGCGGCATGAGTTGGCGCGGTCAGTCGGATTCCCGTGAGCGATCACTTCTTCCGCGTGTAAGTGATCTCCATCATCTTGCCCTTGTCGCCGAGGCGCGGGTCGCCCATTTCCATGACGTGCTTGTCGTTGCTGATGATGCGGATGACGTGCATGACGGGTCGGTCGTGTTCGTCGGTCGGCGCGCAATACATCTTGCCCATGAAGGCGAAGGATTTGCCGCCGTCCTGCGCCACGCCTTCGGCGGTGAAGATGGCGGTGGTCATGTCGTCCACCCAGGTGATGACGTATTTCTGTTTCGTGTTGTCGTAGCCATACATGCCCATCCCCTTGAACGCCTGTCCGCCCATGTCGCCGCTGAACTCCTCGTGCACGAAACGCCCGTTCAGTATCCAAGTCGTCTTGGATGTCCCTTTGCTTTCCATCGGCGGCGCTTCGGGCGACATCCACGTCTTGACTTCACAAGTCCACTCGCCAACGAGCGGTTCGAGCGCCTTGTGCGGGGCGCCTGGCGTTCCCGCTTTCGCGGCGCGTTCCCAAGCCGCTGCCATCTGGGGATCCATCTTGGGCGCGTCGGCTTTGTCCTGCGCGAACGAGAACGGGGCGGAGAGGGTTGCGGCGGCGATGAGAGCGGAACAAACAACGAATTGTGAATTTTTCATGGCGCTCCTTTTTGAAATGTTGGGGGACGCTTGAGATTAGTTGGCGCGGGGCAGGGCTTCAAGCCAATTTGGTGGTTACTTATCCAACACTTCCTTCATCGCGACGTTGAGGTCACAGAGGGCTTTGGCGCAATCGCCGACGAAACTCGAGCCGTGCATCGTGGCGAGCGTCTTCGGTTTCAGGTCTGCGAGTTGGTTGCAGATGACGCCCGTTTGTTTGTTGTAAGGAATGTAATAGGCAAACGGCGAGTTCTGCATGTTCTGCAACGTCTCTTTCGCACGTCCCACAATGTCCTTTTCGGTGATGGGCTCGACATCGCCGAAGTGCGTGAAAAGATCGGAGCAGAGCAATGTGCGATTCGTCTCCTCAAACATCACGCCCGCGTCCCATCCGTGCGGGAGTTGCGCGGTGGGGACAAAACGGAAACGATACTTGCCCGTCTTGAGCACATCGCCGCCGTTCATCACTTTGGGTGGACGATTGGAAAAATCATTCGTGTTGAGCGCCGCACTGAGGAAACCGCATGCGGGCAACGCTTGCGGCGCGACTTGCAGCCATTCGTTGAGCGAACCGCATTCGTCGGATTCAAAATGACTCCAACCAATCCAACGCAGCTTCGCGGGATCAATCAGCGTCGCCACCGCTTCGCGCAATTCCTTGAACGACGCGCGGTAGCCCGTGTGATAGAGTAGCGGCTCCTCGTCTTTGACGATGAAGTGGTTGAATTGCAGCCCCCGTTCCTTGTTCAGCAGACAAACCCGATAAACATCGGGCGCGATTTCGGTGATGGTTGCCATGGCGATGTCGTTGTTAGCAAATTTAGCGCGGAGAAACAACGCGGCATTCCTGTAATTGCTACCCCTTCCGCAACGAACGTTTCCGCGAGGACGGGTGCTTTTGATGGACTTTGCGTGCGAGCATGGCGTCTTCCAATACGGGCAGCACCAGCTTGTCTTTGGGACGGTTCGCCGCCTTTTTGCTGGCGATGATGCGGGAAAGCGGGAGGACTTTTACGGGCGTGCGACCAAGACGAATTTCCACGGCTCCGCGATATTCTGCATCGAACGAGCGCAGCCCGTCCATCGTCATCACAATGTCAAAAAGCTCCACGGCTTTGCCTCCAAACATAGGCTTTGTAAACGCGGTCGGCGCAATGTAAAACCCGCCGACCTTCTTCAACGCTTTCTGGATGCCTGTGTCATTGAGGTCGCGAAACCACAAATCCACGTCCTGCGTGACGGCGGGCGCGCCTTGAAGATTCGCGGCTGACAATCCCACGATGAGGAATCGCGCTTTATGGCGAACGAGTTCCTGCAGGAACCGCGCTTCTCGTTCAGTGAAGATGAGGTTTTTGCCCACGGAGAAGTCCTCGGCGCAAACGTTCGATGGGCGGCAGTTCGAGCAACAACAGCGTGTGCCAGACGTTGTCTGCGTCGGCATTCGGGTGACGCCGTATGATTTGCCGCAACTGTTCCTGCAACTCGAGGTAGCGACGCGTCGGCGTGTTGTTTGTTGTCCGCTTCATCGAAATGACTGTAGCAGTTGCGCCAAAGTTCCGTCAACTTGCGCTACGTGACCCCCTTGAGAAAATCAGCCTTTTTTCTACACGACGGTTGCGCTAATTTACGCCCATGAGCGTCAAGGAAATCGAGAACGCAATCAAAGAGCTTCCCGCGCAGGAACTGGCGCGTCTGCGCGAGTGGTTCGAGGAGTATTGCGAGGACAAACTCGAATTGAGGGACGAGGTGAAAGAAAAGCTTAACCTCGCTCGCGAAGACATTGCGGCTGGGCGTCATCGTATAGTCACTTGCGAAAGCCGAATGTAATACATAGACTAAACACATGAGCGACTGGACAAAACGCATCAGCATTGACCCGCGCGTCTGCCACGGCAAACCGTGCATCAAAGGCACGCGCATCATGGTCTGGATTATCGTGGATTGCCTCGCGAATGGTGACACCGAGGGGGAAATCCTCGGAGCGTATCCATCTCTCAAACGCGCCGACATCCAAGCCGCGCTCTCGTATGCGGCGGAAATGACGCGGGAGCGAATCCTGCCCGTTCCCATCAAAAACGTCGCATGAGGTTCAAACTCGACGAAAATCTCGACCCGCGCGCTGCGGTGATTCTTCGGGAGACAGGTCACGATACGGAAACCGTTGTGGAAGAGCGCTTGCAGGGCGGCGCAGATGAAAAGTTGTTCGCGGTTTGCCAGCGTGAAAAGCGGTGTCTGGTGACGCTCGATTTGGATTTCTCCAACCTGCTGGATTTCCCGCCCGAAAAGTCAGCGGGCATCATCGTTCTGCGCCATCCCAAGCCGCGAGTGAAATCGTTGCTCGCTTTGGTTCATCAACTTGCTGCCACGCTGAAAGAGCAAGACCCACGCGGCAGATTGTGGATTGTAGAACCAGGGCGCGTGCGCATCCACGAGGAGTAAGCTTCGGCGATTATCGCGTGCTCTACGATTTCGGTTTGAAAGAAGGCAAACTCTTCCTGCTCTTCGTGGGGCATCGGCGGGAGATTTATAAGTGAGGCAGGTTGTCGGGGTCAGGGACGACCCCGACTACAAAAATGAAATCCTTTTGGAAGCCGAGCTTCTCGCAATAATAGGCAATCGCCGCGTCGAGATCGTCCACGAGAAACTGTGGCGCGATTGTTGTGAGATGGGGCGCGCGGCGAACGGTGGCTTTGGGCATGGAGCGAGTTTACGGGAGTCAGGAGTCAGAATCCAGAATTCAGGAAGGGGAGAAATTTCCGCGTCTGAGGCAGGCGCGCTACAGCGCTCGATTTTCACGCGTGTCGTGGCATCGTTTCTCACAATCCTTTGAGGAATCGTCGGACTTCGTTGTGGTTGCCGAGAAATTTGAAATAGAGTACTCGCGATTTTTCTTCAAAAATGAGTCGCTGTCCGAGTCCGAGACGGATTTCGTAATGCTTGCTCTTGAGCTTTCTCAAGCCGATACCGCCGTGCTGATGAGGCGAGCCGAAAACCCGTTGGGCAGCCGAAATGACGTTTCCGATTTCTAAACGCTGCGGTTTAGGCAGTGAACGAATCTGCTCCAAGAGTTGGGCATCGAACTCAACTTGTTTCACGAGAGCATTGAGGGATTAAATTTGCCTTTCACCGTGACGATTTTGCCGTTGCGTTTGTTGCGACGGTAACGAGTCTGCTCGCGACGCTGAAACGCGGCGACCTCCGATGAAGTAAGGCCGTATTCTTCCACGAGATATTTCTCCGTCATGGGCACGATGGAAATTTCACCAGGGACGACAGGGCGCAATTGCAACACTTGGTCGCCTGCGATGATACCAATCTCCTCGCCTTGCTTTGCGCGTTCGCAGAGGTCGGCAAGTTTGGCTCGTGCTTTTGTAACGGTGAGCGTCGTCATGGCGCGAATTTAGCGCAGCATTCTTCAAACAACAAGCAGCTTATCCACGAGAAACTGTGGCGCGATTGTCGTGAGATGGGGCGCGCGGCGGACGGTGGCTTTGGGCATGGAGCGAGTTTACGGGAGTCAGGAGTCAGAATCCAGAATTCAGGAAGGGGAGAAATTTCATTTCAGTTGCGACGCGAAAAATGAATTTTTGCGTGGCTTGCGGTAGAAACAATCAACGGAGGCGATTCTTCGCTGCGCTCAGAAGGTCGGCGAGTCAACGAAAACTTTTCGCGTGGCCTCGTCCCGAAGGCCGAGCCGTTGGAGGCGGGGGCGGGGTCAGGGACGACCAATATCCGTTTCATTTGCTCCACGGCGGACAAGAACTTTTACGATTTCGTCTCTGTGTATGCTCGTTGCAACGTTTAAGGGTGTCCAGCCATACCGATCTAGGGCGCGTATGTTTGCCCCCTTTGCAATAAGCAGTTCCACGATCTCTTGGCTGCTTTCTCCGACCGCTAAATGCAACGGCGTTTCGCCGTTACGGGATGCGTCGTTAACATTTGCGCCACGGCTAAGTAGTACTTCGATGATTTCTTTTTTTCCATATTGTACTGCCACATGAAGAGGCGTTTCGCCATTGTGTGCTAATGGAGAAACAACAGCACCGTGACTGAGTAGAAATTCAACCATTTCTTTGTTACCAAGTTGTGTTGCCAAATGAAGAAGTGTCCACCCATGGGGTTTTAAGTGTGCATTCAACCCATCTCTTGTCCCCATTGAGAGTATAAACTCAGCTTCCTCTATATCGCCGCGTTCGACGGCCCATTGCAATAGTGTAATGCCGTATTTTTCTTCAATCTCATATCGGCCGCTTGATGTAAGAGTGATGCGTGCTTTCAGCCGAGCAAGTTCTTTCTCCGCTTGCTCTTGGTTCGGCTGATTCAAAAGCGAAATTATCAGCTTCGCCACACGTCCGCTCCATCCGTAACAGTGTGGGGGAAGGTGCGAGTTACGATTCGGACGAGTCAATATAATCATACACTCGACTGCCTTATTGATTGTCGAGCGCAAAGGAACTGTCGTACGCGAATAACCCTTGAAACGTGGTCCGAAAAGATTTACCCAGTTTTCGCCGTTTTTTTCGAACAATATGCACACCAGTGAAATAGTTGCCGCATACTTCTCATTGCGAATGTCTTTTACTTGCCGCCAAGCCCTCCTCCGTACAAATCTCAGTCCAAGCATACTTTCAAAATCAGTCGCCTGAAACTTCGTGCCGAGAACATATTTCTGCACAACCTGTTTCCGTAATCCATGAAACTCTACAACAAGTGAATCAAATGCATCGCGTCCTTCGGGCTCGAGATTTGTCATACCCGTTGCCTTCGCCTCCGCAGATGACTCATGCTTTCGCTGTGCGTCGTATTTTTTGAAAAGAGAGATCGCGTGTGTTTCAAAATCCGCTTCCATCACATCAAGCAGCGCACTTTTGGTATTTGTTTCCTCCATCTGCGTGAACAACTCGATTGTCTTGGCATCGAAGTGGACCTCGTTACCATTGTTGTCCCAATCGAATTCCCGTTTTCTCTTCTTTGTCCTGTCAGAATCCGAAACCTCCAGCAAGCTGCCAATCCATTGTTCCCGATTCAAAGCGTTTTCATCATTTCCGACAAAGTCCAACACAGTGACTGATTCTTTCCGTGGGGAAATTCTCAGCCCTCTTCCGAGTTGCTGATAAAAGATAGTCTTAGATTCTGTTGGACGCAGAAATAGCAGCGCTTCCACATCGGGTACGTCCACACCTTCATTAAAAATGTCGCGCACAAACACGACTTGGATTTTACCCTCTCGAAATTCCTGCACGTAGCGCCGTCTCACTTCCATCGGCGTTTCACCTGAGACAATCGCAACCGATTTGATGCCTGCTGCATTGAATTTTTCTTCACAACGGAAAGCGTGTTTTTTGCTCACACAAAATCCTATGGCTTTCTTCCCACCAACACGCTCTTTGAATTCTTTGATGACGGCTTGGTCGCGACTGTCAACGAGGAGAACTTTGTCGAGGTCTTCGACACGATACGAATGGCCATCGAAATGGATGTTGGAATAATCCACGTCATCGTAAAGCCCCCAATATTTGAAAGGTATGAGAAATCCGTGTCGAACGCCATCTTGAAGCGGCATTTCAAAAATCAAATTATCGCCATAGAGCGGTAAAATTTCTTGGTCGTCCATTCGGTAAGGCGTGGCAGTCAAGCCGAGTAGGAATTGTGGGCGCAGATGTTCAATGATTTGGCGGTAGGAGTCAGCGGCGGCGTGATGAGATTCATCCACGACAACTAAATCGAAATGGTCTGAAGCGAAACTTTTGAGACGATATTCCTGTGAGAGCGTCTGCACAGTAGCGAAAATCAAATCCTCGTCGCATCCAAAGTGTTCTGCCTTGTGAAGCGCACGAGAGTGATTGGGGAACACTCGTGTGAAATCCCTCATGGCTTGGTCTAGGATTTCTTCGCGGTGTGCTAGGAAAAGCACGCGGCCGCCGATGCGCTTGGCGATGAATGCAGCGAGAAGGGTTTTCCCAAGTCCAGTCGCCAGCACGATAAGACCTTTTTGATTTCCCGCTGCGAGCGATTTTTCAAAAGCGTCTAGCGCCATTTGCTGCGGCAGGTGTGGTGAAATGTCTTGTGTCTTGAAAAGGGGATTCAAAGTGTCGTCGGGCGCGATAGCGCGACGGAGTTGGTCCATACAGGCTTCGGGATTTTGAACAAGCGCGTCGTAGGCAAAACGAAGGACGAACCAGCCAGCAATTTTCAAATCGTTTTCTCGGAGAAGGTCATCGGAAAATTTCTCACGCGTGACTTGGCCTTCTGCGTGATAGGTATAGCCATCAATTTCGATGGCATATTTGCGGAAGTCCGTCTCGACCGCAAAATCAATGCGCCTGTGTTTTTCTTGGCTATCGGTGAAAGGGGATTGAGGTTTTAGAAAATCCAAACCGCGCTCGCCGAGAACAGGATGAAACACCGCTTGAACGAAAAGCCGCTCAGCTTCATTCATCCCAGAAGAGTGTCGTGCAAGGAAGTCGTTCAGTTCCATAGGAATTCGTCAGCAACATGGATTCTGGCGCTCGTAAGCAAAAAATAAAGACAGAAAGTGGCGGGGACGGTGTTGGGGTTAGGAACGACTCCGACGGTTTCTTGCATGCTGAGCGTTTTCTTCGACTGCTTTGTCGATTTGCTTCTGAGTTCTATAGTCGCCAGGGAAATAGCTGACAACAGGCAGGACTGGTAGACGAAGGTGCAACGGTTCATAGTCGTCATACCTGTAGCGAGCAAAAAAACTTATGTCCAACAAGGCAGAGTCTGGAGGATCGTCAAATCCAAGGACATATCCGAAAGGGATAAAAGTAATTTCCGAAAACAGAGATTTTCGGAAAGTGCCGCTAGTTTTGAATTTTCCCCAAAGAGGGCTCTGCCTCATTGCTGATCCAACAGCATAAAACGCATAAATTCGAACGTCATCAGGAAGATATTTCCTTTGTTTATCGAGGACGAATTTTGCGAGTTCGGGTTTTGTGTTGCGAAGCACTCCTGAAGAATTAACGCTAAAGAACATGCAAACGATCTGCTTGATAACTCTGAGTGGCAAGATGTGAAATGTGTAATGAAGAGACGGAGTGCCGTCGGCCAGCGTCAGGATTTGCAAGCCCTTGTAGGTCCATTCGACAAAATCCCTTCCATACCATCTGCCAGTATCGTTGTTGCATTTCTCGCAGAGAGTATGCGCTCCAGCGCCGCGCTGAAACACTTGACGCTTCGCATTATCGACAGACCCCTTTTCCAAAACTTCGTCAATCGCTCGCGCCACCAACGGGCGATTATTAAAGGCCGCATGTGGAGGAACATGCTCGAAGGAGAGTTTTTTATACTCCCCACAAAGATGACAATTTCCCCAAAATTGCTTCCTTGCCATTCTCAATACCCCAACGCCCGTCCCGTCGGACATGCGCCGAAAAGTTTTTTGGCTTTCAGTAACGCGGCGATGAAGGCGTCCACTTCTTCGCGGGTGTTGTAGAGGTAGAAGCTGGCGCGGGCGCTGGCGGCGATGGATTTCATCATTTCAAATTATCCAAATCGGCTAAGTCTTGGTAGCGATTCGTGGCTTGTTTGTTTTTGCGGAGGTTGGTGAGGTCAATGAAGTTGACTTTCACTCCGTCCAGTTCCACTTCGACGCGCGATTCATAACACGCAGCGAAATCCACTCCGTCCAGCGCGCAAAGCAAATCAATGCGACGCGGCGGGTAACCCAGTTGCACGACTTGGTTGGGGAGCAGGAAATCCTTCTCTTTTAATCCGAGAGAGGCGAAGCCGAATGCTTCGATCGCCTTCACGATTTTCTCGGCGTTCGCGGGAGTCATGTCCAGCCACACGTCGAGGTCTTTGGTGTAGCGCGGATGCCCGTGAAACGCGACGGCGTAACCGCCGACGACCAGATAACGCGCGCCGTTAGCGTTTAACGATGCGATAAACTCTTTGAAGTCTTGGTTCAGCACCGTATTTCCACTGGTGATATTCGCGTCGGATTTCTTCAAGCGCGGCGAGACGCGCGGCGGGCGGTTGCGATTGCCAATAGGCGAAGTCGTTGCCCTGCTCGCGCAAGTTCACTCGGGCGACGACTTTTTGAATGGCAACCGCTTTGCTCATGACGCTGAAATTATATGCTGACCTCCTTCTGCATTCAATGCGTCATTCTCGTGTTCGGCGCAAGCCGAGCGAAGCGAGACGCAGACGCCGAAGGCGGTCGCAATCTCCAGTCCTCGCCGCCCGATTGACCGAACGGCCTGCCGCGTGGGATGGAGATAGCTCGTTTGCGTCGCGTCTCGGTCGCTCTCCCCGAAGAATTTTGGGGACGGCGTCTCGCAGACTCGGCTCACTCGGTTCGGCTCGCTCGGCTTGCGGTCGAATCAAGTGCGGGGGGAGACGGATTTCTCTCGCATGATGAGGTCTGTCTCGGCTAAACAATCGTCGTGCTGAGAAGAAAGACGACAAACATTACTGGACTGGCGCGAATTGAGGGGATTCCTGTGCATGAAGCATGGGTGGGGTTTGTTTGCGTAAAGTGTTCTACACTCAATCTTGTCAGAATTGGGATGACGTTGTTCAACCCGCAGGAGGTGTTTGATACTGCGGCATGGTCATGCAAATCGTGCGGATTTCTGCACAGTAAGGATTCGGATTTACCGTTCAAACATTGGCCGTCAGACTTTACAGATCACATGTCCATTCGTGCAGTGCGATTTTGGCAGGGATTTTTCCGAATCACGACTGAACACCCTTCGTCCTACTGGAAGCAGTGCAACGCTTGTGGACGCATTCAGCCCTTTGCCGCATTCAGCAAACATTCGGGTTGGGGTCCGTTAGCGCGGCAGATGGAGTGTCGCAGTTGTAAGGGTGCAATCAACGCCGTGCTCAATCCACGTCGCACAAAGCAGCAACTGCATGAAGCGTCCGTAAAACGGCGTGTTGCGGACTTACTGCTTGAAGGCGAGAACCAGACTTTAGATTTGAAGGAACTATTCCAACGTTTCGGCTCGAAATGTTTCAAACATGGAGGGCACTTGAATTTCAGCAATCGCAAGTCGTGGGCGGCAGATCACATCTTGCCATCAAAGTTTCTTTATCCGCTGACGAAGGAAAACGCGGCTCTCCTCTGTGCAGAATGCAACAACAACAAGCATGGTCGCTGGCCCAGCGAGCTCTATACGAATAATGAACTGATCGAGTTGAGCAAACTGACTGGGGCAGATTTGAGCCTGTTGGCGAGTCCTATCCCCATCGTGAATCCCGCCATTGACGTGGATGCTTGTGTGTCGCGCTATCTGAAAGTCCGTGAGAAATCCAATTTGGCGAAGCGGCTGCGTGAATTGAAGAAGTTGCTCGTTGATTATAAATTGGTCGGCAAGCTGTCTCAAGCGAACAAGAAAATCCTCGGCATCAAGTGACGCTTATTGCAGGACAAGGAATTGATGCGCCGTGACCGTGCCCTTGTCGCGGATACCATGCGATTCGCAATGATCCACCGTCTCGGTGAAAAGGTCGGCAACCCTGAACCATTTACAAGCTATCTTCACGAGTGCCTTCGCCATGTCGCATTTCTTGCTTTTTCCAAGATGCAGAACTACCACTCCATTAGGTTTCAATCGCTCACGTGCCTGCCGAAAAATCGGCTCGTAAATTTCAAAGCCACGTTTTTGGCGCTCGTCCACAAAAGCGAGCGGTTGTGTCTTGAAATCATTGGCTTCCCACCCGCTAAACCAGAGACGCATCCAATTCGCTAAATAAAACCGCGTGCTATCGAAGAATGGCGGCGATGTAATGACTGCGTCCAATTCTTCCAAGTCACGGGGCCACCACGAGGTCGCATCTTGAAAATAAACGCTTCCTTCCACGAATTTATCCGACTTTCCAACTTCGAGACTGCGCGCGACTTTTTCACGGAGCCGAATCATTAACGAGCGGTATTCAGCGGGACCTGTGGGCGCAAACGGCGTGAGTGGATGCGAACGGCGACTCAGCGCATACGGGCGATTGCCATGCAGGATGTGAAGTAGCGATGCCGTCACGAGTGACTCCGAAGGAGTACGTGGCGGGTGTTCTTGGAAATATCGGCGCGCCAACAGAATTTCGCGATACGTTCGCGCTTCAAAGTATTCAGGCAATTTCCCATTGAATTTGATTGCAGCGGCCGTTTGCCGTTCGCTCTCAGTTGGTCGATTTTCAGCAATGAACGATTCCAGCGAGTCTAATGCAGCGGAAATATCCTTCTTCGAGGGCGTGCCGAGTTTGGCGCGCGCTATCTGTAGTGCAGCGGGACTGATTTCGAAACCGTAGCTTTTGATTCCGTTAAGTGCCGCCTCGAATGGAATTGTGCCAACGCCCGCAAACGGGTCGAGCATCACACCTCCATTTGGCAGAAAAGTTTTCACCAGATGTGACGCCAAAGACGGTTTCATTTTCCCTTGATACGAACACAGCGAATGCAACGGATGTCCCCAATTGCGTTTCCTGAAATCCCCACTCTGATGAGGCAATTCCTTCTTGAACTTCAACCACGCTGCCGACCACACAGGCTCGCCATGCAATTCGCGAACAACGCGCGGTTTCGCGCTGCGCCAGTCAAAGACAAGCAATGTCTGACGCAAGGCAAACCCACCCCGCGAGAGACGCTTTCTGAGAATCACTTCGCGCCTCGACTTGAAACCAAGAGTCGTAAGAATTTCTGCAAGTATGTTGTCTGTTGGAACGTGAACGTTGCCATAAGCGGAATCCCCAATATCCATCATCACTGTCGCGTGGTTTGAGAGATGCCTGCGCAAAGCAGAAAGGATAATCCGCATTTCAGAAAAGTAGCCAGCAACCATCCTAGGAATCCGCATATCGTAAGCAGTTGCTTCGAGTTTCTTTACGACTGCCTTGCATTGATCTGGAATCTCTACGTCTGTTTTTTCGACCGTCACATCGTTGATCCCCGCTGTCACCGCTTTGAACCGAAAATCCGAGAGGTCTTCGGCTGTTCGGAGACAACGCAAAAACCACAGTTCAACCTTCGTGTTGCGGAAGTAATTAGTCCCGTTCAAATAAGGCGGGCTAGTGACGACAGCGTCCACTTCCAGCGGAGCGACGTTCTCCAAATGTCGCGCGTCTTCGCAAATGAGTTGCGGGGACTTCTCCACCGATGTAACGCGCGTTAGGTCGTCTGCCATTCTCCGCAATCGGCCGCGAACAGTTTCAAGAAAGTTCGCCTTTAACTTCGACTCTTCGTCGGGAGTTTTGAAACGAACATCGCCGCGCCTAATCAATCGGGAGGCGGGAATCAGACTGGCAAGAACTGCGACAGTTAAAAATCTGGCTAGCCGAGGTTCTACACAAGCGATTTCATCAATCGCTGTCCGCGCTTGAAGCACTTCCTCAAAAACGTTTTCATCGAAAAACTTGCTGTTACCAAAAGTGTTCTCGTATGCGAAACGAAGCTCTGCGTCGGGTTTTGACCTCTTAACAAGCCTAGGGAAAGCATCGGCTTGGTCTTCCAGCGCCACTTTGATTTCGGTGCGTTCCTTGTCACCGAGTCGAAGTGCCTGCATTTTGGTTTCAATCAAAAACTGCATCAACGGATTGAGTTCGCAATAGAACGCTTCATTCCTACGTTGAAGCACCGTGAGAGGTGTTGTGCCCGCGCCCGCAAACGGATCGAGAACACTCGTAGCTTGCGGCGCAAATTCCTGCAACACCTGCTCAACAAAATGCGGCGAATAACCTTCGAGATACGGATACCAATCGTGAAGCGGCTCAGTCTGTCCGCCACGGAACGTCGCCTGAATCGGGTCAATTAGCGGTTTGAAAGCTGGCGGATCGTCCAACGTGAATTGCTGCTGCTTGTCGGCGGTGTGAACCTTCGCCCGCAATACTCGCAGACAATATGTATTGATGCCCAACCGTTCGTGTTCCGCCCGCACCCGAAGATTTTGATACGAGACTTGACCGAGCAGCCCGCGAAGCTCGTGGCTCGATAGGGATTGCACAACGCCAAAGAGAGCCGCGTCTTTTTCCCCAAACGCCAGCGTCAGATTCTTCTCTTTCGCCGATTCCCCTGGGCAATCAGGAAAGTAGATATTTTTGTATTGCTGCCCCATCTCGCGAAAGAGCTACCATTTTATGGTAGTTACTTGCAAGACAATCATTAGGCGAACTCAATACCCCAGCGCCCGACCCGTTGGACACGCGCCGAAAACCTTCTTCGCTTTCTTCAACGCTTCGATGAAGGCATCCACTTCTTCGCGGGTGTTGTAGAGGTAGAAGCTGGCGCGGGCGCTGGCGGCGATGCCGAGTTTGCGGTGCAACGGCATGGTGCAATGATGCCCCGCGCGGATGGCGACGCCTTCCTGGTCGAGCACTTGCGCGATGTCGTGGGGATGCACGTCGCCGAAGGTGAAGCTGACGAGACCGCCGCGTTGCTGGGCGTCGAGGGGACCAAGGATGTTGACTTCGGGCATCTGCTGGAGTTTTTCGAGGCAGTAACCCGTCAACTCCACGTCGTGCTGGCGGATGCGCGCCATGCCGATTTTTTCGAGGAATCGCACGGCTTCGCCCAGCCCGATGCTCTCGGCGATGTTCGGCGTACCCGCCTCGAATTTCCACGGGACATCGTTATAGACGGCGCGGTCGAAGTGGACTTCCTTAATCATCTCGCCGCCGCCCATGAACGGGGGCATGGCTTCGAGGAGGGCGCGTTTTCCGTAGAGGACGCCGCTGGCGGTGGGTCCGCACATTTTGTGTCCGCTGAGGGCGAAGAAATCGCAGTCGAACGCCTGCACGTCCACGGGCATGTGCGGGGTGCTTTGCGCGCCGTCCACGAGGAGGAGCGCGCCTTTTTTGTGGGCGTCGTCGGCGATGGCGCGGACGGGGTTGATCGTGCCGAGGGCGTTGGAGCAGTGGACGATGGCGACGAGTTTGGTGCGGTCGGAAATCAAAGTGTCCAAGTGCTCAAGCGCCAAAGTGCCGTCTTTGTTGAGTTCGATGCGGCGGACGGTCGCGCCTGTTTGCTCGCAGACCTGATACCACGGCACGGTGTTGCTGTGGTGCTCCATGTAAGTGAGCAAAATTTCGTCGCCCTTCTTCAGATTGTTCCGTGCCCACGAATACGCGACGAGGTTGATGGCTTCGGTCGTGCCGCGCGTGAAGATGATTTCGGAGGAGGAGCGGGCGTTGAGGAAACGCGCGACGGCTTTGCGCGCGTCCTCGTAAGCTTTCGTGGCGCGCTCGGCGAGGACGTGGACGCCGCGGTGGACGTTGGCGTTGTAGTGCGTGAAATAATTGTTGAGCGCCTCGATGACCGCGCGCGGCTTTTGGGAAGTGGCAGCGTTGTCGAGATACACGAGCGGTTTCCCATGCACCCGCTGGGCGAGGATGGGAAACTCATCGCGAATTTCTTCGATTTCGACGGAATGGAGGATGTCAGCCATTGGGGAATTCTAAACCGCTAATGGACGCTAATGGACGCCAATAATTTTCTGATTCGCGCTCATTCGCGTTCATTCGCGGTTGAAATCTATCTGATGACTTTCCGATGCACCAGTTCGGCGAATTCCTTCTGCACGCCCTCGACCTTGATGCGGGCGAGGACGGGTTCGAGGAAGGCTTCGATGAGGACTTCGCGGGCTTGGGCTTCGTTGAGGCCGCGGCTGCGGAGGTAAAAGAGTTGCGCGGCGTCGAGACGCCCCACCGTCGCGCCGTGGGTGCAACGGAGTTGGTTGCTCTCGATCTCGAGGATGGGGCGGGTGTCGCACTTGACCTTGTCGCTGAGGACGAGGTTGCGGTTGGATTGGTAGGCGTTCGTGCCGTTGGCGTTTTTCTCGACCTTGATGACGCCCGCGTAATTGCTCACCGCCTGGTCGCGCAGGACGTTCTTGAACATCAGGTCGCTCACCGTGTTGCCCGTCTTGTGGTGCTGTTTGGTGAACTGCCCGAATTGCTGGCGATGGTCGCCGACGCCGACGCCATACATGAAACTCGTGCCGCCTTCGCCTTCCATGACGCACTCGATGTCGTAACGCTGGAAGCTCGCGCCGAACATGCCGATGACCCAATCAATCTCGGCGTCGCGCGCGACGTGGGCGCGTTTGAGGGTGAAATCGAACACGCCCTCGCTGAAGTTCTGCATGCTGACGTAATGCAGCCGTCCGCCTTCCTTGACGAAGACTTCTGTGCCGCTGGCGTGGAGGGATGGGTTGATGGGTTGATGGGTTGATGGGGAGGAGTTGGGGAGCACACGCGCCCCCGCGTGTTGATTTCCGCGCCCCGCGGAAATCTCTGCGGAATCGGAGGTGACGGACGAGGCGTCCGTCACAGCACGCGAGGCGCGTGCGCTCCCCGAGACAAATTTCTGCACCAGCGTGGCTTCCGCGCCTGGTTCGATGACGACGAGGGTGCGGGGGAACGCGGCGGTGTTCTGGCCGCTGAACTCGTAAACAATCTCCAACGGCTCGGCGACCTGCACGTTGCGCGGGACGTAGAGAAACGCGCCCGTGCGCCAGAACGCGGCGTGCAACGCGTGGAACTTGTTCGGCTCGTCGGGCGTAATGCTTTTTCCCAAGTATTCGCGGACGAGGTCGCCATGTTTTTGCAGCGCGGTGGCGAGGTCGCAGAAGATGACGCCCTTCTTCGCGAGGTCGGTGGACAGCGCGGTGAGATGCTCGGCGACGGCGGGTTTCTGGTCGGGCGCGACGGTGATTTTGTCGAGGTTCAACGCGCGGAGGTCGAACCGTTGCCAGTCCACGTTGCGACGCGTAGGCATCGGTAGTTTCTCGAAAGTCTGGAACGCCGCCTTGCGATGGGCGGTGAGCCAATCGGGTTGGCCGTTGGCGATGGCGGAGAGGGTTTGTTGGGAGATTGTTTGGTTCATTGAATTTTCTTTAGCCACGGATTCACACAGATTTTCACAGATAAATTTTAATCTTCTCCGACGATAAGCGTTTCAAGTTTTGCGACGACTTCTTCCAAAATGTCTTTCGGCAATGCGCATATAAATTCTGCGCGCCTTGCTACCCAATCCAAGCTTCGCGCTTGGTCGCACAACACAACGCCTTGAATCAGCAGCCCATCGGGTAGCGCCGCTTCGAACGGATAACCTTTCACACGACTGGTGATGGGGCACACAATCGCCAATCCTGCGCGGCGGTTGTAATCCGAAGGCGTGATGACAATCGCAGGTCGCCGTCCCGCTTGTTCATGTCCTGTCTGAGGGTCGAAATGAAGCCAGACGGCGTGACCGCGCTCTGGAACATAGGGGCGCGGCATTACCAAACCTCGCGTCCTTCGGGCTTGCCAAATGAAAATTCCTCGTGACGGTTTGCGTTGGTGATGCCTTTCACGAGGTCGCGCAAGCTGTGACGCTTGCGGCGTCGCGGTTTTACGAGCACACCATCCGCCGTCAGTTGCAATTCCACTGCGTCGCCTTCCGTAACGCTAATTTCGGACGCGATTGCTTTAGGAATTCTTAATGCGAGGCTGTTGCCCCATTTTTGAATCATGGTTTTCATATGTATCTACAATGAAGATACGGGCGATTTTTGCTCAGTCAACTCGCAAATCGGCGTGTCCAGAGGTCGCGCCCTACCAAATTTTCTACGGCTGGGACAGCCGCGCTACAACCTCTTTAACCCATCAACCCATCAGCCCACTGACCCTTCCATCTGCAAATTGATGAGGCGGTTGATTTCCACGGCGAATTCCATGGGGAGTTCTTTGACGATGGGTTCGATGAAGCCGTTGACGATCATTGACACGGCGTCTTCTTTTTTGATGCCGCGGCTGGTCAGGTAGAAGAGTTGTTCTTCGCTGACGTTGCTGACGCTGGCTTCGTGTTCGACCGTGGCGGTCTCGTTGTTGACTTCCATCACGGGGTAGGTGTCGCTGCGGCTAATGGGGTCGAGGATGAGGGCGTCACAATTGACCTGCACGCGGCAGTTGTCGGCTTTCTCGTCCACTTGGACGAGGCCGCGATAGCTGCTGCGTCCGCCGTGTCCGCTGAGGGATTTGCTGTTGATGCGTCCCGTGCAATTGGGGGCGTAGAAGACGAGTTTCGCGCCTGCGTCCTGCCACATGCCTTTGTCGGCGCTGGCGAGCGAGAGGATTTCGCCGTGCGCGCCTTCGCCGATCATGTAGCACGACGGGTATTTGACGGTGCGTTTGCTGCCGAGGTTGCCGTCCACCCATTCCATGACGCCTTTGCTGTCCACCATCGAGCGTTTGGTGACGAGGTTGTAGACGTCGGTGCTCCAATTCTGGATGGTGGTGTAACGGCAGCGGGCGCGTTTCTTGACGAAAATCTCGACGACGGCGGCGTGCAGCGAGTTGGTCGTGTAAACGGGCGCGCTGCAACCCTCGACGTAGTGGCAGAAGCTGTCGTCCTCGCAAATGATGAGGGTGCGCTCGAACTGCCCGAACTGCTCCGCGTTGATGCGGAAATAAACGCTGAGCGGCACGTCGCATTTGACGCCTTTGGGGATATAGACGAACGAGCCGCCGCTCCAGAACGCGGAGTTGAGCGCGGCGAATTTGTTGTCCTCGGGCGGGATGGCTTTGGCGAAATGCTCGCGGAAAATCTCGGGGTATTGCTTCATCCCGTCGTCGCAACTGAGGAACACGACGCCGCGTTTGGAGAGGGTTTCCTGAATGTTGTGATACGCCATCTCGGAATCAATCTGCGCGCCGAGACCGCCGAGCATTTTTTGCTCTTCCTTGGCGATGCCGAGCTTGTCGTAAGTGCGGCGGATTTCCTCGGGCACGTCCTCCCAACGGCGCGCGGATTTTTCGACGGGGCTGACGTAGTAGGTGATGGCTTCGAAATCAATGTCGCGCAACCCAGGCAACCATTCGGGCAACTCGCTCTTGAGGAAGATGTCGAGCGAACGATGGCGGAACTCGCGCATCCATTGCGGCTCGCCCTTCACGTCGCACATGTAATCAATGACCTCGTGCTTGAGACCCTTGGGGACTTTGTGGACGGCTTTCAGGTCGTCGTGAAACCCTTCCTTATAGACACGCGCGGTGTCGATTTGTGGTGTCGTGCTCATAGTGTTTTTTGGTTGATGGGTTAAAGCGTTAAAACGGTTAAAGGGGCTAAAATGGTCTTGGTTAATCGTCCTCGTTCTCGTCGTCGTCCTCGAATCAACTTAACCCCAAAAAATCGTCTCTCAAAACCGAAAATCTTCTGCTGCAAATCCGAAATCGGAGTTGTCTTGTCCCGATTGAACCCGCGTGAATTTTTTGATTCAAATGTGGTAGTCATGGAGACAATCTCAGTTTTCCAGCGTCGTGCGACGCGTCTAATCACTTCGTCGCTTTGTAGCCTTTCGGCAATCGGTCGAAGTCAGGCGGCTCAACATCGGGAACTTCCTTCAAAGCGTCGAGAAACTTTTCGCGGCTGGCATTTTTGGCTCGCAGCGCGACATAACTTTCGTTGGTCCAGACGCCGACGGCTTGTGCAACGGCGAGACTGATAATCTGCTCGACGGGCACATTCTCTCTCGCCGCCAATTCCTGCGCCTGCTTCAGAATGGCTTCTGGGATTTTAGCTTCGATGGTTTTCATCTTGTTTCTCGCAATTTCGTCAACATTGGCGCGGGAGCGATGGCTTCAATGCCGAACTGTTCCACTCCCGCGAAGTTTTTCAAATTGTGCGTGACAATGTAGCGCGCTTTGGCTGATACGGCGAGTTCCAAAATGAAGTCGTCGTCAGGGTCTTTCAAATGGGGTCGCCAGCGAAAACTGATTGAATGTTCCTGCGCGTTCGCGCACAAGAATTCGAGCACCGCTTCAACACGTTCAGGATGCAACCACAAATGCCGCACTTCCCGCCGCGCGACCTCTTCATATTCCAGCAGCAACGCCGTGGACAAATGCAACCGCCACCGTTCGTCTCCCACAAGCCGCAGCAGTTCGAACGAAGCCCCTTGACGAGAACGCAGCCCCGCTATCAAGACGTTTGTATCCAAAACTGTTTCTAAAGGGATCATTTCAAGCCGTCGTGGAAACCTTCTTTGTAGGTTCGCGCGGTGTCGATTTGGGGTTGTGTGCTCATTTTTTCTCTCCAAACGAATCTATCATATCGAAACAGGACAATTACACTCTTATTTCCTGCCAAGGCAAACCAGAAAACCCGATGCTTTCGATTAAAGGACACTCTGAAAAAGTTCTGTGTAGGAAGTCAGGAGGGATGGGAGGCGGTTTTTTTGCGGTGAACGGTTTGTTTTGGTTCTCTCGGAGGCATGGGGCGGTGTTGGGATTTGGTCGGGTCG
>Ga0187893_10002691_pt1 | contig 38358 bp, 26 predicted proteins | sample MA1701074metaG_FD_139574 | JGI IMG/M metagenome (GOLD analysis project Ga0187893, IMG submission 139574) | White microbial mat communities from a basaltic lava cave in the Kipuka Kanohina Cave System on the Island of Hawaii, USA - MA170107-4 metaG ... | reverse complement strand
ATTGTTTTTTGGAAACCAATGGAGTAGCGCACACATGCAGGCAACTGGCAGGCTGGGCCGGACGCAACGGCAGGCCGCTCCTGGTGGTCCATTCGGGACCCAAACAGGCGGAGATCGTCGAGGGAAGCGTCGCGCGGTGGCAATACCGGCGCTCGCCGATCCGGCTGCGCCTCGACGCCGATTTGAGTTTCGACCTTGCATTGCTGCGGCTGCGCGCGCGGTTACGCGAGCGGCTGGCCGCTTTCCGCCCCGACGTCATCCACGTCACAGGTCCTGGTGACGCGGGGATTCTTGGCCTCATTCTGGCTTACGAATTTCGTGTCCCCTTGTTCGCAAGCTGGCACACCAATCTGCATCAGTTCGCGGCGCGTCGTTTGGCGCAGAAGCTTGCATGGCTGCCGCGGCCGTTCCGGGCGGAATTGGTGGAAGCATGCGAAAGGACAGTGCTGAATCTGACGCTTTGGTATTACGGAGAGTCCGCGGCGGTGGCGGCGCCGAATCCGGAACTGGTGAGGATGATTGGGGAGCGTACGGAAAGGCCGGTGTTTCTGATGAAGCGTGGAGTCGATACGGAATTGTTTCGGCCGCGGGAGTGCGGAAGCGGCGAAGAGGTCGTACTGGGCTATGTCGGACGGCTGAACGCCGAGAAGGGCGTTCGGATGCTGGCGGACGTGGAAAGGGCATTGCAGCGCGCTGGCATTGCCGATTACCGCTTCCTGGTGGTAGGGCAGGGCTTCGACCAGCCGTGGCTACGGGAGAACCTCCGCAAGGTGGAGTTTACGGGTGTCTTACGGGGGGAAGCGCTCGCAGGCGCCTACCGTAAAATGGACTTGTTGCTGTTCCCTTCCCGGTCGGATACGTTTGGCAATGTGGTGCTGGAATCGATGGCTTCGGGCGTTCCTCCCGTGGTGTTCTGGGAAGGCGGCCCGCGCTACCTGATGCAGCCCGGGATTAGCGGAATGGCGGCTTCGCGCGAGAGCGAGTTCGTGGAGGCGGCACTTCGGCTGGTGCGCGAGCGCGACTTGCGCGAGCAGTTGGGCAGCCAGGCGCATGCGGCGGCGCAGGCTTACCCGTGGGAAGACATTTTTGTGAACCTGTACTCCGGCTACAAGAGCTTGTGCTGCTCATCGTCTGCCACCGGGCTTTTCCCGGTTTCGGCAAGGAAGCTTTCCAGCGTCAACTGAAGCTCAGGAGTGTGGGTCAGTCTGAAGTGGGCACTATCCGCCTAAGACTCCTTCGGGCGATGTCCCAGTGCGCAACGGCCCTTGGCATGAGCGCGGGCCAGGAAAGAGCCGACTGTCCCTGTCCCGACACCGACTGCTTCTCCAATCTCGGCATAGGTGAAACCAATTTCACGCAAGCGAAGGCACTCAAACTCCTTTGGGCTGAGCGAACGCTCCATTTTCTGCCACAAGTCGATCTGAGCGCAGCGAAAGCCGGGATCGTTTCGGGAATCAGTATCGGGCAAGCCTGGCGGGACCTGCGTCTCGAGGCGATGGCACGCCCGCCGGCTTAGGTCGATCAGATAATTCCGAAGCACGCGAAGGAGACAAGCATAGGGGTTGTCGATCGACGTGCCCTGCCGAAGCTCGAAATACCGTACGAATGCTTCTTGTACCGCATCCCGCGCGGTATCACGGTCAGACGCTAAGGTCTGCGCGTAGCGTAGCATCTTAGCGCTATGGCTTCGATACAGCTCGGCGATTTCCTCCTCGATGCAATCGCTCGCGAGCGCCTGATTTAGGGGCGATGTGACTTGCGCGTCAGCAAGCCAAGGCTCCATATATTCGATGAGTTCCAATGAGTTTCCTCCTCCTTTTTTCAACGACGGCTTCATCGTTGACTGGCATCAGCGAAAACGCGACCGCCGTCCAGAGCTAACGCCGCGCGGCTGGCACCTAGTATCCTCACCTGAAATTGTAGACTTTCCTACGCAATTTGGAACCTGTGGGAAGACCTTAAGGGCGGCGCATGCTTTGCACTATGAGTAGTTCAGATGATCCTCTAACAGAGGATAGGAAATAAGCTGAGATGCCTTACGATCCGTAAAGTTGGCTCCTGTTTCATCCGTCATGTATTAGTGATGAGCAAGCAGTATCACTCGGACGCCTATTTTCAGCGCGGACTTCGAAGGAAGGCGCGTAGACGCCGGGGCAACTACCTGGTCGAGTTCTCGCTCGCATTCTTTCCGATGTTCGTGCTCATGATGGCGATCATCGATTTCTCGATGCCGATCTTCCTGCGTAGCGCGTTTACACATGCGGTGCGTGAAGGTGCGCGATACGGCATCACTTTCCAGACCATGGCGGGGAAGACTCACACCGAGTCCATTAAAGAGGTCGTGCTCGCCAACAGCAGCGGCTTTCTGTCCGGGCAGTCCGGCCTGGATAAGGTTCAGGTGAAGTGGTACTCGCCGGTCACGTTCCTGGAGTTAACCGGATCGGGAGCCAACGGAGACGGCAACATTGTGGAGGTGTCTATCCCGAACTATCAGTGGGGATGGATGGCTCCGCTATGGCGCTCGGCGTCTCCACAGAAGATCGGCGTTCACGCGGCGGATCGTCTGGAGACTCTGCCGAACGGCGCGGCGCGGCCTGCATGCGGATGCTAAGGAGAAAGAACCCATGAGAGGCAGAAATAGAAAGAGAAGGAGAGGCACCGCGGTGTTGGAGACCGCGCTGCTGGCGACCCCGATCGTCCTGCTGTTGCTCGGTGTCTTTGCGGTCGGCATGAACCTTGGCCGGGCCGTTCACGCGGGCCAAGTGAATCGCGACGCTGCAAGTATGTACGTAAGAGGAGTGGACTTTTCCAAGAACGGCAGCAAGGACGTGCTTGTACGGCTGGCCCAAGGCTTGGGCATGACACGCGACGGCGGAGACGGCGTGGTGATCCTGTCCAAGGTCACCTGGATGCCACAATCCAAATGCACTGCGCTCGCCCTGAACCCGTGCAACGCCGACAAGCACGTCATCACGCAGCGACTCACCGTCGGCAATCCGGCGCTGCGTCAGAGCGCCCTGGGCGTGCCCGATTCGGACATCGTGGACAGCATGGGGCTAGTGGAAAACTATATGCAGGAACCCAGCGCCGTTGCAGTCTTCCCTTACATGCAGTTGATTGAGGGAGAGTTCACCTACGTGACGGAATCCTATTTTTCATCGCCGGACTTTGCTCTGCCGGGCTTCAGCACCAGCGGAGTTTATAACATCGCAATGTATTAAGGCATTCAGGAGGAGGAGGAGAAGAAGAAGATGATGAAGCGGTTCAATAATACAAAACGAAAAAAAGGAGCTGTGATGCTTATCACGGTGCTCATGATGCTGTTCATCGTGATCCCCGCGGTCGGCCTGGCGATCGACGGCGGAGCCCTCTACGCCATCAAGTCCAGGATGCAGAGCGCCGCCGACGGCGCGGCTTTGAGCGCCTCGCGGGCTCTCAGCCGGGGAATGGGACCGACTGAGCAGCAAACCAAAGCCAGAGAGGCGGCGGAGAAGTACTTCACCGCCAATGCAGGGGCCATGTGGGCCGGTCTCGGCACTCCAGACGTCAATGTAAACTTCCCAGCGGCGCCTCCCAAGACAATCATCGTGGACATCGAGGTGATCGTGAACGCACCCACTTACTTCATGAAAGTCTTCGGAAAAGACACCATCACGGTTCGCTCGATCAGCCAGTCTGTCCGTCGCGATGTGAATATCATGCTCGTCCTGGACCGGTCAGGGTCAATGGCTAACTCCGGGTCGTGCGACGACATGCGGGTGGCGGCCAAGGATTTCGTGAATGCATTCGTGGACGGCCGCGACAACCTCGGCCTGATCACCTTTGGTGGCACCTACCGGGTGGATTTCCCGCTAGCCAATAATTTTCAATCCGCGGGCACGAGTATGCCGGAGCTGATTGACACGATCACCTGCGTCGGAGCCACCAGCTCGGGTCCGTCGCTCTGGACCGCCTATCAGCAACTGCTGGCTCTCAACGAGACTGGTACGCTGAACGTCATTCTGTTCTTCACGGACGGGCAACCGACGTCGCTCCACATGGCCAATCTAGACATCAAGGCGACGAGTCCCTGCACCGACAAGACTACGAAGTCCGGTATCGTTTCCGGAAGTGCGCTGGGCGGTATCTATACAGCTATCGCGCCTGGCCCGCCTCCGGCTCCGAACCCCGACCGGATTCGTGTTCCGGGAAGCGCTAACTGCGCCTACAACAGCAACCCCGCCAACATCGGAAACGATGTCGTGGCGTTGACTCGCGTGGGAGTCGAGAATGAAGTCGACTTTTTTGGCAACTCCCTGAATGGATACAAGACAGGGATGCTGCGAGATGCAAGCGGCCGCATCCGGATCGATCATGCGAATACGAACATACTCGCCTCCACCAATGCATTCGACAACGCGGCCCAGCGGATCCGCACGGAGTCGGTGGCCAACGGACTGAATGTAGTCATCTTCTGCATCGGTCTCGGTGGACCAGGAGAGGCGGAGGACACGCTGATGCAGCGGGTGGCCAACGTTCCTGAGAGCCCTATTTACAATTCGTCCCACCCCGAGGGCATGTACATAAGGGTAGAGGCTGGTGAGTTCGGAGCACTCAATCAGGCCTTCATGACGCTCGCCTCCGACGTCATGCGCCTGGCCAAGTAAGACAGCTGAATCCTTCTAGCAAGCACGGGAGCCCCCATTCCAGCGGCTCCCGCTTTTGTTATTTCACTTGTCCCAGCCACTTTGTAAAGAAGTTCCGCCACGCCGGATCGATCGCCGGCCCATTCGCCTTGTGCCCGTCTCCTGTTGACGCAAAATGCAGTCTGTCCTCGATGCCCAGCAGTTTGTATACTTCCTTGGCCCGGTTGATGTAGCCCCAACTCTGCAGGTCGTCCGAATCTCCGCCGGTATCCTCGCTCTGGCTGCCGCCGATCAACAGGAACGGCCGTGGAGCCGCCAAAGCCAGCAGCTCATGATGATCATGCTCGAACCCGGGTCTCGACGAATCGGGATTCAGCAAACTGAGGACTGTACCTTCCTTGGTGGATATGTCCGGCCATCGGCGTGTCCAGTCCAGATACCACGGCGCGTACCAGTTGGTGCCGCCATTGATGGCGATGTGGGGATCGAGAGCCACCGTCGCCGCTATCTCAGGCGCAAACGCAGCGACGTAGACCGCGGCCTTGGCGCCTAACGAAAATCCGATGAAGCCAATCCGCTTGCCGTCCACCTGCTTGAACGACCGCAGGTACTCGGCCTCGCGGCGCGCATCGTGCACCATTTTGCCCAATGCGGCCCAGCGCCCGAAGCGCTCGTAGACCCGATCCGCCGCGCCGGTGCTGTAGCGCACACCGTCGCGGTAATTCCGGATGAACGACCAACTGGTGAGCACCACATATCCGCGCTCTGCCAGCCATTCTCCCCACCAAAGCTCAGGCATCGTGTAGTCAGGCGTGGTCGAAGTCCAGCAGATGACTGCGGGAAATGGCCCTTTCCCTTTGGGAACCAACAACAGGTGCGGCTGGAAGAAGTCCACTTCGATGGGAAGTTCGAGATGGATTCGAGTGTACTTCTCCTTCTCCTGGCGGTCGATCTCGCGGATCTTGCGGATGTCGCCGAACCAACGGCGGTCGGCTGGGGCCGGTTCGACCTTGCCCAGAATTTGCAGCCAGAGCTTTTCGATCTCCGGCCGCTTCTTTCGATACCAGTCGTCGGGTGTGCGCAGTCCTTCCACGAGCGATGGAATCTTCTCGTTTTCCGCACCCGGCTCAGGCGCGGGACTTCGACGGCTCGAGACGCGATGCTGGTTCCACCGCTCGTCAAGCCTCTGCGCCAAGGCGACCGGCATGACAAGAAGCGCCAAGATCGCATAGGATGAACGCATGTCACTGAGTCTATCGAGACGGGGGCTGCTTGTCTCGGCCGGCGCTGCACAAGCGGCGAGGCTGTCGGCGCAAGCCCGGCGGCCCAAGAACATCCTGCTGCTGATCGCCGACGATCTTGGCCTCCACACCGGCGCCTATGGCGATCCCAACGCAAGGACGCCCAATCTCGATCGCCTCGCCGCCGACGGCGTGCGCTTCACCAACGCCTTCTGCACCACGGCCTCCTGCAGCGCCAGCCGGAGCGTCATCCTCAGTGGCCTCCAGAACCACAGCAATGGTCACTATGGCCACGCGCACGCCGAACACAACCTTCACTATCTGCCAAGAGTTCGATCGACGCCTCAGCTCCTGAAGGCGGCGGGCTACCGCACCGGAGTTATCGCCAAGCTGCATGTGAACCCGCTCAGCGACTTCCCCTGGGACCTGAATGCCTCGAACGAGGGCGGTCGCAACGTTACGCGCATTGCACAACTCGCCAGGCAGTTCATGGAAACCGATCGCGACAAGCCGTTTTATTTGCACGTCGGCTACACCGATCCGCATCGCGCCGCCCGCGGATTCGCGAACCAGGACTACCCGGGCGTCACGCGCAATCGCTTCGATCCCGCCAAACTCAAGCCGCCGAGCTATCTTCCCAGCAACGTGGAAACGCGTGGTGAAGTTGCCGAGTACTATGAAGCAGCCAACCGCCTGGATCAGGGGATCGGAATGATGATGGACGCGCTCCGGCAGGCCGGCCAGCTCGATAATACGCTGGTGCTGTTCTGTAGCGACAACGGTATGCCGTTCGCCAATGCCAAGACCAACTGCTACGACGCAGGCATTCACTTGCCCATGATCGTGAGATCGCCCGGCCAATCCAAACGCGGCCTTGTCAACAATGCGATGGTGAGCTGGGTGGATCTGCTGCCGACGTTCCTCGATTGGGCCGGAGCGCAGGGACCCGAGTATCCACTCCCCGGCAAGAGCTGGCTTCCGGTGCTCGAGCAGGAGAACCCTTCCGGCTACGACGAAGTGTTCTTCTCGCACACCTTTCACGAGATCACGATGTACTATCCGATGCGCGGCATGCGCGACCGCCGCTACAAATACATCCGCAACCTCTTCCCGGAGCTCGAATTCCCACACGCAAGCGACTTGTGGGCCTCCGCCACCTGGCAGAGCGTGCTCAAGGCCGGGGACAAGGCCAAGATCGGAAAGAGACCTGTGGATCAGTATCTGCATCGCGCCGGTGAGGAACTCTACGACATCCCAAGCGATCCCGATGAAGTAAACAACCTCGCCGGCAAGTCCGCCCATGCCAGCGTGCTGGCGCAGATGCGGAAGAAGGTGCACGAATACCGCGCGCGGACGAAGGATCCGTGGATGATCTTGAGTAGATACAAAGGAGAAGCACTGTGAAACCCTGGTTCATTTTCGCCCTGGCTGCCACGCTCCTGGCTCAACAGGCTAAGCAGGCACAAAAGCAGGAGCCACCGTTCCACCTCCCGGGTTCGGTCGAGATGAAGCAGGATCTTATCTATGCAAGCTATGGCTCGCGCGAGATGCATCTCGATCTAGTGCTTCCCAAGGCGGGACGAGGTCCGTTTCCCGCGGTCGTATACATCCACGGAGGCGGATGGCGAGGCGGGAATAAGGCTGCGTTCCGCCGGCAGGCCGCTCACATGGCCACGCTGGGATTCGTGGGAGCCTGCATCGAGTACCGGCTCAGCGGGGAGGCTAAGTGGCCCGCCGCGATTTATGATTCCAAAGCAGCCGTGCGATGGGTCCGGGCGAATGCGAAGAAGTACAACATCGCCCCGGACAGGATCGGAGCAGCAGGCGGATCGGCCGGCGGCCACCTGGTTGCGTTACTCGGCACAACCGCTCATCTGATGGAATTGGAAGGCGACGGAGGCAATCCCGGCATCTCCAGCGCTGTGAAAGCCGTGGCAGCATTCAATCCCGCGGTCGATCTCGTCAGTTTTGGCAAAGGCCCGGCCAGCAATGGTTCCAATGCCGTCACCGCCTTCCTCGGCAAGGCCTACGCAGACGCACCCAAGCTATGGGAACTCGCCACACCCATTACCCACGTAAACAAGAAGTCGGCGTCGTTTCTGTTTCTGCACGGCTCGGCTGACAACACGGTACCGATTCAACAATCGATTGACATGATGAAAAGGTTGAAAACGGCAGGCGCGCACGCCGAGATAATGACCGCAGATGGGGCGGCACATGGCTTCTTCAACCGGCCGCCCTGGTACGAGCCGACGCTTCAACGCATGCAGGAGTTCTTGGTCAAGACCTTAAAGTAGCTTGAAGTTCACTTCGACTGTAGCCGCCACCCTGACCGGGTTTCCCTTCTTCTTGCCTGGCTCGAAACGCCATTGTAAAACCGCTTCCACGGCCTTCTCGTCGAGGTCCGGGTGAAGGCTCCGCGTCACCCGGGCGTTCTCCGGTAGGCCGTTCTTATCTATTTCGAGATACAGGACCACAGTGCCGGCCACTTTCTCGTCTTTTGCACGCTCGGTGTATTGGGGCTCAACTTTGTGGATCAGTCGGGGAGCCTTTACGTCACCTCCAATCTTATAGACCTCGTCTTCTTGTGCGCGCACGGCGGACAATCCACCTGCCAACAGCAGCGCTGCTACGGAAATTCCGCCGAGCCAGCGCCGGCTCAACCCATTTCTGCGGATGGTTCCATCCAGAATGGCGCGAAGCCGCTGCTCGAGCGCGCCTGCTGGCCCCACGGCCGCAACCGCGACCGCCGGCGGAAGCGACTTGCGAGCGAGGTTCACGAGATCCGCCGCGTAGTCACAGGCCGTAGCGCCGCTGCGCAACACCGCGTCGTCACAGGCGCGTTCCCGCTCTTCGGCTGCCTGCCGTTCCGCCCACCAGACCAGTGGGTGGAACCAATAGAGGGCGCATACCAGTTGAGCCATCAACTGCCAAAGCCCGTCGCCCCGATCGACATGCGCGAGCTCGTGATCCAGCACACGCGCGCTTACGCCTCCCTGGGGGATCAGGATCACCGGCCGCCGCACTCCCCACGTCATTGGCGACTCGATCTCAGCACTTGTCTTTACCGCAACCTCCCCGAACCGCTCGATCTCCGCTGCCTCCTTGCTGATCGACGCCAAGCGCCCATGCGCCACCGCCAGCCGGATCAGACAGGCGATCGCGCCGGCAATCCAGACGTAACCCAGCCAGGACCAAGCGGCCGATGTGCCTGCTCCATTAGCCGCCGTTGCCGAGGTTACAATGCGCACCATCTCCGCCCGGGTTTCCCAGGCCGGAGCCAGCCACACCAGGATTGGTACAACGCCCGCCGTACCCAGCGCAATCATCCATACGACATGACGGGTCGAAGCAGCGCTTCGCCGCAGGGTCGCAGCCAAGGCGGGCGCTATCGCAAGAATCAAACTTGCCTTCCAAATGACTTCCCAATTCATGATTTCCCTTCTTTCCGCGCTTCCTCAACCAGTCGCGACAGCCGATCCAGCTCCTCGGCCGTAAATTTTGCATTCGGATGACCTAGCAACGCCGCCGCGGCTTGTGCCGTCGAACCTTCGAAGAACGTCTCGACAATATTGCGAAGGGCCGAACGCTTCGCAGTTTCGCGGGAGACCGCGGGCGAGTAAATGTATCGCCCATCCTTCTGTTCGTGCCGGACCACACCCTTCTCTTCAAGGATTCGCAGCGTGGCCCGGACCGCCGAGTAGCCGGGAGCATCCGGCATCCCCGCCTGCACTTCCGCTGCAGTCGCCGGACTGTTCCGGTACAGCACGTCCATGATCTCCCGTTCCCGGCGGCTGAGCTTGGCGAGTTGTCTGCCCATCCTGCTAAAAATTTAGCATCTTCCGGGACGGCTGTCAATGCTATTCTTTGGACCGCCCGGCGCGCAAGTCAAAGTGCTCGCAGAAATGCGACCAAATCCGCCTTCTCCGGTTGGGTCAAGCGCAGCTCCAGGACGAGGTTGAAGAACTCCACCGTGTCCTCGAGGGTCATCAAGCGCGAGTCGTGCAGGTAAGGAGGCGAATCTTTGATCCCTCGTAGCGGGAAAGTTTTGATGGGACCGTCAGCGGAAGCCATCCGCCCGTTGATCAGGCGCGGGTTATAAAAGCGCTCCACGCGCAGATTGTGCATCAGGTTATCGGTGTAGTATGGCGCGGGGTGGCAGGACGCGCACTGTGCCTTCCCAAAGAACAGATCCTGGCCGCGCACTTCCTGCGCCGTCGCTTTCTTCGGGTCGAGTTTTCCGTCGATTTTCAGCTTCGGCGCGGGCGGGAAATCGAGCAGCGACTGGAACTCGCCCATGAAGTGCACCTGGCTGCCGCGCTCCAGTATATTAACGCCCTTTTTGGTGGCAGTCACCGGGTCGCCGTCAAAATAGGCGGCGCGCTGCTCGAATTCCGTAAAATCTTCGACGCTCTTCAACGCTCGCTGCGAGCCGAACAGGCGCTGTATGTTGACGCCGCGCAAAGATGGCGTATCGATCCGGTGGCGGAACTGCTGGGGACGAATATCGCCCACCAGATGGGTGGCGGAAGTGGTGTGACCGTTGGCGTGACAATCGAAGCAGGCAGCGCCCCGGCTGGGCCGGATGGTCCGCCGGTCTTCCGTCCCATTGAATTGCTGCTGTGGAAAGGCCGTCACCAAAAGGCGCAATCCCTCGAGCTGCTTGGGATTGAGAATTCCATTGAACAACTCATGGAAGTTGTCGATCGTCACTAGCTTTCCGTGCGATACGTCACCGAGATCGGGACGCGTGGTCAGGAAGATGGGCGCCGGGAACTCGGGCAGGAGGTGGTCCGGGAAGTCAAAGTCCAGATCGAATCGGGTCAGGTCTCGCTGCTCCTGTGCCTTTATCTCGTCGATGAGGAAACGCGGGAACAGCATTCCGCCTTCCGCATGGTTCGGATGAGGCAAAGGGAAAAACCCTTTGGGAAAAGCGTCGCCTGATTTGATCTCCTCCGGCGTCATTCGGGCAAGCGCATCCCAAGTCCTCCCACTTGCGAGCTTGACGCGGACACCCTGCTGAACCGGCTTCGAGCGCGCCATCGTCACGCCGCTGGCCGGGCGGTTGCTCAAGTCGTAGCGCTCCTCGAGCAAAGCGGTATGACGCTTCATCACCTCCGGTTTGGCCGCCTCCATGCGCGCCCGAATTGTGGCAAAGGCCTCGTGGATCACGACGGGTGAGTAGCTCGAGGCCGGTTTGCCGGTCTCTTGCGGAAACGCCGTTTGCACTGCTGCGACGACCAAACTGGCGATCCCGGTGGCTGTTTGGAATCGTAGGAGACGTGTCATCGTCTTCTCTCCTTTCACCCCAATGATACGGGTTCTCTCGCCAGTGGCCAAGACGCTGGACATAATCGCTCCCATAGGTGATAACTATGGCTATGGAATTTCACCAGCTCCACTACTTTTGCGCAGTGGCACGTATGGGAAGCTTCACGCGAGCGGTCGAGGAAGAAGCGTTGCGCAACCGACGCTGTCGCAACAGATCCAAAAGCTCGAAGCCGGTCTTTGTCGTTGGTTGCTATCGGCATCGCACTCGGCATACCAGCGGCGCTGTTGGCGATGCGTCCATGGAGAGCCTGCTGTACGGATTGAAACCCACGGACGGTACCACCGTCGCCGCAGCTGTATTCGCGCTGGCCGCGACCGCGATGCTAGCCAGTTTCATACCTGCACGCCGGGCCTCCCGCATCGATCCGATTACCGCTTTGCGGAACGAATGATGGTGCATTTTCGTAGTCCAATCAGGAGCCATCACTCATGAAGAAAATCCTCGCAGGTATCACGGTCCCTTTTGTGCTGGCCGCGGTTGTTTATGCGCAGGCCGCGATAACAGGCAAGTGCAGATCCAGGCTTATGCGATGGACGGCTCCCACAAACATATCCAGGTGCGCCGTCAGCTCAGCGCTACCTTTCTTGAGCTCCCGGTCGAAGACGCCGGACCTGATATGTAGCATAGCAATATATTGCCTTACGACTAGTGTCGAGTCAATATACGGCTCCTGCAAATGCTTAAACCCAACTCTTCCGGAGTTCGCTCGATCTGCTCTGCTCGCGTTGAAGCACCTGCAAAGGCATTGAAGCTCACCCTTGAATCCGCCCTCCCCGCCATGCTCCAATAAGAATTACACCCCACACGAGGAGCTGCCCAACCTTGGAGAAATCGATCCTCGCCCTGGAGGACGGGACAGTCTTCGAGGGCACGAGTTTTGGTGCGCGCGAAGTCAAGAGCGGCGAGGTCGTCTTTAATACCGCCATCACCGGCTACCAGGAAATTTTCACAGACCCCTCCTACTGCGGACAGATCGTTGTTCTCACCAACCCCCAAATCGGGAACTATGGCTCCAACGACGACGATAACGAATCCTCCCAGCCTTTCATCGAAGGACTGGTGGTGCGCGACTTCTCCCCCATCGCCTCCAATTGGCGCTCCGGAGAAGCCGCCGAAGATTTCCTTGCCAAGAGCGGTGTCCCGGTCGCCAGCGGTATGGACACGCGGCAACTCGTTCGCAAGCTACGCATGGGCGGCGTCATGCGCGGCGTCCTGTCGGGATGCGGTGGCAATCCGAACGAGCTCGTCGAGATGGCGCGAAACGTCCCTTCGATGGCTGGCCTCGATCTTGCGACGCAGGTCTCGACGCCGAGACAATACCACTGGACCGAAGGCGTCAAGGCCTGCTCGCCCTCTGAAGACGTCGGCGATCCCCTGGGGACTCGCTTTCACGTCGTCGCCTACGACTTCGGCATCAAGCGCAACATACTCCGCCGCCTGGTCCAAATCGGCTGTAAAGTTACTGTTGTTCCCGCACTCACCAAGGCTCAGGACGTCCTCGACCTCAAACCAAGCGGCGTCTTTCTCTCGAACGGCCCAGGCGATCCCGAGCCACTCGAATTTCAAGCGGCGCAAGTCCGCCAGCTCATTGGCAAAGCTCCGATTTTCGGCATCTGCCTCGGCCACCAGGTTCTTGGCCTCGCCCTGGGCGGAAAGACCTTCAAGTTGAAGTTCGGACACCGTGGCGCCAATCACCCCGTTCTCAATCACATCACAAATAAAGTTGAAATCACGTCCCAGAATCATGGCTTCTGTGTCGACCCCGATTCCCTCAACGCAGGCGACATCGAACTGACTCACGTCAACCTCAACGATCACACACTCGAAGGCTTCCGGCACAAGAACCACCCTGCTTTTTGCGTCCAGTATCACCCGGAAGCTGCACCGGGACCCCACGATTCCCGCTATCTCTTTGATGACTTCGCCGCGTTGATGAAAGAATTCAAGAAGGACCGCTGACCCGGCATGCCCAAGCGAACCGAACTGAAGCGGATCATGATCGTAGGATCGGGACCCATCATCATCGGCCAAGCCTGCGAATTTGACTACTCAGGGACACAAGCCTGCAAGGCCCTTCGCGCGGAAGGCTACGAGGTGGTCCTCATCAATTCGAATCCGGCCACGATCATGACCGATCCGGACCTGGCCGATCACACTTTCGTCGAGCCTATCACGCTCGAATACGCGGAAGAAGTTATCAAGCGCACTCGTCCTGACGCGCTGCTCTCCACCGTGGGCGGCCAGACCGGGCTCAACCTCTCGGTGGCCCTGGCCGAGGCTGGCATTCTCGACCGATACGGCGTTGAGCTCCTCGGCGCCAAGGTCGACTCAATCAAGAAGGCCGAAGATCGTCTCCTGTTCAAGGATGCGATGAGAAAGATCGGCCTCGATTCTCCCCGTTCCCAATTGGTGAACAACGTCGAAGACGGAATCGATTTCGCGAACAAGATCGGCTATCCCATCGTGCTCCGCCCGAGCTTTACTCTCGGCGGCTCCGGCGGTGGCATTGCCTACAACGGCGAAGAACTCGAAGATATCCTGCAGCGCGGTATCGACCTCAGCCCGGTCCACGAAGTCCTCATCGAAGAATCGGTCCTCGGGTGGAAGGAATATGAGCTCGAAGTGATGCGCGACCTCGCGGATAACGCCATCATCATCTGCTCGATCGAAAACTTCGACCCGATGGGAGTCCACACCGGCGACTCCATCACCGTCGCCCCCGCCCAAACGCTCACCGACCGTGAGTATCAAATGATGCGCGACGCCTCCCTCGCCTGCCTTCGCGAAATCGGCGTCGACACCGGCGGCTCCAATGTACAGTTCGCCATCAACCCGCAAGACGGGCGCATGGTGATCATCGAGATGAATCCGCGCGTATCGAGGTCCTCTGCCCTGGCGTCGAAAGCCACCGGCTTCCCGATTGCAAAAATCGCCGCGCGTCTTGCCGTCGGCTACCGGCTCGACGAAATCAACAACGACATCACCCTCAAAACCCCGGCCTGCTTTGAGCCCACGCTCGACTATGTTGTTGTCAAGATCCCGCGCTGGCAGTTTGAAAAGTTCCCGGGCGCCGAGCCTGTCCTCGGCACGCAGATGAAATCCGTCGGAGAAGTGATGGCCATCGGCCGCACGTTCCAGCAGGCACTCGCCAAGGGCATCCGGTCTCTTGAAACCGGCAAGTCTGCCTCCGCGGACAAGTTCGAAGACAATCTTATTCCCAACCGCCTGATTACTCCCAATCCGGACCGGCTCAACTACATCCGTTATGCGTTCGAGCGCGGCTGGACCATCGACCAGATCTTCGAGCTCACGGCGATCGACCCGTGGTTTCTGCACCAGGTCCGCGACATGGTCGGTCTCGAGGGGCAGCTTAAGAGGGAATCTCTCGATACAATTACTTCTGCCCGTCTGGTCCAGGCCAAGCGCGCCGGCGTCTCCGATTGGCAAATGGCCCGTTGGTGGAACACGGGCATCGACCTCGTTCGCGCCAAACGCAAGGAACTTGGCATCAAGGCTGTCTTCAACCGCGTTGACACTTGTGCCGCCGAATTCGAGAGCTTCACTCCATATCTCTATTCCAGCTTCGAATTCGAATGCGAAGCTGAGCCCTCTAACCGCAAGAAGGTGGTGATCCTCGGCTCCGGTCCCAATCGGATCGGGCAGGGCATCGAATTCGACTACTGCTGCTGCCACGCCTCGTTTGCCCTCCAGGACTTCGGCGTCGAGTCGATCATGGTCAACTGCAATCCGGAGACCGTTTCCACCGACTACGACACCTCCGACCGGCTCTACTTCGAGCCCCTCACCTATGAAGATGTGTTGAACATCGTCGACACGGAAAAGCCGGATGGCGTGATCGTCCAGTTTGGCGGCCAGACTCCGCTTAACCTGGCGCTACCGTTGAAACGCGCTGGCGTCCCCATCATCGGCACCGATCCCGAGAACATCGACCTCGCCGAAGACCGCAAACTTTTCGGTAAACTCCTCGACGGCCTGAGTATCCCCTCCCCCCCGAATGGCGCCGCCACTTCGATGGATGAAGCGATCACCGTAGCTCGCCGCCTTGGCTTCCCCGTTCTCGTCCGGCCCTCTTACGTTCTCGGTGGACGCGCTATGGTGATCGCCTATGATGAGGACACCGTCCGCCGCTACATGCAGGAAGCCGTGGTCTTTTCGCAGGACCGTCCCGTCCTCATCGACCGGTTTCTAGAAGACGCCATCGAAGTGGACGTCGATTGTCTCTCCGATGGCGAAGACGTTCTCATCGCAGGCATCATGGAGCACATCGAAGAAGCCGGCGTCCACTCGGGCGACTCGTCCTGCGTCCTGCCTTCTCACTCGATCCTTCCGCGCGATCTCAACACAATCCGCGAACACACCGAACGCCTGGCGCGCGCTCTTCAGGTCGTTGGACTCATGAACATCCAGTACGCGATCAAAGACGGCACCGTCTACGTGCTCGAAGTGAACCCCCGAGCCTCGCGCACTGTGCCCTACGTTTCGAAAGCGACCGGAATCCCGTTACCCAAGATCGCCGTCGGCCTCATGCTCGGGAAGAAGCTGAAGGAACTGGCGGAGCTCACTGGCGGCCAGACCTCCGGCGTCCTGTCCGTGCCGCAGTGCTTCGTCAAGTCGCCCGTCTTCCCGTTCAACAAGTTCCTAGGGGTCGATCCTGCACTCGGACCCGAAATGCGATCGACGGGCGAGGTGATGGGGGTCGGGGAAAACTTCGGTGAAGCGTTTGCGAAAGCCCAGCTTTCGGCGGGCACGCCTCTGCCAGACAAGGGCACCGTCTTCATCAGTGTGAACGACCGGAATAAGGCTGATGCCGTTGAGATCGGCAAACTCTTTTCGGAGCTTGGATTCCAACTCGTCGCCACCCGAGGCACCGCCGCCGCCCTTTCCGCGGTGGGCATCAAATGCAAGACATTATTTAAAGTGAACGAAGGCCGTCCCAATGCGGTGGATCTGTTGAAGGGCGGAGCCCTGAATCTGGTGATTTACACATCCGCGGGAGCGCATTCGTTCTCCGACGAAAAAGCCATCCGCCGCACGGCGGTCTTCTACCATGTCCCCTGCATCACCACGCTATCAGCCGCCCGTGCCGCGGTACAAGCGATCGCTTCCCGCCAACGCGATCCAATCCGGGTGTGGAGCTTGCAGGAGATTCACCAGGTGGAGCGGCCAAGACTAGCCGCTGCCCTACAGAATAGCCTCTGAAAGATCCTGGAGACTCACGCCACGCGTCTCCACGGACTTCCCCACCGCGAGGCCCTTTCAGGGCCGCTTTGGCAGCAGGTTTGGTGGCGGCGACGCCTTCGTATTTCCCATCACGGAATAACCGGGTACTGGATCAGTGTCACGCTGGAAGTGGGTCAATTTGGTTGCCTGCCCCACTTGAGAGGAGGTGTGCCTTTCGCTTTGGCACGACACGTATCCTCAAGAGGTTTTGTTAGACTTGCGACATGGCACGGCAAAGAGGCAACTTTCATGCGAAAAAGCTGGCTTAGTATTTGCGTTCTACTGCCCGTAACGCTGTTCGCGGAAACTCACACTGTAACGGCGAAGAGCTATTTCCGAACCTTTTCCCGCGCCTATCCGGTGCTGGCTCGGATTAAGCCCGGGGACGTGGTTGTTACCAAGACACTGGATGCCGGCGGTGTGGATGATAAGAACGAGATTCGCGCTGAATCCGGCAATCCTTTGACCGGACCTTTTTTCATCGAAGGTGCCGAGCCGGGCGACGCTCTGGTGGTGCGCTTTCGGAAGATCCGAATGAATCGAAGCTGGGGATACTCCGGCTTCCGGCTGGGCCTGTTTGCACTTACGCCGGATTATGTGGAAAATGTGTACCCGGCAAGATACGAAGGTCCGGCGTGGGAGTTTTTGCGCAAGACGCATCCGGAGATTGCGCGGGCGCGATCGGCCCGCCATGTCCCTTGGGACCTGGATCGGGAGCGGAACTTGGTGCGGCTTCGCGAGCCCAACAGCCAACGCATCAAGCTGGAGTTTCCCGCCAAGCCGATGCTGGGCTGCGTGGGTGTGGCGCCGGCTGGAGAGTTCGCTCCTACTTCCGGGCCCGCAGGCTCCTATGGCGGCAACATGGATTACAACGAAGTCCGCGAGGGTGCGACAGTGATTTTGCCGGTGTATCACTCCGGTGGGCTGCTGTACATCGGCGACGGACACGCGTTGCAGGGGGACGGCGAGCCAACCGGTAACGGGATTGAAACCTCCATGGACGTCGAGTTCAGCGTCGAGGTGCACAAGAACTCGAGGCTCTCCGGACCCCGCGTGGAAACAGCAGAACACATCATCAGCGTAGGAGCCCAAGCGGAATTTCAAAGCTCCTTGGACCGGGCTCTGCAACTGGCCACGGTGGACATGGTCCGCTGGCTGACGGACGAATACAAGCTGGAGCCGTGGGCTGCCCACCTGCTGATCGCTTATCAGGGTAGGTACGATGTGATTACCGTGGCCGGGTCGATGGGGCTGAAGATCGAGAAACGGCTTCTTCCGGCGCCCCAGTGAGCCGCGCATGCTTACTGAACTGCGATCGTCACGCCGGGTTGGCTCTCCGAATCGCCAACCCTGATCCTGAGTGGCCGCACTCCCGGCGGTGTGAAAATGCCGGGCAGCTTCAGGTTGATCTGCAAGAGTCCCACGAACCCCGGGGCGCTGCCTGCCCAACTCACATCCGCTTCTACCGCCCCCACGATCGCCGATACCGACAACACTGGGCGAGGTAGAGGCTGGCGCGCGGGGACGCCATCGATCCCAGCCGGGTTGGTTTGCCCTTCGCCGGTCGCATAGAGGGTGACGTAAGAGCCGCGCGCCGCTGGATTCGTTGCTGAGTTCAAAGTGCCGTCTTCATTGATCGCGAACGCCTGCCCCACGCCACTCTGGTTGGTGAATACACCCGGAGCCGCGGCGGCAACGGGAACGCGAGCACGACCTCTGGCTTTGCCTTGATGCACCACCTCAATTTCAGTCTCGGCTTTTCCCGATACCGAATACGGGACCTGGACGGTGATCTGATCCGCCGAACTTTGCAATAGGGGAGCGAGCCGGCCGTCGAAGCGAACTTGAGTCTCGATTCGCGAGCCCGTGATGCTTATGAGCTCGCCGGGTGCGACGGGCCCGGTGCGAAAGCTGGCCGCGTTCATCACCAGTATCTCTTCTCCGGGATCGGTAACAGGCGCCGCAATCGGCCCTGCCGCCGGAATGAGCTTGCGGACGCGATTGTTGTCCAGGTCCGCCACATACAGATTGCCTTGCGGGTCGATGGCAATACCCGTCGGGCTACGTAGCTGAGCTTCGGTCGCGAGGCTGCCATCACCGCTGAAGCCGCTCGATCCGTTGCCGGCGATGGTAGTCACCGCTCCGTCCGATGTCACCCGGCGGATGCGCTGGTTGAAGGTATCGGCGATGTACAGCACTCCCGCCGAATCGACTGCAACGGCCGACGGGAAGTTGAACGATGCCAGGATCGCGGGACCTCCATCGCCCGAGCCGCCGCGCACTCCGCTGCCTGCGACCGTCGAGATCACGCCCGCGGGCGATACCTTCCGAATGGCGTGATTGCCCGAGTCGGCGATGTAGAGATTGCCGAAGCTGTCCGTCGCCACGCCGAGCGGTGCGTTGAGATGGGCCTGTAGGGAGAACCCGCCGTCACCGTAGTAACCACGCACACCAGTCCCCGCCACGGTGCTGATGAAACCGTTGGGACTGATACGCCGAATGCGATGGTTCAAGCTGTCGGCGACGTAGAGACTACCTTCGCGATCATGGATTAGCCCACGCGGCCTGTTCAGCCGGGCGCCGGCGGCCGGTAGTCCGTCGCCGCTGAATCCCGGCTCACCGTCACCAGCCATGGTATAGATGGCGCCGGAAAAAGATATCGTGCGGATGCGGTTGTTCTGGTACTCGGCGATACGCAACGCACCCAATCCATCTGCCGCCACTGCGACCGGATCGATCAAGGCAGTGCCGTTGGCGACCGTATGAATGAAACCATCCCGAGTAATGCGCCTTACCCGGCGTCCTTTCTCTTCGACGACGTACAGGTGTCCCATCTCATCGAGCGCAACACCAATCGGACCTTCAAGGTACGTTTCGCGAGCATCGACGTGATCGCGAACATTGCCGAAGGTCCCATCACCCGCCACGACGATGGACGGAGCGTTCGGAACAATCCGCAGGACGCGGCGGCCGTCCGCAACGTACACATAGCCGAGCGGATCGGCGCAGACGTCGCGGGTCTGCCCAGGCAAAGGCGGATTAGCGCCGGCGATAGTTGAAAAGGCGCCATTGGCCGAACGGCGATACACGCGGCTGGCGCCGGAGTCGGCGATGTAAAGGTTCCCGTCACGATCCACCGCGAGCCCGGTCGGCGCGCTCAGGGAAATGGTCTGTGACACTCCGCCGGCAACCGTGAGAATATACCCACCGCTCAGACGCCGTACCATTCGATTGCCGCTGTCAGCGATGTAGAGCGTGCCTGAGCGATCGATGGCGAGGCCCGCTGGAAATCGGAGCCGCACATTCAGCGCCAGGCCATCGCCATTGTTGCCGGGCACTCCCGTTCCGGCGACAACCGCGATTTGGCCTGTTGGAGTGACTCGGTAGACCCGATGATCCAAATAGTCGGAGATGTAGAGGTTACCCGCCAAGTCCGCAGCAACATTTCGCGCCCCCTGGAACTGGGCGCCGAGTGCGTCGCCTCCCTCGCCTGGGGCGCGGATCTGGCCTCCGCCAACGATCGTGCGGATTGTGCCATCGGGCGCCACTCGGCGGATCCGGTTGTTGCCGAAGTCGGCTATATAAAGGTTGCCCGAGGCGTCCACCGCTACGCCATAGGGTGCGTTGAGCGACGCTCGATCCCCCGGTCCGTTGTCGCCGCCTAGTGCAGCGTTCCCGTTCCCGGCGACCGTGGTGATGATGCCCGATGCGCTAACCTTCCGCACGCGGTGATCGGTGTTGTCGGCAATATAGATGTTGCCTGCTCCGTCGCAGGCGAGCCCCTCGACGGCGGAGAGCTGGGCGGAGGTGGCGCGACCCCCGTCACCCACGAAGTTGGTCCCGGCGATGGTCGTGATAGTGTAGGCCGGCGGAACTGACGTTTGACAAAAGGAAAGAGAAGAAGCCAGGAATAGCAGACGCGACGGTCGCCGCAGACCCATAGGGTATTCCCTCCATCCACTAGGTGTAGTCCAGGAGGAAAAACTCTCATGCGAGATGGTGCAGACCTGTGAGGCAGGTTGTCCAACCTGCGGCCGATTGGTAATCGGCCAAAGTCTCGACACAAGTGTCGAGACGCGTCGTGGCGCGAACACTCTTGTTTGCCGCGTCGATACTCGTATCGACGCTAGCCGGGGTTTTAAACTCCGCGCAAGCTGAAAGCTTGCCCCACACAGAATTGGCTGGGAAGGCTACGCAGCGTCTGGGTAGACACGGGTATCTTCATCTACGAGTTTCACACGGAGGCTGGCATGGGCTCGATGTAGGAGTGACTTCACGCTTTGCACCGAACAACCTAGATTAGCGGCGACCTCATGATACGGAAGCTCGCGCCAGAAACGCATTTGAATGGCCATCCGCTGGCGGTGTGGCAACGAGCGCATCGCCTGCCCGACTCGACCGTGCAAATGATTCCGGCGATCGCGATCCGCCAGCAGGTACTCGACCGATGGCTTTGGATCGGCCACCTGCATCGGAGCGCGACCCTCATAAACGGTGTCAAAGGATTCTTTCTCTTTTGACCTCCTGTCTCTTACCCAATTCAGCGAGAGATTGGACGCAACGGTGTACAGCCACGTGCTGAACTTGCATCGAGGCTCGTAGCGTGCCCGCGCGAGATAGACGCGAAGGAAAGTTTCCTGTGTGAGATCGTCGGCGGCTGCCTCATCCCGAACGATTCGCCAAATGAACCGGCGAAGCGGGGCGCGGTGCCGAATCATGAGCAGATCGAGCGCCGAATCGTCGCCAGCCTGCAACCCCAGCATCAGCTCCGTGTCACTGTCAAAAAGGGAAGTTCGATTCATAGTCGCTTGGACGTGATCAAATGACCGTTTCGTTTACAGCGCAGCACGAAGCAAATTTCTCTTCTATGCGGATTTTACGTTCTTAACAGTTCTTTTGCCGTTCTTAACGGACCGGATTCAGCCGGCCGTGTTTACTCTTTCAGGTCGTTCATGCGGATTTTCGGGTTAGTCATCGCCTGCACATTATTTCTTCGCGTTCCCTGCTGGCCGCAGTCAACCGGCGCGGCGTTCGGAGAGGTCATTCGCCTCGGTGGTACGCCGTCGGATGTGGTTGCCGACGAATCCAGAGGACGCTTGTATCTCGTCAACCAGAATGCGAACCGGATCGATGTCTACAGCTACATCGACAACAGAGTGACGCACAGCGTGCCGGTGGGTGACAGTCCCGTGGCAGCCGCTGTGTCCATGGATGGAAGATACCTCTACGTTTCCAACAACGGCAGCTCATCGTTGAGTGTGATCGAGCTTGGGTCGGACTACGTTAGAGAGACGATCGCACTTACGGCTAAGCCGGAAGGCGTGGCGGTTGGCTTCGATGGCAGGGTTCTGGTCACCACCGAAGGAACCAGCGCCGCAGACCAGATCAACTCTCTACTGATCGTCGATCGCGCGCAGACGCAGGGGCAACAAGTCAGTCCTGTTGCCTTTGCACCTCCTCCGCCAACGCCTTCGCCGCTCAATCTCCTGGTGGTCGGACGTCCTGGCACAACATTCCGCGGCAAGCTCATCGCTACACCGGACGGCAACTTCATCATTGGCCTTAGCACGGTCAACAACAACGCTCAGACGATCGTGTTTGTCTATGAATCCACATCGGGAACTGTTCTTCGCTCCCGGACCGTGACCGGGCAATCGACAGTGCTCTCGATTTCTCCCGAAGGGAACCGCTTCATGGCGGGCTACACGCTCTACGACACCGCCACGCTGAACGTCATCGCACAGTACAACGCCGCCAACGTCCCGTTTCCCCTCTCAGCGACAACTGCGAACTTCAACTCGACCCAGAACATGGGAGGGAGCGGCTTCGCGCCCGATGGCCAAACCCTCTATAGCGCCTTCAACGTCGCGCCGCAGACAACCCCAGCCAGCAGGCCGCAGGCTTCCACACTCATGATTTCGAACCCGCGGAATCTGGCCGTTCGTCTCGGAATCAAACTTCCGGAAAGCATCGTCGCCAAGATGGTGGTTCACTCGAGCGGCGAGGACGCGTGGGGGCTATCGGAATCGGGACTGATCCATCTGCCTCTCTCGAAATTGTTTGCTTACCCGATCCTGATGCCGGAGACAACGACAGTCTTTCTCGCCGTGGACGACTGCAACCGCGGATTGGCGAAGGCGCGCGTTCGCATCGACAACATCGGCCAGGGCAAACTTACCTTCAGCGTTCCCGACGCAACAGCCGCTCTGATAGCCGAGGCCGCGAGCGGCGTAGCGCCTTCGTCGATCGAGTTTACCCTCGAACCTGGCCGCACAGGCGTGACACGTCAGTACGGTACGAATCTCTATTCGGGCTCAGCGACCAACACAGGCACCGCTGTTTCGCTCAATCTGGCGTCTCCGGAAGCGATCAACATACCCAATACAATTCGGGTTTTCATGAACGTCCGCCAACCGGACCAGCGAGGCGTGGTCTTCCCTGTACCCACTGGCCCAACCGCGGCGGAAGGTCTCTACGACATCGTTGTCGATGAGGCTCGGAACCGGGTTTACATCGCCAACGCCGGGTACAACCGGATCGAAGTCTTCGATCGAGTCAAGCAAGCCTTCATCGAACCGATCGAAGTAGGTCAGCTTCCACACCAGATGGTGATGGCCGGCGACCGCAGGCGCATGTACGTTGCCAACACCGGCGGCGAATCGATCACCATCGTCGATCTCGAAACCAGAAAGATCGTGAACACAATCCAGTTTCCTGCCCGGCCGCGCTCCGGCACGGCCAATCCGGTTTCACCGCAGGCAATCGCACTGAGCCTGTTCGGTCTGCAGGTGGTGATGTCGGATGGGTCTTCGTGGAAAGTGAGCGGTACCGAAGCGACGACGCGCGCCGCGAGTTCCGTGATTCCCACCCAGATTACGACCACGGGCAACAACGGGCCGGTCCGGATGATGGCCACGCCGGGCGGCGAATCCATCCTCACGATGGCGGGCAATGGAACGGTTTACCGGTACGATGGCCTCGCGGACGCCTATACCAATGCGAGCCGTCCGTACACGCAGCAAGTGATCAACGGATTCTATGGCGCGTTGGCCGCCGGCCCCGAGGGCAGCTACTTCGCGGCGAACAGCTTTCTCTTTAGTCCTTCGCTTGCGGCGATTGGAGGATCGGAGAGTCCCACCGCTACTCAGACCTTGCCTCTCGCATCCCGGCGCAACGTCGCTGCTTTGGGAGCGATTGACGAAAACCGCTTCCTGCGGCTTACGACTCCCGTCAAGGCCCAGTTGACCAGCACGGCAACCAGTGACGCGCGGCCTTTGTTGGAACTGGTGGATCTCCGCGATAATTCCGTCACCGTCGTCGGAGCACTGGCGGAGAATCCAAGCCAGAGCCTGTTCGGAAACCAGCGGATCAACGTTCCTCCGCGCCAGATTGGCGTGGACCGGGCTGGCGTTGCTTATATCCTGACGCTCTCCGGCCTCACCGTGGTGCCGCTGACAGCTTCCGGACCAACGCGGCCCCAGATCACCTCGGGTAACACGGGCATCATTAATGCGAACGACGGTACCCGGAACATCCGGCCCGGATCGTTCGTGGCGATCAACGGCGTCAACCTCGCTGGTTCCGTCATCACGGAACAGTTGCCGCCGCCCACTGTGTCCGGGGGGTCGTGCATCACATTCAGCGATATCGCGCTTCCGATTCTGCAAACTTCCGCAAATCAGATTCTGGCACAAGTGCCCGACGAAATCTTCCCTGGTTCCTACGTGGCCGTGGTGAGGTCGCTCGCCACTGGCCAGAGAAGCGATCCCGTGATTGTCACAGTTCAGTAGATGCATATGAGCCATTCGATACTGAGACTCTTAGTCGGGCAAGTCTCCGGCTTGCCAGCCGGCTTTCAGCCGGCCATCGCAAGCCAGAGGCTTGCGCCACTCTTCCTTCTATTCCAAAGCCTTTCCCTTGCCGCGACGTTCGGAACCGCTGTGCCCATCGTGGGCGGGGCCACCGATCTTGTCCTCGACGAACGCCGGAGCAGACTCTACATCGTCAACAGCACGCAGAACCGGATCGAGGTTTACTCGACCACGCAACGCCGTTTCCTGAACGCGATTCCCGTGGACAACTTGCCGCTCGCGGCGGCGATATCGAGAAACGGCCAGTTCCTGTTCGTGACCTCCTACAACGGAGCCCTGCTCGACATGGTCGATCTTGACGCTGCGACGGTGGTGCGGCGGGTGAGTCTGCCGGCTGCCCCCGAAGGGGTTGCTGTCGGAGGCGACGAAAGAGTTCTGATCACCACAACCGGTTCCGGCACCAACAACGCCGAAAACCGGCTTCTCCTGTTCGATCCCTACTCGGAAGGATCCGAGAATCTGCGAGCCGTGCCGACGACGCTGCCGCCTCCCGCTCCGCCCCAGGTTCCAGCCCCCTCGAGCCGCGTGTTCATGAGCACCAGAAGCAACCTCGCGGTCAGCCAGGACGGACGCTGGATCATCGGACTGAACAACCCGAACAACACAATTCGACAGGTCTTCGTGTTCGAGGTGGAGTCTGGCAGCGTACTGCGCAGCCGGAGCCTCACCAGCGTCTCAAACGTGTTATCGGTGTCGCCGGACGGGTCCAAGTTCATGGCCGGACTCAGTCTGTTCGAAACCCGAACACTGGCGATCATCGCGCAACAGAACGCGGCAAACTCCATGCACCCATTCCAGAACAACGTCAATTTCAATACGCAGCAGAACCAGGGCGGAAGCGTCTTCGCGCCCGACGGCGGGATCCTCTACACCGCCTTCAACACGGCGCCCGTGCAGAACCCTGCCGCGCCGGCCAACATTACGCAACTCATGTTGAACGACCCGGATCATCTGCTCATTCGACTGGCGCTCCAACTTCCCGAGAACCTTACGGGGAACATCGTGATCCACTCGTCGGGTGAGACTGCCTATGCGCTCTCGCAATCGGGATTCCTGATCCTTCCCTTGTCCGCTATCTATGAGAGTCCCCTGGCGGTGCTGGATGAACCGGTTGCATTGCTCACTAACGATCAGTGTGGCGTCACAGCGGATACCCGTAAGGTTTCGATCACGGTCAGGAATGGCGGGAGAGGACGGATGACCGCTACGGCTCAGGTGATGGAAGGCGGACTCACCTTCACCTTCCCGATAGCCCCCGGCGGCCCCGGCGGGGGAGCGCCCGGAGGCGCTCCCGTGATCGTGCTGCCACCCGGCGTCGGCGGCATCACGCAGAGTGCGCCCACGCTCGTAACTCGCCGGACCGAGACCGAAACGACGTTCGAATTCACCTTCAACGCGAACGCGGCGCGATCCCTAGGCACGATTGCCCCCACGGATTTCCTGGTTCAGTCCACCGAGGCAATCAACGTGCCCTGGCGTATTCGCGTGTATCAGAACCATCGCAATGCCGAAGCGCTTGGCCAGATCCTTCCTGTGGCCGTCAGTGTCTCGACAGCGGAAGGACCCGCCGACCTGGTCTTGGACGAGGCACGGAGGCGTCTCTACATCGCCAACTCCGGCATGAATCGGATCGAGGTGTTCGATACGGAAGCAAACCGGTTCCTCTCTCCGATCAAAGTAGGACAGTTGCCGCGCTCGATCGCGATGACACCGAGCGGCCGCTTACTGTATGTAGCGAACACGGGCGGCGAGAGCGTTAGCATCATCGATCTCGACCTGGGCGAGATCATCGGTAAGGTCAAGTTCCCGCCCGTTCCCTACAATGCGAGCTTCGCACTCAATACGCCGAGCGTAGTCGCCTCCACTTTGAGCGGATTGCAGATTGTGATGTCGGACGGGTCGCTGTGGAAAGCAGTGAACAATGAAGCGCTGCCGCGCGGTGCGAGCGCCGCCATCGGAACCACGACGATCCAGGCTCCACGAAGTTTGGTGGCCACGCCTGGAGGAGAGTACGCCCTGCTGCTGGGAGGCAATGGAACCGCGTATCTGTTCGACGCGATGGCGGATGACTTCGTACTGAGCCAGTCCGTAGTCACGACGCCGATTCAAGGCTACTTCGGCCCAGTCGCGGCGGGCCCGCGGGGACAGTATTTCGTCGTCAATGGAACCCTTCTGAATCAGGCACTGACGCCGATGGCTACCGGTAGCGTTACTTCAGGGCCGGTCGCAGCGGTTGCCGCCGTGAGTGCCACTACCATGACGCGGTTCGTTCAGCCAACACGCGCCAACGCCAATGCTGTGGTCACGTCAACCCCCTTCGTCCAACTGGTCGACGTGACCACCGGCGCGCCGCGGGGCACGGGCGCGGCTCTGGAAGGCCCCCTATCGGCCCAGGTCGGAACGCAGCGGGTGAACGTCGGTGGGCGCACGATGGCCGTGGATTCGACAGGCTCGACTGCCTATGTCCTTACCACGGCGGGCCTGAGCATAGTTGCGTTGACTACGCTCGCGCAGGGACCGCCGCAACCAGGTGGAGCAGCGCCGTCCGTTCCCGTCATCAACCAGAACGGAGTTGTCAACGGCGCCAGTCTCCAACCCGGGCTCGCGCCAGGAATGCAGTTTTCGATCTTTGGACAGAATCTGGCGTCGCAGGGCTCCTCGCAAGGCACTCCCTTACCCACCGTGATGGGAGGCGCTTGCGTCACTCTCGACGACGTACCGCTGCCCTTGTTGATGACCTCGGGCGGACAGATCAACTTGCAACTGCCAGCCGATGTCCGGACGGGATCGCACACGCTGGTTGTCCGCTCGATCGAGAAGAACGCAGCTTCCCCCTCGCGTACCTTGACCGTCGCAAAGTATGCGCCGGCGGCGTACGTCAATCCGGAGACCGGACAGGTCGCACTGTTCCATGGCGATGGCCGGCCGGTGACTAAATCAGACAAGGCCAGGAGAGACGAGCCATTGACGATGTTTGCCACCGGACTCGGAGTCACGCAGAGCAGCGGGGCGACCGACAAGGTCCAGGTGTACTTCGGAGACACGCGAATGAGCCAAGCCGAGGTCATTGTCGATTCAAGCGGTTTGGCTCCAGGACCACCCGGCGTTTATCAACTTTTTCTGCGCGTTCCCGGGAATCACCTTCGCGGGGATGAGCTTCCGGTGACCATCCGGATCGGCGCCGTCAGTTCAACTACCAGTGGATCGGCCGTTCCCACGGTCGCTGTTGAATAACCGAGTTATACGACTGCCGATTACCACCCCTGAACAACGGTTCCTGTGTGGTCTCGGCACAACATTCCAGCCCAACCGAATTGGAGAAATTCAAAAATGAGATTCGTCCACTCTTACCAGAAACTCGTGGCGGCAGCAATCGTCGCGATGTGCCCGCTGGCCTATGCGCAGACGCCTTCCACAAAGCTGAAGGGCGCCTATGTGTTAACCGAGGAGGGATTCACTGCCTCGGGGCAGCTCATCAATTCCATTGCCTCGCTGAACTTTTCGGAAGCGGGTACTGTCACCGGGACCGAAGTGATACAAGCCACGGGCGGCGTGAAATTCGTCGACGTTGTGGGAACGTATACGATCGATGCGGATAGTACAGGCACTCTGATTTTGACCGCCACTTTCACCGACTCCGATGGCGTCGTGCAGACCGCGCCGCAAAGCCTGAAAGTGATTGTCCCAAGCTCCGGCGACATCATGGCAGTACGCACCGACGCCGGCTATTACACGACGGCCAAGCTGGCTGCCGCCGCGGCTGCCGCTAGCTTGAAGGGCGTCCACCTGTTCACGGAGAGGGCCAGCGGCCGCCCGCTCACCAGGTTGGTGCTGCTCAACTTCGATGGCGCTGGGACTGTCGATGGATTTGCGCTTATCGATGCGCTGGGTGTGGTCAGCCGGGCAAACATCAAGGGCTCCTATGTCAGCCAATCCAACGGCTTCGCGACGATGACGTTGGACGTTCAAGTGCCCGTCGAAAGTGGCGACCCGGAGATCACAAGGGAAACCTACCTTGTGTTGGCCGACAAGAACGCCGCCAGGATGATTCGTAGCGACAGTGGTTCGGCGGGCATTCTTACACTCTCCCGGTAAGTCGAGTCCTCGGCGGAGGAAAAGGGCGAGCCTTCCGGTTCGCCCTACACGCCGAAAGCGATCCAACGGTTGGTCTAATTTATTGCCTCGCCTGAGAAATCTGTGGGTAAGTGATAGCTTTTGAACAACAGCGGCAGGTCGGCCGCGCAGGTCGCGAAGACGATTCCGAATTGCGGGGTGCTCGGCGTTTGTCTTTTCCTAGGCAGTTCACTTTTGCCGTTGACCGGCCAATCATGACTTCACCGAAAAGTCAGAGTGAAGTGATAGAAAAGACAAGTCGATTGGCCGATCAACGGGGAATTGACGGGTCCAATCATTTCACGCGCCTTAACCTGATGGTTCGATTCGACATCGACACTGCGCGGGGCAATTGAGAGCAGGAATACTATTGACTTAAAATTACTTTTTATTGTAAAGTACTTGCAAGACGACTACTCTCAGGCGCAGACCAGTTCTGCCAGCCTTCGATCGCGCATCTCCTCGACTAGCGTACGCGGGTTAGTGCGCCGTGCCTGAGGTGGATGAACGATTGGGGAATCGCTTTACATATAGGTAAGTGAGGAGGTTTGATAAAACATCAATGTCCTTGTGATCGACAAGGTGTCGAAGCCATCGCAGAACTAGGCAGCGATACCATCGGCTGGAGGGCCCCGGGAGATAAAGTTCAGAGTTGACTAGAGAAAACATGCGGAAGGGACGGATTCCGACCTGGCTCATGCTTATGCTCGCGGCCGTGGGTCTGCTACTTGTGGCGATTCCGGGGCTTTGGGTTTTCGTGAGCGTCACTGCGACGCCCCTGCATCCGAACCCGGAAAGCGTGCCGACCGTAATGCATTCGGCACCGTTGCCAAAGTGGGCCGGTGCCGTGGAGCAAGGGCGGCAGATCGTCCGCGCGAGTGTCGCCGAGCAGAACCTGCCGGGACTTTCGGTGGCGATCGGTATCGATAGTGACATCGTGTGGGCGGAAGGGTTCGGGTTTGCGGATCTCAAGACCAGCGTGCCGGTCACACCGGATCACCGGTTCAGGATCGGAACCGCTTCCACGGTGCTCACCTCGGCTGCAGCCGGCCTGCTGCTGGAGAATGGCCGGCTGAAGCTCGACGACGAGATTCAGACGTACGTGCCTGCATTCCCCAAGAAGCAGCAGCCCGTGACGTTGCGCCAGTTGATGGGACATAGACCCGGCGTCACCCCCGACGATGGTGACGAGGCGCCGCTTTTTACGAGGCACTGCGAGCGGCCGGTGGAAGTGCTGCAACACTTCGCGGGAAATTGGCTGTTCTTCGACGAGCTTGGGACCCTGTTCTTCGACGAGCTTGGGACCCAATACCGCTATTCGATCTACGACTGGATCCTGGTGAGCGCGGCCGTCGAAGCCGCCGCGGAACAGCCGTTCCTCACGTTTATGCGGGAGCGGGTATTCGATCCCCTGGGGATGCGCGATACGATCCCCGACCCTACCACTATGGAACCCGGCGAGGACTTCCCGTTGGTCAATATGATACGGGAACTGATCCACGATCCCGAAGCGACGCGCGATACAACCCCTGACTCCACGAAGAAGCCGGTCCAGGACCGTGTGACGCACTACTTCCCAAGGTTCGCGTCGGACCCTAACTACGGTATGCACCTGATGCGCCCCCTCGACTATTCTTGCTATGCGGGGGCCAGCGTATTCGTCTCCACTCCGTCCGACCTGGTGCGCTTCGGGATGGCGATTAACAGCGGCAAGCTCCTGCAACCCGCCACCGTCGAATTGCTCCAGACGTCACAGCGCCTGGCCTCGGGCGAGGAGACGGGTTACGGTCTTGGCTGGTCCCTCAAGACTGTCACGCTGGCGGGCAAACAAACGCGCGTGATCGGCCACGACGGGGACTCACTGGGCGGGATGGTGGCGTCTTTGATGACAGTCCCCGAGTACGGTATTGTCGTAGCCGTGACGTCGAACATCGCCTATGCCGACACGTTCTCCCTTGCGGTCAAAATCGCGGAGGCCTTCGCGGAACAAGGCAAACGTCCAGCACTCAAGTGATGCGCCGAACTCGCTCAGTCGAACCGGGCGCTTGTTGGAGCCGGCTTCACAAGTGCTGCGGGTAATGGCGACGCCGAGCATCGGCCAGGCGTCCTCAGCGGGAAGACCGCAGGCAGGTCTACGGCACTTCAGGCTCCGTCTCCTCAAGGGAATTAGAAGCACAAGGCCGATTGCAGCCAAGTGAACTTGGTGCGAAAGGCAGGTATATACTTTTCTGGAAGCCGGAAGTCGCACGGAAAACGTGCGCTGAGCCGAACACAATCCGCGGAGGTATAGCACATGAACCGAAGAGAGTTTCTTTCGACACCACTCGTGACCGCCGCGATGACCGCTTCATCGGCTCTGGCGCAGCAAACTCCGCGGTACGATACGGTCCTCAAGGGTGGGCACGTTATCGATTTGGCCAACCGTATTAATCAGCGAACGGACATCGCGGTGCTGGATGGGAAAATTGCTCGTGTGGACCGAAATATTCCGGCCTCCGAAGGAAAGACCACTGTTAATGTTTCGGGCTACTACGTTACGCCTGGCTTGATCGATCTGCACATCTGTTGTTATTACACCCGGCTTGACCTCACTCCGTCTGTCATTGCCGATCATCATTGCTTGCCTTCGGGGGTCACCACATGCTGCGACGGCGGAACCGCAGGAGCCGAAAGCTTCGAAGACTTCAAGAAGATCATCGACCGCTCGAAAATGAGAATCCTTTCCTTTCTGAATATTGCGGCCCCGGGCGCGCAGGCTAGCGGAGCTGAGCAGGACCCATCTCAGTTCAAAGTACAGCTTGCGGCGGATACCGCCAAAAAATACCGCAGTCTTATCGTTGGATTCAAGACCGGCCACTACGGAGGTACATTTAGTGATACGCGCCTTCCCTGGGCGTCTGTTGACGCCGTTGTCGAGGCTGGCCGATTGACCGGGCTACCTGTATTGGCGGACTTCACTCCGCTGCCTGCCCAGGGGAAATTCCCCGCAAGGACCTACCGTGAATTCCTCCTCGAGAAAATGCGTGCCGGCGACATTGTGACTCACTGTCTGGCAGATCGCTATGCCTTCCTGACGGAGGGCGGCAAGTTGAATCCGGATGTGACCAACGCGAGAGCGCGAGGTGTAAAGTTCGACCTTGGCCATGCCGCCGGGAGTTTTAAGCTGAGGCTAGTGGTGCCTGCGGTTCAGCAGGGCTTCATTCCAGATTCCATTAGCGCAGACCTGTTTTCGGATACACCATATACAGTAGGCATCAATCTAACCAATGTGATGTCAAAGTTCCTCTGTCTGGGGGTACCGTTGGTGGATATCATTCAGCGCACAACGGTGAATCCTGCCCAGATGATCCACCGGCCCGAGCTAGGCAAGTTGAGTGTTGGATCGACGGCTGATATCGCCGTGCTTGAAATTGTTAAAGGAAAGTTCGCCTATCTCGGTTCAGGCGGCGGAAAGATCGAAGGCAATCAGAAACTCCAGTGTGTGATGACAATGTTCGGCGGCAAGATCCTATATGACCACCCCTACGGTCTGACTGTCCCTTTGTGGCAAGACATCCCGAAAGACTCGCGGTATTGGGCCGACACAACGAGGCAGAAATTCTGAACCGGAGAGGAGAAATGCTTGGTGAGTGTCCGCCCAACAGGAACTCGACCGGCACAACAGCAGTCGCCCATGTGGGCTGGTACTGCCTGAAGAGTCCTCTTACCGGAAAATGACCCGCGTGGCACTTGGACGTAAAACGCCCGACGATCGCGCGCTCAGATCTCGACCTGTTTTTCATTCCGCCACAATGCCGGCTGACCTTCAAATTCAAAGCGCTCGTTACATCAAGTTCCTCTATACGATATTCACAGCAATGATAATTTTGGTTATATCTCCCGATATCACCAAGCCCGCGCAGACCGGTTAGGCGTCAGAATTACAGACCGAAGCTAAGGGACAAGCTCAACAGACTCGATGTTCAGGCCAGAGCTTTTCCGTATAGCACAAGCAAACGGTTCCATGCTCTCTCAGCCTTTTGCTCGTTGTAGACACGCGAATCCGGAGGGCACCAGCCATGCGCAGCGTCAGTGTACACTTCGATTTCCGCCAGCAGGTTCGCCTTCTCGAACGTTTCTTTAAGAACGTTCTTCTCGTTCGGAGACCGCATATCATCATTTGCCGCAATCGCGATGAGGAACTGCGCTTTAGTCTTCGCGGCCTGCAGATGCGGACTGTTCGGCATATCTGTCACGAGTCCGCCTCCATGAAATGAGGCGGCAGCTCCCACGCGATCGGGCACGGCGGCTGCGGTACGAAACGCAATCGGGCCGCTCATGCAATAACCCTGTGTGCCTATCTTCCGATTCTTGGCAACCGGCGACTGCCGGTCCAGCCACTCGATGAAAGCCTTCGCATCCGTCATTTGAATCGTCTCGTTCAGACCTTGCGCCAGCGGCCTCAGTTGCGGGATTGGGGTTGCGGTACCGGCGTCCGCGGTCGGAGCCTTCTTGACACGGTAGAACGGATTCACAACGAGTACGGAATAACCCGATTCGGCGAGCCGCTTGCCCATCTGCCGGAACGCCGGTCGGAGACCGAAGATGTCTGGCCACACGAGAACTCCTGGGGCTGTGCCGCTTGCAGGATGGGTGAAATAGCAGTCTGCGGTGCCGTCTGGCGTCGTCACATTGACATCGGAATCGGTCACCGCAACCGCATTCGCGACTTGTGGCAGCATGGACATGCCTGCTCCTAACATGATGCCGAATTGCTTTCGTGTCACCAAACCGAGAGCCTCGTACTGTTGCCGGTCCTCTTCAAAATGATTCTGATCACACATATTTGCTCCTTATCGACGCCTGGCCGTAGACCGCATGCGTACTAAATAGTTTATAACTGCTCTCCTGCTGTCGGTGTATCGGACTCCGTCTTCGCCTAAGTCAGTAACGCCCTGACCATTCCTTGGGAGCGCAGATTTTTCCAGAAGTGTTTTTTCATTCAGCAAGCGCTGCGGCGTCGCCCGCCGTGAGTCGCGTCCAGCCGCCTTGCGAAACTCGACTCCAAATCGTGGCGGCGCCGGTACTGACCGATGCTGCTGGATACGGCGCAGCGCGGTGGCAACGGGTACTGGTTCCAGGCCGCTTTCCACGATGGCAGGCACGGCTTCGGGCGACGTGAGGAAGCGAAGCAGCGCCTTGGCCGCATTATGGCTCTTTGGTTTAGAAGTGATGCCAGCCGAAAAGATGGTCACCCTCTGGACCTCGGGCGGCAAAGGCCCCACATACTCAATACCTGCGATTGGCAGGAGTTCGCTGACCTGCTGGAACCCGATCTCCGCATCGCCGCGCGCAACAATAGTGCCAACGCGACTGCTCTCGACGCGTATGGTTTTACCCTTAACCTGTTCAGCGATGCCGAGCAGGGGCAACAACTCCGTCGAGACATACACCCCGCTCGCGCTGGCTGAGTAGGCGATCGACCTCGCTTGCAGGAGCGTGCGTCGCAAAGCCTCAACAGAGCTGATATCCGGCCTAGGGAAACCAGCGCGGACAGCCACACCGATGCTGGATCGCACCAGGTCCACGCGAGTGGCCCGCTCGACCCGCCCTTCCCTAATCAACTGGTCAAGGGCGGAACTTGCCAGAATGACGACGTCTGTTTGTTCTCCCCGCTCCAGGCGTTTCGGAATCGAGTCGGCGGCGCCTCCCATGGATGCCCCGAAGGAGGTCACGACCTTATGCCCGGTGGCACGCTCGAACTGCGGGACCAGCTTGAGATAGGCGGCGGTGAAGGCCCCAGATGTCATGACGTGAAGCTCATCGGCGCAGGCCGGCACTGCCGCGACGACCAGCGCGGCGGCTTGGAGGACCGCGAACAAGTGTTTCATTAGAATGATGGTACACGCAAAGAATTCGTGCGAGTACTCGCATTATTCCGCCTGAGAGCCGGCTGCTCCTGCATCACGCGTCAGGAAGCGGACTCCCACGCCATCGGCAAACATGTTCACCTTCTGGATTGCCGGCAACCCGGGCGGTAAGCGGACAGACCGTCGTTTATCGTGAGCTTAACGTCTCATTCGCGAAGAAAGGCTCACCGCCCATTGTGCGTATACCTTAGGATATGCCCGCCCAAAGACCGATGTACCTTCTTTCAGGGCCCTGAGGACATTGGATCTTAATTCGTCGCAATCCACCCATCGAATGCAGGACGCCGCGTACAGCGGAAGCAAGGAAAGGGTGCAGGCCGGGCAACAGAAGATGCCCTTGGGATCGCCGGAATTGAAGGCATGCCTCATCACCCAGAACAAAACGTCCTTCGCAAGGTGTTCATACTCTTCGTTTGCCTTGACATAATTCGCACCAAAGGCGCTTCGCGCAAGGAAGAGGCACTGGCACTTGAGTGCCGTCATTCGCGTCGCATTGCCCAGTGACTCACCGGTGGGCAGTCGCAGCCGAGAAGGAGCAGACTGGGGGTTCAGATCGCGAATAAATAGCGGCAACTCTGCCTCGATCCGCCTTTTCGCCGCCGCGTTCAACCTCTCCCCAGCCCCGAGTTGGTTCGTCCATTGGCTAAGATCGTCAAAGGTCACTAAGCTGTTGCCTCCATCTACCGGAGCCTACCAGTCTCGAACGTGCGGCAAAGGTCGCGATGAGCCGGCTTGTAGCCGCGGATCGCGTCCAGATGACGCCAGATCTCTATCGGAAGTGGCCCGGCGGAAGAGTCTCGAGAAAGAAGGCTTTGGCCGAGGGCTGGGCCACTTCGGATTGAGTCGTAAGAAGGAAGCCGCCCTGACTTGGCGGGGCAATTGCTTATTGGGTACTCAATTGAAAACGTGATACGCAATGAGCGAGTAAGAAGTTGGCCGGCGGCATCGCAGTTGCCATGCCAAATACTAGCACGCGCAAGCGTCCGCCGCTCTGCGGGTTAGTTCTCACGCGCCACTCGGAAGCTGTGCTCGTCGAGATCGCCGATGATGTCCCGCCGAACATCCGCATGGTTGTCGAAGGGAGGGAAGGCGAGTCGAGTGTGGCGCGGCTTATGGTAGAGGTTTCGCCGCCGCTGGCTTCGCGCCATGGAACTGATCACGATTCTAAACCGCTGCCACCGCTTCCAGGGATTTGTCTACCCGTGGATCCCGTCGTAGCGCTCCGCCAAGAATAACTGGGCCGCGACCGTGAGGGAGCCGACCTACCACGCCGCCACCGACGCGTCGTCATGAAATACGCGAGCCATTGGACGGGTGCCGCCAAACGGATACTTCTTGAGCGCATCCTCGGTGAGATCGAAACCGAGGCCGGGCTTCGCCGGGAGCGGGAATCGTCCGTTGACCATCCGCATCGCCGGGAACCCAAGCCACTCCTCCCAGACTTTTTCCTTCGTGTCGGGTACGACGCCCGAGCAGATCTCCTGAACCAGGAAGTTCGGTGTGGCGGCATCGACATGAACGGTCGCCAGGCCCCCGATGGGACCCTCGCAGGCATGCGGGGCCATCGAGACGCCGGCCGCGTCAGCCATCGCAGCCGACTTCCACAGCGCCGTGATGCCCCCGACGTGGTTGATGTCGCATTGCAAGATGTCAATCACGCCCATTTCGCAAAGTTGCTGCGCGGAGTAGGCCGCGATCAGTCGCTCGCCTGTAGCGATCGGCGTTGTCGAGCGGCGCGCGACCTTGGCCATCGCCTTGACGTTCTCCGGTGGGCAGGGCTCTTCGACAAATAGTAGATTGAGCGGCTCGACTTCCTTGATGATGATGGACGCCACTGCCGGCGATGTCTTGGCGTGGAAGTCGACCCCGATATCGATATCCGGACCGATGTTCTCGCGCAACGCCTGGAGACCCCGAATGGCGCGATTGATCTTGGCGTTGGTTTCGATCCATTCGTAATAGCCGGGGATGCCGGTCTTGAAACAGGTGATGCCGTTCTTCTTGGCGATGTCGCGTACCTCGCGCATCTGCTCGGGTGAGGAGGCCCGCAAGTGATAATAACCACGGACTCCCTTTGGATCCCCCGGACCGCCGAGGAGCTTGTACACCGGCAGGTTCAGAATCTTGCCGCGAATGTCCCAGAAGGCCTGGTCGATTCCGGAGATCGCCGAGCCCATCACCGGACCCGCGCGATAGAACGAGTGCACGTACATCGACTGCCAGTGATGCTCCACTTGCATCGGATCGGCGCCGATCAGGAACTCGCGAAAGTCCTTGACGCACTCCATCACAGCACCGGCCTTGCCTTCGAGCGTCCCCTCGCCCCACCCCACGACGCCCTGATTGGTTTCGAGTTTGACGAACACGTAGGGCCGGTCCGAATCTGGCGTGAGTGAAACACCGAAGACCTTGACGTTCGTGATACGAACTTTCGTCCCGACTTTGTCGAAAGCTTCCGCGCCAAGAGGCCGCGCCGGGGCGGCTGCTTGTGCGAACGGCGCGCAGTCGCATCCGATAGCCGAGCCCTTGGGACGCGCCGCCAGAACAGGAGCGGCGGCGAACGAGGAAAGGAAATGACGTCTGCGGATCATACGTTGGCTCCTGGCCTAGGCGGCGTACTTTTCGAGTGCGGATTCGTTGACGGTGATACCGAGTCCGGGACCTGTAGGGAGTTGCGCGAACCCCTGCGTGACCTTTTCGAGTTCGGCGCCCGCTATTGTCGCTCTCATGTCGCGGTCGCGCTGGTCAGCGGGAAGCGGCACTTGCTGAATAACAAAGTTGGGGAGGGAGGCGGCGAGATGAAGAGCGGCCGCGGTGCTGATGGGTCCTCCGTTGTGGTATGGCGCCACGGCTACGTAGCTGACTTCCGCTTGTACGGCGATGCGGCGAATGGAGGAGATGCCGTGCAGCGCGAGGTCGGGGCGCAGAACATCGACACACTCGTCGCGCAGCAGGTTCTGGAATTCCGGTGGAGCGCTCAGCCATCGGCCGAAGCCCAGTGGCGCTACGTTTTCATCCGCGATCTTTCGCGCCGCGCCGAGGGTCGTGGTCGGACAGGGCTCGTCGAAAAAGAGTAAATGGAAACGCTCCAGTTCGGCTGCGATGGATTGCGCATCGCCGGGAACGAGCTTCCCACCCCCGTCAAGCACAAAGTCGGCCGACTCGCCGGCCGCCCGGCGCACCATGTTCATCAGCCCAGCCACTTTCTGCACGTAGGCTTTGCCGGCGTTGCGCCACTCCGGATCGGGCAGCGGCACCGAAAACGCTCGGTGCCCGGCGCTCTGTGCCCTTTCGAGCCCGCCGGCGCCCTCGATCGGCGCAAGCGCGCGGCACTTGTTGCGCGTGGGCCCACCAAGCACCTGATAGAGGGGCGCATTGGCGTAGCGGCCAAGGATGTCGAGCATGGCGACATTGATAGCGGCGCGGAGGCGAGGCAAGCTGGCCAGTCGCAGCCACGCGATCTCGTAGGCGGAAGCAGCCATGCCCGCAATTACCTTCTTGCCGGTGTCCACGTCGGCTGCGGTGGTTTCCAGGCATTCCCCATAACCCTTAGACCCGTTGCGAGCCGTGAGACGGACCACGGTGTAGCGGCGGCCCGAAACCGGCTCACGCAGAGGCCATGCCTTGATGTCGGTGATCGCCAGCGGGTCGTTAACCGCGGGCCCGGACTGAAACGCGACTGTGGATTGAAGCCGCCCACGGCGGAGTAACTGGGCGTTTGCCATGGACGAAGTATATCGTGGCGCAGGCACTTTTGCCTGCAGCGCCCCGACTCATCGGGGCGCTTGCCATTCAGCGTCCCGGCTCATAACCGAGGCTGCGGAGGCTTGGACGGCTGCCAGGGCCAGACACCCTTGCGGCGCACCTGGCGTTTATAAACCTTGTCGCCCGCGGTGACATAAAGCGTATCGAGATTGGGACCACCGAACACGACGTTCGAAAGAGAGCCGGACCACGGTTTATTGATGATCGCGACGACGCGTTCGGGCTGATCGCAGACCTGGAGACCGATTCGGGTTGTGACGT
>Ga0187893_10002690_pt1 | contig 38372 bp, 23 predicted proteins | sample MA1701074metaG_FD_139574 | JGI IMG/M metagenome (GOLD analysis project Ga0187893, IMG submission 139574) | White microbial mat communities from a basaltic lava cave in the Kipuka Kanohina Cave System on the Island of Hawaii, USA - MA170107-4 metaG ... | reverse complement strand
CTGGCTCGCGGCGAGCTGCTCCTCCAGGGACACCCCAATCTTTGATCACGAACGGCGGCCCCTGTCGATCCCCGCCGGCGTGTGGTTTCCCACATCCGTTTTTCGCGGGGCTGAACGGTTACACAAGATCGGGCTGGATTCGTACCACCTCTTCGAGATCGGGGGCGAGGTCGGGCCCAAGCCGCGTTAGTGCGGCGCTCTCTAGCGGGCTGTCGGTGGAGTCCTCGCAGGCGAGGACGCGGTGGAAGCAGTGCAACTCAGCGACAAGCTCGGCATTCGAAGGACAAAGTGTGACGAGAGACATGGCTGGAGCCTGCGCCGGTGGATCGCCCAACAGTCGCGGCGAGAGGTCCCCACACGCGATCGTGCCTCCATGTCGATTGCCAAGCTGGATGCTTCGCTGCCCTCTCGCCACCAGCCAACACGAAATCGCGTGCACGATGTCGGGATCGCTTGCAGCGATGTCGTCGATCTCCTGTTGCTGCAGGCCGAGCACAGCCGTACCGATACGGCCGTCCACGAACCGTAGCTCGAACGCCTCAGCACGTGCGTCGCCATCCACAATCGCATGCCCACCGCCGTCGATACGATACGCGTGGTGCAGCCGGGTCTCCCACTGGTGAGCGGGCTTTTTCACGCGTTTATCGTACCCCATGTGTTACGGCATCACGTGATGCGGTCGCCCGGTCGGCTGTTTGGATCGAGCTCGAGCACCGTGCATGCGTCGTCGCTGGGACCTGCGGCGAGGATCATGCCCTCGCTGGTGCCGAAGCGCATTTTACGAGCCTTGAGGTTGGCAAACACGACGACGTGTTTACCAACGAGGGCATCGGGCTGGTAGCTGGGCGCGATGCCGCTGAAGATGCGCCGTTGGCCGAGTGGTCCGAGATCGATCGTGAGCTCGAGCAATTTGTCGGATCCCTTCACATGGGACGCCACGAGAATCCTGCCGACACGCAGGTCGATGCGCTGGAACTCATCGATGGTCGTCTCGGCGCATAGGGGGTCGACCTGGTAGCCGTGGGCAACCGTGTCCTGCTCGGCAGTGCTCCCAGACACGCTTGCTTTGCTGGCTTCCACGATGGCTGCCAACTTGGCGGGGTCGAGCGGTTCGGCCAAGGTCTCGTAGGGCGCAATCGCGTGCCCAACCTCGAGCGGCTCCGCACCGTTGGCGAACGTGAGCGGATGCGAAAGGTTCAACATGCGTTCGATTTTCTGTGCCCAATCCGGCAACACCGGCTTGAGGATCGCCGCCACGATCTTGCTGCCCAATACACCCACCGTGCACGCTGCCCGCGCGCGCTCGGGATCTCGAGACATGGCCTTCCACGGTGCTGCCTCGGTGAGATAGACGTTGAGCTCTTCCGCGGTCTCCATCGCCAGTCGCAATGCGCGTGCGCTGTCGAACTCGCGATAGAGCGCACAGGCAGCACCGAGGCGCTGTGCCGCACGCTCGAGCAGGGCCACACCGTCGTGCGGGACCGGCCCCACCCGGCTTCCCAGTCGGTCATGGAGAAACTTCACGCAACGGCTCGCCAGGTTGGCCGCTTTTTTCACCAAATCGGCGTTCACACGATTGGCGAAGTCCTCCATGTTGAGATCGAGGTCGTCCTGCTCGGACGAAAGTTTGGCCGCGAGGTAATAACGCAAATAGTCCGGCGGCAAGTGTTCCAGATACGTACGTGCCAATACGAACGTACCGCGCGTTTTGGACATCTTCTCGCCGTTCACGGTGAGCCACCCATGCACCTGAATCCGGCTAGGCACCGTGTAACCGGCGGCATTCAACATGGCCGGCCAGAACAAGCAATGGAAGTACACGATGTCCTTGCCGATGACATGAACGATCTCGGTGCTGCCCTCGTGCCAATATTCGTCGAAGCTGCGTCCGGTCACATCACAGAATTTCTGTGTAGCACCGATGTAACCCACGGGTGCATCGAACCATACATAGAAATATTTGCCTGGATGCCCGGGGATCTCGAAGCCGAAGTATGGTTTTTCGCGTGAGATGTCCCAATCGCGCAGGCCCTGTTCCAACCACGACATGACATAGTTGCGAACCGAAGGCTGCAAACGCGCGCGTCCGTGTTCGGGCGCACGCAACCATGCTCGCAAAAACGTTTCATGGCGCGACAGCGGTACGAACAGATGCTCCGAGCTGCGAAGCTCCGGTATCGTCCCGCAGGTGGTACAACGTGGGTCGCCGAGCTCGGTGGGTGCATACGTAGCGCCGCAAACCTCACATGAATCACCGTATTGATCGGCGGTATGGCAGCGAGGGCATCGGCCCTTCACGAACCGATCCGGGAGAAACATCTCGTCCTTGGGACAATAGAGCTGTTCTACCGAACGCGACAGGATATCGCCGCGCGCTTCCATGGCCCGGAAGATGTTCACCGCGTGCTTGTAGGTCTCGTCGGAGTGCGTGGTGTGAAATATGTCGAAACCAATCCCGAAATCCCGATAGTCCGCGACGTGCTGCTCGTAGCTGCGTTGAATCAACGTCTCGGGCGAGATGCCCTCGCGTTGCGCCCGGAGTTGGATGGGTGTCCCATGGGTATCGTCTGCCCACATGAACACCACGTCATCGCCGGCAAGCTTGCGCGCGCGCACGTATACGTCGGTCTGGATGGCTTCGAGCACATGTCCGAGGTGAATGGGCCCGTTGGCATACGGAAGCGCAGCGGTGACGAGAACCCGTGATGACATGGTCGCGAGCTTTTAGCACGAGTTACGGGCGTCGAGCTAATCGCGACTCGACGAGGATAGTCGTGCGGACGCACGCAGCAGCGAAAATGCGACGACGCCCAGCACAACCACCAATACGCCGATCACATAGGGCAACCATGGTCGCGTGCGCTGTCCTGCGTCGAGGACGTGTGGGCGCCCGTGGGGATCCGGCTCGGGATCCCCGAGCGTCACTGGACTGCGCTCGTATACCAGCCGCGACACGGGCAGCGTTGCGAGATCGCCAGGCGCTGTGACCACGCGTCCTCCGGTGTGGATGTAGTAGCGAGCTTCAGCCTCGGCCGGAAACAGCAATGCCTCGCGATGCACCAGCGCATGGGCGGCGGTCAGCACGACGCCCTCGGGCAGTGAGAGCTCGAAATGCTGGCCGAACGTCGGTGCGATGGTGATCCGTTCGGATTGATGCTGCAGCGCTGGCAAATTCCACAAGAGTCCCGATCCCAGCTCGACGGGACGTCGCTGCGGGTCGTGGCTCGGCCGGCGCACCCCCGCCACGACCGGCGCAACCGGAGCACGTAAGGTGAGATCGAAGGCGACCACGCGATCTGGGCCCGGGAGCTCGAGCTCGTAGCCTTGACGACCGCGGTCGTTGGTGGTTGCAAGCGTGCGAAGTGTGATGGGCCCGATGCGGGCGTCGGGTTCGAGTGCCTCTGGTACGGTGCTGGCCGTTACCGCGATCGCGGTGATCTTCGGTACTGGTCCTTGCGTGGGCGAAAGCGTGACCCGGTAGCGATCGGCGTCCCACGGCAAGACGACGTCCAGATCCCGTGCTTGGTTGCCAAGCTCGTATACGAACATCGGCGCAGACGCTTGCGACGTGACAAATACCCCATCGTGTCTTTGTTGCGCCACATCGACACGCGCGACCCAAGGTCCCGTTGCGATGACCGAAAGCGCGAGCTCGAGATGCTCGCGGTCGCGGATCTTCCATCCCTCAGGCGATTTCAAACCAAACTCGGCGGTCGGTCGACCCTGATCGTCAATCCCGAGCAGAAGATCGATCACGCCGAGTCGCTGTGGTCTCCACAGACCCTCTCGTTCCTCGACGAACGGAACCGGTGTGCCGTTTTCGTCGCTCAGCCACAGCGAATCGCGCTGTTGCGAAACTTCGGGAGGGATCTTGACGCGGGCCCAACCGGACGCCGAGACCACGCCGAGCTCACGCCGCGCCAACATGGAGTGGTCTTCGCTTTCGCACCCATTGGGCCAGACGGCTAGACACACGACCATCGACTTCGTGAAATGCTGGCGCATCACGTTCGAAGCTCCGGCTTCGCCGATCGGCGAATGCGGCTCCCGCCCACGGCCGCGGCCAGGAAAATTGCCCCGACCACGAGAAATACGACAGCGCGTACGGCTAGGTCGGCTCGCGCCAGATCGGACGTGATGAGCTTGAAACTGGCGATTGCGAGCCAGGCATAGCCGGCCAACACAAGCCCCTTGCCCACTGCGTCCGTTCGGCGCAATCCCACCAGCCACTGCACCGCGCCGGACAGCGCGAGCACCATCGTCACGATCACGGCCGCGCCATCGACCGATACCGATAGTGTTCGACCAAGCAGAGCCAGCTCGAGTGCGATCGTGAGGGTGGCGATCAACTGCAACGCGGTGAAGGCCACGATGCCGGTGAATCCTCCGGTGGCCCCGGGCCGGATCTGCAGGCCCCATGCCGTCGCAGTCAAGATGCCGACCGCAAACGACTCATGCAAAAACGGTGTCGGCAGTGGCCACCATGTCGTGCTCGATACCGCCTGCCATGGGTCGACGGCGCTGATGAAAACGCGCAGCGAAGCCAACACGGCCATCCCGAACGCGAGTCGGCGCAAGTTCGCAGTCTCTTCGGCGTCCCACGCCACCACACGCTCGGCGTGTCCGGCCGCCCACGATAGACCGAGCGCGAACACTGCCCACAACGGACCGACCCAATGCCAATCGAGCGCGATGGGAACAGCAAGCGCAAGATGTCCGGTTGCAAGCACCAAAAGCCCGAGGTCGGCCTGATGTGATCCCATGCGTTTGCGCAGCGGACGAACCAGCGCGAGCTGCAATGCGGCGATCCCCACGGCAAACACAGCGAACAATTCGTCGACAGTGCTGATCTCGTTCCAGTATGCGGCCGCGATACCCGTGGTTGCGAGTGAGGTAAGAAACCACAGTAACGTCGGCTGGCCTGGACGTGGCTCGACCTGTCGGGGTAGCCAGATCCACACGAGCGCAGCGAAAAAATGCGCCCATGTCAGCGCGAAAAGCTTTACGCGGTCGTCGGCCTGCGCTTCGGCGCAGATCACCCCGAGGTAGCCCCAGGTGGCAAACTGGATCAGCCAACGCGCTGCGTTCCAGCGCGCTCCAATGCCGGCCAGATAGGGCACGAGCGTGGTCGCAACCACCACGCCGAACAGGTACAACGAAAGCTCGACCTCATGGTGGCCACCCGTACTAAAGACGGGTGGTGCGACATAGGCCGAGAGCAACGCCACGATCAGCGCAGCCGAGTTGCTGGCCCGTGCTGCGATGGCTCCACCGAGCAACGTGGCGATCGCGACGGCGATGAAACCCATGCTGCTCGGAAAGAACTGGTAGAGGCTCGCACCCGCCCACAACGCAAACTGGAGTGTGCCGAGCCCAGCCCCGAGCAGCGCGACACCGACCGCAGCGTGTGCGCCGCGCAATATCATGCGTGCTGCCGCGGTGCTCATCGTCACTCCCACAACGAGGCCACTCAGGATCCGAACCTCGGGTCCCACCCAACCGCGCTCGAACGAAAGCCACAGAAAAAAGCCCACGCCCGCCAAGAAAATCGCTGCGCCCAGCGCAGCCACGAGCGTTTGTGGACTTGGTCCCGGCGTTGGCTCGATGTGCGACGCATTCGTCGCCTGCGTGACATCCACCGACGCGATGTTCGTGGTCAGGGGCGCCGTCACGCCGACCGTGGGAGGCGAAGCACCGGCGATGGCTCGTGCGCGCTCCTGTTCGATCAACCATCCGACCCAAGCCTCGACCCGGCCAAGGCGCGCTTCGAGATCGCTCTTGTCGTCCGTCATGCTTGGCTAACACATTCAAAAATCGATGTTGTGCTCGACGACAGGATCGATTTCGTTGGATAACGTGGGAAACTTGCCCTCGTAAAGCAGTCCATAGGCCGCATAAACCTCCACGACCCGCTTGGTGTACCGATAGGTTTCGGGGAATGGAATCTCTTCGATGAAGGTATCGAGCTCGAGAGGTGCGTTGGCTTTGGCGACCAGCCAACGCGCCACGTTGTTGGGCCCACCATTGTAGCTCGCATAGGCGAGCGGAGCCTGTCCATGGAATTTTTGCAGCAACTCCGAAAGGTAATAGGCAGACAGCTTCACGTTTTCGTTCACGTCGAACAGCGCGTCGGGATTGAACGCTGCGCCATCACCGTCGAGCCGTTCGACCAGCTGCCGTCCCGTCCAAGGCATGATTTGAATGGCTCCACGCGCGCCCACCGACGACACGACATGTGGGCGAAAACGCGACTCCGTGTACATGAGCGCCCACATGTGCTTGGGATCGACCTCGCGAAGTCTGGCTTCTCGCTCCACAGCGGAACGATACGCGCGCGGATGCCAACGCCCGCGATAGGACCCCTCAGCAGCCGTGGACAGCTTGGCAACCCGGTGGGGCTCGTCCAGCGCGAGCGCGAGCGCACGAAGACCCACACGCAGACGTTCGTCGACGCTTCGATCTCGCAGCCGCTTGCGCATGCTTCGGTCGAGCGACGCACGCGGCCACTTCCATTTTCCTTTCCATGCGAGACCCACGATCCAGTCTTCGTTGCGTACCCCCCCGATGATGCCGCTACCGCTTTTGCCATGCAGGTATTCGTCGATCGCAATGCGAAGCTCGCGTCGCGCTTCGTCGATGTATCCCACGGAATGCAATCGATCGGCTCGCACCAGCGCCTCGAGCCCGTCGCCGAACTCCCGCACGATCCGATCGAATGTGCGGCGAATCTCGCCGTACGAGGGCTCGAACGCCTCGTCTGGCATCGGCGACAACGTGGGCGCAACGGGTGGGCCGATCCCGGCTTCCTCGAGGCGCAAGCGCGCCTGGACACCATAATACGAGAGAGGATCGCGCGAAACCATCGAACGCAAGATCGTGCCACCTTCCATGCGTTCTTCGCTGTCGGTCGACCGCAACAAGATCTTGCCGCGAAAATATCTGGCCATCGTATGGTGCTCGGGGATGCGCCCGAGATCGGCGAACGCTTCGATGGCCGCATCGCGCTCGTCCAAACGATACGCCAAAAATGCGTGCAACCACCGGCGTTCGCTGCGATGACCCTTGTAACGACGCTCGTATTGCGTGAGTAGCTGCTTGGTGCGTTGGTACAGGCCACCACGAAAGCCTTGCTCGATGGCCTGCCACAATAGTGGACCGGCCTTGCGTGGCTGTTTCTCCTTGGCCAACTGCAGCAATACATCGAGCGCCTCGTCGTATTGGTGCGCGCGATCGAGACAGCGAAGGTAGTCGTCTCGGATCTCCGGGTTGCTGCGATTGCGCTCCCACGTCGCTCGTAGATCCGAAGCGCAGGTGGCATAGTCCCGCTGCTTGTAGGCCGTGAAGGCTCGTGCGCGAGTCGCTGCCTCCTTTAGGTAGCGCGGCGTTCGTCTGTCCGCCACCAGGTCATCGAGAAGTTTCCTCGAATAGTCGACATAACGAAGTGTTCGCGCCACGACGGCGCGCTCGAGCTGTTCACTGGCTGTAAACGGACGAGCGCCCACGCGCCTGCGATGCGCCTGAGCAAGCCCGGAAAGCTCGGCCCAGGCTCGTTCCGCACTCGCGCTTCCCGCGTGCACGATGGCAATGCGACGCAGCTCCGAAGCCGCCTCGTGTAGTTTTCCTGCACGCTCCAAGGCACGGGCTCGCTCCAGCTCGAACTCCCCGATCTGTGGATGGTTGGGATACTCCGCAATGACTTGCTCGAGATCGCGCACTGCTTTGGCGGCCCAAAATCGTCCGGAGCGGCTTTCGTCTGTGACTGCAGCCAACGCCTTGGCGTGCAAGACTTTCATTGGAGCGAGCTGACGGAGCGGCTTGTGTCGGGCCAAGCGAGCGAGCAGGCTCACGGTCTGCTTGCGCTGCCCGTTGGCTTGCTCGGGATCAAGAGAACCCGAGTCGGCCCAGTCCATGCGAGCGAGTGCGAGCTCGAACCCGACGGTATCGAGCGGAACATGGCGATCGACGGCTGCATGCGAAACGATGGGCTCGAGCGCTGCGACAGCCTTGTCGGGCTGGCCCGCACGACGATAGGCGCGACCTCGGATCGCTCCGTGTCGAAACCACGCGTGCTCGCCTTTGGCGGCTTGCTCGCTGCGCTCCAGTAAAGCAAGTGCTCCCGAGGCATCGTTGGCGGCCAAACTCGCCGCGGCAACGTCTTCGGGCGTGACGTCCGAGACAGCCGTGGTTTTCAACTCGACTGGAGCGGTGGGTTGACGTTCGCTCGAGCTCGGCTGATGAGGTGGTGTGGGGATCCACGTGACCGCGATCGAATCGGGCGGGTGCACGGTCTGCTTGGGCGTGAGACATCCCCAGGCCGCGAGAAGGCCCAACACGACGAAACTGGTGCGACCACGACTTGGCAACATCGAGGGACGGAGGACTCCCTTATTTTTCAAGCTAGCACGGTAGCGTGGCAAGTCCGATTTGCTGGAGAAAAAAACCTTGTCCCAAGGGGGCGCTGGCGGCACAGCGTGCAGTCCGGGTCAGGACACGTGCATGGAGGTCCAGGGCGATCTATCGTCCGCGCGTGACCTTCCATCGACCACCTCACCAGCTCAAAGCGACCGTGCTCGGCGCGGGCACGATGGGTGCCCAGATCGCAGCCCATCTCGCCAACGCCGGCATTCGCACACACCTCCTCGATCGCGTACCGGACGCCCTCGAACATGGAACGCCTGCATCCAGGAACGCGCTCGCCTTGCAGAGCATTGCGGCGCTGGCAAAGCAACGGCCTGCGCCATTGATGCTTCCGCCGTTCGCAGAGCGGATCGTGGCGGGCAACCTCGACAACGACCTGGTTCGCGCGGTCGCCGAAAGCGATTTGGTCGTGGAGGCCGTGGTCGAGCGCCTCGACGTCAAACAGATGCTGTTTCGCAAGGTTGCGGAGGTGGCCGGCCCCAACTGCATCCTGGCGACCAACACGAGCGGCATCTCGGTCACCGCCATCGCGGCCGACCTGCCCGAGGCTGCCCGGTCGCGGCTCGCGGGCCTGCACTTCTTCAATCCTCCCAGGTACATGCACCTACTCGAGATCGTCCCCTCTCGGTTCACGGAGCCCAAGGTGGTGGCCGAGTTGGAGGCATTTGGAGACCGTGTGCTGGGCAAGGGCGTCGTGATTTGCCGTGACACACCCAACTTCATCGGCAATCGCATCGGCATTGCCGATATGTTGCTCACGTTCTCGGCAGCCGCTGCGGGGGGATACACGCCCGAAGAGGTCGACTGGCTGAACGGTCCCCTCATGGGCCGACCCCGAACCGGTACGTTTCGTCTTGCCGACATGATCGGGCTCGATGTCCTCGGCCACGTGGTGCGAAACCTGCAGGGAGCGTTGTCCGGCAATCCCAACGATCCCAACTACGACGAGCTGTGCGACCTCATGCAGATCCCACCGGTGGTCCAGCGGATGGTCGAGCACGGCCTGCTTGGGGACAAAACACGCGCCGGCTTCTACCGCAAGGCAGGCAAGGGAGACGCGAAAGCGATCGAGGTGCTCGACCCCGAGACGTTCGCGTACCGCCCGCCCAAGCCAGTGGAGTTCCCCGAGCTGGCCAACATCGCCAAGATCCCCGATATCAAGCAAAGGGTGCACGCTGCCTTGCAGACCGAGGGTCGCGCTGGCGAGTTCCTGCGCAAGGTGTACTTTGGCCTTTTCAATTACGCGGCCAATCGTCTCGGCTCGATCGCCCCCAGTCCCAAGCCCATCGATGACGCGATGCGATGGGGGTACGGTTGGTCCCAGGGACCCTTTCAGCTGTGGGATGCCGCCGATGTAGCCGGGTCCGAACGGCAGTTTTCGACGATGCAGCTTGCGACCGCACCGGCAGCGCGCCGATTGCTGGAGCGCCATGGCAAGGAAGCGCGCTGGTACGCCGGTCGCCCGAGCGCCAAGATGGTGTTCGTCCCGGATGGAGACTACGTGGCCGTGCCCATCCCACCGGGCATGATCTCTTTGGACGCCTGCAAAGATGCTCGGGGCGTCATCCACAGCACCAAAACAGCGAATCTCGTGGATCTCGGTGACGGCGTGGCGTGTTTGGAGTTTGCGTCCAAGATGAACACCCTCGATGAGGGTGTCATGACGATGCTTCGGGAAGCCGTGCCGGAGCTGGAACGTCGTGGGGGTTTTCGGGCGCTCGTCGTGGGCAATCAAGCCGAGCACTTCTCGGCGGGCGCCGACCTGCGCCAGCTTTTGGCGTGGACCAAGGCGCGAGACTTCGCAGCCATCGACACCGCCGTGCGTACGTTCCAGGACACCATGATGGCGCTCCGTCACGGTCCCCTGCCAGTCGTGGTGGCCCCCCACGGCATGACCTTGGGCGGCGGCATGGAGCTCGCACTCCACGGCGACGGCATCGTGGCCAATGCCGAGCTGTACATGGGGCTCGTCGAAGCGGGCGTCGGTTTGGTGCCAGCTGGCGGTGGGCTCAAAGAAACGTGTCGACGAGCGTCGGCATGGGCCATTCAAGTTCCGGACGGCGATCCTTATCCATGGGTCCGTCGGGCGTTCGAGGCCATCGGTCGCGCCCAGGTGTCGACGAGCGCACACGACGCTAGGGCCCTCGGATGGCTGGCGTCAACGGATGGCATCACGTTTCATCGCGAACGCGTGCTCGCAGACGCAAAGCGTCGCGCGATCGCCCTGGCGGAAGCCGGCTACCAACCGCCCGACCGAAACGAGGCCATCCAGGTCGTCGGAGCCCCTCGCGGTGCAAGCTTCATGCTCGGTGCGGATCTCATGCATTGGGGGGGATACATCAGCGAGCACGATCGACTGATCGGGCAAAAGATCGCTCACGTGTTGACAGGCGGGATGCGAAGCACGCCGGGATCGTTGATCGCCCAAGATCTCCTGGACCTCGAGCGCGAAGCGTTCGTGAGCCTATGCGGAGAAGCCAAAACCATCGCGCGCATGGAACACATGCTCACGACTGGTAAACCGCTGCGCAACTGAAAGGAACCCCAGATGCCTCAGCTTCGAGATGCAGTCATCGTCGCCGCCCGCCGCAGCCCAGTGGGCCGCGGACTCAAAGGCGCACTACGCAACACCCGCCCGGACGACATCGCCATTTCGGTGGTCGCGGAGCTTCTCGCGGGCGTCCCGGCAGTTCCCAAGGAGCTCGTCGCCGACGTGGCGTTCGGGTGCGCCATGCCGGAGGCCGAGCAAGGCCTGAACATCGCGCGGGTGATCGCGCTGGGAGCCGGACTGCCCGTATCGAGCGCTGCCGTGACCATCAACCGATTCTGTGCCTCCGGGCTGCAGGCCATCGCGAGCATTTCCGAACGCATCATGGTCGGCGCGATCGAGTGCGGAATCGCGGGCGGCGTGGAATCGATGAGCATGGTGCCGATGGGTGGGAACAAGGCCATGCTCAACCCGCGGCTGGTGGCCTCCCATCCGGAGATCTACATCTCCATGGGGTTGACCGCGGAGAACGTCGCGCGTCGATTCGAGGTCTCACGCGAGGATCAAGATGCGTTCGCCTTGGCGAGCCACCAAAAGGCTCTCGCCGCACAGGCTGCCGGCAAATTCGATGACGAGCTCGTGACCATCACGACGGCCGAAGGCACGCGCTTTTCGTCGGACGAAGGCCCGCGTGCCGACACGAGCCGCGAGGCACTCGCTGCTCTCAAACCAGCGTTTCATGCCACCGGTACCGTGACCCCGGGCAACAGCTCACCCCTCAACGACGGCGCGGCCGCGGTTCTTCTGATGTCAGGCGACCGTGCCAAAGCGCTGGGTCTCGAGCCCATCGCGCGGTTCGTAACGTTCGCGACAGCGGGGGTCGCACCTGAAATCATGGGCATCGGCCCCGTCGAAGCCGTGCCACGGGCACTCAACCAAGCGCAGCTCAAACTCGCCGACGTGGATGTCGTCGAGCTCAACGAAGCGTTTGCGAGTCAGTCGCTCGCCGTCATTCGTAAGCTCGGCCTCGATCCCGAACGCGTCAACGTCAATGGTGGCGCCATTGCGCTTGGACATCCCCTCGGAGCTACGGGAGCAAAGCTCACCGCGACGGTGGTGCACGAGCTACGGCGCCGCAACGCACGCTACGGCCTGGTCACGATGTGTGTCGGCGGCGGTATGGGAGCCGCCGGCATCGTCGAACGGTTGTAACGGCGGTGACCCAACACTCGACGCGCTGCAATGCCACCATCGTTGCTGCTCGCGATGACTCTCGCTGCGATCCCGCGCGGCGACTGCCTGGAGCGTTTGGGCCCCGTACCGCAGCCATTCGACGCAGTCGCCCATGCGCTTTGCGATGATCTTTCTCGTGGATCCGGAGTTGGTGCCGTGGTGGCCATGGCTTCGCAGGGAATGCTTCGTCTGACGTTGAGCGCTGGGCAACGATGCATCGATCAGCCCGACACGGTCACGTCCACGACACCCTTTCGCATCGGATCGATCACGAAGCTCGTGACCGCCGCGCTCGTGCTGGTCGATCAGGAACGCGGTTGGCTCGCACTCGACGAGCCCATCACGGCACACGCACTCGAGCTCGAACGCGGCCTGGTGGGCCTTGCTCGAACCATCACGATTCGCCACCTGCTGATGCACACGTCGGGTCTGGCAGATGTCTATGCCAACCCGGACACCGCAAAGCTTCCCAGCCACGTCGTGCTGGATCTCCTCGCTCCGGCGGTGCCACGGACGACTCCAGGCACGTTGTGGAACTACTCGAATACTGGCTACTACGTGGCCGGGATCGTGCTCGAGCGTCGGGGTGGCGCGTCGTACCCCGAGCTCGTCCAACGTGATCTCGTCGATCGCTTGGCGCTCGAGCACACCACGGCGGTACCCGAGGAGGCGGTGGAGATGGATGCGGCATGTGGACACGTACGGGACGAGCACGGACGATGGCGATCGCTGACCATCGCCCAGGACTTCGAGGAGCTCGCGCTCGGATCCCCATGGACGATTCCCGCTGGTGGCATCGTTGCGTCGGCCGACGATCTCGTCCGGCTCGTGCTGGCGCTCACGGATCCCCGTGATGGCATCCTCGATGTTCGGTCCGTGCTGGAAATGACCACCGGGGATCTCAATCCCCATCTCTCGCCTGGACAACGCGCGGCACTCTCAGCGGCTTGGAGGCCCCTTGCCGACGGCAGTAAGTTGTTTCATCACACCGGCATGACCGGTGACTTTTCGGCCGAGCTGTCGTGGGTGCCGGAACGTGGTGTCGCCGTCGCCGTGCTCGCAAACACTGCGTTGTCCATGAAAACGACGGTGAACGCGAGCTTGCGTGCCATGGGCATCGAGACCATTGCGAGCACAGCGACCATCGATCCCGTCCGGACACGCGCATACGTAGGACATTATCGCAGTGCTGATCCTCCATTCGAGCTCGATGTCACCGACGACGAGCAAGGACACGTATCGATCGATGCCCCCGCTCTCAACTGGTCGGGAGCGCCGCTCACGTACATCGACGGCGATCGGTTTTGGGTACGACCAAGCGGGCAGCCCAGCATCGAGCTGACGTTCATCGTGGATCGACGGACCGGAACACTGCTTCGCACGCGCACGTTCGTGGCCACGCGGACGCGATAACGCCGTTTCGGCCGCTCCTGCCGTCATTTGGGCGGAAAACGGATCGCGATCCACCGCCGAACTTGCACGAAATTTGGTTGCTTGCCGTTCTCGTGCCTTGGTCGTTTGGTGCAACAGGCAAGACGACAACAGGACACCTCCAAGCTGCCCAAACGCCTGGCCCAGCTGGTTGGGACGACACTCGCGGAGCGCTATCGCCTGGACGACATCGTTGGGCTCGGGGCCTTCGGCGCAGTGTTTGGCGGCGTGCACTTGCGGCTTCACAGGAGCATCGCGGTCAAGTTCCTGTACCCGCGATTCAGCCTCGATCCCGAGCTGGCGCTGCGGTTCGATCGCGAGGCACACGTCGCCTCGGGCGTGATGCATCCCAACTGTTGCCCCGTGATCGACTACGGAACCACCGACGATGGCCTCAAATACCTCGTGATGCCATTTCTCGAAGGTCGTGAGCTATCGGAGCTGCTCGGTCGCCCGCTCGATCCCCTGCGAGCCATCGGCTACATGGTGCAGATCCTGAGGGGACTCAAGCACGCGCACGACCAAGGCGTGGTGCACCGCGACCTCAAGCCTGAAAACATCATGGTGTGTGCAGCACCCGACGGTTCAGAGACGCTCAAGATCATGGACTTCGGGATCGCCAAACCGTTTCGTTCCCGTGGTACCCCCCACATCACACGTGTGGGTATGATTCCGGGCACCCCCGACTACATGAGCCCGGAGCACGCCAAAGGTTTGCCGCTCGATGGGCGTGCCGACCTTTATTGTGCTGGCCTGATCTTCTTCGAGATGCTGTCTGGACAACCGCCGTTTCGCGGTGACGATCCCATCACCGTGATGCGCAAGCAGGTGTTCGAGCCTACTCCGGCTCTTCCTGCGTTCGTCGACGACAAACTTCGTGCGTTCGTCGAAGAGCTGCTCGCAAAAGACCCGGACGCACGTTTCTTCGACGCGCTCGGTGCTCTACAAGCCCTCGAACCGATTCAAGCGCGCCTCCGCGAGCAACTGCGACCGAAAACGCGCTGGCAATCGCTGTGGCGACGCCTCGGCCGAACCGCTCGTCCGAGCTTGCAGCCCGCGGCGATCGACTCCTAACACGACTTGTCGAAGTCATGTTTTTCGGCGCGCGGCGACAGCCGAGCGAGCGCGGGATCATGAAAAATAGCAGCATGGGCAACCCTCCCCATGCGGCACGCTGCGCTCGGCACGTGCAGTGCCCCGATGGTTCGGAATCGGGCGGCATTGCTGGGGTGGAGGAATCACCCGCTGACCCGCTGTCTTCGGCATGTTCGTCGACGACGTCGAACACCAGCTCGCGCGCGCCATGGTTTCCGTGCATGTCGCTCACCTCGAGTAAAAATGCATAGTGACCTGGCATTGCTGTTTGGAGTGTGAAAAACGGCCATGTCCCCGAAGCCGGTTGCCAGGCATCGTATCCTTCGTCGCAAACGTCGTTGGTGCAGCGCGTGAATCCGTCGGCGTCGGGACCATCGAGCCACGTCCAACGTACTCCGATGCGCATACTGTCGTCGACAATCTCGGCCGAAATGTCGATGGCGTCACCCATGGGAACTGCTGTACCAGGCTGCGGTGAAAACGAGACGATGTCCGGAGCCGTGTCGTCCTGCCGCCGCGGGCCGAGCAAGCGTAGCAACTCGGCGTGGACGTTCTGAAATCCACCTCCGCCGTCCGGACAATCGAGCACGTGCACGTCGGGGCAGATGTACGCGTCATCGTAGTTTTCGGTCAGGATCTCACTACATCGGTCGGGAAACGATTGCACCGTTTGGCTGATGGTTGGAAACATCAGATCTTCCGAGTCGGTGGTGTGCTCCAGGCCGAGCGTGTGCGCGGATTCCTGCGCAGCCGTGGAGGCTACCTGGACGGGGGATGACCACGCCTCACACGAGGAGCCAAACACCAACGAAACGAGGTTCCGGTGCTCACCACCGCAACTCAACCACGCCAGCCCGCACGAAATCGTCTTTTGACCCACCAAGCTCGCGGTTCCACCGACCACGACGGCCATGTACGGTAGATAGGATGGAGGCTGTTCCTCCCAAACGGTGAGATCGAACGCACCGTAGTGATTGCGAACAGCCTCGACGATGGCTGTGCGCTCCTGGGACGTACCGAAAGCAGGGAAGACGGTTTTCCTGTCGACCAGACGCGTGCATCGCTTGGCTGCGTTGCCGAGCTCTTGTGGCCCACAAGGCTCGAGGGTGACGCCTTCGAATATCAGATACAACGCCGACGGGACGTGCTCGCGAACCTGCGCGACAGCACGCCGGGATGGCTCACGCATGTGACGTGGGTGCCCAGCTTGGGCCGTGCCTGCGAGCACCGCGAGCAAGAGCCCCCACACACATGTCAGCCATGAACGCATGAGCTCGACGATCGAGAGTAAGCTGTCTTCGACCGGATGTGGAAGACCATCATCCTCGCAGCCCCCGGGTTGTGGCTGTTCGGCTGCCCCGAGCAAGACCATCACAGCGGCGCGCCCGCAAACACATCCACGGACACATCCACGGACACATCCACGGACACATCCACGGATACGTCCACGGACACGTCCACGGATACATCCACCGACCCGGGCTCGGACTCGGGCTCCCTGCCCTGCGATCCTCTTGCGTGTGAGCCAGGCACGATCGGCTGCACATGCCACCAGGCCGACACATGCGAGTCCCCGGGAACATGCAGCTTCGGACGGTGCGTTTCGGTGCAAGACGGCATGGCTCTCGTGCCCGAGGGCGAGTTCTGCATGGGTTGCAACGACGCCGTCGACGATGCCTGCATCAGTCACGAATATCCCTCGCACCGTGTGCTGCTCTCGACGTTCGAGATCGACGTGCTCGAAGTGACTCAGGTGGACTATGCGGCCTGCATCGCCGCCGGCGTCTGCAACGTCCCCGACGACACGATGGGCTGCTACGATCGCTGGGATCCCGAGCTGCTGTCCGAGCATCCAGTGGTTTGCATACCTTTCGATGATGCCAACGCGTATTGCAATTGGCTCGACAAAGACCTACCAACCGAGGCGCAATGGGAAAAGGCAGCCCGCGGTATCGAGGCATTGCGCTTCCCGTTCGGCAACGATACGCCGACGTGTGACATGACCAACTTTGCACCGAACGACGAACCGTGCATCGACGCCACACAACCCGTCGGCAGCTATCCACAAAACGCGAGTCCATATGGCGTGCTGGACATGGCGGGGAACGTTTGGGAACGTACGCTCGACTGGTATCAACCAGACGGCTACGAACGATCCGAGCCATCCGAAATCGACATCGACCCCAAGGGTCCCCTCGAAGGCACGAGCCGAGTGCTTCGCGGTGGCGGCTTCACCAGCCCCGAAACATTCGTACGAGCGTCTTCGCGGGACGGCGCTCGAGCACCTTGGATCACCGCGAGAAACGTGGGACTACGTTGCGTGCGGTGATATCCTCGCAGCATGAATCGCCGACAGGGCATCACCATCCCGGTCGCACTCGTGCTCGCGACCAGCTGCAGCAAAGATGCTGGCGAAAAAAGCGACGTCGCGAGCGACGAAGGATCCCAGGAATCCCGAGCTGATGGCCCCTCGGATACCGGAAGTGACTCTGGTGGTTCGGGCACGAGCGCCAGCGAATCGACTTCACGAGCGACGCTGGGTAGCTCCGACGAGGGCGGAAGTGACGTCACATCGGGTTCCGACAGTGGCACACAGGGCACCACGGGTGGCGCGGTCAGCCATTGGATCGAGCTTGCCCCACTCGCAGCTGGCCCCCGACAGGAAACCGCAGTCGTCGCAGCCGATGGCAAAGTGTTCGTGATCGGTGGATTCGATGCTACTGCACAGGTCGTCGCGACTGTAGAAGCCTATACTCCCGAGACGGACAGCTGGGAGCCGATCCTCGATACCCCGGTCGCGATGCATCACGCGAATGCTGGCGAGGCACGCGGAAACATCTACATCGTCGGCTTCTTGACCGGCAACTTCGTCGCCGACGGCCGTGTGTTCGAGTACATGCCCGACATGAAGACATGGGACGAAAAGACGGCCATGCCCCCGGGAAACGAACGCGGAGCATCAGCGGTAGCGAGCGACGGACGAAACTTGTTCGTACTCGGTGGCTTCCGTGACGGCAACGCCGTCGTGGATACAGACGTATACGATGCAGAGCTTGACGAGTGGTTCACCTTGCCATCACTGCCGGAGCCGCGCGATCACGTCGTCGCGTTCCATCAGGATAGCGTCGTGTACATGGTGGGTGGTAGAGACGGTACGGTCGGTGGCCACACCAATGCCGTGCTTGCGCTACCGCTCATGACCATGAGTTGGTCGTCACGAACCGACCTACCTACGTCGCGTGGTGGAATGGCAGGCGCCTATGTCGATGGTCGGTTCTTCGTGAGTGGTGGCGAAGGCAACCCAGGCGCGGCGACCGGCGTATTCCAAGCGCACGAGGTCTATGACGTGGCCAGCGACACATGGACCGAGCTGACTTCCATGCCTACCCCACGTCACGGAACCGGCGCAGCTGCCATCGGAAGCGTCGTATACGTGCCCGGCGGGGCTGACCAGGAAAGGTTCGCCGCTGTGGACACACACGAAGCCTGGGTCATGCTGGATTGACTCGCCAGCGGCACGTCACTCAAGTCGAGAAGACGGATTCGATGTCGGCCGCCGTGAGAACGCGCTCGAGATAGAGTTCGAGCTCCTCGGGTGAAGCCACGTCGATGCGGCGTTCTTGTTCCTGGGACACGCCCCCGAACTTCAGGGCGAGCTGCTTGCGAAGTCCCTTGGCAAGTCCCTTGGCAAGTCCCTTGGCAAGTCCCTGCTGTTCCATTCTTTCGGCGTGCGTCATGGCTATCTCCTTCGTCTCTGGCACGTGGTGCGTTAGTCGCTCACGAATAGTTTGGTAAATCTCTTCCTCGGTGACAAGGCCGATGAAGAGGAGGAGCAGGCGAACGGCCTCCATGCCGTTCGGCGCAAGCCTCAACTTCACGAATGTGTCGCACCAGTGGTCGAAGTTCTCGAACCACTTCTCCGGCGTCCGCGCACACCGCAGTGCCCACAAGGCGAGTTTCTGAAACTCGGCAAGCACCCTGTGATGCAACGCTTGGTCGGTAACGCCGGCTAGATCTTCGACGAGAATCGCGAAGTTCGGAACCAGCGCGGAAACACTGGGAATCGTATCCGGATCGGGCCGGATCAACTCCCAAAGCTTCGTGGGAGCTCGCCAACCTCTCGGCGCGTGACAGACGAGCACGGGAATCACGATAGGAAGCGGGACGGCTCCACACTCCCTACGGAATCGTTCCCAGATTCGGACAATGTAGACGAGCATGCGAAGTGGCATGTCTTTGATGGAGGTGCTCTGATGCTCCAACAACAAGTACAAATACGCGTCGTCGCCCGCGAGTCGCACCGAGAACAGTAGGTCGGTCTGGCGATCCCGGAGCTCGTCATCGATGAACGATCCAGGGCTCGGCGCGATCGAGTCCCAATCGATGGCTTCGATCGCATCGACGGGCAGCAACGTGCGAAACAGTTGAGCAGCATCGGCCGGACGTTCGAACGCCGCCCTGAACAGTGCATCGTGGGGTTTGGTGGTCATCGATTTACTCAGCCTGCCTCGAACGTTTTCCACGAAACAGTGACGATCTGCCTGGTTCGACCATGCACATAGTCACGGATGACACGACACCCGGCGTTCTTGTCGAAGCTACATCGCGCTACGCCGGGAGCTCGAAGGCGAATCGACCGAGATCATACCCTGACGTTCTCGCCCTCCGTGAAGGCGAACGTCATACCATCACCGTGGGATGCCCACGACCCGTTGATCGCCGATGACTTCGAGCTTTCCAGGGCAATCGAGCGCTTCGAGGAAGGCCACGAGGTCGTCGATTTCGTGGTCGGCGACAGTTTGTTCACGCAACAGCGGGTCGATGTTTGGTGCGGCTCGATGACCACCCGTGGCCATGTACGTGGTGGCCTCGCGCAACGTGGCCATGCTCCCGTCGTGAAAATACGGTGCGGTTCTCGCCACGTTGCGTAGCGTGGGCGTGCGGAACTTGAAGTTGTCGGCAGGATCCTTGGTAACCTTGCCGCGGCCGATGTCCGTATCCGGCCCGACCTCGCCCCCGGCGGGAACACCGATGCCGGCGTTATGATAGACGCCGTCGCTGAAGTTGGGTCCGTTGTGGCAGGCAACGCAACCACGTACGTTGAATGCTGTCCATCCGCGCTGCGCCGCGTCGCTCATGGTTTTTTTGTCGTAGGGAGAGTCGCCGCACAATAGCGTGCGCTCGTAGGCGCTGACGGCCTTGGCCACATGCTCGGGCGTGACGACGTCGCCCGCTCCAAGGCCAAATACCGATGCGAAACGTTCCTTGTACTCCTCGAGCGTCCCGATCTCCGTAGCCTTGGCCGCCAGTTTGTCGTCACCCACGCCCATGTTGCCGCCTTTCCAGGCGCCGAGCATCTGCTTCTCGAGACTATCGGCACGACCATCCCAATAGAGCTCGCGATGATAGGTGACGTTCCAGATGGTGGGCGTATTGCGTTGCAATAGTTTGTCGCCGGGTCCCAGTGCTTTGGCGCGACCATCGGCTGCACCCAGCTCGTTTTGATGGCAGCTATAGCAGCTTCGCGTACTGTCGACGCTGAGCCGTTTGTCGAAGAACAATGCATGTCCGAGCGCGACTTTCTCGGACGTGAGTGGATTGTCCGACGGAATTGTCGGCGCCGTGAGGCCCGCGGGCACCGGGTTCGGGTACGCGCTGGCATCGCTGTGGGCTTCCGACGCTGTGGATGCGGTTTTCTCGGGCTGCGCGTCTCGACGACCGCACGCCGAAAGCGAAACCATCGTGAGCACGGGAACGAGCATGAGCCAGCGCATCGTGGGTCTCGGCACGCCAGACCGTACTACGACCCGCGAGGGTCGGGTAGTGCTCGCGGTCGGCCTGCAATCGTGGCTTGCAGTGGCAATCCGGCTCGTTCATGCTCCCGGCAAACGATGGGCCAAGCAGCTACTTTCCTGGTCATCGCGATCGTGTGGGTGCTGCTTCACGTTTACCTGGTCGCGCGCATGCCAAGGCCCACAAGCGCGGCGGGCCGTATTGCAACGCGCTCGGCTGGACTCGTGCTCGCGCTCCTTCCGATCATTACAATGTCGCTTGGACGCGCTCGCGCTGTCGGATCGGTGGCAGACACCATTCAAACTGTGGGCTTCATCTCGCTCGGATTCTCGTCGTTGGCAGTGACATTCGTGCTGGTGCTCGACGTCGTGCGCGGGATCGGCAAGCTGGCGATGAAAATTACGCGCACGCGCCCAGCGCCATCTGCGGTGGACGCACAACGCCGGGACTTCTTGGGGCGGCTCGTCAATGTCGGTGCGGTTGCGGGCGCCAGTGGTCTCACCGCTATCGGCTATTCACTGGCCAATCGCGCGCCGCAGCTGGTCGAGATCGACGTGCCCATTGTCGGTCTTTCGGACTCGCTACGGGGCTTTCGCATCGTGCAGCTCACGGATCTGCACGTGGGGCCGACGATCAAAAACAAACAACTTTCGGTCATCGTGGACATGGCCAACGAACTCCAAGCAGATGTCGTGGCCGTGACGGGCGATGTCGTGGACGGCCTCGCCGACCTCGTCGCACACGAGTTGGAGCCGCTCGGACAGTTGAGCTCGCGCCACGGCACGTATTACGTGACGGGCAACCATGAATACTATTGGGGTGCGCAGAGCTGGATCGACGTGATGACTCGCCTCGGTGCAACGGCGCTGCTCGATTCCCATCGGGTCATCCAGCACGGCAACGCCACGTTGTTGGTTGCGGGAGTGACGGACTACACGTCCAAGCGCTTTGTGCCCGAGCACGTTTCCGATCCCGAACGAGCTGCGGCGGGTGCTCCACCGTGCGATTTCAGGTTGCTGCTCGCGCATCAGCCCAAGAGCATCCATGCAGCAGCGCGCGCAGGTTACGATCTCCAGATCTCGGGGCATACGCATGCTGGCCAATATTTCCCTTGGAACCTCGTGGTTCCACTGGTGCAACCATACGTGTTCGGCCTGCACCTGCACGAGCGCACGTGGATCTACGTCAGTCGGGGCACGGGCTATTGGGGTCCACCCGTACGCACGCCGAAACCTGGGGAGCTCACGCTGTTGCGGCTGGTTCGTGCCGAATCGGATGTGACGTGAATCCCGTGCTCCAACCGTTTTTATAGGACGCGCGTGACCACGGGACGACAGGGCGACATCAGCTCCTTGCGTGCAGGCACGCTCGCAGGCCTCGCCGTCGGCTTGGCCGCACTCGTGCTCTTGCCGTTGCTGGGATCGCACGGCTTGTGGACGGTAGGAGAGCTGGCAGTGCTCGATCGCACCCGCGCCGCACTCGGCGAACCCCTCGCGGATCTCCAACGTAGCCCATGGCTTCCCGACGCTCTACGCACGGGTTCGTACACACTCGTCTCCAACGATCTCGGCCTGCGGCTTCCCGGCGTGTTGGTGGTGATCGGAACCTGTGCCGTCACCGCAGCGCTTGCGCGCCTGCAGGGCGCGTCACGTTCACACACGCTGCTGGCAGCTGGGTTCGTTCTCGCGTTTCCGATCACCACACTTCAGGCGCGCACGTTGCTTGGTAACCCCTTCACGGAGCTGTGCAACGGGGCGTTCGTGTTGCTCGGTATCTTGGCTGCGCTCCCGCGTGCCCGAAATGCGCTGTGGTTCATTGCTGCCGCTGCCATCGTGCTTGCACTTGGGGTCTCTAGCGGCGGAATCGTGCTGGGGGGAACGCTGCCCGTTTGCGCACTGGCATTCGCCCTGACCAGCCGAGCACCTTGCGCTGGACATGACCACGAACCATCGCCATCGATGTACGGGTATGTCCTTCCGGCACTATGGGGCGCAACCCTCGTGACCATAGGCATCGCAACGGTGCTCGCTTGGCGACAGGGCCAGGGCTACATCCCCTTGCTGGGTGCTGCCAAAGACCTCGAGCTGCTGCAGCGCCCTGAAACACATCGATTCGCCAGTACACTCGAAGCATTCGGATATCAGATGTTTCCGTGGTTGCCGATCGCGGTCGCCGGCATGGTTCACCCGGGCAAGAGCACATGGGCGTCGGCATGGTTGCTTGCAGGCCTCGCCATCACGACGGTATGGACAGCGGTCTATGGCAGCATCGCGTTACCACTCGTGATCCCGTGCGCATTGACGTGTGTACGCGGCCTGGAGTGTCTCCGCTCACACGAGCACTCGCGCACCGTGCCAGCATTGTGGACCATGGTGACGGTCGGCGGCATGTTGGTGATGCACAAAGATGCCGCGAGGGCTCCTGCTGGCATCGCAGCACCACTTTTGGAGCTCGGCGGAAAGCATACGTACCCCACAGACGACATCGGCGCGAAAGCGATTCTCGCGCTGCTGGTATGGTTGGCCATCGCGGCCGTCGCGATCACGGCTGTGCTCTCGCGCGAAGGCGTCCAGCGACGCCTTGCAAAGCTCCGATGGTGCACGACATCGGCGATAGAAGTCGCAACGGCAGCCATCGTGCTGGCTTTGCTATTGGGTCAAGCGGTCGTCGTTGCGCACGTGCTCGTCCCTCGCACCAGCGTTTCTCTCAGCCTGCGTGGCCTGCTCGATCGTTACGCGCATTGGGTTGGCCAGGAACAGCTGCCCGAGCTACTCGTGACGCATCGCATCAAAGATGCTGCGTTGCCGTACTACGGCCCCCCTCCGGATCGTCTGGTCGAAATCGCCAGCCGCAATGACTTGCTCGGCAAATTCGCAGGAAGCGATCCGTTCGTGGCACTCGTTCGCAAGAGCGAGATCGCATGGCTCCACCACAACCACCACCAGAAAGGATGGCCGTTGTACGTGCTCGACAACACTCATCGAGCGATCAGCCTGGTGGCCAACGTGCTTCCGGAAGGTGCCGTCGATGGCAACCCTATTCTGAAAAGCTTGTTCGACACACCCCCGATGCTCGAGAACGAAACGCTGGTCCGCTTCGCAGACTATGTCGAGGTAGTCGGTTGGGAGATCGAGGGTCCCGTGATGCGCGGCAGCAGCTTCGTCGCACGCGTGCTGTTGCGAGCACTGCGACCCATGCCATCGGGCTCACGAGTGTTTTTTCGCCTGCAGAAGGGTAAAACCAGCCGCATCAACACCGAGCCGGCGGAAATCGCCCAAGACGTCTATCCCAGCCACTCATGGCGGGAGGGCGACTATATCCTGCACGAGCAGATCATCGAAGTGCCGCTTCTGGAAGTTCTGTCGGGACGACATGACGTGGTTGTCGGCCTCAGACGGAGCGAGAAGGACCACTACGACATCAGCGTGCCGGACGGTCAAGAAGGCGAGCACGGTGTTACGCTGCGCGGCAAAACACGCCACTATGCCACCATCGGATCCGTGAACGTGTGGTGATCGGAGCGACCCTCCACCACCCTGACCAGTACGACCTTGAGGTAGTTTCCCTCGGGGAACGCGAGCAGTTGCGGGTGATCGGGCGCGGCACCCCATCTCGCAACGACCTGAAGTACACATCGCAGTTCGTGAGCCGCGGCCAGCAGTGTGCCCTCGAACGCATGTGCGTCGACATGACTCGAACAAGATGCCGCAAGATAGTAGCCACCAGGCCTCAACAAGCTCAGGCAGGAACGATGCAATGCGCGATAGCTACCAAGCGCGGCAGCTCGTGCTGCCTCGTTCGGTGCGAAGCTCGGGGGATCGGCAATGACGAGCTCGTAGCTGTGCCGATCGCGCACCACGTCCTCGAGCAACTCGGGAACGTCGCGCGCGATCGTACGATGGATCCCCGATGCCAGACCGTTGGCAGTCCAATTTTCGTGGGCAAGCGCGAGGGCGGATGCTGCCACGTCGACCGTGACCACCTCGCACGCGCCCGCGAGTCCGGCCGCCAGCGAAAATGCTCCCGTGTAACCGTAGAGATTGAGCACGCGCATGCCGGCTGCGAGCGCGCGAACGATGCGTCTCGACTCGCGATGGTCCAAAAACAGCCCGGTCTTTTGCCCGCGCAGCAAATCGACGACGAGCGTCATTCCATATTCGCGCACGCGTATGCGCTCGGGAGGTGCATCGCCATGCCAAACTGCGACCTCACGTGCGCCTCGTCGGCCGGTCTTGCCGAGCACGGAAGTGACGTTTCGTGCGCGCAACTCCGGGATCAACGCTTCGAGCAACGGCTCCTTCCATCGCACAATCCCCTCCCCGTCGAGCTGGACCACCGCGAACCCTCCGTACGCATCGCACACCATACCGGGTAGCTCGTCTGCTTCTCCGTGACACCAGCGAAGCGCGGTGGTATCGACGAGCCCCAGCCGATCGCGAAGCTCGAAGGCACGCCGAAGTCGGGTCGAGAACAGGGTGCCATCGATCGCCTGGTCTTCGCGCGTAAACACGCGCACTGCAATCGGCCCGACCTCGCTCACACCGCGAGCGAGAAATCGACCCTTTCGATCGAGCACGGTTACACAGGCACCCGGTTGCGCCGAAAATGGCTGTAACGCGTCACGAAAGATCCACGGATGTCCGCTGGACACGGTGCGCTCCAGCGCTTTCGTCAAGCGCACGCAGACTTGTCTTGGCTCGCGCATGCGACCACCGTCTTACCAGAACGATGTTCTGCGCAACTTACAGCGCGATGGCGCGGGCCCGATGTGGGTGCACCGGCGACCGGCGGGGAGACCAGGCGTCCGAACCTGGGTTGATTGGCACACGGGCCGGCCCGGACATACAGAAAAGAGGTGTTCCGGCGTTCGAACGTCCTCCTCGTGAACGTGGCCGCAGGGTGCCTTCAAGCGAATCCGGCCTTCGGCGAGACGTCGAGTGACGACGCTCGTTCGGACGGGAGCACTGGCGCGGGAGATACCGTCGGCGTCACGATAGCGGAAACCAGCTCGACCCCGGACACGGATTCCATGGGTACGGCAGACGGTACCGCCACCGACCACGGCAGCACGACTGGCACTGGAACGGACAATGGCAATGCAACCAGTACTGGAACCGACAGCGCGCTGACAGTTTCCACCAGCAGCGGCTCCGACGCGGCAGAATCCACGACATTCAGCGTCGAAAGTAGCGGTACCTCGGGGGACGGTTCCGACCTTCCCGCAGACGTCCCGACGAACCTGGTCGCACACTGGCGCCTCGACGAGACCTCCGGAACGATGGCATCCGATGCATCCGGCACGGGCAATCACGGAGTGCTCGCGGGTGGCACACTCTGGACCGAGGGTGTCATCGGGGGAGCTGCTGAGTTCGACGGGATCGATGACGGAATCGAAGCAACTGCGAACCCGACATTGAACCTGACGGGCGCCGTGACGCTGAGTGCTTGGATCAACATCAGAGGCACCAACACGACACAGACCGTCCTCAGCAGAAACTTCGACATGGAAGCGCGCGGATACACGCTGCGCATCAACAGCAACGGCGTGGCCGAATTCCACATCTCGAGCGATTGTGTCGACGAGGTTTCTGTCGTCACCGCGGACCCGCTTCCGGTGAATACATGGGTCCACGTGGCGGCCACCTACGAACCGTCCACGTCGATGCTGGTCTATGTCGACGGGATCTTCGACAACTCTCTCAAGGGTACAGTGCCCGACTCCCAGTGCGACAACGGTAAGGCGGTCGGGGTGGGCCGGAGGGTTTCCGGCGCGCTCGCATATCACGCGCTCAATGGGTTCGTGGACGACGCGCGGATCTATAACGAAGCCGTGACGGCGGCTCACATCGCCGAGCTGTTCGCCCAGAAGCCGTGAGTCACGGCGTCTATTGGCGTCCGGCGAGGTTCTCGATCGTCACGACATCTTCGGGCTCGAGGGCAATCTCCCCTGCTGTGAGATCCTGCTGCATGTGCGTGCGATTCGATGTGCCGGTCAGTGCGACGATGCCAATGGCGTTCGCGAAGCGGAACACGAGCTGGGGGATCGTGGCATGGACCCGGCGAGCCATGCTCGAGATCGCAGGATCACGAAGCTCACGCTCGTTTGCAGTCAAGAGCGAGAAGCCCTCATAAAGGATCCCTCGATCGCGGCACACGGCCCTGACCTCGCGATCCCAGCCGGTGCGTGCGTAACAGCGGTTTTGAACGACCGCGGGTGTGACGATGGCCTCGTTGCACAAAATGACGAGTTGCTCGCGCGAGACGTTGGAGACTCCGAGTAAACGAACGCCGCCGCCATCATGCAGTGCTTCCATTGCATGCCACACCTGACGGTCCGCCCTGGTCCAGCCGTGACGCGACACGGGACCGTGCAGCACGTACGCGTCGATCCGATCGACCCCGAGGTGGGACAACGAGCTCGTGAACGACTGCTGCACCTGCGTCGCGAGCGGGGCCGCCGGATCGTACGGCACACGCTGATCGTGGCCGGCCAGATCCGTGAACTTGGTCTGCAGGAATAACTGGCCGCGCGATACATCGGCTGCGGCGATGCCCTCGCCCACGGCGGCCTCCACGTAGTGCTTGCGTTGATTGGCGGTATCGATCCCGACGAACCCGATCGTCAAGGCCAGGCGGGTCAGCTCGGCCGTGCGCTCCTCCTTCCACGCCGTGCCGTAGAGTAGCGAAGGCACACGGACGCCTTGAACTTCGAAGTCGACGCGGTTGCGATGCGGGTTGCGAGACACGAACGACCTCGGCGCGCGTCAATAACCCCGGCTGGCCCGCGATGCTCGGGCCGCAGCGACCGCCTCAGCCACGATCGCGTCGTGCTGACTGCCATCGGCCCAGCGTCGTCGTCCCGCTTCGGGAAGAACATCGATGGGATCGAAATAGCAGTAGTAAGCATCCGCATCGATATTCGGACTACGAAACACGCTCACGCCAGTCGTGCGATCGTAGTGCTCGAACGAGTGAGCGTCCCGCTTGCCGCCCCCACCGGGGGCGTCGACGACGAACGTCGGCGTATTGAACCCCGCCGTACGACCGCGCATGGATTTCTCCAGCTCGAGCGCGCACTCCAAGCTCGTACGCAGGTCTTCTACACCTTGCACGAGATCGTGTACATATACATAGTAGGGGTGAATGTTCAGATAGCTGAGGCGCTTGATCAGCAGGCCCATCGTGTCCGCATCGTCGTTGACGCCACGTAGCAGCACCGTCTGATTGCGTACGGTCACGCCGGCCTCGAACAAGCGATTCATCGCATCTCGCGTGATCCAAGTGATCTCGTTCGGATGGTTGAAATGGGTATGAAGCACGACTTCCTTGTGCATGCCACGACCACGCGTCACCACCGACGTGAGCGCCTGGAACCACTCGTCGTCGGCAAGGATCTTTTGCGGCATTACTGCGGGGCCCTTGCTGGCAAACCGCATGCGCCGGACATGTGGAATGTCGAGCAAGGAATGACCGATGTGAGCCAAATGTTGAGCCCGGAGCTGGTAGGTATCGCCGCCGCTGATCACGATGTCTTCGAGCTCCGGTCGCGATCGAATGTACTCGAACGTGTGCTCCCATCGCTCCACGTTTGGACGCAGATGGAATTTTTCGACCTGCTCGGTATCGACTCCGACTGCGTAGCTTCTCGTGCAAAACCGGCAGTACACTGGACACGTGTCGAGCACGAGAAACAGCGCCTTGTCGGGATAGCGATGCGTGAGCCCTTGAACCGGGGCATCGACTTTTTCGTGGAGCGAGTCCAGATCGAGCTTGGGATGATCGGGACGCAAGCTCGAGGCTATCGGGATGAACTGCCGGCGCAATGCATCTTCGTAGGGATGGCGCCAATCGATCAAACTCACGATGTAAGGCGAAACTCGCACGCTCATGGGAGCTTGCGCGAAGCCAGCCGCAACATCGTCGATGAAATGCTCGCTGGCAAGCTCGCGGATGGTTTGCAACAACTTGTCTGGACGCGTGATCGAATGCTTGTTTTGCCAGACATGATCGAGAAATGTCGTTTCGTCGATGTCCCGATAGGCCGGGATCGACTGCCAGAACTCTCCATCACGCACTTGCTTGTGCAATAGAGCGCTGGGATCGACCGGCGGCTTGCTGAAGCGGACCTGATCGTGCTTGTCCTTGTCGCCCAGCAACGACAGCGACGGGGGCGCCAGACTTGGCGAGCGAGCCAGACCAGAAGCGTGAGCGGCCATCTCCTCTTGGTGTAAACGAACCGCGGTCAATTGCCAGGGTTTCGTGAATGCGTGGCCCCCTTGGCAGCAATCGCACCCCACCCTCCTGAAGCGGGTTTGAGGCGCCTGGGCCAAGTCACCTACCTTGTCGCAAACTGGCGGTTACCATCGCCCGGCGTGGCTTTCTGTCGCTCCGAGCCGCCCGTCCCAGACGAGACTTCCGCTGCATCGGGTTGCCCTTGGGAGCTCGTGACCAGCCCCGCTCGAACCCAGGAGATCGCCTTATCGCTGGTCCAATGCGAACCGAAGGCGGTCGGTGTCGCCATCGCCACAGTGGCACATGGCCAGGCCCCTGACGTCCGAGACGATCCCCGCCGCGCCGAACCGAAATGGCTGGCCGTGAGCATGCCTGGCGTGTCCGACAAGCCAGGGTGTTTCGTGTTCGATCTCGAGCGCCCAAACATCATCGATCCGCTCGCACCGGTGCTCGCACATCCGACCAGAGCACCCTATGTGGTATTTCACGACGCTCATGCGGAGCTTCACCTGCTCGGGCGCCTCGGGGTGGTTCCATCGCGTTTCGGATCGACCCAAGTGGCCGCGACTTTCGTGCTCGAAAGTGATGGATCCGATGTACGGGCCGACGACCTTTCGGCCTGCGCCGTGCGGTTTTTGAGCGTCCCCGCGTGGGAACACGCAACCGCGCTCGCGCGTAACACCACGCAGGTGCTGGCCCATCGCTCGACAGTGCTGGTGCCGCTGCTGCAAGCATTGACCCCCCGACTGCGCAGCGAAGGCCTTGCCAAGCTCTACGAGCTCGAGTGCAAGTTGCTACCGGCCGTTGTCGCCATGGAAACCGCGGGAATCGCCATCGATGCCGCCCGTTTCCAGCGTATCGCGGAGAGCTGGGCACGCGAGCACCGCGACGCGACCGATCGCGATCGTATCTCCAGGCTGGACAAGCTGATCTCGACCTACGGTCACTGGCCACGGGATTTCGTGGAGCTCGACGGCCGCATTCACTGCCGTCTGCACCCGCTGGCCACCGAATCGGGTCGATTTTCGTGCTCGGAGCCCAACCTCCAACAGGTGCCCTCGGCCCGAACCGCACCTGGTCTGCGGGGTTGCTTCGTGCCCGCGCCGGGTCATCGCTTTGTGGTGGCCGACTACGCCCAGATCGAGCTGCGGGTGGCCGCCCACCTGGCGCCCTGCCACGCCATGCGCGACGTGTTCCTTGCGGGTCGCGATCCCCACCGCGCAACCGCAGCCACGCTCGCGCACAAGTCCGAACGAGACGTCGATGCTCACGAACGCAAGCTCGCGAAAGCGGTCAACTTCGGATTTCTGTTCGGCATGGGAGCAGCTCGATTTCGCGAGTATGCTCACACGGGGTACGGCGTGGAGCTCACCCCCGACGCTGCCAAACATGCCCGTGACGCCTTCTTCGCGACGTTCCCGGGCATCGCATCCTGGCACCGCCGGGTGGCCGAGCTCGGCCACGAGGCACAACACACCGACGTGGTCGTCAAGACCGCGCTCGGACGCCGCAAACGCTTCGCCCGCGGACGATTCAGCTTCAACGCCGCGCTCAACATCCCCGTCCAAGGTACCGCCGCCGAGGGGTTCAAGCTGGCGATGATCGAGCTCCATCGCGTGTTGACCGACATCGGCGGACGCGGAGTGCTTTGCATCCACGACGAATACCTCGCCGAGGTTCCCGAGGACCGCGCAATCGAGGCTTGCGCGCTCGTGCGTGCGACCATGGAAGAATGCATGGCGCGGCTCGTGACCAGCGTGCCGATCCACGTGGAAGCGACGGTGGCGGAGGCATGGGAGGATTGAGCGCGCTTCGAACGTGTTTCCCGAGCGCTCTCGGGTGTGCGCTCGCGATCGTGGGCTGCCAACCCACGAACAGCTCCGTAGAGCATGAACACGGGCACGTACCCGAGCGGCCTGCATGGCAGTCCGTGCTCGAGCTCGATCCCGCCGTGATCGAGACCGCGGGGATCCAAACCGAGCCTGCCAGGCCATTCGATCACACGAGCACGCTGGTGGTCGCGGGCGAGCTTCGAGCCATTCCCGACCGTACCCGCCAGGTCGCCGCCAGGATCCCGGGTGTGCTCGAGGAAGTGGATGTGCACGAGGGTGCTCACGTGAACGCTGGGCAACTCGTGGCGGTGGTGAGGGCGCCGAGCCTGGGAGAGCTGCGCTCCAGCGTCGCGGTTTTGCGAGCACGGGTCACCGCGGAACGTGCACGAGCCAAACGAACGCGTGCGCTCGCCGATCGCAAGCTCGCCCCCGAGGCCGAGGCGATTGCGACCGAAGCCGAGGCCGCGGCGATGGAAGCACAGGCAAAAGCTGCCAGCCAGCGACTCCGAACGCTCGGCGTGGGGAAAAAAAGTGGCGCACCGATCACTGGCCTCGAGGTCCGAGCACCGGCATCGGGTGTCGTGGTTTCGCGCACTGCGGTAGTGGGGCAGCCGGTTCTGGCCGACGACGTGCTGGCCCACATCGTGGATGTCCGGGAGCTATGGTTCGAGGGCCATGTAGCGCAGAACGTGGTGGCACGGATCACGAGGGGAGCCGAGGCCAAGGTGACCTTGCGTGCGTTTCCGGGTCTCGTCGCAACCGGACAGGTGGAATACGCCGGGCCGCTGATCGAGCACGAGCTGGCCACGGCGATCGTGAGGGTTCGCCTGGCGAATTCGAACGACGAGTTGCGAGTGGGGCTGTACGGCGAAGCCATCATCTCGCTCGCCCCGGAGCACGAGACCGAGCGCGTCGCTGCCGTACAGGCGTGCTCGGTCCCACGCAGTGCGGTAATCGACATCCATGATCGTGCGGTCGTATTCGTGAAGCGAGGTCCGCACACGTTCGAGGCCGTGGAAGTGGTGGTCGGCCGAGGCAGCGACCGAATGCTTTCGATCTTGCAGGGGATCCAGCCGGGCGACGAGCTGGTGGTCGACGGCGTGTTTACGCTCAAGAGCATCGCGCTGCGCGGCACGTTCGGCGAGGATCACGAGTGATGGGTCTGTTGTCCGCGCTCGTGAGATGGTCGCTGGACCACCGAGCTTTGGTATTGGTGGCGACGTTGTTGTTCATGATGATCGGGGTGCGTTCGGTCATGCGCCTCCCGATCGATGTTGTCCCTGACGTGACGAATGTGCAGGTTCAGGTGCTGACCTCAGCGCCTGCACTGTCTCCACTCGAAATCGAACAATACGTAAGCATCCCGATCGAACGGTCCATGGCCGGGATCCCGCACGTCATGGAAATGCGTTCACTCTCGAAATACGGCATGTCGATCGTCACACTCGTGTTCGAGGAAGGCACCGACATCTACCGTGCACGTGCACTCGTCAACGAGCGTATGCGCGAGGCCGGAGAGGCGGTTTCGAGCACATGGGGACGTCCGGAGATGGCTCCCATCAGCACCGGACTCGGCGAAGTGTTCCAGTTCACCGTCGAAAACCCATCCATGAAGCTCATGGAGCTCGAAGAGCTCCTGCATTGGAATATCGCGCCCCAGCTGCGCAGCGTACCAGGCATCGTCGAGGTCAACATTTTGGGAGGCCACGCGCGTGAGTATCGAGTCGTCGCCGATCCGGTGGCCTTGCAGGCCATGCGGATCTCCCCGGCCCAGCTCGTCCAGGCGCTCGTTGGCGCCAACGCAGCCACCGGGGGCGGTTACATCGAGCACGATCGCCAACACTACGTGATCACCGGCGAGGGTCTGGTCGAGAGCCGCGAGGAGCTCGAGCAGGTGGTCGTACGCATGACCGAGGACGGAAGTCCCATCCGCGTTGCCGACATTGCGAGCGTGCGGTTCGAGCCGTCGTTGCGGCGTGGCGCCGCGTCGGCCGATGGCGAAGGCGAGGTGGTCGTCGGCCTCACCCTCATGCTGATGGGGGAGAACTCACGCACGGTCACCGACGCGATCAAACGCAAAGTCGCGGACATCGAGCTCACGCTCCCCGCAGGCACGCAAATCCGCCCATTTTACGATCGTTCGCTTCTGGTCGATCGCACGATTCGCACCGTCGCGACGAACCTGCTCGAGGGTGCTGCGCTCGTGATTGTGGTTTTGCTGTTGCTGCTCGGAGACGTTCGCGCCGGGTTGGTCGTGGCCGCAACGATTCCACTCGCTATGCTGTTCGCGATCGTGCTGATGGATCTCGTGGGTGTGTCCGGCAACCTGATGAGCTTGGGGGCGATCGACTTTGGCCTCATCGTGGACGGTGCAGTGATCGTCGTCGACAATGCCGTTCGCAGGCTGGCGATCGCACACACGCGCAAAGGAGCGCATCTGAGCAGCCTGGAACGTGCCGCGGTCGTTCGCGACGCCACGCTCGAAGTCCGCAGCGCAACCGTGTTCGGCGAAGCGATCATCGCGATCGTCTACTTGCCCATCCTCTCGCTCTCGGGAATCGAGGGCAAGTTGTTCCAACCGATGGCCATGACGGTGTTGTTCGCATTGGCGGGTGCATTCGTGCTGTCGCTCACGGTCATCCCGGTGCTCACGAGCTATGTCGTGCGTGCTCGCGAGCGACCACAGCCATGGCTGCTACGGCAAGTGAAGCGCCTGTACGAACCACTGCTGGCGGGCGCGTTGCATCGGCGAGCTTCGACCATGTTCATCGGCGTAGCCGCGATCATTGCTGCTGCGGTCCTGTTCACCCGTATCGGTGCGGAGTTCGTGCCCCAGCTAGACGAAGGCGAGCTTCTCGCCGAAGTGCGCAGGCTCCCAGGAGTTTCGCTTCGGGAGTCGGTCGCCATGGATCTCCGTATGGAGCGGGCCTTGTCGAGCATTCCGGAAGTCCAGCGCGTGGTGGCCAAGACCGGCTCACCCGAGCTCGCGTTCGACCCGATGGGGATCGATCAGACGGATATCTTCATCATGCTCGAGCCACGCGAACGCTGGCGCGAGGGACTCGATCGCGACCAGCTCGCCAGCGAAATCGAACGCGCGATCACGAACGCGGTCCCCGAGGTCGCACCGAGCCTCTCGCAACCGATCCAAATGCGTACGAACGAGCTCGTTGCGGGGGTGCGTTCGGACGTGGGCATCATCGTCCATGGTCCACAGCTCGAGCAGCTCAAACACCTTGGCGAGGCCGTTTTGGCCCACCTGGACGGCATTCCAGGAGTCGTCGACGCCCGCATGGAACAAGTTTCGGGCCTGAACTATCTGCGCATCGTTCCCGACCGTCAGCAACTGGCGAGGCACGGTCTGACCGTCGAAGATCTCAACCTCGTCGTGCAAACACTCGGCGCCGGCCGAGCGGCTGGCGTGATTCGCGAAGGTGAACGCCAGTTTCCACTCACGGTTCGTCTGGATCGATCGCTCGCGGACGATCTCGGCTACATTGCAGACACGCCGCTTTACTCTCCCTTGCGGCATGGCGTGGTGCTCGGAGAGCTCGCAGAGCTCGAGCTCGTCGAAGGGCCCGCCCTCGTCAACAGGAGCCAGCAGTCCCGTCGCTTGATCGTCGAGTTCAACGTAAGGGGCCGCGATCTCGTGTCTACCGTCGAACAGGTGCAGCAAACGTTGCAACGGGAGCTCTTGCTACCCACCGGTTATCGCCTCGATTGGGGCGGAACATTCGAACACTATCTCGAAGCCAAAGCGCGCCTGTGGGTCGTCGTGCCGACCACGCTCGGCCTCATTCTGTTCCTGTTGTGGACCGCATTGGGCTCGGTGACTCCCGCGCTGGTGATCTTTTCGAACGTTCCATTCGCGGTCGTCGGTGGCGTAGTGGCGCTTTGGTTGTGCGGCATCCCGTTCTCGATTTCTGCCGGTGTTGGATTCATCGCGCTGTTCGGTGTATCGGTCTTGAATGGCCTCGTGCTGGTTTCGGTGGCACGACATCTCGAAAGCGAAGGCATCGATCCCATGACTGCGATTCGTCGTGCTGGCGAAGCCCGGCTCCGTCCGGTGCTCATGACCGCATTCGTGGCCGCGTTCGGATTCGTCCCCATGGCGGTTTCGAACGCACCGGGAAGCGAAGTGCAGCGTCCGCTCGCCACCGTGGTGATCGGCGGCCTCGTCAGTGCAACGCTACTCACCTTGGTCGTGCTGCCGGCCGTGTACGCAACAATGGCGAGAAGGCGGCGCCACAGCTGAAATGCGTTTTCGCGCTTTTGAGCTCAACGTTGCTCGTCCATGTACTCGGCGAGCTCGGCGAGTGGTTCATCGAAGTCGGGTGACATCCAGACGCGCCCCTCGGGCACGGGCCTGCCCCGCGGGCGATCGGGAACACGGTCGCATCTCGATCCAACGAAATCGGGCCGAGTCGTAGCCGTCATGCGGCAGTGTTTGCGTGCGGGCGGGCGGCGCGGGCGTCCGAATCGGTACGTCTGTTCTACACTGCGGCGGTGCCTCGGCCTGCTGCGTTGTCTCGCCTTCGCCTGGGCGAAGAGATCGGTCGCGGGGCACTCGCAAGTGTCGTACGCGTACACGACACTGTGACGGGGTCGACATACGCGGGAAAGATCCTACATGCTTCTCACGAGGTCGACGACGATGCACGTTGGCGTTTCGCACGTGAGGCGGACCTGCTCGCCCGTGTCGAGCATCCCAACATCGTGTGCGTATTCGGGAACATGGAGATCGACGGCCGACCCGTGGTGCTGATGGAGCTGGTCGAAGGCGAAAGCCTGGCGCAGCTCCTTGCCAGAACCGGCGCGCTCCCACCCTTGCGAGCCCTCGAGCTGGTGCGAGGCATCGTGGAGGGACTCGCAGTCGCGCATGCCGCAGGGATTATCCATCGTGATCTCAAGCCGGCAAACGTGCTCGTCACCCAAGAAGGCGTACCGAAAATCGCCGATTTCGGGATGGCGCGAGGCAGCTCGTTCGCCGGTGTAGACAAGCAAGCGTTCTCGGTGCTCGGAACGCCGGATTACATGGCGCCTGAGTGTCTCGATCCACTTGCCGTGGATGCACGCACGGATCTCTATGCGCTCGGATGCATGCTGTACGAGATGTTGGTCGGAACGCCTCCCTATGGTGGCGCTACGGCATTCGCCGTGCTCGATCGTCACGTTCGATCGCCCATTCCAGAGCTGCCCCGGTACGTCCCGTCCAACGTGGCCGGGCTCGTCCGCAGTTTGCTTGCGAAGTCGCCGGCCGATCGCCCCCAGGCTGCCGCGGCGGTGCGCGAGTGGATCTCGAATGAAGAAGTCCATGGGCCTCCCGCACGTCTTGGAGTCACGCAAATCGTCTCGAACGAGGGCCGTTGTGCCGGTTGTGGAAGTCGTCTCGTTCATGGGGTCGCGGTGTGCCTCGACTGCGGGCTCGCGCATGTGTGGCTGGAGCCGGGGGACTACACCTTGTTCGTGACGGGGCCTGGGAGGGCTGGCGACAAGCTCGACGCTTTGCTCCGCGAACGGCTGCTGGCTTGGATCGAAGCCAACCCGCTGCTTCGCCTCGATCCAAAGCCGCTCGCGAAATCGATTCCACGCCTACCATTCGTGTTGGCCCAGGCAGTTTCGTTCGACAGTGCCGAACGCATGGCCGCCTCGTTGGCGGCACTCGGCCTGGTATCCAAGACGCTCCGCGGTGGCACGCTGGCGCTTCCCGAGATGCGTGCCAAGGCCAAGATCATGGGTGGTCGTGCAACCCTGATCGGCCTCATGTCCATGACGGTCATGTCCGGCGAAATGTTGCTGGTATTTTCGGCCGTCGTGATCAGTGGATTCGCGATCGGTGCCAGTATGGCGCTCGCCAAGGTGGTGCGGCGGCGTCCCTCCGTGCCGGACGGGCTGGCACCGATGCTCGCGGAACGTCTCGAACGTGTGTCGGCCGCGTTGCCGGCGATCTCAGCGAAACGGCATCGCGAAGGCTTGCGCGCCGTGCTGCAGCGCGTGGTCGGCTTGCACGATCGCCTTTCCGAATCGGATCGCGAGGCGCATGCGAGCGAGCTAGCGCGGGCGGTCGATTTGGCAGTGCTGGCCTCGTCTCGCTTGGATGCCCTCGATCGCCAACTGTCGGACATGGATCTGCGCTCTCCGACGGAAGGCGTGCGTGCTTGCTTGCACGAGCGTGATACCTGGTCGAGCAGGCTGCTCGATCTCACGGCCGCGCTCGAGAGCCTGCGTGCGCGTTGGACTGCGACCACGCGCACGCCCGCCGGCGGCGACGATGAGTTGCTCGACTTGCGTGCTCGCATCGAAGCGCTCGAGGAGGTCGCCGGAGGATGAGTCTTCCCGAAGCATTGCTGCGCATGGGGGTTCGTGCAGTGGGTGTGCCGCGGCGGGTCGGCAGTGAACAACGCATCGACGTCGTGCTCATCGACGCCCGCCGTGGTGTATTTGCTCGTCTGTTACCGGAGCTTGCACGCGAACAATCGCTTCGGCGCCGTTACGTGCTCGAGCTGGAGCGCATGACGTCCATGCCCACGAGTGCCGTGGCAGCCCTGGTCGCCACAGGCCCACAAGATGCTCGCAACCCGGCTGCAGAACCTCCGTGGCGTGTTCGCCTCGAGCCGGACGGACAAACGTTCGACGCGCTATTGGAGCGGAGGGCACCGTTGCCGATCGATGAGGCATGTCAGCTCGTTGCCGGGACTGCAGATGCGGTGGCTGCGGTTCATGCACGTGGGAGCGTGCTGCGTGGCCTGCAACCGAGCTGCGTGGTGATCGCTCCCAATTGCTGCGCGATATTGACAGACATCGGTCTTGCACGGGTCGATTTGCTGTCGACACGTACAGCGGCAAGCCTGCTGCTCGAGGGCTCACCGTATACCTCGCCCGAGCAACTTCGCCACACGGTGATCGACCAGCGCTCGGACGTTTATGCGCTCGGCGTCATGCTGTGGCGCGCGCTCACGGCCACGCTTCCATTCGGCGATTCGTTGCTGCTCGTGCGTGAGCACGCTCTTCCTTCGTTGCGAAGCCTGCGTTCGCAAATTCCCCACGCATTGGAACAGTTGCTGGCCCGTTGCCTCGCCGAAGCACCTGACGAGCGGCCACGATCTGCGGCCGAATTCGCGGCGATCCTGCGAGGGGAGCTCGCCCCCGAGCCAACGCTCGCAAGGACGACTTGCCAGAACTGCGGTGCACCCCTGCGCATGGGCCAGCGCTTGTGTCTCGCGTGCGGTCGCGAGGCTGTGCAATTCCTTCACGATACGACGGGTGAGCGCGCGTATGAGCTCGTGCTCACGAAGATCAAGGAGGACGCAGGGGAGCTCGAGAACCTACGCGGCGAGCTCGAACGGCTCGGCGAAGGAAGCGTGCCTTCGTTGAATTTCGTGATCGGCGACGAACGGATGTACTCCAAAGACGAACGCAAGCATCGCCTGCGCTTGCCACTCGTGCTGTTTCGTTCGTTGACACGCGAGACGGCGGATCGTCTGGCTGCTCGCATGCGTGCACGAGGGCTCAGTGTCAAAGTGCGTCGGCCTACCGCACCTGCCACGAGCGCGACGCTGGTCTTGCTGCTCACCGCGTTGATGATGGCTGTGACAGTGACAACGCTTACGATGTTTTTCGAAGCTTCTGTGCAGATTGCCGTGTTCGTGGCCATGGTTTTCCTGGGTGGTGGAGGAATGCTCGCCGTCGCGGTGGCCAGAAACCAACGTCGCCGTCTACGCAAACCCGGTTGGCTCGCGTTACGTGCTGCCCCTGCGGCGCTTCCGGCCTCCGATCCGCTAGTGGCCCGCTTGGCTATCGTGCTCGGTGAGCACGCGCGTCCGGACGTGCGTGAGCTCGTGGGTGACATG
>Ga0187893_10002689_pt1 | contig 38376 bp, 28 predicted proteins | sample MA1701074metaG_FD_139574 | JGI IMG/M metagenome (GOLD analysis project Ga0187893, IMG submission 139574) | White microbial mat communities from a basaltic lava cave in the Kipuka Kanohina Cave System on the Island of Hawaii, USA - MA170107-4 metaG ... | reverse complement strand
ACACACCCCGAGGTGTGCGGCGGCGCGAACCCATCGCTAACGGGGATGGCAGCCAGGCGAGCGCGGGTGCGGGCGCAGACGCCCGCAGACGCACATCGGTTTCCGGCATGTGCGCAAGACAGCGAACAGAAACCTTATTCTCGCCCAGGCCTTAAGGGTCGCTGGAGGGCGCGGACCCGGCAAACCGGGCGGGCTGTGGCCTAATTCTCATCTCAGTGCAGGAAAATGCCGACGGTCACCGCCGTCCAGGAAGCGGAATTGGGGCAAACTGGCCGACGCGTGGGCGATTCTCATCTCAGTGGCCACGGCGGAGGGAACCCCAAAGGGAGGGCAGACCGCCCGGTTTGTCCGATTCTCGTCACCGGGGGGACGGCGGCAGTCATGGCCCAATCAAAGAGGGACCGGGAGGCATCCCGGTCCCTCGTGTGGGTACCGGCCCAGGGGCGGGGGCGGGGGCCGGTCGTTCCCGTCTAGCCGATGGCGACCGCGTTCCCGCCGTCTCCACCGCTTGCGTCGGCGACTCCATTGTTCTTGCAGCCGGCGGAGCCGACGATGGCGATGTTCACCGCGCAGACTCCTACACCGACCGCGATGCCACCGTTGCCACCGTCACCTCCGCGCGCGAACGCGGCGCCACCCGCGTGCGCTGCCGGTGCGAGCCCGAACATCATCGTCCCAACGATCAACACGACCATCACGACGATGCGGAGCTTATTTCGCAGGATAGACAACATAGACCCTTTCTTGCGTAAGGACGCCCAGGTCTCCCCTCAGGCGACCGCCAGTACCCTTTGGGCAAGTTGCGGATCAGAAACGGCCCCCTTTTGCCTCCCTTTTCCGCAACAAAGGGGAAGCATATCGATACAGCCTCTAAGCGACAAGGGGGCTATGCGAATTAATTGGAAGTAACTAGTTATGTTAGAAAATGGTGCAAGCGGATAAATCCGGAAAGGGGACTATGGCGGCAAACCTCTTAGAGAATAACTGCCGTGAACAGTATTTAACGGAGTATAGGTGCGGGCATGGCGAGGGGCCGGATCGCGACCCGGCCCCTCGCCGTCTTGGTCGTTTACCTGGTCGTTACCTGCGGGCAATGGCGACGGCATTGCCGCCGTTCCCACCGTTGGCCTTGGCGACGCCGTTATTGCGGCAGCCGGCGTTGCCGAGGATGGAGATGTTGACCGCACACACACCGACGCCCACGGCGGTCCCGCCGTTGCCGCCGTTGCCGCCGACCGCAACCGCAGTGCCGGCGTTGGCTATTGGGATCAGCCCGATCGTAATCATGCCCATCACGAGCAACACCATGAGGGCAACACGAAACTTATGCAGCGCAACAGACAAGATGGATCACCCTTCGCGACTCGAAGGCGCCGCCGGTATCCCGCCGCAGGCGCCTGAATTTGATGAGGTGTGGCTGGGCAACCTTCACCCGGCCCCCAACACGTACATCATAATCCTCCTTTGGCCTCGGTACAAGCGATAAAAGATAATAATCTTTAGGGATGATCGGCCTTGGACGCGTGTCGTGAATGGGTCAGCTTGTAAGCGCCTCCGGTAGCGCACTTGCAGCATCCGGGCGCGCCGACTCGTGCCGAAGCGGCATCTCCCAGCACCGAGTCAGACGTTTTGAGGTTACGTCCCTGAAGATGGGTCGGCGAATTCTGAGAGGTTGTCGCTCGACGATGGGTCGGCCCCAGGTGCTTCTTTATTGGTGATTGCTGGTGGCGTGTCAGGTTGTCCGGGCGGCGGCTGAGTTTCGTTCGCGGCGGGGGGCGTGAAAGGTTCTTTCGGCGGCGGAGCGGTTTCGTCCGGGGGTGGTGGTCCGGGTTCCATGGGCGATGGTAAGGGTTGCTCAACCACTCGCGGGGGAGGCTGTTCCTGAATCAGCTTGGCCACCGGGTCCTCCTCTCTTGGGTCCCTTGGGTCGTCGCCCGTCGACCCGGTGCCTGTGGAGTCGTCGGCTGTGGAGTCGTCGGCTGCCGGGTCGTCGGCCGGAGCCGCGGCGACAGTCGTCGCGGGAGGAGCCCCTACGAGCGGGTCGATCGGAGCGGGACCGGCGGTTACCGTCGCATCAGGATCCGTGGGTGGTGGAGACTCGGCGGTGGAGAGCAGGGCCGGCGGGTCGGCGGCCGCGGGTGGCGGGTCGGCGGCCGCGGGTGGCGGGTCGGCGGCCGCGGGTGGGTCAACGGCTGGGGGCGAGTCGGGCCCAACGGCCGCAGCCCGCCTTGCTTCGTCCAGCGGAGCGGGGCCCGGGGGCGTGAGTATGTGCGGTGAGACGGGCCGGTGCTCTGGGACGGGCTCGAAGTCGGTCCACGGCGTGCCCAGGTAGGTGGGGGTTGTCGTGGTGACGGGCTGCATGGGGAGCAATGGGTTGCCGCACTGGCAACGGACCCGCGGGACGCCCTGGCCGTCGACCAGCACGCCGCTGCCCTGCTGGAGCACCGCCTGGAAGGCGCGGAGGCGACCATCCTTGAACCCATGGTTGGTGACGCGGAGATCCCGGTCGAGCGTGCGCGGGGTGAGCTCGCGCATGTACGCCCCGATCTGGTCGACCTCGACTCGGCCGCCGCCGCTCCACCACAGCGCCGGGTCGGCGTTGAGCGCCTGCGTCCACGCCGCCGCTCGTGCGGGGTCGGAGGCGATGAACGCGATGAGCCGCTCAGGGTCACAGCCGGTGCCAGAGGTGACGCCAGCCGGCGGAGCAGCGGCCGGCGCGTCCGAAGCCGCAGGGACCGAGACCGGCGGGCCAGGCGGAGCAGAATCCGGCGCCTCAGCAGCCGCCGCGGGGCTCGGGACGAATGGGTCGGAGCCCTGCTCCGCGGCCTGCTCCAGGACGATCTGGCTCTCGCCGGCCAGCCAGCCGGTGAAGCCCAACCATCCCGCGGCGCTGAGGACGGCGGTGACGGCGATGATGGCCAACGTGAGGTTGCCGCTCTTCGATACCATTGTCGTGATTCCTCACAAAGCTCGTTGCGCGACGGGACGGCGTGGCGGCGACATCTCCGGCTGCCAATGCCCGACGAGGTCGGCGTAGATAGGCGAGGTGGCGAGCAAGGACGCGTGTGTCCCGAGGAGGGGCGTCGCGCCGTTCATGAGCAGGATCCGCTCGGCTCGGAGGGCGGAGCTGATCCGGTGGGCGATGACGATGAGCGTGCCCCCTCGGGACGCGAATGCCTGCTCGGCGCGTGCCTCGGCGACGGGGTCGAGGTGGCAGGTGGCCTCGTCGAGCAGCACGATCGCGGCTCGGGAGACGTAGACCCGGGTCAGGGCGACGAGCTGCCGCTCACCGGTGGACAGCTCGGCGCCGTCTGGGCCGAGCAGCGCGCCGTAGCCGCCCAGCCGCTCCACCACCGGTCGCAGGCCGACGAGCTCAGCGGCTCGGTCGAGCTCGTCGTCGCCAGCATGCGGCCACAGGTAGGTGAGGTTGTCGCGGAGCGTGCCCGCGAACACGTATGCCTCCTGCGGGATCAGCGCGACGACGCGCCGGAGGTGCGGTCCAGAGACATCGACCAAGGGAACGCCGCCGAGGCGTACCTCCCCGCGGTCTGGGGGCACCAGCCCCGCGAGAAGGTTCGCCAGCGTCGACTTGCCAACGCCGCTCGGGCCCACGATCGCGAGGTGGGTGCCATGCGTGAGCCCGAGGGTGAGGTCTCGTACGACGGGCTCCGCATGCGCACCGTATGCGAATGTGACGCCGTCCAGCTCAAGGTCGAGGCCCGCCGGCACCAGCCCAAGACCCGCCGGTGGGGCGGGCGGGACCCGGCACGCGGCCGCGAGGTTCGCCAACACGACGCGCAGCTGCAAGCCCCAGCTCCCCGTCACGTCGACGAGAGAGTCCAAGGCGGGCGCGAGGCTGCTGGTCAGGTAGACGATCGCGCCGCTCAGCTCGCCGATCGACAGCTGCTGGCGCCGGAGCAACCACGGGGATGCGATCAGAATCCCGATGACGGGGAGGTCGGCGCCGAGGGTGACGACGAGGGTCCTGATGGTGTCGGCGTGGGCCATCCGGCGGGACGCGAGGGCCTGCTGGTCGATGGGCGCGCCCACGACCGCGGCGGCGCGCTGCCCGGCGCCACAGGCCACCACGTCACGCAAGCCGCCGAGGACCTCACCGGCGGATCGCGCGATCGCCTCGGTCTCGAGCACGAGCGACCGCTGCCGCTGGCTCAGCGGTCGCAAGAGGCTCACATAGAGCACCAAGGCGAGGGCCAGCGGCGGTGCCACCAGCAGCGCGACGCTGGGTGCCAGGGCCGTGATGCCCACCAGGCTCGCGACCACCGCGAAACCGACCTGCCGGAAGGTCTGTATCAGCGCGGACAGGAGCCCGCGCACCGACTCCACCTGTTGGGCGAGCCGCGCGACCTCGGTGCCGTCCGGCGCGCCCTGCGGGGCGGTTCCCCTTACCAGTGCCGCGACGGCGACGTCGCGGGCGAGCGCGTCGCGGACCGGCTCCACCACCTCGGCGAGCCAGGGAAAGAGCCGGCGCGTGGCGAACGTCCCGACCACGCGGGCGATACCGAGCACGCCGAGCCAGCTCAAGCCCACCATCGGGCGCCCGGCCAGGAAGCCCTCGTCGAGCGCCGCGGCGACGTAGAGCCCAGAGGTCAGCGCGGGGAGCGCCTCGACGAGGGACCAGCCGACGACGCGCAGGAGCGCTCGCCATTGGCGCGCCAGGTGCCGGAGAAGCAGTGCCCAACCGCCGCCGCGTCTCATGCGAAGGCCTCTTGGCGAGATGCACGGACCATGCTGGGACGGTTGCGCGGGGTCGCCGGCGAGGCCTCGCTTGGTGCCTCACCGCTCCAAATCAAAGGATGGGGATCGTGCTTCGCGCTCACGTGAGAGCCCCCTGGTGCCTGGCCTCCGTTGAGCCGGCGAACACCGCCTGGTACTCGGGGTCGTCCCAGAGCAGCACGTGCGGCGCCAACGCTCTGATCCGCCCCCCGTCGAGCCAGGCGACGAGGTCAGCTCTGGCCGCTGCGGCGGCCCGGTGCGCCACGACCAGAGAGGTACGGCCCGCGGCCAGGGCAGCGAGCGCTGCCTCCACCTGGACCTCCGTAGCGGTGTCCAGGCTCGAGGTGGCGTCGTCGAGCACCAATACCCGCCCGCCCTGAGCGATCGCCCGGGCAAGGCCGAGCCGCTGGACCTCGCCACCCGACAACGGCACCCGCGCGGGCTGTGTCGCGTACCCGGCGGGAAGGCGGCGGACGAAACCGTCTGCCTGCGCGGCCTCGGCGGCTTGCTCGACCTCCGCGCGGCTGGCCGATGGCCGGCCGTAGGCGATCGCGGCTTCGATCGTCGAGCCGAGCAGCGCGGGGCGCTCGAAGGCGTAGGAGACCGCGCGGCGCAGCTCGCTCTCGCGGAGCCGCGAGACGGGGACCCCGTCGAGCAGCACCTCGCCTTCGTCCGGATCGACAAGGCGCCCGACCATCCAGGCCAGCGTCGTCTTGCCCGCGCCCGATCGGCCGACGATCGCCACGGCGGCGCCAGCTGGGACCTCGAGGTCGAGCTGGTCGAGCACCACGGTCTCGCCCGCGCGGACGGTGACGCCTCGGAACGTCACGGCGCCCGGACCATCGGGCAGTGGGAGTGCGCCGGGGAGGTGGGTGGGGCGCTCGGCGAGAACCTCGGCCACCCTGGCGGCACCGGCGCGTGCGCTGACCGATTCAAGGAGCGAGTCGATCTCCTCGAAGAGTCCGAGGGCGAGGGTGAAGTAGCCGACCGCGGCGAGCAGATCACCCGGCGTGAGACGCCCGGCCGTCACGCCGAATCCGGCCACGGCGAGCACGACGATCTGGAGCAGCGGCACGAGCAGCCCGAACTGCCACGTCACCTCTCGCTGTGCCCTCCACAGCGAGCGGCCGGCGGCCGACAGCTGGGGAAGCGGCGCGAGAACCCGATCGATCTCGCGGGTCGCCGTCCCGCTCGCACGGATCGTCCGGATGCCCCGGAGCGCGTCGATGAGCCTTGTGGCGATCGCGGCCTGCAGCCGCCGGTAGTCGACGAACAGATCCGACGCCTCGTGGATGAACCTCCGGAGAAACAGGAACGTGATCGGAACGCTGGCGAGGAAGGTCGCGGCGAGGCGCCAGTCGATCAGCCCGAGCGCCACCACGGCGCCGATCGTCGTCGTCACGGTCACGACCGCGTCGAGCACTTCGCCCAACACCTGTGCGGCACCGGGCGCGTCACCGGTGAGCCGGGTCATCACGTCGCCGGCCGCGAACCGGCGCTGTCCCGCGATCCCCAGCGCGAGCACGTGCCGGAACAGCCGGTGCCGCAGCCAGGCGACGACCGACGCGCCGTACGATGCGCCGGCCACGCTCGCCAGCATCTCCGCGAGCATCCCGGCGGCGAGCAGCGCGCCGAGGCGCACGAGGGCCATGCCGGGTGGCTCTCCTTGCAGCGCGGCGTCGACCGCCACCGCAAGTGCGGCGGGGAAGAGCAACGACGTGACCGCATCGACGAGCATCGCGACGACGAGGGCTATGGTCCAACCCGGCGCTCGCCTCGCCGCCTGCAGTAGCAGGCGGTTGGCCGTTGGCGGGTCCGCTTCCGAGGTCAATAGGGGATAACCCTGGGAGTCGGTTGCCTGCTCAGGGGTCGGCGGGGGAGATCCCCGATGGTGCTTGCCCGCTCGCTTCGCGACCATCAAGGAGGACAAGCGAGCCGCGACGGACACTGCATGATCTGCGACCTTTTCAGTCGACTGGAACGGATCTGTAGGCGTGGCATTGCTGCCCGATCCTCGCGATGCTGGGTGAGGTGAGGGGTACGGAGGACGAGCCCTGCCGGGACTCGCCTCCGTACCTCTCCGGGCCGGCCTAACGCCCTTGCCAGGCCGGATGGACGTCTAGAACTGAATGTTGGCTTGGGTCCCAACGCAGGTGACTGCGCAGGAAAGGCCGCAGACGAAGATGTTGACTCCGACGTTGACCCGGACCCGACGCCTAAGACCAATCTCGGTGCCGCTTACCGTCAGAGGATGAGTCTCTGGCAGGAGCTGCAACGCGGTGACGTCGACCTCCAGTGTTTGCATCGCTGTTCACCTCCTTCCATGGTGTCGTGATGAACAGAGAAATCTCACGATGCGAGCCTGCACCGGATCGGTGCCACCGACGCTGAACACCGCGTGCCCGTCGCCGGAGACCTCGACGTAGTCGAAGTCCCGCCCTTCACGTTTACCGAGCTCGAGCAGGCGGTTCACGAGCGTGCGCGAGTGGCTTACCGGGATCAGCTCGTCCTGATCGCCGTGGACGATGAGCAGCTTGGCGGTGATCGCGGCGGAGCGCCGCAGGACGTCACGGGGTCCGTGCGTGTCCATCTCCTCGCGGCCCCCCAACCGGTCGAGCAACCCACGGACCACCGGGGAGCCGTCCGCGTAGAGCCGGGAGCCCGAGAGGAACGGCGCGACTGCGGCGCAGTGAGACCACAAGCTCGGCTCGCGGGCCGCGCAGAGCAGCGCCAGGAACGCGCCGTAGCTGATCCCGAAGAGCATCAGTCCCTGGCCGCCGCGTTCGATGGTGAGGGACCGTGCGACCGCGCAGACGTCGTCGACGTCCGGGCCACCCCAGGCGCCGTGGATGGCGCGCGCATGCGCTGCCCCGTAGCCGCTGCTGCCACGAGGGTTGAGCGCGACCACGGCGATGCCGGCGCGAGCCAAGCGCTGGAACAGCGGGTCGAACTCGAAGCGCCAGGCGTCCACGGGCCCGCCGTGTAGCGCGACGGCGAGACGCTCGGCCGAGCGCCACCCTTCGCCGCCGTAGACGATGGCCTCGATAGGGCCCGCTGGGCCGCCGAGGCGCTCGACGTGAGCCTGCTCCCAGCGCGTTCCACCGGCTCCGGCCACCGACCAGCCCTGGCCTCCGTGGACGCCGACGGTGGCCAAGGCTGGTGGTATGGCGGGGGTGGAAAACGGAAAGCGCAGCAGGCAGCCGTCCCAGCACGCCGTGCCGCGGACCTGGCCAGCGGGAATCTCGACGGTCGCGAGGTGATCCTTGGCGGGTGCGTAGACCACCAAGCGGGACCGCACGCCCTCGTCGAGTTGGAGCAGGACGCGTTCCTCGCTGGCGTCGAGCGCCAGCGGTCGTGGCGCGTGGCTCGGGTGGTGCAGCGCCTCGGGGAACCGGACTGGTTCGCCCGAGCCGAGCTTCGCCCAGCCAAGCCGGTCCTCGCCCGCGGCGTCCGTGCTGACCACCACGAGCCCCGAGCTCGGGCCGGCCAGCAGCAGCCGGTCGTTGCTCCGCCGCGAGACGTGAAGCAGCGGGGTCCACTCGCCGCTGCGCAGGTCGAGGCTTCCCGCCTTGAGCGGACCGCCGTCCTCAGCGCGGTCGAGTCCCAGGAGGGTTCCCGCCTCGTCGAGCCAGACACCGCCGTGGAGCAGGTCTGGCAGCTCGGTCACTCGCTCGAGCCCGGGCCGGGCGAGCGCGACGCGCCAGACGGTCGAACATCCCTCGCCGTCGGTCTCGATCGCCAGCGCGCGCGAGCCCGCTCCGTGCCATGGCAGGAGCCGCAACCCTGGGTTGCCGACCTCCGCGAGCACTTGCTCGCTCGCGATTCCCTCGCAAGGATCAAGGAGGGCGATCTCATGGGTGGTGCCGCGATTCCGGCAGAGCAGCATCCGCCCGTCGTCCAGTGGCAGGAGCTGATCGGCGATCTCGACGGACCGGGGAACCTCGAGCAGCCGCCGCCGGGCCGACGCGCCGTCGAACGACCACGCTTCGAGCCTCGGGTTGTCCCGCTCGTCGATGGCGAGGCACGCGGCGTGGGTGCCATCCGGCGAAAAGCGGAAACTGACCCGGCTCAGGACGAGCGTCTCCGTCCGGATGGCGCTCACCGGGCGGCTCCCGCGACCGTCGCGGGTTCCGCCATCCACATGCGCTGGCCGCCGTGCTCGAGCCGCATCAGGAACGCGAGCACGCCAGCGAGCCCCACGCCATAGTCGGCCACCACACCGACCCGCGACTCGTCGGGGATGACGACCCTGCCCTGGAGGAGCGCGTGGCAGGCGAACATCGGCACGACGAGCTCAGCTGCCCAGGCGTGATAGCGCGGCTCGTCCAGGATCTCCGCGAGGTCGAGAAGGAACTCGCCGTTGCCCGCCAGCCCGTGACATATCGCCGGCGAGGCCGGCCACCGCGTACGCCAAGTCGCCATAGCCGCCATCTCGGCCAGCTCCCGGGGGCGGTCGTCGCCGGTGGCGCGCCAAAGGCGGATCAAGAAGGCGCCGACGCCGGACGAGCCATGGCACCAGTGCACGAACCGGCTGCCCCCGTCGGCCGGGCCTTCGCTCCATGTGACGATGCCACCATCATGCTGGGCGGCCGCGCAGAGCGTCTCGCCGGCCTTCATTGCGATCTCGACGCAGTCGTCGCGGCCAAGGGCCAGGCCGGCGGCCAGCAAGAACCAGGCGATACCGGCGACCCCATGCGCGAAGCCGTAGTACGTCTGGCCGGCGAGAGCTGAGTCGAACGAGGCGGGGATCGGCCAGACCACCCCAGCCGGGCCATACTCGGCAGCTTTCAGCAGGCCGTCGGCGCAACGTTCCACGCGCTCGCCGAGCTCGGCGTCCCCTGTCGCTCGCCAGAGATACAGCTGGGTGAGACCCGCGCCAGCCGCGCCATGTGTGACGTCAGGATTCGGCCAGGTGACCGGGACGCGCTTGGCGAGCGCGAGCGCCCGGGCCGCCATCTCGCCGTCGTCGAGTGTCTGGGCGGCGCCATAGAGCGCCCATGCGGTTCCTGAGCGGCCGAAGTATAGGCCCGGTAGCACGCGCGGCTCGGTGGCCACCCGCCGCTCGATCCAGGCGCAGGAGGTCCGCAGCGCATCCCGCATCGGCTCTCCGCCGTAGACCCTGGCCGCCTGGGTCAGCACGGCGACCACACCGGCGGCACCGTGCTGGACCGTGCAGGGATCGGTGGTCGCACCGAAGGCCGTCGATCGCCACAGGCGGGGTTTCGCTGGCGTCATCGAGGCCAGGAGATGCACCAGGCCGTCCTCGATGAGACGGTGGCGATCCGGACGCGGCCCGGGCGGGTACGCCAAGGGCGCGGGGGCGAGCTCCTCCGCGTCGAGGAACGCATGGACGCGCTCAAGGCTCCAGCGGCGCTCGGGAATCTCGTCCATCAAGCCGATGATCAAGGGCCGCAGGCGCCTGGCGGCCTCGCAGTCGGCGGCCATCGCCGCCAACCAGGAATCGAGGCGACCCTGCGTCGACCGCACTCGGGGGAGATCCGCGAGCAAGGCGGGGTCGCTGCCCGTCGCGAGGAGGAAACTGATGGCTCCCAGGCTGTGCAGGTCCGCCTCCTTCGTGGCAGGTGCTCCCTCCAGCTGCTCGGGCGCCGCGTACGCCCGCGTCCCGGCGCGTGTTCCCTCGGCCCCGAACGGTGCCGCCAGCTCGAGGTCGACGATCCGGATCTCGCCATCGGGCGTGATCATGATGTTGTTCGGCGTCAGGTCGCGAAGCGCCACTCCCGCCGCATGTATCGAGGTCAGCGCACGTGCGAGCCGGCGGATCATGGGGACGATCGCCGACCAGGGGAGGCCGGGACCATACCCGGTATGGTCGGCGACCCAATCGCGCAGGCCGTCCCCGTCGACGAGCTCCTCGGCAAGAAATACGTGCCCACCCTGCTCGAACAGTCTGATCGGGCGGGGCGTGATCCGCAGCGGCAGGAGCAGCAGGAGCATCTCGGCCTCGTGCCGCAACGCGTCGCGGACGTCCCTGCCGTGCTCGTCCGCCTCGACGTGAGGCCGTGCCTCTTTCACGATGACGTCGGTATCGGTCCGCGTGTCCGTGGCGCGGTACACGCCGCCCTTGTTCGCGTGGCGGATGGCCTCGCGGACGACGAAGTGGTCCGCAAGCAACACCGACCGCGGCGCGGGCGATGCCGCGGCCGGTGCTGCTGCGTCCGAGTCGACCGGAGCGGGCACGCCGGCCGGCGGGTTGAACCAGGCGTCCCGCCGGTCCTCCACGAGGTTGCCATTGGGCCCGACGATCATCGGCCGGTAGTACCCGTCGTTGGCCAGGACCGCCGTCCCGGCAAAGGCTCCATACCGGTAGTGCACAAGGCTGCCCGGGCGGTACGGGCGGTCCGAGAGAATGGCGGGGCCAGCAAGGCCGGCGGTCACGGCGTCGAGCTCGGCCGCCAGGTGACGGAAGTGGTCGTCGTCGTCGGGGTAGGCGGTCAGGAACTTCCCCGCGCCCCCACGGTGGTAGTGCATCGAGTTCAGGATCCCCGCCTGCTCCCGGCTCCTGGCGAACTTGAACGCGCAGCCGCTGGCCGTCAGGACTCCCACCGCCCTGGTGAGTACCGCCCCCGCCGAGGCTCGGGTCGCCGACACGTGCAGCTTCCAACCTTGGTCGCGCGCCTGGTACCGGGGTGGTCGCACATGGCACCACAGCTCGTCCACCCACACGTCCCAGCCGTGCGCCCCCTCTCGCTCCATCATGGTGCGAAGTAGGTCGATAAGCGAAGAACCATTCATATCGTTACGCCCATGTTTGAAAAACGGTGCAACAACGACATTGACATTGTTCACCAATCCCCAGATGGCTGAAGCCCTGGCAGGCGCATGAATCGACGACGCCTATATAGCAACGCCTGTATGCACGCCTAAGCGCGCTATTCCCGTCGGTAAACGAATCCTTAGTTAGTCAGGAATACTTGTATTGCCCGGTGGGGTCAATACGCCTTCCATGTTCCCGCCTTCCGTCTCATCCCGCTCCTGCAAGTTGTAACTCTCCTGCTCACCCTCTGCAACCAATTTTTCCCCTGCTCTCGCCGCGTGTGGCCATGGTTACGGAGAGTCCACAATGCGGGCGATCCTTCGTCCAAATTTCTGAATACCATCTGAATTGTCACACTCTAACGGGTGAGTCCATTGGTCCGGAATTTACTCAACGCCAGGATTACTCGCCGTAGCTTTGTGAGTACTCCCCTCGTCCCTTGAGGGTCATACTGACCCCCATTGTGCAGACCTTGCCGGTATTCCGGCTAACTCTCCACAGGGCGGGACCTGCGACATTAAGTTGTGCTGAATTTGGGGCTTCATTCTCGGTTGTTTCTACCCGTCTAAATAGGGCGGGCTATTGGGGGAATATGCCTACTATCCTCGACTGGAGGTGCGGTTTCCTCGAGTGGTTTTAAAGAGGAGCCGATATATTCCTTGACTTTCGACTGCCCACCTATTTCAATGAGAGTCTGCTTAAGAAGTCCCGAAGGCGTGGCGGGATTCAAGGATGGGCGCGTGTGGTGTGAGCTTCGCTTGAACACCAAATGCGGCACGCCTGGATGATCAGTACGTTCTGGCGGGGACTCTCAGCATGGTTGAGGGGCCTAGCGGGAAGCCAGCAGGCCATAAGAATGTAGGTATAGAGGGGTACGCCCAACGATTGATTCGACACAGCGGGCATAGAGAAGTCGCGGCTCGTTACCGCGTCGAAAGTTGTGGGTTTGATGGCGGGATGTCTTCGGGAGTGTTATTAGTGGATAAGTTGGAAACAAGATCGAAGCGATGTAGCACCACGCCCAGGCCTTTTGCCAGGTTTAGGGCGGGAAGCCGATCTCTCTTCTTCTCGGTTGGCTGTGAGCCGCTATTTCTCCGATCTGACCGTCTCGTTGGAGCTCATCGAATCGCCGCCGTCCCCGCCGATCAAAGTGGGACGGGAAAGCGATGATTACGGCTCGGTCGTCTACGCGATCCGCGATATGCTGCGCTTGGGCCATGCGCGATTCCTCTTCGCCCACCAGCATTCGACCTTGGCTGGCCCTGTTCAGAGGGTTCTCCTGGCGTCAGGACGGCACCGTCAGCAGATGCCATAACGCACCGAAAGCCGGATCCGTGACATCCGTCGATTGCACATCTGCGGCTATGGAGCAGAAAGCCGCATTCGCGTGGTTGGCGTATATGGACGGCTTCGATAAACCTTTGCTGTACGGCCGTTATTCGTAATCATTTCGTGTATTGCGCCGCCGCTGTGGCGCGCGCCTAATTTGTCATCGTGGGCGTTCTGTGATTGCCCGTGCGCGGATGGTGATAAGTATGAAGCTGACTTGCTGAAGTCGGACTGGTAAGTTAAGCTCGCCATGTGTGGGCGGCCATCTGAAACTGCTGCGTGTCTTTATTGAGATTGTCGGCGTGGCAGGACATCCGATCAACAGGTGACCGATGTCTAAACGGCATTGGCGGCACGTCCTTCGGGCAAAGGAAGGCGAAGCAGGACGGAGACACCGACAGTTTTCTCGTACTGAGAGTCATCGTGGCAATGGACGGGAGTGCGATGCCTGCGGGTATGGAAAGTTATTGGGAGTTTCGTGCCGTTATGAACGACACGACGGAGGACGATCTGGCCGACTGTGCACGTGTCCTACTCGACGGGTATCGCGATGAGTGGGAATGGACCCGCAACGGTATGTGGATCTTCCTGACACCCGTCGGCGTGCGCATTCCCTCCCAGGGCTGGAAGCTGCATGTCTCAGCCACCAGCCGTTCCGCGGGAGATGTCCTTGCCGCCGTCATGCCGGTCCTCATCGGCGAGCGAGTGCAGTTCAAGTTCGCCGCCGCCCGCAAGCAGGTCGTTTCGTTGAACACCCTCAACACTCCGCGGGGATCGGCGGGCAAGTTCATCACCATCTACCCTGCCGACGACACACAGGCGGTACGCGTTGCGCAGGCGTGCGACCGCGCCGCCGAAGGGTTGACGGGTCCGGCGATCCTGTCAGACCGCCCGATACGTCCAGGGAGCCTGGTGCACTATCGCTACGGCGCTTTCTACGAAACTCTCGTGTTCCAAGACGACGGGGCACGCGTCAGCGCGATTCTGGATCCGGACGGTAATCCCGTACCCGATGAGCGCAATGCCTGGTTTAGCCCGCCGGCGTGGGCGACTAATCCGTTTATCCAAGCCACGTCGGTTCGTGACGGCGAGTGTCCCCGACCCCGGCGGAACCCTGGCGGACGGGTCCTGCTCAACGAGCGCTACGTCGTGCGCCAGGCACTCAAACACGCGAACAAAGGCGGGGTGTATCTCGCGGAAGATCGCACCACTGGCGAGACGGTCGTGATTAAGGAAGCCCGCGCGCATGTGGAGGCACCGAGCGGTCTCACCGGTGATGTCGCCGGCAGCCTGCGACACGAGGCCCGGATGTTGAGTCTCGTCGAGCATCTGCGGCGAACCCCGCGGCTATTGGAGGTCTTCGAACAGCAAGGCCACCTCTTCTTCGCGTTGGAATACCTCGAGGGCAGTGTGCTGAGCGAGTACATGGCGCGGCATGTTGCCGAGACCGGGCAGGGGCTCCCCGCCGAGGATCTGGAAGTGAAGATCCGGCAACTCGCAGTGACGATGCAGGCTTTCCACGACGCCGATGTCTTGCTGCGCGACTTCACGTCGAACAACCTCATGGTCCTCCCAGACGGGAAGCTTCGCGCGATCGACTTTCAGCTCACGCACCTGCTCAGCGACGGGCCGCCGCCGGGTTGGTCGGGGGGGACGCCGGGCTTTGCCTCTCCCGAGCAGATGGTAGGGCAGCCGTCTGGGTTGCCGGACGACTACTACAGCCTTGGCGCGACCATCGCGCATGTGGCGACGGGCGTGGTGCCGCATCTGCCCTTTGACCAAGGACAGCCCCGGCCACTCGGCGGACGGTTGCGCGACTGGATCACGGGGGCGGAGCGTGACGGACTGGTGGCCGGCCGTATCTGCGACCTCGTGCTGGGATGCATGGCTGACGACCCCGCGGATCGCTGGGGACCGGAACAGGTTCTTGATGCGCTCGAGCTGACCGGGCGCTCCAAGTGCGCCCACGTGCCGACGCCGGTGTCCACCGGCGACCTTGGCCGGGTGGTGCAGGACATCGGCCGTTGGCTGGTCCGCACGGTCGAGCCCGATGGCGATCGCTTGTGGCCTACAAGCTGCTTCGCGCTGAAGAGGGATCCGTGCAACACCGAGACGGGCGCGAGCGGGGTGGGCCTGTTCCTGTGCCAAGCGATTCGAGCGGGCGGCGATCCCGCGCTGGGTGACCTCCTGGCCACGGCGGCGCGGTGGGTGTCCGACAGCATCGCGGCCACCCCGCGCCGACCTCCTGGGCTGCATTCCGGGCTTTCGGGTGCGGCTTGGTTCCTGGCCGAGGCCGCGGGATGCTTGGCGGATCCTTTCTTGCTGGACCGGGCGAGTGAACTGGCGCTCGCGATACCAGCCAGCTCGGTCGATCCCAACCTTACCAACGGCACCGCCGGGATCGGCTTGGGTCAGCTGCACCAGTGGGCGATCACGGGCGATGCCCGGTTCCTCGAACGAGCGGATCTGGCGGCTCAGGGCCTCTTGGCCACGGCGCAGCCTGGACCGCGTGGCGTCCGGTGGCCGCTGACGAAAGACGAACCGCCCGAAGCCGCCAACTTGATGTCGTACAGCTTCACGCACGGCATCGCCGGAATCACGTACTTCCTGTTGTGCGCGGCTACGGCGCTCGGCGACACGCGCTGCCGCGATCTCGCGCTCGAAGGCGTGGAAACCCTCGTGGGCGCCGCCAGCTTCCGGGACGGGACCGCCACATGGGAGACCGACGTGGGCGCTCACCAGTGGTGGAATGGCGTCTCAGGGATAGGCACCGTCCTGATCCGCGCCTACGCCGTCACTGGTGACGAACGGTACCTCCACATGGCCGAGCTGGCGGCCGAGACGGTCATGAGGATGAAGTGGCGAAGCGGCATCACGCAGCGTCACGGGTTGGCCGGAGACGCCGAGTTCCTCATCGACCTCCACGACCTTACGGGGCAGCCGCGCTTTTGTGATCTGGCGATGGAGTTGGCGCGCGAGATCTATCTCCGCCACGTCGTTCACGACGGCCTGGTCGTCTTCCCCGACGACTCCGGATTCGAGGTCACCGCCTCCTTCAGTACTGGCGTCACTGGTATCGGCTCGTTCTTGCTGCGTCTGGTGCATGGCGGCTCACGCTCGCTGCTGCTCGACGAGCTTTTGCTGCAGCCCGCGAAGGCGGCCACGCCATGAGATTTGTCGACGCACTGGCGCGGGTGCCGGTAGCCGGGCAATTCGCCTTCACTCCCGACGGCCGCCATGTCGCCCGGATCACCGACCGCGACGGTGCGTTCACCGTCGAGGGACGCTTCCTCGGTGACGGCTTTCCGTCCGTCGAGCGCATCTACGGTCCCGAGCCATCACTGTCCCTCGACACCCAGCTCAGCTTCTTGTCAGCGGACTGTCTCCGGATCTGCTCCGCGCGGCATGGATGGTTCCGGATCGTCGAAGCCCGTCGCAACACGGCGTGGAGCGCGGCAGGGCAGTGGACAGCCGAGCCCATCGTCGAGTGCGAGGCCGCGACGCCGCAGTTGCTCCCGCGCCTTGAGGGAGTCGCTTGGGACCTGGTGATCTCCTACGAGGACGGTGTCTCCACCATCTGGCGGGTCGATGACGACCAGCCACAGATGCAGCTGCTCGACCGGATTCCGGGCATGCTCGCCGGAGGCGCCTGGCTAGAGCCGGCGCGGACATTCGTGACTAACCTCATCGCGTTAGACAGCGGCACGGCGAGCGGCTACGTGATCGATCTGGTCGCACAGACGCATCACCGGTTGTTTCACGTGAGTAACGACACCAACGATCGCATCACGCTGTGCGATCCTCATCGAGGGCTGCTGGGAGTCAGCAGCGACTGCTGGGGCTATCGAAGGCCGGGGTTCGCCGACCTGCGAAACGGTCGCAAGGTTCGTTTCTTCACCGATCTGCCGGGGGCAAACCGATCGGCGGATCCCTGCGGTTTCACCGGCCGATGGATGATCCTCCGTCGCCAGCATGGCGTGCGTACCGAGCTGTGGCTTGCCGATCCCGCCGACCTGAGCGTCGCTGGTCCCCTCGACCTGCCTGACGGCTTTGTCTTTTCTCCGGTCGTGGAAGCCGGAGACCGCATCCGTTTCGCGTTCAGCACGCCCACGATGCCGACAGTCTGCGCCAGTTACCTGCCCGCCAAGGAACCGAGCCACGGCACCTTCCGCTTCGAGGAGCGGCCCGACCTTGGTGAGCTCACCAACGGCGACCTCGTTACACCCCGCGTCGTATCCTTTCACGGCCCACGGGGAGCCATCGAGACGCTGGTCTTCGAGCCACCTTCCCATCGGCGACGCCATCTCGCCGTGGTGGCCGTGCACGGCGGACCGGTCCAGCAGTGGTCCGCGCGCTTCACTTCCGAGCTGCAGCTCTTCGCGGGACTGGGCGCGGTCGTCGCGGCGCCGAACTATCACGGATCCCCCGGCTACGGCGAGGAATTCGTCCGGGCGCTGGAGGGCGCGGCCGGCTCGGTCGACCTCGACGACGTGGTCGCGGTCACCACCGCGATACGTGACGCGAGCGGCTTGGAAGAACCCGCGATCCTCCTCTACGGGCACAGCTACGGCGCATACCTCGCACTGCTCGTCGCGGCCGCCTATCCGCAGCTTTGTGACGGCGTGATCGCCGTCGCTCCATTCACCTCGCTCTCGAGCATGCGGACAGTAGGGGCACCATCTGTGCAATGGCTCGTCGACCAGCTCTGGAATCCGACAAGTGTCGAGCAACAGGCCGATCTTCTCCACCGATGCGGTGACCTACGCGCCAACCTCCTCATCGCGCACGGCGGCCAGGATGAGGTCATCCCGATCCAACAATCCGAGATGCTGTGTGAGCAGTTGCGGGCGCAAGGCTATCAAGACGGTCGCAACCTCACGTTTCTTTCACTACCCCAAGAAGGCCACCAAAACTGGGGCCGTGCGGCGATGTCGCGACTGTATGACCACATTGAGTCATTCCTCTCCCACGTTGAAGAAAGGTCAGGAGCAGGGCGTGGCTGGCAGGCGGCCACCCCGTTACGTGCATAGGACCTTGTTCCTATGCGATATCAGCATGAAGGAGGTGAAAATCATGATGAACCAGGATTGGGAACTGGAGGTTGACGTTCTCGCGCTTCAGGCTCTTGCCACCCCGTCGGCTCTTGACGGTGAGGTCGGTGCCATGGGCAGCCTCATCTGCGCGTCCGTTCTGTGCAGCATCGTTCTCGCATGCAGCGCTGTGTGTGGCAGCATCGTATGTGGCAGCGTCGTCTGTTAGCTAACTAACGACCGAAAAAAGACTGATCGACTGAAACACGGCCGCCTGCCTGCTACATCCTGCTCCTGTCTCTTCTCAACCTATCTAAGGATACCCGAAGGCGATGGCTATGAAAACGTCGTACGCGACGACTCACCCATAAGTCTATGAGACGTTCGTCGACATCAGCCAGCCGACTGACCGGCGTGGTCCGGGCACGCCGGCCCGTCCTGGAGTTCCTCCGGCTCTTGCCCCAGGCGAGCCGCTGGGGCACCGCGAGCCTGATCGCGCAGATTGTGGCGGCCGGCGTACTTTCGGTCGCGACCATGCTGGCAAATGGTGCGCTGGTCGCCGCGGTCAGTGACCAGCGCACACCATTGCCAGGAATCACGAACCCCTGGGCAGCCCTGGGGATAGTCGCTGCGGTGCTCCTGTTGGTCCAGGTGATCGTGCCGTTTCTGGGGCCGGTCACCGAGCGCCTGGCATATCAGCTCGACCTGCTGCTACACCAGCGGCTGCTGCGTGCGGTGCTCGCACCACCCACGCTTGCCCACCTCGAGGAGCCCCAGCTCGCCGATGAGCTCGCCCAGGCACGTGTCGTAGGCACCGAACAGGTCCAGAGCACCCAGACACTGGCAGCGTTGTCCACCATCGGCTCCGCCCGGCTGGTGGCCGCAAGCTCAGCGGCCGTGCTAGCCGGCTATCGCTGGTGGGCACCGCTCGCGCTCATCGCAGCCTGGATGGTCTCCAACGCCTGGTACCGCCAGCAGACCACTCGTATCATCTCGTCGCTGGAGGGCCACACCCCCGGGTTTCGCCGTGCCGGGTACCTCAGCAACCTCGCCCTCGGCGGAGGTGCCGCCAAAGAGCTCCGTCTCTTCGGGCTCGGCCAGTGGCTGACCGGTCGCTTCAGCGCCTACTGGCGAGACGGGATCGGCGAGGCGTGGCGCCAACCGGGCCGTCACCGTTGGACGATGCTCGCCTCGGTCGTGACACTGATCGGCTGCCACATGCTCCTCTTTGGGCTGCTGGCCCGCTCCGCATCGCGTGGTGAGCTCGGGTTAGGCCAGATCACCGTCTATGCCCAGGCGATGCTCGGCATGGTGGGCTTTAGCTGGAACCCTGACAGCCACTACCTGCTGCGTCTTGGCATCGCGCCGCTGCCCCATGTCCTGCAGGTGTGCGAAGCTGCCTACAGCCCGCGGTTCCGCCTCCCCGGTTCCAAGGCGGCACCGCCCGCGCCGCGCACCGGCATCCGGTTCCAAGCGGTCTCTTTTGCCTATCCGAGCACCGACCGGGAGGTGCTGCGCGAGCTCGACCTTTGGGTGCCGGCTCAACGATCCCTCGCCATCGTGGGTGACAACGGGAGCGGCAAAACGACACTCCTGAAGCTCCTATGCCGCTTCTACGACCCTACCCAAGGTGCGATCGCCGTCGACGGCGTCGACCTGCGCGAGCTCGACGCTGCCTCCTGGCAACGCCGGATCGCCGCCGTCTTCCAAGATTTCGCGCACTATCCTCTGTCCGCCCACGACAACATCGCCTTCGGCGACGTGCGGCGCCACGATGACCGGGAGGCATTACGGCGCGCAGCCACCTCAGCGGGTATCGCCGACGTCATCGAGCGCCTCCCCGCCGGATGGGACACACCACTGTCACGGGAGTTTCCCGGCGGGATCGACCCGTCAGGCGGGCAGTGGCAGCGCCTCGCGCTCGCTCGGGTCCTGTTTGCCGTCGAGGCGGGTGCCAGCATCCTGGTGCTCGACGAGCCGACCGCGAACCTGGACATCCGCGCCGAGGCCGATTTCTACGACCGCTTCCTCGACCTCACTCGTGGGCTCACGACGATCGTGGTCTCCCATCGCTTTTCGACCGTTCGACACGCCGATCACATCGTGGTGCTCGACCGTGGTCTGGTGAGCGAGGCTGGATCCCACGCCGAGCTGATGGCCCTGGGCGGTCGCTATGCCGCGATGTTCACGCTGCAGGCAGCCGCCTACCGCCAGTCCAGCCATGCGTAGGTCGCTGCGCTCCCTCGGCTTCGTCATCGCCGCGGCGTTTCGCGCTGACCCTTGGCGGGCAGCCGTGATGTGCGCGCTGGCCCCGACCTCAGGTCTGGTGACAGCCAGCAGTGCGCTATGGCTCAAGCTGCTGGCCGACGCCGTCACTGATCGCCGCTCCCGCGTGGCGCTTCTCGCGGCGGTGGCCCTGGGGGCCGCCACCGGCCTCACCAGCGTCCTCCGGCTGATGTCGGGCAAGCTCGTCTTTAGGCTCCAGCAACAGATCGGCCTGCTGCTCGAACGCCAGCTCGTCGAGCTGGCAGCAAGCCTGCCTGGGTTGGAGCACCATGAACGTCCCGAGTACCTGGATCGCCTCGAACACCTGCGCGCCGAACGGAGCACCCTGGGCCAAGCACTCGGCGCGGTGGTATCGAGCTGCTCGGTCACCATCCAGGCCCTCGCTACCGCGGCGCTGCTCGCCAGTGTCCATCCCGTCCTGTTGCTGCTGCCCGTGTTGGGTCTCCCGTCGCTTCTCACGACCGCCAAGTCGGCGGCGATTATTGACGGGGCCAAGCACGCCACCGCGCCGCAGACCCGGCTCACCTCCCACTACCTGGCCGTGGCCACGACCACGGGCCCCGCCAAGGAGCTGCGCTTGTTCGGGTTGGGTGAGGAGGTGCTGCGGCGCCACCGCGCTCTCGCGGAGACGACCATGCGGGCTCGGGTGCGCGCGCGGCTTGCCAGCGTCGCCTGGATGGCAGGCGGCTCGCTGACGTTCATTGCCGCATACGTCGGGGCGATCGCCTTCGTGGTCTGGCGAGCCACCTTGGGACTGGCCACACCCGGCGACGTTCTCTTGACGCTGCAGCAAGCCGGCCAGGTCAACAGCAACATCCTGGGCATCGCGGCCATGGTGGGGAGGTTGCAAGGGGTGCTGCTGGTGGCCGGTCACTTCCTGTGGTTCGTCGACCACGCGAAGAGCACCGCCCCAAGCGGGGCCCGCCTCGCGCCGCCCTCGCGCCTGAATCAGGGGATCCGCTTGGAGCACGTGTCATTTCGCTATCCAGGCACGGAGCGAGACATCCTCCAAGATGTCAACCTTTTCCTGCCCGCAGGGACGGTCGTGGCGTTCGTGGGTGAGAATGGTGCGGGCAAATCCACGCTGATCAAGCTGCTGTGTGGCTTCTACCCGCCGACTCAGGGCCGGATCGCCGTGGATGGCGTCGACCTGGCCGATCTCGACGTTGAGCAGTGGCGGGACGGGCTGTCAGGGGCATTCCAGGATTTCTGCAAGTTCGAGTTCATCGCTGCGGAGACCGTGGGGGTCGGTGATCTGTCCGGCATCGACGACCCCGTCAGGATCGGGGCCGCCGCGCAGCAAACCGGCGCCTCTGGGGTCATCGACGCGCTGCCAGACGGTCTTGCGACGCAGCTAGGCCGGACGTTCCAGGGTGTCGACCTTTCACAGGGACAGTGGCAGAAGCTCGCGCTGGCCCGCTCGCGAATGCTCGCCAGGCCGCTGCTCTACCTCCTCGACGAGCCCACCGCCAGCCTGGATGCCGGCAGCGAGTACGAGCTGTTCTCCCAGATCAACCGCAGTGCCCGCCAGGCTGCCGCCCAAGGAGCCATCACCCTGCTCGTCTCGCACCGGCTCTCGACGGTCCGTGACGCCGACCTCATCGTCGTCCTCCACCACGGGCAGGTCGTAGAGGTCGGCTCCCACGTCGATCTCATGAACATCCCGCGCCTTTATGCCGAGCTCTTCACGCTGCAATCTCGCGCCTACCAGTAGGAGACCTCGTGCCTGAAATGACTGACACGTGGACGCCCGTGCTGCCGGCAGACCGCGCGGAGGTCGCGGTTGCGGTCGCTCGGGACGTGGCCGAGCGGCTACGACATCCCGAGACAGTGAAGACCGCTGTTGCTGCCGTGGCCCAGCAGACAGCCTCCCCCGAGACGGCGGGGTGGCAACCGCACGGGCTGTCTCAAGGTGACGCGGGGCTGGCCCTGATGTGCGCGTATCTTGACGCCTGCTTCCCGGATGAGGGCTGGGACGCCACAGGTCACCAGTACCTTGCGCTGGCGGGGACGGGAGTGCAGCAGGCCACGCGCCTGTTCATGAGCCTGTTCGGAGGCCTGAGCGGATTTGCCTTTGCTATCTGGTCGTTGTCGCGGGGCGGGAGCCGTTACCAAAAGATGTTGAAGAGCATCGAGGATGTCCTCCTGCGCGAGACGGTCACGCTGGCGGAAGGCTTGGCGCGCCAGCAGCCGGGGATGGCGGTCGGCCAGTTCGATTTGATCTTTGGGCTCGGCGGGATCGGTGCGTACCTGCTGTGCCGCCAAGAGGACGACGCAGCGGTCGCCGCACTGCACGCGGTCTTGCGGAGCATGGTCACCATCACCGTGGAAGAACAGGGCCTTCCTCGGTGGCACACACCACCTCACTTAATGCCTACTGAGGCGGCGGCGGAACAGTATCCAAACGGCTATCTCAACTGTGGGTTGGCTCACGGGATCCCCGGCCCGCTGACGCTCATGGCGCTGGCGCTGGCCGCCGGTCTCGACGTGCCCGGCCTGGCCGACGCGATCGAGCGGTCAGCCCTCTGGCTGGTTAAGCAACGAGCCGACGATCAATGGGGCGCGAACTGGCCAACCGCGGCGCCGCTGGAACCCACGCTCACACCCAATGGAGCGGTACCCAGATTGCAGCCGAGCCGCAGCGCATGGTGCTATGGCAGTCCTGGCGTGGCGCGTGCCCTCTGGTTGGCGGGTACGTCACTCGATCAGCCCGGGCTGTGTGAGCAAGCGGTCGAGGCGATGGCAGCGGTCTACCGGCGACCACTCCACGTCCGGTACATCGATTCACCCACGTTTTGCCACGGGATCGCGGGCCTGCTGCAGATCACGCTGCGCTTTGCGCATGACACTGGACTCCCACTGTTCACTGGGGCGGCACGCACATTGAGCGAGCAGCTCCTCGGCCTCTACGAGCCCGGCACCACGCTGGGATATCGCAACCTGGAACTCGACGGACAGCGGGTAGACCAGCCCGGCTTGCTGGAGGGCACCCCGGGAGTCGCCCTCGTGCTACTCGCCACGGCCACCGACGTGGAACCGACCTGGGACCGGGTGTTTCTTCTCTCTTAAGAAAGGATCTGCGATGCAAGACAGCCCAATTTCAACCTTGAACCACGCTGAGACTGAGAATCCGATGTCTGGCAACGTTTGCCTGAGGCCTGTCGCCGCCGGAGACTTCGACCTCTTCGAAGCGGAAGTGCTGAGCCCAGAGGGGGCGGGGCAGTTCGAGTGGTTTGGATTCACGCCCGGCCACTGGCTGCGCAGGCGCTTCGCCGAGGACGGCCTGCTCAATAGCGAAGGAGGATTCCTCAGCATCACCGAGGACGACGCTTTGGTCGGACTGGTTAACTGGCACAAAATGGCCTGGGGTCGACCAGATACGTCGTACTGCTGGACCGTCGCCATGGGCCTGCGACCGTCGTCTCGAAGCCGCGGAATCGGCACCGCCGCACTGCGCATGATCGTCGCCTACCTCTTCCATCACACCTGTGCCCAGCGGGTGCAGGGTTACACCGACGTCGAGAACATCGCCGCGCATCGGATCCTCGACAAGTCAGGGTTCCAGCGCGAAGGCGTGATGCGCTCCGCCCAATGGCGCGCTGGCGCCTGGCATGACATGGCCCTTTATTCCGTCACACGCGAGACCTATCAAGCCGGGCGGCGGTCCTGAATAAGGGATTACGCGGTGCCGCGTCGGCGGGCTTCGCGGCCGAGATAGGTTCTGGGATGGCGTGATAGCTCGAGTAAAGGGAAAGACGGCGGCGCCGATGCAAGTCATGACTCCCCTTGCGTGTGCGGCGTAGGACGGTGCTCTACCACGCTGACACGGTTTTCTTCCGAGTCCCAATGGCACTCATAAAATTCGCATAGTTGTGACAAGCACGCCCTGCCCCGCTCTAGTCTTTGGCAGTACATCGCTCTACCTTAGTACAGGTTGCGGCCTCTGGAGAGGATTGATTGATCAGTGCGATTTGGTGCAATTAGTCGACGTGCCAAGACGATCCTTATGGACGGGTACCTGTGGACACCGTTCGGGCGGTACTTCTATCGATACCCGTACATGTTTTCACCCGCTCAGCTCATCCTCATTGCCGATCTTGCCTTGCAGGCCTCTAAGGTCGCCCACAATTTTTATGAGGTCGGTTGTGGGCACGGAGATACCACTGTCTTTCTCAAGAAGCTGCTCGACGAGCGCGGTGTTGACGCTAGCTATACAGTCATCGATACGTTTCAAGGATTCCTTGATCGGGATGTTGTCTATGAGGTCAATCAACGACACACCCCAGACACTATACGGCAAAGGTTTGCCAAGAATAAAGTTGACTGGGTCGCGAAACGTTTCCGAGTTAACGGAGTATCGATCGACGTTTTCAAGCAAGATGCCTGCACCTTCGATTTTGGCTCAAGAGGGTCAATCGCATTCTGCCTGCTGGACGTAGATCTGTATTTGCCAACGAAAGACCTTCTTCCAAAGGTCTATGACCATATGGTTGAGGGAGGCGTGCTGATAGTGGACGACTGTGACCAGGGGCATCCGGAATGGAATGGCGCGTATTCGGCCTTCATGGAGTTCGTGCAGTCCAGGAATATCCGCCACTCCATCATGCTGCAGAAGCTTGGCATCATAAGGAAATAGGTCGCAGCTCGGCGGCCCCTCGTCTCGCTTACAACATCTCGCGCACCGCAGCTCTGCCTTGCGAGCCAAGCAGCTGTACATGGTGCCCCCATTGGTTTCCGAACACTTAACTCGATCCCCGCAGGCTCTTCAGGTCTACTTAACCCCTGGCCGTGGGTAAGTCCTTGTGTATGGAGATTGCGATCTGTGAGTGATCAGACACGCAGGTCGACCCGGATATAATCACACAGTTCCGCCTTAAGAGATTTCTCCTTGATATGAGGAGGTTACGCCCCACAGCTAGCATTCAAGAGGGTGAGGAGGATCTTGTTGCAAGGCGTAGGAGATCGCCTCATCGCCTTGCACACCTCTGCCTAACGTATTAATATTGAGGCGCGGGTTCTCACATGGTCTGCGGGGTTTACCTATGGTCAAACAATGAACGATTTGTCGCGCGGCGAGGGTGCTGTGCCAGAGGCGCTACGCAGTAAGATCGGCACGCATGGGCAGAACCGGCTGTACTGGGACATACACGAGTCTTGGAGCTACGACGATCCTCAAGTCCTCATGCAGACGCTGCGTCGTATTACTGCAACCGCCGCCTGCTCGCGCCCTGCTCGAATAAGTAAATCACTGGATGCCGGCAGAAGCGCTCTGGTCGGTCGACTACCTGAGCGTTATAACGACGATTGGCGTCGGGTTTTCCACGATCGTCTCTGTGACGCGCTTGCACCCGGCATGCGGATCCTCGACGCGGGCGGAGGGCGCGATCCTACAGTTTCTGTTGATCAGCGACCTCCAGGCTGTCACTACACGGGCCTCGACATCTCGTATTCCGAGCTAGCGGGCGCGCCAAAAGGTTCGTACGACGAGGTGGTCGTCGCTGACATCATTCAGCCTGTACCGGCGCTCCAAGCGCGCTTCGATTTAATACTCAGTTTTCAGGTCTTGGAACATGTCGAACCGCTGGAACAGGCGCTCGCGAATATGGCGACCTACCTACGGCCCGGCGGTAGGCTCATCGCGCAAATGTCGGGGAAGTACTCGATCTTCGGGATCGTCAACGACATAATTCCTGAAGCAGTGAAGATGCGACTGCTCGTCGACGTACTCGGGCGAACACGCGAAAGCATTTTCCCAGCTTTCTATCACCATTGCTGGTTCAACGCACTCGAGGAAATGCTTCGCCATTGGCGAACTGTAGAGATCGTGCCCTTATGGCTGGGGGCCAACTACTTACACTTTTTGCGCGTACTACAAGCCAGCTATATCGTCTACGAAGAATGGGCGCTTCGTAGTGGGCATCACAACCTCGCAACTCATTATGTCGTTGATGCTGTGCGCTGAGTGCGTTAAGGGTGCGCGTAAAGCTTGGATACTACAGGGAGTTATGCGGTGATGTATGCGGATTCTTTTTATGTGATAGGAATGCATGGTTCTAGTCTATGTGTCGTTGTCCCAGGTCAAGGAAGTGGGAGCCGATGTACCGGTCGCCCACACTGGTGTTGTGATCGACGAGGTCTGCGGGATTGATGTTAAGAAAAAAGCGTGACTACTACGAGCGCCAGGCGTCTGCTCGACGGGGTGGTCGGCCCCTCTCGTTTGACCGTGCTGACCGAACACGCACGCTCGTCACATTACTCTTACTCTTCATCGATGTACTGGCGCTCTTAGCCGCGCAAGGTTTGACGGGTTCGTGGGGATCAGGTGGCTTCGTTTACTCCGGTATAGCGTTCGGAACGCTGGTCGCGACCGGTGCTTATCGCCTTCGCCTCAACCTCCGTGTGCTCGATGAAGCTTCGATCTTCATGTATCGGATGGCAGTACCCTTGTTTTTGATTCTTGTGACGAGAAGTCTGGTCGGCTTCCAGTCCAAGGTTATGCAAGCCGCGGTCGCCTTCATCACCGTCCTCATTGGCCGGGTATGTGCTTATGCGCTCATTCGTCGAGGTCGTCAAGCCGGTTTTCTTAGTGAAAGAACACTCATCGTAGGCGGCGGGGCGCTCGGGAGGCAACTCTTAGGTGTCCTGGAAGAACACAAGGGCTATGGGCTTGTTCCAGTCGGCTACGTCGACAACGGCGCAAGGACAGCCGAGGCGATGTGCCTGGGTGGCGTCGGCGAAACCTTGACGGTGCTGGAGCAATATGAGATCAAGCGAATCATCGTCGCTGATCCAGTAGTAAACAAACCGGACCTTGTAGCACTGATACGAGCAGCCGTCCTTCGTGGTTGCAAGGTTCACGTTGTCCCTCGGCTTTTCGAGTTAGGGGTCGCGCCGCGGGGCCTTGAGGTCGATGAGTTGTGGGGTATTCCGGTCTATGGCGTGCGCCGAGCCGCCATACATCGCCGAGCGTGGATCGCTAAACGCCTGATAGATATAACAGGGGCGGCGCTTTGCCTCGTGGTCGTATCGCCTGTGATCATTGCGATCGCTTTGGTCGTCCGGCTAAGCAGCCCTGGGCCGATTCTGTTTCGCCAACCTCGTATCGGGCAAAATTGCCATCCCATCGAGGTTCTTAAGTTCCGTACCCTGGTGGGCCAGCCCATCGTACCCATGAGCGAGACATTGGCTGACCTGGCATCTTATGATGCTGAAACACTCGTGCGGTCTCAACTACGCAATGAAGTTGCCCGGCGCCAGACGACCGCCGGGCGGTACCTTCGCGAGTTGAGCCTCGACGAGTTGCCCCAGCTTTGGAACGTCTTGCGTGGAGACATGTCCCTCGTCGGGCCGCGGCCCGCTCAGCCGCACGAGGCGGCGGCATACGATCGGTCTATTGATGGATATGGGGATCGGCATCGTGTTCCAGTAGGCCTCACGGGGTGGGCTCAGATCCACGGACTACGGGGCGACACGTCGATCGTTGACCGGGTACGGTTCGACAACTACTACATCGAGCACTGGTCGCTGTGGCGGGACATCGTAGTCCTCGGCCGAACGGTGGGGGCGGTATTGAGGCAGGCGTTCTCAGGTCTTGGCCTGGAGCGCTCGCAGCAAGAGCCAGCCGTAGTAGACCTTAGACCTACAGAATATGTGGCTCGTCGAGAAGTCGGACGAGATGCCTGATACCGACGATGGGAAGGAGCAGTCGGGACCGCGACAGCCTTTGTCATCCGAGAATGAACCTCGACAGGCTGTCGCAGTTGCCTTGGCCTCCCCTATCCCTCAGATGGGAATGCGCGCGCTTCTCGATACCCGTTGGGTCAACCAATACCTTTCTCCGTTGAAGCGCAATGCCATAACGTCGTTAGCGGCGAGTATGTTGGGCCAAACCGCACTCGCGGTCACCGGAATCCTTGGCGCTCGGATGCTCGGGCCTACAAATCGCGGATACCTGGCCCTAATCTCACTCGTCCCCTTCGTGCTATCGCAGCTCGGGACTCTTGGCCTGCCACTCGCAATTACATACTTCGTCGCTCGAGACCGTTCGACGGGGGCTGACGTCTTCCGCTCGATCGTGAGGCCTGCGATCACGCAGTGTACTGGATTGAGCCTGGTGCAAGTGGTGGTACTCGTCCTCCTCTTGCATGACGTGCCGACGCCGATAAAGCTTGCAGCCAGTCTCGTGGTGATTGTGCTACCATTTATGGTGGTTCATGAGTATGGATTAGCATTCCTGCAGGGCCAAGGGCGGTATCACGCGTTTAACGCTCTGCGCTCGAGTCCGTACGTGCTCTATGCCATTCTCATGATTGCCGTATTCCTGCTTGGTGCTGACAGGATACATGTTGTCCTGGCCGTTTGGGTCATAGCATCTGTATCAGCAGCAATTCTAACGGTGAATGCGGCGCGATTAGGGATACAAAAAAAATGCACGCAGCTCGAAGCGCCCACACTTCCCGTCATGTATGCGTTCGGCTTGAAGGCACTATTGGGGTCGGTAGGGCCCCTGGAAGCCCTCCGATTAGACCAGCTGCTCATCGGGGTGCTTCTGCCGCCGCACCAACTAGGCCTGTACGTGGCTGCCGCGGCCGTAAGTTATTTCCCGCGCGTGCTCGTACAGGGCATAGGCTTCATCGCTTACCCTCACATCGCCAGCACGAGCAATGCCGCTGCCCAATGGCGGTCGACGCGGCGGTTCCTTCTGTGGACAGTCCTCATGGCCGGATCCGTGGCACTATTGCTAGCTGCGGCCGCACCCGTCATCATCCCCTCTTTTTTCGGCCCGGAATTCTCGTCCGCCGTTGTCACGGCACGCATCCTGTTGATCGGCTCAACAATGCTCGGCGTACGGCGAATCTTGGGTGACTGCGTACGTGGCATGGGATCGGCCTTGGACAACACCGTGGCTGAGGTGGCTTCATCCCTTTGCTTAGTACCCGCGTTGATCGTGATTGCACCAAGATGGGGAATTGAAGGTGTGGCTCTTGGGTTCACCGGCGCGGCGGCCTTCGGTCTGATGATCCTGTTGACCCTTACTGCTCGTGACAGAAAAGGAAGATCCGCAAAGCCTTCGGAATTCGAGGAGCCACTGGATGGCTGACATCGACGGCCTGGCGCGGCACCAAAAATCTCGTCTCGATGCCGCTCTCGTCGGTCTCTGTATTCTGATATCCGCGTTGATCGGCGCGATTCCTGTCCTTCTCCCCGGCTCCTTGCCATTCCTCACAGGCGTCATCGTGAGCATGGGAGTCTTTTACCTGATAGTAATTGCACGCTCGCGGATGGCGTCGCGGCGAGTTTTCACTCAGGCCATCGAGCTGCCTGCCGGGGAGATGAAGTCGACTCTGGCGCCGGGGGAGGCGAAGGCTTTACCTATCGCGCGGTTCTTCTACTACGGAGGCATAGCAACGGTCGCGCAGTTGTCGATCGAGGGGCCGCTGCGTTTATCGCTGTCGGATTGCTTCTTACTCGTGGCTTTGGCCCTTGCTATCTGCACATTGCTGGATATGCGCCGAGCTGAGCACATTCGTCTCCCGGTAAGCCTGGTCATCGGGAGCGGCGTGTACGGCGCTGGAGCCCTTCTATCCTCCATACAAGCCAATCGACCCCTGGAATCTTTGTTCGTCGCAGCACGCGTCGTGTTGGTCTTGATCGTGTTGGCATGGCTGAGCACGCATCTGCTTCGAACAGCAAGACATGTCCAGATAGCAGTAGGTCTATGGGCGTTTAGCAGCGCTGTGACTGGTATGGGCGCGTTTGCACAGTGGCTTTTTGGCGATGTGATTCCGGGCACATCACCTGTTTTCGGCAGGATGACCGGCTTCACTCCACATATGAATCAACTTGGTGGTGTCAGCGCATTGGCGCTCGCGCCGTGTGCGTACTTGATCACCGGTGGTGCGAGGCGTCAACGTATCTTTGCCCTTTTTCTTCTACCGTTCATCTGTGGCGGTCTGCTGCTTTCGGGGTCTATTGGCGCCCTATTAGCGGCCCTCGTCGCCGCAGTTGTCTGGATATTTGCAGCCCGCCGAATTCTCGTCCCATTGACAGTACTTGCCTGCATCTTCGTTGCCGCTGTGGTGGCACAAGGCCTCCTTAGCAGTGGCTCGTCTGGAATACTGTTGTGGAAGAGGATTGAATCGGTTGTCGAAGGCCGCAATGCGGGCAATGGCCTCGTTGCAAGCAGGATCGAGTCCTACGAGGACGCGCTGAATACGATCGCGCGCAATCCGTTGATTGGGCAGGGACTCGATGACCTCAGCAGCCGTACGAACGTACCGGGCCCCGAAGCATTGTCGGATGGCCGCGTCGTAATTGTGTTTCATCAGGTACACAATCTTCTACTCGCCACCTGGTATGAGGCGGGTCTTCTGGGAATGGTTGGCTTGATGGTAGTGTTGATGGCAACCTTATGGGCGGGAATCTGTAATATCTTATCCGCGCCGACTGTTATGCAGCGGCATCTCGCTGTCGCCCTTCTTGCCGCATACGCAAGCTTCTTCTTCTTCTCTATGGGTCACATCGTCACCGTTCAGCGGTACGCATGGCTCCCGGGGGCACTTGCCCTAGCGCTACGAACAGCCGAACCGATCTCACAGGGACCCCATGATGGTTAATACACGCACTCCCCGTGTCGTGTACCTGGCCTTTGCGCCAGTTCCTTACGACACTCCGATTCTCAACGAGCTGGCACGATTGGTAGACTTGCACGTCATCTATATGGCGCGTGGTCATGAACTCTATTTTTTCGATGATGATTGGGGTGTCGAGCCCACCCATAGGTACTCGTTTCACTGGTCTCGAAGCATCCGCGTGCCAGGCGCTGATGTGTGGGTACAGTTCTCGCTGGGTGTCAGCCGGAAGCTCGACCGGTTGAGTCCGGACGTCATTATAACCAAGAGTTGGAGTCCGTTTATCTTCGAGCCACTTGCATGGAAACGCTTACGACGTCGGCGCTTTGTGATGTGGTCAGAAAGCACAAGGGTCAGCGGCCTCACACGCGGACCGCTGTCGCAAGCAGTTCGACGGCTGATCCTTCGACAAGTTGATGCGTTTGTTAGCATTGGCAGCCAAGCAACGCATTACCTCGCCGATCTGGGTATCGATCCCGCCACTGTCATCACGTCGTGTCTCCCAGCTGGCCTCGCCGATCGAGCCATCATGCGAGAGTCGTGGGATCGACGTGGGCCGAACCGTCCAGCGTTTCTTTTCGTCGGTCGCCTCATTCCTAGAAAGCGTCCCTGCGAACTGATCGACGCCTTTGGCGCACTGCTCCGCAAGATCCCTGAAGCAACGTTGACCATCGTGGGCGACGGGCCGCTGCGGCACACGATTGGTGACGCGGTGTCCGCTTACGGTGACCGCATAGTGATGCGAGGATGGGTCGAGGGCGACGCACTCAGGCACGTCTACCAGCAGTCTGACATACTGGTCGTACCGTCTATGCGGGAGGTCTGGGGCCTCGTGGTCAATGAGGCATTGGCTCATGGGCTCTATATCGTCGCGTCTGACCAGGTCGGAAGCGCCTTCGATCTGGTCGACGAAGCCAGTGGTGCGGTGATCCCGGCAGGAGATCAGGCGGCCCTTCTCGCCGCCATGGAGCATGCGGCCGAGGCTGTCCCGCACGACCGGAAAGCTCGTTCGCGGCGGGCAGCGCGAGTCTCTTCGTGCAGTGTCACGGCGTTTGCCAGCGATCTGGCCAAGGCGACACGGGTTGCCGTAGCGAGGTATGACACGTAAGCCTAGGACCTCTGAGTGATGAGCGCTTTGCTTGCCTCAAGATAGGCGCCCAGGAACACGATACCCATGGCCGCTACGAGACCGGCCGCGCCCGCGAGCACAACGCTAAGCCGTAATGCCGGTGTCGGGTTCTCTGGAACGGTAGCGGGAGTGACAAGGGCAACAGCCGCGCTCGCTTGGTCGAGTTGGCGAGCGCGGACATACCTGCCGAACTGCTTGGCTATCTCATTCGCGATCAGCGCGCTCCGCCTAGCGTCGATGTTAGAAACGCTTATGTTAATAAGTCTGGTTTCCCGGATGACTTCGGCTCGGACCTGAGGGAGCAGCTCTTGTCCGGGAACGCCCAGGTCCAGAGTATTAGCAACGGGGTTCAGGACTGGCAAGGTCTCAACCAGTTCTGCATAGGTGAAAGCCATAGTTTGCAAGTCCTGATTATTGATATAGTTATTTGACTTTGCAGGGCTGACCAGCAGTGTGGCAGTCGCGGTGTACGACGGAGAACCCATGTGACCCACACTATAGGCTGCAGTGGACGAGACAATGATGGCAGCGACCGGAAGCCACCACAGACGTCGCATGGTCTTGAGCAACTGGTGCGTGGTCATCCTTATGCCTTCCTCCGTTCGAGCGCGCGGCGTGGCTTAACGTGTGGTATGCGCTTCCTCGAGGATCGTGTCCGTGAACGCTAAGATTCTGTCGCGGGTAAAATGTGCTTCGACATAGGAGCGCGCATTTTGCCCCATGCGAAGGCGAGCAGCGGGATCCGCCTGAAGCTCCATGATGGATTGTGCGATCTGTCCCGGGTCTTCTGGAGTGATAATTACACCGCATTTGCCTGCTACTACGAAGCGGGCGCCTTCGCTCTCGGTAACACCGGCGAAGAGGATCGGTCGACCCGAAGCGCTATAGGTGAGAAGCTTTGACGGAGCAACCATGTCGACGACCTCTTTGCGTTGATGCAGAAGGTGGAGGTCACTGGCCGCCAGCATTGGATTTAGGTCCTCCCGGGGTTGCACGCCCAGCAACTGGATGTTCTTTAACCTATAGCGGTTGATGAGTTCCGCAATGCGTGGCCGTTCCGGTCCGTCTCCCACGATAACGAACGCGAGGTCGCGGCGGTGACGAAGCAGCCGCGCAGCCTCGACTGCCACGCTCATTTGTTGCTTATAACCAAGGTTGCCGACATAGAGGATCAGGAAGGTGTCCTCGTCTACTCCGATCCGCCGGCGCCATGGCGACATGCGTGGCGCAGGGTATATCCAACGCGTGTCAACCCAGTTCGGAAGATAGCGTACTTTGGTTGAAGGAACACCCCGTTTAAGCAAGGCATCGACCATGCCGGGTCCGATGGCGGTCACCATAGCGGCGTGACGGTATGAATAGTCGGCCATACGGTTCGCGATCGCGATCACGCGATGGTCGGTCAGCATACCGAGAGCTATCGCGCCTTCAGGAAGGAGATCCTGAACATGAAAAATTAAGGGAGCGCGCCAACGCCTGCTCAGAGTGGCTCCTACCACGCCCAGTTGCAGCGGAGAGCACATAGCGACAATGAGGTCTGGGCGTGGGACCTTGGTGAGGCTAGCCGTGAGGGCGCTTAAAGAAAACGACGTATCGTAGGCTATCCGGCGCAAGCTTGTGGGTTCACGGGGAATGTATTGCGGTACGCGGATGAGGCGTACGCCTTCATATCGCTCCTCTGCGTACCACTTGCCGGCGTACTGCTTGGCCTTCCGCCACTGTGGATAGTGAGGAAACCCTACCACCGCGCTGACGCTATGACCCCGGCGAGCCAAATGAGTGCAGAGATCGGTGTTGTAGGGGGCCAGTGCGGTGATCTCGGGCGCAAAGGCGACCGCCAGAACAAGGATCTTCATTAGATGCTCTCCTGCGCGGACCGATAAAGTCCCCGCTGAGCCAGCTCATTCCTTGCCTGTGTCGTCCTGTCTGTCACATGGATCGACTGGGCCCATCTCAGCCAGCGAGACAGCCCCTCGGCTAACCCGACTCGTGCTTTGAAGCCTAGTACGCGTTCCGCTACGCGCGTGTCTGCGATCGCATGACGAACATCACCACTGCGAAAAGCGAATGTTATGTTGATAGGCGAGCTGCTACCCATGAGCTCCCGAAGGAGGTGAGCGAGTTCGAGGATGCTGATCGCGTGTCCACTGCCTACATTGAACACTTGGCGAGAAATAGTCTCACCAGGAGCTTCCAGCGCTCGTACGGTTGCGTCTACTACGTCACTGATGTAGACGAAATCACGCTGTTCGTGCCCGTCCTCGTAGACATCCACCGGCATACCGGCTTTAAAACGAACGAAGAAAGATGACAGGATGCCAGTGTAAGGGTTGGAAAGGCTCTGACCTGGCCCATAAACATTAAAGTAGCGTAGAGCAACGGGCCTTAATCCGTAGGTGTCTCCGATGGTGAAGCACAGCTGTTCCTGGTTGTGTTTCGTAATAGCGTATATTGATGTCGGTCTGGCCGGTGTGTCTTCGTGCGTTGGAATCGCTTCGATGGCACTTTGGCATGAAGGGCACGCAGGATCCCACGCGCCCTTGCCGATCTTGCGTCGTGGTGGAGGATAGACGATGCCGCATCGTGCACACCGATAGGCACCTTCTCCATAGACTGCTCTCGAGGAGGCAAGAACGAAACGTTGGACTGGATGGGCGCGATCAAGTAGTGCTTGGAGCAGTCGCGCTGTTCCTCCTTGGTTCACATTGACGTAACGTTCTACCTGGTACATTGACTGGCTGACGCCCGTTTCTGCCGCGAGATGTACAACAGCGTCGACCTCCGCGACGACTCGCGATAGATCATGAAATTGAACATCGCCGTGGATGAAATGCACTTGTGGCGGCAAGTTGGAGTGGGACGGGATGCTTCCATGAATTTGCCGGGTTAGGGCATCTAAGACAAGGACTTTATATTCCCGCGCGATCAGTGCCCTCACAAGGTGACTGCCGATGAATCCCGCCCCGCCGACCACTAACACCTGCATCAGATAGCCTCCTCCCACCGCACGTGCGCTGTCCCGAGGCCCGCTACGGACGGAGTCAACCCATATCCGTGCAGCGTGGTGCTCCGACGCCCGCCGCCGCCAGAGAATGCCCCTGCCAAAAAATGTAGGATACCAGATCAGAACAGCTTTGTCATGCCAGCATAGCTATTGGCCCCTGCTTGAGTGTTAATTGTGTTAGGTGAGGATTGAGCCGGATGGAGTTGACGCGTCGCTTGAGGGTGAGCCCATATACTGTGGTTATCAGCGCGTCTGGCAGTGGTGTAGAAGATCCGGTCCATGTCTAATCGAATGCCTGGTTTGTGGCGCTCGTTAGGTTGCGTTACCAATTATGACCGGTATCGTCACTTCATGAACCGACAAATGGCGAGTTGTTTTGATCGGCCCTTCCCGGGTGTAGTAGGTGATAGAGTCGTACTGTCCTCTCTGGCGTGCTTCGTCGGTGATAAACTATTCCGGAGTAGCGAACGTCAGGGCTGTGTGTCCGAGGCGCTGCGGGCGGGGGGGGGAGGGGGGACGCGAAGCGTTTGTGTTGCTCGCTGAATGACATGTCGCGATCGTCGCCTTCAGAAGGCCCGCATATGCTTTGTTAAATATTCGCTATCGCGCTGGTTCAATGGGCTGTTGTTCACAAGGGACGAGCATGAAAGGGCGTTGGGGTGCGCGAGGTCAGTGAGAGCGGTCAGGCCTATAAGCCGAGGTGTCATGACCTGGCGGGGGATCGCACGGCAGAGCCAATGGCGATGCCTTCCTTGTCGGGGAGTGCAGCTTGGTCGGATGACCACACTTAGGGGACCTAGGGGTTGTAACTAAAGCCCGGTATTAACAATAATGGTAGCGATGTCGGGGATCGCCTCCGTGGTGCGAGGCTAGCAAGTAACTGGTATCGTGATGGTGCGGGAAGATAGGGCATAGCTTGCGCAGCTCTCAGTGCGATCTCAATCGGTTTGAGCTGTGCCAGGCCGTTACGCCTGTGTTGTCGGGACAACAGAGACGCGGGTCGAAGTGAGTCAAGTCTGTTGAAGGGGGTAAACATGTTGATACTCAACCTTGGGTCGGGGGCGAAGACAAGCCCACTAGCCATCAACATCGACAGGTCCTTGTATTTCCGGATCAGGCGCAACCCTGTGCTTTATCGCTTAGCGCAGGTGGTAATGCCGGCCGATCGGGCGTGTGTGCTAAATTCATTACCTCCTTCGATTCTCTTATATGACCTCTCGAAAGGTATCCCCGCCCCTGATAGCTCGGTGGATGCTGTCTATCACTCACACGTTCTCGAACATTTGGATCGGGGAGCAGCGTTGCCATTTATGCGGGATATTTATCGTGTCCTCAAGCCGGGTGGTGTCCATCGGGTCGTAGTGCCGGACTTGGAAGCCGACTGCCGCTACTATCTTGAGGATTTAGCCGCTTGCGAACAGACCCCTGAACGGGCTGCCGGCCACGACGATGCCATCGCAAGACTTATAGAATATATGGTGATGACCGAAACGCCCCAGATGTCTGAGTATCCATGGTGGTGGAGGGCGGTCAATCGTTATATCCGCGCGGATGCGCGTACTCGAGGGCATATTCATCGATGGATGTATGATCGAATCAGCTTGCCGCAACTCTTGGAACACGTCGGTTTTCAGGAGATCGTGCGACAGGATTACCAGAGTAGTGCCATAGCTAACTGGACTGCAGTCGGGCTAGATGTAGATAGCGAAGGGGGCGAGTACCGTCCTGGTTCTCTCTATTTCGAGGCAATCAAAAAATAACTGTGGCTTGTTAAAGCGTGGCATCGCCTGGTGCGCGCCAACCAATCCCGGTCCTGCAGCCCGTTCCCAACGAGGCTGCCGCGCAGGTGCGCCGCGCCCCGCGAGGCGATTGCCGAGGTACGGAGCGCGGACCGGGTGCCGGAGCCAACCGATTGGTTCGTGCTGCACGTCGGCCTCGCCCAGATACTCCTCGGCGCCAAGGTTTCGCATCGACGGGTGGGCGTGCGACCATCGGGGCTATGAGTAGCATGCGACGCGTTCGGATGGAGGCGGTGGACGAGACCGCCAGGGTTACCCCGATTGAGCTCTTCTTCGACTTGGTCTTCGTGTTCGCGTTGACCCAGGTGACCGCCCTGATGGCGGACGACCTGTCAGGGCGCGGTTTGCTTCGGGGGCTGTTGGTGCTCGCCGTGGTGTGGTGGGGTTGGGTCGGCTACTCATGGCTCGGAAACGTGGTCCGCGCGGACGAGGGCGTCGTGCGGTTGGTCATGTTCGGCGCGATGGGGGCGATGTTCGTGCAAGCCCTCACGATCCCCGAGGCCTTCGACGACCTACCCGGGGGGTTGGCCGGCCCGGTGGTCTTCGCCGCGGGTTACTTCGCGGTCCGAGCGTTGCACCTGGCGATGTTCTGGGTGGCCAGCCGCGGCGACCCCGGCTTGCGTCGCCAGCTGGTGCACTTCGCGCCGTCGATGCTGGGTGGTACCGCGCTGCTGCTGGTCGCATCGCAGCTCGACGGGCCGGCGCAGACCGCGGTGTGGGGGGCGACAGTGCTCGCGGATTACGGTGGCACCCTGCTGGGAGGCTCGGCGGGTTGGCGGCTGCACTCTCCCGGCCACTTTGCCGAGCGCCACGGCCTCATCCTCATTGTGGCCCTGGGCGAGTCGATCGTCGCGATCGGCGTCGGGGTCGCCGCGTTGCCGATCTCCTGGCCGATCATCCTGGCCTCGATGCTCGGTCTGGCGGTGGCGGCGAGTATCTGGTGGGCCTACTTCGACGTGGTCGCGCTCGTCGGTGAGCGCATGCTGACCAGGGCCTCGACCCAGGACCGTCCGCGGTTGGCCCGCGACTCCTACAGCTACCTCCACCTGCCGATGGTGACCGGGGTCGTGCTGGTGGCACTGGGGATGAAAAAAGTGCTCGAGTACGTCGGCAATCCGAGCGAGCACCAGCTCACCGACCCACTCACGACGCTGCCACTCGTCGCGCTGTACGGGGGAGTGGCGCTCTACCTGCTGGCCCATGTCGCGTTCCGGCTGCGCAACATGCACAGCGTCAACGTGCAACGCGTGATCGTGGCGCTGGCACTCTTGGCGACCGTCCCATTTGCCGTGCAGATACCGGCGCTGGCCGCGCTCGCCCTGCTCGCCGCCACCACCGCCGGCCTGATCGTCTTCGAGATGACCCGCTACGCCGACGTACGGGACCGGGTCCGCCACGTCGGCGAGGTCGCGGTATCCGAGCGGCACCCCAACCGATCGCGGGAGTGAAGAGCCGGGCGCTCGCCATGACGTACCTAACTCCGACTTAGGGGCGCATACGCCCCTAAGGGCCTGGGCGAGAATAAGGTTTCTGTTTGCTGTCTTGCGCACATGCCGGAAACCGATGTGCGTCTGCGGGCGTCTGCGCCCGCACCCGCGCTCGCCTGGCTGCCATCCCCGTTAGCGATGGGTTCGCGCCGCCGCACACCTCGGGGTGTGT
>Ga0187893_10002687_pt1 | contig 38418 bp, 37 predicted proteins | sample MA1701074metaG_FD_139574 | JGI IMG/M metagenome (GOLD analysis project Ga0187893, IMG submission 139574) | White microbial mat communities from a basaltic lava cave in the Kipuka Kanohina Cave System on the Island of Hawaii, USA - MA170107-4 metaG ... | reverse complement strand
CTCGCGGCGGTCGGGTCGATCTCGGTCCGGTAATCCATCTGGCGCCTCCACGTCGGATGTGGTTGTGGAAGCCGACCTTAATCGATCCCGGCCGCCACCGCGCCTGTATGGCATCTACGATGCAAAGGCCCGAAACAAGGAAACCAATCCATGGCCATCGATTACACGCAGAAAATCCCGAACAACGTCAGCCTCGCGGACGACAAGCAGCTCCAGCGCGCGCTCGAGAAGTGGCAACCCGCCTTCCTCGACTGGTGGAAGGACATGGGGCCCGAGGGCTTCCAGCAGAAGGATGTGTATCTGCGCACCGCCACCTCGGTCGACGCGAAGGGCTGGGCGACCTACGGCATGACCCGGATGCCCGACTACCGCTGGGGCATTTTCCTCGCCGACCAGGTGCCGGACCGCAAGATCGGCTTTGGCGACCACATGGGCGAAGCGGCGTGGCAGCAGGTGCCGGGCGAATTCCGCGCCGATCTGCGCCGCCTCATCGTCACGCAAGGCGATACCGAGCCGGCCTCCGTCGAGCAGCAGCGCCGTTTGGGGCAGAGCTGCCCCTCGCTTTACGACCTGCGCAACCTCTTGCAGGTGAACGTCGAGGAAGGCCGCCACCTCTGGGCGATGGTGTATCTGCTTCATGCCTATTTCGGCCGCGACGGCCGCGAGGAGGCCGAGGAGCTGCTCGAGCGCCATTCGGGCGACCGCAACAAGCCGCGCATCCTCTCGACCTTCAACGAGCCGATCGACGACTGGATGTCGTTCTTCTGCTTCACCTACTTCACCGACCGCGACGGCAAGTATCAGCTGAAGATGCTGGCCGAATCCGGCTTCGATCCGCTCTCGCGCACCTGCCGCTTCATGCTCACCGAGGAAGCGCACCACATGTTCGTGGGCGAGACCGGCCTGGGCCGCGTGATCAAGCGCGCGCTCGAGGTGATGAACGAGATCAAGAGCGACGACCCCGCCGCCGTGCGGCGCGCCGGCGCGCTCGACCTGCCGCTCATCCAGAAGTACATCAATTTCTGGTTCTCCTCGGCGCAGGACCTGTTCGGCTCCGACACCTCGACCAACGCCGCCAACTATTTCGCCAACGGCTTGAAAGGCCGCCCGGACGAGGACAACTACGAGGACCACGTCGCCAAGGACGCGACCTACGAGATCGAGGAAGTCGGCGAGAACGGCGGCGTCAAAAGCGTGGCCATCCCGCTGCGCAACGCGATGAACGTCGTCGCGCGCCGCGCCTACGTGAAGGATTGCGACATTGGCGTGCAGCGCTGGAACCGCATGATCAAGAAGGCCGGCATCGACTTCGAGATCAAGCTTCCGTCCGAGCGCTTCCGCCGCGCGGTCGGCGTCTACGCCGGACACCACTTCACGCCCGAGGGCAAGCCGATCCCGGCCGCGGCGTTCGAGGAGAGGAAATACGCGTGGATCCCCTCGCCCGAGGACCGCGCCTTCGTGACGGGTCTGATGAGACAGGTGATCGAGCCCGGCAAAATGGCCGGGTGGATCGCGCCGCCCGACCGCGGCATCAACAACCTCGCGGTGGATTACGAATACGTGCGATTGTGAGCGGCGGAAGGCGCCGTGCAAATCAGCGATCGGGACGATCGCTGATTTGCAGGGCCGGCTATCTTGCGGTTGCGCCGCATTTGCTGCGATCCACCGGCACCGAACCAAGAAAGCGCCTGCCGCCCTCGCAATCGACATAGTGGACCACCAGAAAGCACTGCGTGGTCCCGTTGGGCAGTTTTTTCAGTTTATACTCGCCTTCCTGGTGGCCGGTGCATTTCGGCTTCGCGGCGGTGGCGCCGGCAAGGCCGATCAGGGCGATCGCGGCGGCAAGGGTAATGCGGACGGCGGAGATCATAGGCTCGTTTCCTTCGATTGGCGTCCCGACGCCCGTCGGACAATCTATCCGGCGACGGTTCTACTCCACGCGCGCTGAACCGAAGCTGAGACGCACGTTCAGGAAAGCTTCAGCGAAGATCGAAGGCGGTGAGGTCGCGCTTCCGCCGGATCGGCACACGTGCCTGACCGGCCGCTGGTTGGCGCCGCATCTTCGCGCGCGAACTGACACCAACGAGGTCTTGCCCTTACTCGTCATCCCGACCGGAGCGAGCCGCCTTGGCGGCTCGCGTAGCGGAGGGATCGCGGGCCAGTGGTAGCTCGGTTCCTCCACTCCGCGGCCGCGCTGCGGGCGCCGCGGACTACGACGACGCGCGGGTGCAAGCGTGCCGCGTTACCGCAGGTCAGGCCGGGCGCCCAACCCGCCCCGACGCGGAGGGAACCTCGATGGTAATGGAGCGGCGGACTTGGCCCGCGCGTGTCCGCGGACGCCGACTGTCGTGTACAAGCTGCGAGACGCCCGCCCAAGGCGGGTCATCGCTGGCCGCACATCCATATGCTTTTCGGCGATTCGGGTGACGTGCGAAGGGCCGGTCGCTAGACCGGGCCCTTCTTCGTTGCGCGTCGGTCAGACGCCCGTCGCCGGCGCCTTGCGGAAGAACCAGGGCAGCGGCACGTAGCGGTAGTGCACGCGGACGATGTGCTTCTTGCAGAACGCGTTCACGTAGACGACCGTGATGCGGTACTTGCGATAGTATTTGAAGCCGATCTTCACAATGCCGAGATACTGCGTGTGCGTCTCGTAGTGCGGCTTGCACAGCTTCAGGATCAGCTTGTTGGGGACCAGCGGCACGTTGAGCGGCTTGGCCGACGCGGCGCCGCCCGCGAGGCCGACGACGGCGATGGCGAGGGCGGCGAGGGAGGCACGGAGGGAGTTCATCGTCACGTTCCTTCGGTTGGCGTCCCACCGCCCGTTGGACAATCGATCCGGCGCCAGTTCTACACCAACGCCGCTGAACGGAGCCTGAGCTGCGCGTTCATAGGGGCTTCACCGCGAGCGCATCATCGCGCGCGCCTTAGAGCGCGTTCCGATTAGGCGTGATCGTCCGACACGTAGGGCGCGCTGCGCGCACGGGTGCGACGTCAGAACGGGGCGCACAGCGCCTGCGTGCTTGTCTTCGCGTGTGCAGCGTCGGCAGGGCGCGCGCAGCGCGCCCCTACGCCGGATAGGCCGAGCCCATCAATCGGGAACGCGCTCTAGGGCTCATCGAGTTTCAGGCGAAAGGGCCCGGTCCTGTGACCGGGCGCTCCTTTCGCGTTGTTTGGCTGAGGCCGCGTCGGGCGATCACAGCCGGTAGATGTGGCCGGACCGACTTGGCGCCGACCACCCTCTCGCGACAGAAACGGTCAACGGCGCCGGCGAGGCCCGTGATGGCGATCGCGGCGGCGGCGAGGGCGAGGCGGAGGGACTTCATAGGCACGTTTCCTTCAGTTCCTTGGGTTGGCGTCCCACCGCCCGTCGGACAATCGATCCGGCGTGACTTTACACCAGACGTGTTGAAGGGAGCCTGAGGCGCTCGTTCAGAGCCGCTTCATCGCGGGTCCCTGGCGGGCCGGGCCGCATCGACCAGCACACATGTTGAAATGCGAGGGGCCCCTCTCGAATTACCGGGCCCCTCGAATCCAAGGCCGGCCAAAAAAATTGCAGTCAGGTGATTGCAGTCACTGCACGGTCGGCCGCGCGCGGGTAGTTTTCGAATAGGATCGCCGGAGTCGGGCATCCCAAGGAGTAAATCCCGTGCTTAGCCTTTCCTTCCCTCGTAACCTTGCCGCGGCGGTCGTGGCGGCTTCGGCGCTCATCACCGTTGCTGGAAATGCCCAGGCGGCCACATCGGCCGCGACCGTGAAGCGGTACTATCTCGAGTGCCGCATGCAGCTCAACACGACGCTCCCGATCTTCCGCCATGTCGTCGTGAAGAACACGCAATCGTTCGCGCTCCCGACCGGCACAAAGGTCCATTACAAGGCCAATCGGGTTTGGGCGCCCGATCCGTCGGGCGTGAAGACCCTGACGTCGCCGCTGCCCCCGGGCGCGAGCCGGAAGATCGCGATGCATCCCGGCGTGTTCCGCGGCTGCACGGCCTATGCGAGCGTGAGCTCGTAGCCCAGCCAAAGCCCATACGGTCAATCTGCGCGAGGCAACAGGCGGGGCGCGTGCATCCGCCTGTTGCTTCCGAGTCGATTCCGAAAATATCCGGATGGCGGCGGCTTCCTGGCGCAGCGCGTGAACCGCGCGCGGCGCCTATGCAAGGACTGAGAGATCGGGCGGGCAGCGCTGGAACCGCATGATCAAGAAGGCCGGCGTCGACTTCGAGATCAAGCTTCCGTCCGAGCGCCTCCGCCGCACGGTCGGCGTCTATGCCGGACACCGCTTCACGCCCGAGGGCAAACCTATCTCCGCGGCCGAGTTCGAAGTCCGGAAATACGAGTGGGTCCCGCCGCCCGAGGGCCGCGCGTTCGTGACGAGCCTCATGAAGCAGGTGATCGAGCCCGGCAAGATCGCCGGCTGGAGCGCCCCGCCCGAACGCGGCATCAACAATCTCGGGGTCGATTACGAATATTTGCGCTTGTAAGCCGCGCTTGCGGTTTCGCGGCACACAAAGCGAAGGGCCCGGCCATCGGCCGGGCCCTTCTTCGTTTGCGGGGCCGATTTAGGCGCCCGCCTTCGGCGCCTGGCGGAAGAACCAGGGCAGCGGCACGTACTTGTAATGCACGCGGACGACGCGCTTCTTGCAGAGCAAGTTCACGTAGACGACCGTGATGCGGTAGACGCGGTAGTACTTGAAGCCGATCTTCTTGATGCCGAGATACTGCGTGTGCGTCTCGAAGTGCGGCTTGCACAGCTTCACGATCGGCGGCTTCGGGATCAGCGGCAGGGCGGGCTTGGCCGACGCGGCGCCTCCCGCGAGGCCGACGACGGCGATGGCGAGGGCGGCGAGGGAGGCACGGAGGGAGTTCATCGTCAAGTTCCTTCGGTTGGCGTCCCACCGCCCGTTGGACAATCGATCCGGGCGTGGTTTTACACTACGGGCGCTGAACCGAAGCTGAGTGACTCGTTCAGAAACGCATCACTTGAGGAATGATCGCGAGCCCTCATTCGTGGAGCGTATCGAAGCGAAAACCCGGAGAAGAGCCCGGCCGTTGCCCGGGCCCTTCCCTGGTTTACGCAACCATAGGATGAAACGCAGCAGTTTGAGGCGAACGAGCGGCGGCGCTAGAAGCCGTGGTAGTGCGGAACGATCTTCTTGTACACGATGTGCCTGAAGCACTTGCCGTGCACGTGGTAGACGACGATCAGATCCCTGTTTCCAGGCAAGTGGTAGCGCACGGTCTTGTAGTAGATCGGCTTGCACCAGAACGCCGTGGCGATCAGCGACGCTGCGGGCTTGGCGGAGGCGCTGCCGGCACCGGCAACGCCGGTGATGGCGATCGCCGCGGCGGCGAGGTAGAGGCGGAGGGACTTCATAAGGCACGTTTCCTTCGGTTGGCGTCCCACCGCCCGTTGGACAATCGATCCGGCACCTGTTGTACAGGAATGGCGCTGAACGGAAGCTGAGACGTGCGTTCAGTGCCGCTTCATCGCCGCGGCGCTACGGCGAGCGCAGCCCGGTCTTTCGCAAGCGAGTAGGCTCCGCTGTTAGGCGCGCAAACAAAAACGGCCCGGGGCATCGCTCCGGGCCGCTTCCGTCGAAGAGAGTTCTGACCGCCGGCGAGGGCGGTGCCGCGCTTCTTAGTAGTTGTTGTACCCGTAGTAGTAGTAGCCGAAGCAGCGGCGCTTGATCATGCGCGCCTGCCAGTAGCCGAACCACTGGACGAGCTTGAAGAACGGCACGTAGCAGAGGCGGCCATAGCCGTACTGGCCGTAGCCGAAGTGGTAGGCCGGGGTGACGGCGCTCTCGGTCGCGGCCGGAACGCCGATCTGGAGCGCCTGGACGGGCGCCGCGTTGGCGGCGCCGCTCGAAAGCGCGGCGACGATGGCGAGGGTGCCGGCGAGGGCGAAGCTGCGAAGAGTTTTCATCTTAGGCTCCATGCGGGTTGATGGCAGGGCGCGTTCGCGCGTTGACGAGGGTGCTTATACGCGCGTCGGCGTGAACCGAACCTGAGAGCCGCGTTCAGCGGAAATTCATCGGGCCAAGAAAAAGCGGCCGAAGCGCCGCTTCGGCCGCGTTGCGTGCCGCGCAAGGGCCCGCGTCCCCCGTCGCGGGACCGCGTCCTCAGTACCAGTGGCGATAGTGCGGATGGTATTGATGATAGCGATACGGATGCGCGCAGCGATGACCGATATAGCGGTAGCGCCAGCCCCAATGCGTCCATACCCAGCGGCGCACCGGCCAGCACTGCCGATGCCGATGGTAGGCCGACGTGGCTGCTTCGCCTTCGCTCGCGCCGGGAGGTGCAACGATGCCTAGATTCGCCGGCGCGGCCGCGGCCGCTCCCCCCGTGCCGGCTGCGAAAAACGCGGCGACGGCGAGATTGCGCAGTCTTGTCATGAGCGATCTCCTTCAAGGAATTGCGGGGATCACGAAGGAACTCGTGACACGACGCGATTAGCGCAGCGAAAGTGAATTCTGCCTGACCGCGGCATTCATCGCCGGTTCAGCTTGCGCAGACGCGTGCGGCGGCCGAAGTCGCTTCGGCCGCCGCGTCAAGCAAAGCTTGCGCCGGTGCTCGGCTTAGAAGCCGATCCCGATGCGCAGGCCCGGGCTGCTGTAGCGGAAATAGCCGTGCGGTTGGCTCGGATAACCGTAGTAGCCGTAGGACGGGCAGCGCTGGCCGACATAGACCTGCTGCCAGCCGTAGTAGCCGTAGACCCAGCGATAGACGGGGTAGCAGCCATAGTACTGCACCGGCGTCACGGCGCTGTTCGCGGCCGGAGTTTCGGTGCCGGCGCCGGCGTTGTGCGCGGGCGCGGCCTGGGCCGCACCGGCGAGGCCGGCGGCGAGGGCGGCGGCGGAGACGAGCGTCTTGAGGGTGGACATGAAGGGCTCCTTGCTTCGATCGACTTGTTCTTGGGAAATTCCGTTCCCCTTGATTGCGCCCTTCCTACACGAGAGCCCTTGAACCGAAGCTGAGCGCCGCGTTCACCTCGCCTTCAGGTTGGGCGGCCCGGCGCGCTCGTCTGACGTGGGGCGCGCTCGCGGCCCCACCGCCAAACGAGCAACGCGCCGATCGCATCGACGAGCGCCACGGTTGCAAACGCGAGGCCCCAGCCCGGCACCGTGCCGGGTCCGGCGAGATCGAGCACCGCGCCCACCGAGAGGGCGCCGAGAAATGCGAACCCGAAGCCGAGCCCCGAGTGCACCGCCATGGTGGCGCCGCGATAGCCTGCGGGTGCTGCCGCGAGCGCTCCGGCGGTGAGCGCGGCGGAGTCGAACGTCATCATCATCGCGTGCAGCAGTAAGAGCAGCGCCACGATCGGATAAGGCAACGGCGCCGCCCAGCCGATGAGCGACACGAGGAGGGCCGTCGCCAGCATGACGAACAAGATGAAGCGGCGCCGGCCGAAGCGCGTCGCCGCTTCGTTGCCGAGGATGCTGGTGACGACCCCCAACAGCGTCGCGACACCCGCCACCGCCGGCGCGCTCCAGGCCGCCGCATCCGGCGGCTGCAGCGACTGGCTGAAGACGAGGAAGGTGACGATCCAGCCGCGGATCGCGAACAATTCGAAATTGTGCGCGGCATAGCCGAGCACGTAGACCATGGCGTCGCGATTGCGCAACACGGGCCGCACATCCAGCACGCGCGCCAGCGAACGCGCGCCGGGTGCGGCGCTTGCGCCGCGCGGCACGAGCAGCGTCAGGAGCGCCGCGGCGATCGCACCGGCGGCGGCGAGTCCAAACGCGAACCGCCAATCGAACAGCGACGCGATGGCGCCCGCCGCGACGAACGAGAGCGAGGCGGCCACGCCGAAGCTCGACGTGTAGAACGCGACGAAGCGTGATTGTCGGGGTCCGGTAACGTGATCGGAGAGCAGCTTCAGCCCCGGCATGTACATGCCGGCCAAGCCGATTCCGGCCAGGATTTGGAACGCGAGGCCGCTCGCGAAATCGCGCGCGAGCAGCGCGAGTCCGAGATTGGCGAGCCCGGCCAGCAGCGTGGCGCCGCGATAGATCCCGCGCGCGTCGACCCGGTCGGTCAGCGCGGTCAGGAGCGGCACCGCCACCATGTAGCCGGCGAAGAAGGCCCCGGTCAGCGTCCCCGCCTCGGTGGCCGACATCCGCCACGCCGCCTGCAATTCCGGCAGCAGCGCCGGCACGGCGGAGAATCCCGACATGCCGAGGATCTCGGCGGCGCAAAGCGTGGCCGTGACGCGGGCCGCGGAGACGCGGCGCGCGCTAGGCGGCGGCGATGTCGGTCTTGGCAAAATCGTCGCCTTTGTAGAGCAGCGGCTCGCCCGTCACCGCCGCCAACGCATAGGCGAAGCAATCGCCGAAGTTGAGGCCGGCCGCATGGCGGCCCTTGCCGAAGCGGCGGAAGGCTTCGATGGCGGCCTCGGAAACAGCCTCGTCGACACCCACGATTTCGACGCCGGCCTCATCGAGAAGCGCTCGGAGGCGCGTCGCCGCGCCCGGGTCACGCCGCGCCGTGACCACGATTGCCGCTTCGACATAGTTCGCGGCCGCCATGAGCACCCTCGAATCGAGGCTGATCTTCGCCAGGAACGGCTCGCGTTCCGGCTCGTCGAGAACGATCGCCAGCAAAGCTGAGGTGTCGATGACCACAGCTATCGTGGCAGACCGTTTTCGTCGTAGCCAATGATCTCGTCCGCTGTCCGCGAATCGAGTTCGGGCAAACGGGCGATGCTCAGAGCAATTTCGTTGAGCCGCGCCAATTTCCGCTCGTCACGCTTGCGCGGAGCGACCCGTCTCAGGCGTTCTTCCAGCGCCCTCGTCACCGCTTCGGTCAGACTTTCGCCGGTGCGCCGCGCAAGTTCCCGAGCGAGCCGGTCGGCCTTTTCGTCCTTGATGCTAAGGGCCATTCTATGCCTCCCCGATGTCCCGCCCCGTGAGCCGCAACGGGGACAACCGTTCCTCCGCGTCAGCGCGGATTTCGTCAGGAGAACGCTCGGCGCCGTAGCGCAGACGAGAGTTCATGCGCCAGAGTCGCTGTTCGAGAGCACGCGTCACGGCTTCGGTCAGACTTTCGCCGGTGCGCCACGCAAGTCTGCGCGCCAAGGGTAATCGGCTCTTGGATTCCTGATAGTGAGAGCCATGCCGCACGCATTCTCTATATCGTTCTAGAATATAGAATGTCTTCTAGAACGGCAAGGGGTGAGCGCGGATCAAATCTGCCTCGCCCTACCCGCCACGGCCAGCGCCGCCTCGCGCACGGCTTCGTTGTAGGTGGGGTGCGCGTGGAAGCTGCGCGCCAGGTCCTCGGCGGCGCCGCCGAATTCCATCACGTTGACCACGGCATGGATCATGTCGCCGGCTTCGGCGCCGATGATGTGGGCGCCCAGGATGCGGTCGGTCTTGGCGTCGGCGAGGATCTTGACGAATCCGTCGCGCTCGTCGTTGCAGATCGCGCGGCTGTTGGCCGTGAACGGGAACTTGCCGGCCTTGTAGGCGACGCCGGCGTCCTTCAGCTCATCCTCGGTCTTCCCGACGCCGGCGACTTCCGGCCAGGTGTAGACGATGCCGGGCACGGTCTCGTAGTTCACGTGCCCCGCCTGGCCCGCCAGCATCTCGGCGAGGGCCGCGCCCTCCTCTTCCGCTTTGTGCGCCAGCATCGGTCCCCGAATCGCGTCGCCGATCGCGTAGACGCCGGGGACGTTGGTCTGGAAATGCGCGTCGACTTCGATGATGCCGCGCTTGTCGCGCGCGACACCGAGCGCCTCGAGGCCGAGGCCTTCGACATAGGGCCGGCGGCCGATCGCGACCAGCACGATTTCAGCGGTAACCGACTCCGCGGCGCCGCCCTTGGCCGACTCGATCGTGAGTGTGACGCCCTCCTTGCTCATCTTCGCCGCCGTCACCTTGCTGCCGAGCTTGAAGGCGAGGCCCTGTTTCTCGAGCACGCGCTGGAACTGGCGCGCCACCTCGCCGTCGATGCCGGGCGTGATGCGGTCGAGGAACTCGACGACGGTGACCTTGGCGCCGAGGCGGCTCCAGACCGAACCCATCTCGAGGCCGATGTAGCCCGCGCCGATCACGGCCATCGACTTCGGCACCGCCGCGAGTTCGAGCGCGCCGGTCGAGGTGACGATGCGCTTCTCGTCGATCGCGACGCCCGGCAACGGCGTCGATTCGGAGCCGGTGGCGATAACGATGTTCTTCGCCTTGACCGGTTTGCCGTCGACCTCGACGAGGCCGGGCGCCCTGATCGTGCCGTGGCCCTGAAGGTGATCGATCTTGTTCTTGCGGAACAGGAACCCGACGCCTTTGGTGAGCTGGTCGACGACGCCGTCCTTGCGCTTCATCATCGTCGGAAGGTCGAGCTCCACCTTCGCCTTGATGCCGTGCTTGGCGAAGCCGTGCAGCGCCTCGCGATATTTCTCGGAGCTGTGCAAAAGCGCTTTCGAGGGAATGCAGCCCACGTTCAGGCAGGTTCCGCCGAGCTTCGGCCGCTTCTCGACCACGCCCACCTTCATGCCGAGCTGGGCCGCGCGGATGGCGCCGACATAGCCGCCGGGCCCCGCGCCGATGATGACGAGATCATAACTCTCGGCCATGGATGGATTCCGCTGCGAGATGTGGGGATGAGGGGGAGAGTGATGCCTTGGTAACTAGCCCGCCTGCCCTCTAATATCCAGCGACGCGGCGCCGCAATGGCCGCGGAGAGGGGAACGCGCGCGCATGGAAGCCGTCATCCAGAGCATCATCAGCGGGGCGCCGGTCCTCGTCCTGCATCTCGTCACGACCTTCGCCATTCTGATCGCCGGAATGGGCGTCTATATGTGGATCACGCCCTACGAGGACGTCAGGCTGGTGCGCGAGGGCAACACGGCGGCGGCGGTGGCGCTGGGCGGCGCGTTCCTCGGCCTCGCCATTCCGCTCGCAGGCACGCTCGCCGGCAGCGTGACCGCGCTCGACATCCTGCTCTGGGGCATTCTCACGGTCATCGTGCAACTGATCTGCTTCAGGGTGGTGGACCTCGTGCTGCGCGGGCTGCCGAGGCGCATTGCGGCCGGCGAGCTTGCCGCCGCGATCCTCCTCGCCTCCGTCAAGGTCTCGGCCGGCGCCATCGTCGCCACGGCGGTGACGCGCTGAGCGATGCGCGGCTCGTTCCTCACCGTGCTGGTGATCGCGGCGCTGGTCGCGATCGGCGTGTTCGGCCAAATGGGCGCGTTCAAGCGCGAGACGCCGCGCTACGAACCCGAGCGGCCGCGCGAGGCGCCGCGCCGGCCGCGGCCGGAGGAGCCCAGGCCCGACGGCTTGCGGCCGCTGCCGGCTCCCTCGCCGGGAGATCCCACGGTCGATATCGCGGTGCCGGCCGAGGCGCGCTCGGCGACCGGCACGGCGTTCTCGCTCGACGGCCGCGGCCTTTGGATGACGGCGCGCCATGTCGCGGACGGCTGCTCGCGCATCTTCGTACTGACCGGGCCGCGCGCCGGCTATTTGAGCCGCGGCGTCTACGTCCATCCCACGGCCGACGTCGCCATCCTGCGCACCGACCGCGGCGCGCCGCACATCGCGTTCGCGCGCGAGGAGCCGCGCTTCAACCAGACCGCCTATCACTACGGCTTCCCCAAGGGCGAGCCGGGCGCGGCGATATCCACGCTGATCGGCCGCGCCACGCTGCGCGCGCGCGGGCGCTATAACACGAACGAGCCGGTGTTGGTTTGGGCCGAACGCGAGCGCGTCCCCGAGGGCGACGAGCACTTGGGCGGCATCAGCGGCGGGCCTGTCTTCGACACGGCCGGGCGCGTGATCGGCACCACGGTGGCCGGCAGCACGCGCCGGGGGCGCATCTTCACATCGGACATGAGCTCGATCCGCGCCGCGCTCGGCCGCGCCAATGTGACACCCGCCGGCGAATCCTCCGCCGTTCTGCCCCGGCCCACGTCGCGCAACTGGGTCGAGATCGGCGCGGAGCTGCGCGGCCGGCTCACGGTCGCCAAGGTCGTGTGCCTCGTCGATCAGCCGCAGGGGTTCCGCCCGCGCAACTTTGCGGCGCCGGGATGGTAGCGCGCAGGGGCGGGCGAACCCGGCGCCGGTAACCTTATTGGTCTAGTCTCTATGGCTTGATGAAAAACTGGTTGCGATTGGATAACGAAACATTGGTAACTCACGTATGGGATAGTAGGCCGGCGGGCCAAGGGGTCCGGCCGACGGGACATGGCAAGGGGAACACAGAAGCGGCGGTACCGGCTTTGTGCGCGCGCCCTTCTGGGCGCGGGCCTGGCCGCCTGCGAACTTGCGGCGCCCGCCTCCGCCGGGCCCGACCAGCCGGCCACGGTCGAGGCCTTTGATCTCGCGTTCCGCGACTGGATGCGCCGCCACAACGTGGCGCGCGGCGTCATCGCCGTCGGCCATGCCAACCGCTTGGCCCTGGTGCGCGGCTATGGCGGGATCGACCCGGCGGCGCCGCTGCCGCTCGCGAGCCTCGCCAAGGCCATCACCGGCGCCTGCGTTGCGACGCTGGTGCGCGACCGGAAGCTCTCGTTCGACGCCAAGCTCGGCGACGTCCTCGACGCCTTCTTCCGCCGCCATGGCGAGCCGGCCGATCCGCGCGTCCGCGCGATCACGGTCGAGCAGCTTCTCGTGCACCGCAGCGGCTTCAGCCGCACGGCCAATCCCGATCCCGCATCGGGCGTGGCGCTCGTGGCGCATCTTCGCGAATACGGCAGCGCCGAGGCGCATCTCCCCGCCGCCACGAAACGCGCGCTCGCCTACCGGCTCGCGCGCGACCCGGGCCACGACTACGAATACGTCAACGTCAACTATTTGCTCTTGGGCACGGTGATCGAGCAGGTGTCGGGCCGTGACTACGAGAGCTATTGCCGCGATGCGCTGCTGCGGCCGCTCGGCGTGGCGAGCGGGCGGCTCGGCAAATGGGCGGCGCTTTCTTCCTACGGCGGGTGGAGTCTCTCGGGCGCCGAATATCTCGCATTCCTGCGCGCATTCGACCGCGACAGCCGGATCATGGACGCGGCGACGCAGCGCTGGCTCGTGTCGCCGGAGCGAAAGCAATTCGCCGGGCACAAGGATCTCGTTTATTCGCTCGGCGTCGTGGCGCGGCGCGATGCCGAGGGTCCCTCGGTATGGCACACGGGCCTCTGGACCCACGCGCAAAGCGACGTTCTTGGCGGCGCGCTCGCCGACAGCCATGCCACGCTCGCGGTGAAATCGGCGCGCGGCGCGGCTTGGTTCGCTTATATGGAGCCGCAGCCCTCGCCCTTCGTTCGCGCAGCGCTCGATGCGGCGCTTTGGCGCGCGGCCGAACAGGTGAAGGTCTGGCCCGGGCACGATCTCTTCGCGCGCTACGGCGTCGGCAAGGGGCAAAGGATCATGCCGGCGGCGGCTCCGCTCAAGACGGGCGACGCCGGAAAGATCATCGGCGGCCCGCAAGCGCGCAACTAGGGCGCCCCGCCCTCTGGGCGGGGTCACGAAGCACCTCTCTTCCGGCAAGCTGCGATTTCGCAAGGCGCACCGGGCCGACGGAGCGCCGGCCGGTTGCGCGCACTGCTCGCCTAGTAGCGCGGCGCCGTGCTCCTGGGCGCGGCGGGTTGCGGCGCGGGCGCCGGCGCCGCGCGGCTCGGGCGCGCGGCGGGCGCCACGGCGCCGAGCGACAGATAGGTGCCGTCGACGCGCTCGCCCATCTCGCACAGGGCCGTGCAGCCATTGGATTGGACGTTGGCGCTGCCGCGGTTGACCTGGATGGCGACCCGGCAGCCGGGCAAGCCGTTGGGGCGGCCGTCGATGAGGCCCTGCGAGAGCTGCGCATCCATGCGGGTGCGGCACGCACGCGCACCGTCGGCCGTGATCATGTTGAAGTGGACCGAGGCGCGGCCCTCGGGCCACTCGACGATGGTCATACCGCCCGATCCGGGACGCCCGGTCAGCCGGTACTGGCCGGAAAGCTGCCCGCCCGACGCGCGTGACAACTGTACGAGGTGTGCCTCGTAGCGGGCGCGCAGACAGTTGTAGATCGGACCGTCGTAGATCGTGGGGGCGGTGGCCCCGCAGCTTTCGAGCTGCTGCACCCAGGCGCCCTGATTCGCACCACCGCGCAGCGCGCCCGCGAAGCGCGCGACGTCGCGATCCATGGCGGCGAGGTCGCTGTTCTTGCAGATCGTCTCTTGGACGCGCGTACGCGCACCGGCGCAATCGCGGCCGGGATCAGTGCGTTCAGGCGCGACGCCGGCCGGCGAGCCGGGGGCCGGCAGAATGCGTCCCGTATCGGGCGCGTGATAGGGCGCCTCATAGATGCGCGGCGCCGCGGGCGGCGATTCGAGGCTCGGCGGCGTCGCCGCCGGCGGTTGGCTTTGAACGGTCTGCGCGCCCGCCGGGCCCAGAGCCAGCAGCGCGGCGCCGCAGACGGTCAACAGCAGCTTGGTTGACATGAGAGCACTCCCATCTCGAAATTGGGTCTGTGCCTCTGCAACGGCGCGATTGTGGCCATGAGGTGGCAAATGCGGTGCCGGGGGTTTCACGAAATTGCGCTGCCGGCGCCGCGCCCATCATCGCGAGCGCGACGAACGGCCTTGGTCTGCGCTACATCTCCAGCAGCAGGCGCTGCGGATCCTCGATATTTTCCTTGACGCGGACGAGGAATGTGACCGCCTCGCGCCCGTCGACGATACGGTGGTCGTAGGAGAGCGCCAGGTACATCATCGGGCGGATCTCCACCGTGCCGTCGATCGCCACCGGGCGCGGCTGGGTCTTGTGCATGCCGAGGATGCCGGACTGCGGCGGGTTCAGGATCGGCGTCGACATCAGCGAGCCGTACACGCCGCCGTTCGAGATCGTGAAGGTGCCGCCGGTCAGGTCCTCGATCGTGAGCTTGCCGTCGCGCGCTTTCCTGCCGAGCTCGCCGATCTTCTTCTCGATCTCGGCGAAGCCCAGCTTGTCGGCATCGCGCAGCACCGGGACGACGAGGCCCTGCTCGGTGCCGACGGCGACGCCGATGTCGTAGTGGTTCTTGTAGATGAGATCGTCGCCGTCGATCTCGCCGTTGACCGCCGGGATTTCCTTCAAGGCCTGGATGCAGGCCTTGACGAAGAAGCTCATGAAACCGAGGCGCACGCCGTGCTTCTTCTCGAAGCCGTCGCGGAACTGCTCGCGCAGCTTGAGGATGGCGCTCATGTCGACCTCGTTGAAGGTCGTCAGCATCGCGGCCGTGTTCTGCGCCTGCTTCAAGCGCTCGGCGATGCGCTTCCGAAGCCGCGTCATGCGCACGCGCTGCTCGCGCTCCACGGCCGCGCGCGACGTCGCTGCGGGTTGAGGCGCTGAAGCAGGTTGCATAGCCGGCGCGCGCTGCGTCATGCCGGTGCGGGCGGATGCGGGCTTTTCCATATAGGCGAGCACGTCGCCCTTGGTAAGGCGCCCGTCCTTGCCGGATGCGGGAATGGCGGCCGGCTCAAGCTCGTTCTCCGCCACCATCTTGCGCACGGCGGGCGAGAGCGCCGCTGCCGGTGCAGCGGACGCAACCTCGCGCGCGGCAGCCGGCGCAGGCCTGGACGCGGCGGTCGAGGGCGGCGCCGATGCTGCGGGCTTGGCGGGCGCGGGCGCCTTGACGGCGCCGGCAGCGGCGCCTTCGGCGATCACACCCAGGATCTGGCCGATCTCGACGTTGCTGCCCTCGTCGGCGCGGATCTCGGAGAGCGTGCCGGCGGCGGGCGCGTTGACCTCCAGCGTCACCTTGTCGGTCTCGAGCTCGCAGAGCGGCTCGTCCTTGGCGACCGCCTCGCCCACCTTCTTCATCCACTTGGCGACGGTGGCTTCGGTGACGGATTCGCCGAGGGCGGGAACTTTGATGTCGATTGCCATGGCTAAGCCGGACGACGGACTACAGACGACGGACGACAGAATACTGCTCGCAGTTCATCGCCGCCTGATCCTCATCTGTCGTCTGTCCTCCGTTGTCTGTCGTCTGCCTACAACGTCAGCGCCTCGTCGATGAGCTTGGCCTGCTCCTTGGCGTGGCGGCTGGCGAGGCCCGTGGCGGGCGAGGCGGCGGCGCGGCGGCCCGCATAGCGCGGACGGCCGCGCATGCCGACCTTGCCCATGGTTTCCTCGATCAGTGGCGCGACGAAGGACCAAGCGCCCATGTTCATCGGCTCTTCCTGGCACCAGACGATCTCCGCCTGCCGGGAGCGGCCGAGATCGTTGGTCAGCGACTCCACCGGGAAGGGATAGAGCTGCTCCACGCGGACGAGGACGACATCGTTGCCGAGCTTGCGCTCGTCGCGCGCCTCCAGGAGATCGTAGTAGACCTTGCCCGAGCAGAGCACGACGCGCTTGGTTGCCGCGTCCGGGGCGAGGCCGGCGCCGGTGCCCTCGAACAGCACGCGGCGGAACGACGAGCCGGGGCCGAAATCCGCGAGCTTCGAGACCGCGAGCTTGTGCCGCAGCAGCGATTTCGGCGTCATTACGATCAGCGGCTTGCGGATCTTGCGGCGCATTTGCCGGCGCAGCACGTGGAAATAGTTCGCCGGCGTGGTGCAGTTCACCACCTGCATGTTTTCCTCGGCGCAGAGCTGGAGATAGCGCTCGAGCCTCGCCGAGCTGTGCTCGGGGCCCTGGCCCTCGTAGCCGTGCGGCAGCAGCATGACGAGGCCGGACATGCGCAGCCATTTCGATTCGCCGGCGGCGATGAACTGGTCGATGATCACCTGCGCGCCGTTGGCGAAATCGCCGAACTGCGCCTCCCACAGCACCAGGCAGTGCGGCTCGGCGAGCGAATAGCCGTACTCGAAGCCGAGCACCGAGGCCTCGGCCAGCGGCGAATCGATGATCTCGACACTGGACTGGCCCGACTTGATGTTGGCGAGCGGGATGTGTTTTTGCTCGTTCTCCTGGTCGACGAGGACGGCGTGGCGCTGCGAGAAGGTGCCACGTCCGCAATCCTGGCCCGAGAAGCGCACCGGCGTGCCTTCCGCGAGCAGCGTGCCGAACGCGAGGGCCTCGGCGGTGGCCCAGTCGATGCCCTCGCCGCTCTCGATCGCCCTGCGCCTGGCCTCGAGCTGGCGGGCGATCTTGCGGTTGAGATGGAAGCCGTCGGGCACCGCGGTAAGACGGCCGCCGACGAGCTTCGCGGTTTCGAGCGGCACGGCGGTTTCGCCGCGGATGTATTCGCCGCGCGCGGCCTCGAGGCCGGTCCAGGCGCCTTCCAGCCAATCCGCCTTGTTGGGGCGGAAGTTCCGCGCGACCTCGAAGTCCTCTTCGAGCTTGGTCTCGAAGCTGGCGATGAGGGCGCCCGCCTCCTCCTCGGACACCACCTTCTCGGACGCGAGCTTCCGCGCGTAGACGGTGCGCGTCGTCGGCTGCTTGGCGATCGCGCGGTACATGAGCGGCTGCGTGAAGGCCGGCTCGTCGCTTTCGTTGTGGCCGTGGCGCCGGTAGCACCACATGTCGATGACCACGTCCTTCTGGAATTCGTGGCGGAACTCGGTGGCGACGCGCGCCACGTGAACGACGGCCTCGGCGTCGTCGCCGTTGACGTGGAAGATCGGGGCCTGCACCGACTTGGCGACGTCGGTGCAATACGGGCCCGAGCGCGAATTCGCCGGGTTGGTGGTGAAGCCGATCTGGTTGTTGACGATGAAATGGATCGTGCCGCCGGTGCGATAGCCCTTGAGCTCGGAAAGCGCCAGTGTCTCGGGCACGAGGCCCTGACCGGCGAAGGCGGCATCCCCGTGCAGCAGCAGCCCCATCACCTCGCGCCGCGCGCGGTCGAGCTCCCCGCGCTGCATCTGCTTCGCGCGCACCTTTCCGACGACCACGGGGTTCACCGCCTCGAGATGCGAGGGATTGGCGGTGAGCGAAAGGTGCACGATGGTGCCGTCGAAATCGCGGTCGGAGGACGTGCCGAGGTGGTACTTCACGTCGCCCGAGCCCTGCACGTCCTCGGGATTGGCGGGATTGCCGCTGAATTCCGAGAAGATCGCGCGGTACGGCTTGCCCATCATGTTGGCCAGCATGTTGAGCCGGCCGCGATGCGGCATGCCGATGACGATCTCCTTGGTGCCGAGCTGGCCGCCGCGCTTCAGGATCTGCTCGAGCGCCGGGATCGTCGTCTCGGCGCCCTCGATGCCGAAGCGCTTGGTGCCGGTGTATTTCTTGTCGAGGAAACGCTCGAACGTTTCCGCCGCGGTGAGCCGCTCCAGGATCGCGCGCTTGCCGACGACGGTGAAATCGGTGCGGTTCTCGACGCGCTCGATGCGCTCCTGGATCCAGAGCCGCTGCGCCGGCTCCATGATGTACATGTACTCGACGCCGATGCTGCCGCAGTAGGTGCTGACGAGCCGGCCGAGGATCTGGCGCAAGGTCGCCGTCTCGCCGAAGCCCAGGATGCTGTTGATGAAGATCGGCTGATCGAGCTCGGCCTCGGTGAAGCCGTAGCTCGTGTAGTCGAGGTCCTTGTGATACTTGCGCTCGGTGATGCCAAGCGGATCGAGATTGGCGATCAGGTGCCCGCGCGAGCGGTAGGTGCGGATCAGCATGAACGCGCGGATCGAGGCGAGCGCCGCCGCGCGGAGCCGCTCGGCCGACGCAGCGGGCTCGGCGGCGCCGTTGCCTTGCGCGGGCGTCTTGGCTGGCGCGGGAGCGCCGTCGGCGCCGATCACGCGCGTCGAGCGCGGCGCCCAGGCGGGCCCGCTCAGCTCGGCCAGGGCCGCACGCTCCTCGTCGCCGAGCGCCGCGAAGAAGGTGCGCCAGCCCGGGTCGACGGCATTGGGATCGCGCAGGAACCGCTCGTAGAGCTGCGAGACGAAGATCGCGTTGCCGGCGTAAAGGAACGAATCGGCGATCCGATCGCTGCGGGCGCTGCCTTGGGCACCATCCATGGTGTGACACTCCGGGCGTCAGGTTTTGCACCCTAGAACTTCCAGCGCGGGTTGCAAAATTCGCGCAGCGCCGGCCTCCGCCCCCGGCGACCTCGTACGTAGTTACCGCTTCATCAGTTTCAACATGGTGGAACCCAGGGCCGCCGGCGAGTCGGCCACCGCGATGCCGGCACTCTTCATCGCCGCCATCTTGTCGCCGGCGGTGCCCTTGCCGCCCGAGATGATGGCCCCGGCATGGCCCATGCGCCGCCCCGGCGGGGCCGTGACGCCGGCGATGAAGCCCACGACCGGCTTCTTGACTTTCGCGCGTTTCAAGAACTCGGCGGCCTCTTCCTCGGCGCTGCCGCCGATCTCGCCGATCATCACGATGCCCTCGGTTTCGGCATCGCCCAGGAACAGATCGAGGCAATCGATGAAATTGGTGCCGTTGACCGGGTCGCCGCCGATGCCGATGCAGGTGGATTGGCCCAAGCCCGCCGCGGTCGTCTGCGCCACCGCTTCGTAGGTGAGCGTGCCCGAGCGCGAGACGATACCGATCCTGCCGCGCTTGTGGATGTGGCCCGGCATGATGCCGATCTTGCACTCGCCCGGCGTGATGACGCCCGGGCAGTTGGGGCCGACGAGGCGCGATTTGGCACCGTTGAGCGCGCGCTTCACCTTCACCATGTCGAGGACGGGAATGCCCTCAGTGATGCAGACGATGAGCGGCATTTCGGCCGCGATCGCCTCGAGGATCGCGTCGGCCGCGAAGGACGGCGGGACGTAAATCACCGAAGCGTTGGCGCCGGTGGCGGCCACCGCCGCGGCGACGGTATCGAACACCGGCAGATCGAGATGCTTGGTCCCGCCTTTTCCGGGAGTGACGCCGCCCACCATTCTCGTGCCGTAGGCGATCGCCTGCTCGGAATGAAACGTGCCCTGCGCGCCGGTGAAGCCCTGGCAGATGACCTTCGTGTTCTTGTCGACCAGCACGGCCATCTCAAGCGGCCTCCCTGACGGCCTTGACCACTTTTTCGGCTGCGTCGGCGAGATTGTCCGCCGAGAGGATCGGCAGGCCGGATTCGGCCAGGATCTTCTTGCCGAGCTCGACATTGGTGCCTTCGAGGCGGACGACGAGCGGCACGTGGAGCGCGACTTCGCGCGCGGCGGCGACGACGCCCTCGGCGATCACGTCGCAGCGCATGATGCCGCCGAAGATGTTGACCAGGATGCCCTCGACGTTGGGGTCGGAGAGAATGATCTTGAACGCGGCGGTGACGCGCTCCCTGGTGGCGCCGCCGCCGACGTCGAGGAAATTCGCCGGCGCGCCGCCATAGAGCTTGATGATGTCCATCGTCGCCATGGCGAGGCCGGCGCCGTTGACCATGCAGCCGATGTTGCCGTCGAGCTTCACGTAGTTGAGCGAGTTTTTGGCCGCCTCGAGCTCGGTCGCATCTTCCTCGTCTTCGTCGCGGAGCTGCTCCAGGTCGGCGTGACGGTAGAGCGCGTTGTCGTCGAAGTTCATCTTGGCGTCGAGCGCCACCACATCACCCTTCCCCGTGACGATCAGCGGGTTGACCTCGACGAGGCTCGCGTCGAGTTCGTTGAAGGCCTTGTAGAGGCCCTGGAGCAGTCTGGTGCCGGACTTCACCTGCTCGCCCTCGAGTCCAAGGCCGTAGGCGATGCTGCGGCAGTGGTGGCCCTGGAGGCCGGTGACGGGGTCGATGACGATCGTCTTCATCTTCTCGGGGTGCTTCGCCGCCACCTCCTCGATGTCCATGCCGCCTTCGCTGGAGGCGATGATGGTGATGCGGCTGGTGGCGCGATCGATCAGCATCGAGAGATAGAGCTCGCGCTTGATGTCCGCCCCTTCCTCGATAAAGACGCGCTTCACTTCCTTGCCGGCCGGCCCGGTCTGCTTCGTGACCAGCACGCGGCCGAGCATCTTGGCGGCGTTCGCCTTCACCTCGTCGATCGATCTGACGACGCGGACGCCGCCCTTGCCGTTGGGATCGTCCTTGAAGCGCCCGGCGCCGCGGCCGCCGGCGTGGATCTGCGACTTCACGACCCAGACCGGGCCGCCCAGCTCCTTGGCCGCGGCTTCGGCCTCGGCCGGCGTGTAGGCGACCTTGCCGCGCGGCACGGCAACGCCGAATTTCCTGAGCAGGTCCTTGGCTTGGTATTCGTGGATGTTCATATCCGCCCCGTCCCAGCGCGCCGCGGCTACGCTGCCGCCAGCATCTTCTTGGTGAGATCGACCAGGCCCCTCACCGCGCCGACCGAGTGGTCGAACATCTTCTGTTCGTCGGCATCGAGCGAAATCTCGACGATCTTCTCGACGCCGCCCGCGCCGATGACGACGGGCACGCCGACATAAAGGCCGTTCACGCCGTACTGGCCGGTGAGATAGGCGGCGCAGGGCAGCAGGCGCTTCTTGTCCTTCAGGTAGGACTCCGCCATCGCGATCGCCGAGGCCGCCGGCGCGTAGAAGGCCGAGCCGGTCTTCAAGAGATTCACGATCTCGGCGCCGCCGTCGCGCGTACGCTCCACGATCGCGTCGAGCTTTTCCTTGGTCGTCCAGCCCATCTTGACGAGATCGGGCAGCGGGATGCCGGCGACGGTGGAGTAGCGCACGAGCGGCACCATCGTGTCGCCGTGGCCGCCCAGCACGAACGCGCTCACGTCTTCGACCGAGACCTTGAACTCATCGGCGAGGAAATGGCGGAAGCGGGCCGAATCGAGCACGCCGGCCATGCCCACCACCATGTTGGCCTTGAGGCCGGTCACGTCCTTCATGGCACCCACCATCGCATCGAGCGGATTGGTGATCACGATGACGAACGCGCCCGGCGCGTTCTCGCGGATGCCCTTCCCCACCGCGGCGATGACCTTGGCGTTGATGCCGACGAGATCGTCGCGGCTCATGCCGGGCTTCCTCGGCACGCCGGCGGTGACGATGCACACATCGGCGCCCTTGATGTCGGCGTAGTTCGCGGTGCCCTTGTAGGCGGCGTCGTAGCCCTCGACCGGCCCGGCCTGCGCGATATCCAACGCCTTCCCTTTGGCGAGGCCTTCGGCATCGGGGATGTCGAGCACGACGATGTCGCCGAGCTCCTTCATGCCGGCGAGCAAGGCCAGCGTGCCGCCGATCTGGCCGGCGCCGATGAGGGCGATTTTCTTGCGAGCCATTGGATGTCCAGTGCGCGTTGCCTTTTGAGGGCGCCGGGCGGGCGCCGCGGGAACGAACAGCGGCGTTTCGCCGGCTCCGAGCGGGACCTCGGCGCGGCGGAAAACGCGGCCGGATTAAGCGGATGGACGGCCGTGCCCTCTAGCGCGAAACCGCGCATCGGGCAAGGGGACATGGCCGCACAGATGCACGGGGTGCGCGGATGGCGGAACGGAAGCGGGCCGGCCATCCCCGCGTAGGGTGCCTACTAGTACCCGCGCACCGGATCGACGATGTTGAGCAGCGGCTCGCCGGCGCGCAGGCGGCGGAGGTTCTCGACGATCTGATCGGCTGCGGCCATGGGATCGGTCACGCCGGCATTGTGCGGTGTCACGCGGATCTTGGGATGCGTCCAGAATCGATGATCGGCCGGGAGCGGCTCCTGGCGGAACACGTCGAGCTGCGCTGCCGCGAGGTGACCGCTGTCGAGCGCAGCGACGAGGTCGGACTCGACGACGTGCCCGCCGCGCGCCGCATTGATGACGACGGCACCCTTGGGCAGCGCCGCGAACGCGTCCGCGTTGAGGATGCCTTCGGTCTCGGGAGTCAGCGGCAGGAGGCAGACGACGATCTCGCTGCGCGCGAGGAACGGAGCGAGGCCTGCACGCCCGTGGAAGCTCTCGACGCCCGGCACCTGCTTTGGCGTGCGGCTCCAGCCGGCGAGTTTGAACCCGAACGGCGCGAGCTTGCCGGCGAGATCGCGGCCGATCTCGCCCAAGCCGAGGATGCCGACGCGCCGGTTGGCGCCGGCGGGCTCGCCCGGCAGCCCTTTCCATTTGCGCTCGCGCTGGAATGCATCGTAGGCGTCGGCGTTGCGGTGATAGCGCAGCACGGCGAGCGCGCAATATTCGCTCATGCGGTTGACGAGGTCGGGCACCACGAGACGCGCGACCGGCACGTGCTTCGGGAGCAGCGTATCGGCGAAAACGTGATCGACGCCCATGCCGAGCGAGAGGATGAGCCGCAATCGCGGCAACTTCGCCAGCAGGCCGGCCGGCGGCTTCCATACCAGCGCCGCCTCGATCGCGGCGAGCTCGCCCGCATCGGGCCAGACGCGCACCTCGATCGAGGGATCGAGCGCGGCTAGGCGCTTCTCCCAATCCGCCTTGCTGTCGGCGTTGCTGTGGAACAGCAGCTGCAACGGCGTCACGGCGCGAGCGCGTTCTTGATCAGGAAATCGGCGATGGCGGCGGCGTTGATCTTGACCGCCTTCATCTCCTCGCCCGCCACGGCCTGCCCCACCAGCACCGAGCGCTCGATATCGACCGGCTTGATCTTGAAGACGCCGCGCACGCCCTTGAGCCCCGGATAGTAGGCGGGGTCGACCGCGCGGACCTTCTTGCCGAGCCGCTCCAGCACTTGGGCCTCGTCGGCGGCCTCGACCTCTTTCTCCGCGACGAGCTTCCAATCGGCGTGGCCGCCGGCCGCCGCGGCGATGAGGCGCTCGACCGCGGCTGCGCCCGAATCCTCGGCCACGCCGACCTTGTAGACGTGCTTGGTGAGCCCGTGGTCGGCGCCCCACTTCTCGAGGCTCTTGCTCTTGGCCACGTAGACGACCGGCATTCGCTTTCCTCCCGCGCCCAGCCCGCGCTTGCCGCGCGCCGCGCGGGCGGTTACATCGGCGCAAGATATCCGCCGCGCAACCGGGAGGGAAAGCGCCAAATATGACCGAATCCATGCGCGCCGTTTTCATCGACGGCCATGCCGGACTCGCCTCGGTGAAGGTCGGGACGCGCCCCAAACCCGCGCCGGGACCGGGCGAGGTGCTGATCCGCATCGCCGCCGCCGCGGCGAACCGCGTCGATCTCTACATGTGCAAGGACGGGAGCGGGTTTCGCCATGCGCTGCCGCTCACCCTCGGCGTGGACGGCGCCGGCGTCATCGAGACGGTCGGCGCGAAGGTCGAGACGCGCAAGGCTGGCGAGCGCGTCGTGATCTATCCGGCGCGCTTCGGCCTCGACGAATTCAGCCGGCGCGGCGACCAGATGCTCTCTTTCTCGCGCACCATTCCGGGCGAGAACATCGACGGCTGCATGGCCGACTACATCGTCATGCCCGAGGAGTGCGCGTTTCCGATCGCGCCCTCGCTCGCGTTCCGCGACGCCGCCGCGCTGCCGACCGCGTATCTCACCGCCTGGCGCATGGTCGTGACCGCCGGCGCGGTGACGCAGAAGGATTGGGTGCTGATCCACGGCGTCGGCGGCGGCGCCTCGCTGGCGGCGCTCCAGTTCTGCGCCATGCGGCGGGCGCGCACGATCGTCACCTCCTCGTCCGACGCGAAGCTCGCGGTGGCGCGGCGCTACGGGGCCGAGGTGCTCGTCAACTACCGCAAGCAGGACGTGCTCGAGGAAGTGCGGCGCGTGACGGGAAAGCGCGGCGTCGACGTCGTCGTCGAGAACGTCGGCGAGGCGACCTGGGACCTTTCGCTGAAGGCCGCGGTGGGCGGCGGGCGCATCGTCGTCTGCGGCGCCACCAGCGGGCCCAACCCCAAGGCCGATCTTCAGCGCGTGTTCATCCGCCAGCTTTCGATCATCGGCGTCACGATCGGCAATTTCGAGGAGTTCCGCTCCTTGATCGACGCCGCCGAGCGCAAGCTGTTCGTGCCGCACGTCGACCGCGTGTTTCCGCTGGAGCAAGTGCCCGCGGCGCTGCGATACATGGATGAGGGCGCGCAAACCGGGAAGATCGCGATTTCCGTGAACCCGGATTTGGGCGCGTAGCCGTCTTCGCAACCGAATACGTCATCCCGACCGGAGCGCGGCGCCTTCGCCGCGCGGAGTGGAGGGATCGCGACGCAGGCGCGCGTGGCCGCTGCACCGCGATCCCTCCGCTTCGCGAGCCGCGAAGGGCGGCTCGCTTCGGTCGGGATGACGGCGACTAGGCGGGGCGGTGCTTCAGCCAATCAAGCGTGGCGGGAATCGCTTTGTCGTAAGAGGTCGTGTGCAACGGGCCGAGCAGCCGGGCGAGCTTCGCCGCGTCGTAGCGGATCGGCTGGAGATAGTGCGGCAGCATGGGCAGGAATTCTCGCGCGCCGCGATTGACGAGGCTGACGAGCCGCATCAGCACCGTCCCTGCCGTGCGCAGCTTTACCGGCCGGCCGAGATGGCGCGCCGCGATCGCCGCCGCCTCGCGGCCGGTCAACGGTCCGCTTCCGGGAAACACCCAGCGCTCGCCATAGGCCTCGGACCGGCGCGCGAGCGCCACGACGAGCCGCATCGCGTCGGGTACGTAGATGTATTCGCGCGCAACCGTCTTCGGCCCGAGCCAGTTCATCGCGCGGCCCTTGGCGGCGTCTGCGAGCGGCTGCTGCAGCGCGCTCGTCTCGACGTGGGGACCGAAGAAATCGGGCAGGTTCACGACCGCGGCGCCGGCGCCTTCAAGGACGCTCTCGGCCGCGCGCCGCGCCTCGATGTAGGCGTTGCCGCCTTCGCGCGGATGCGCCTCGTCGAGCGGGAGGCGCCGGACCGGCAGATAGGCCCAGAAGCTCGAAACGTGGACAAGGCGCGCGCCGGTGCCCATGACCGCGACCGCGATGTTTTGCGCGGCGGGCGCGTGATTCTTGATCTCGCGCGCCGGTAGCCCGATGCAATCGATCACGAGGTCGCAGCCGGCGACGGCCTGGGCGATCGCGCGCGCATCGAGCGCATCGGCCGGCGCCTTCTCGATCGCGGCGGACGGAAACAGCCGCGCGAGCGCCTCGGCCCGCCGCGCGATCACGCGCACGCCGATGCCCGCTTCCGCAAGCTCGGCGGCGAGGTGAATGCCGGTGGCGCCGGTGGCGCCGACGATGGCGGCCTTGGCGATCGCGAGCGTCACACCCTCACCACGCCGCTCTCGTCGGCGATGAAGTCGAACGCGGCGGCGAGCAGTGCGCGCGTGTAGGCCTCCTTGGGCCGCGAGAGGATTTCAGCCGTCGGCCCCTGCTCCACCACCTTGCCGTCGCGCATGACGACGACCTGATGGCTCATCGCGCGGATCACGGCGAGGTCGTGGCTGATGAAGATGTAGGCGAGGTTGTGATCGCGCTGCAGTTTTCTCAGCAGGTCGATCACCTGCACCTGCACCGAACGGTCGAGCGCCGAGGTGGGCTCGTCGAGCACGATGAGCTTCGGCTTCAGGACGAGCGCCCGCGCGATCGAGATGCGCTGGCGCTGGCCGCCGGAGAATTCGTGCGGATAGCGGTGGCGCGTCTCGGGATCGAGGCCGACTTCCTCGAGCGCCGCCACCACCATTGCGTCGCGCGCCTCGTCGCTCTCGCCGATGCCGTGGATTTTGAGCCCCTCGGCCACGATCTCGCCGACCGTCATGCGCGGCGAGAGGCTGCCGAACGGGTCCTGGAACACGATCTGCATCTGGCGCCGGATGGGGCGCAGTTCGCCGTACCGCAGCGACTGGATGTCGCGCCCGGCGAAGACGATCGGCCCCTTGCTCTCGACGAGGCGCAGCAGGCCGAACCCGAGCGACGACTTGCCCGAGCCGCTTTCGCCGACGACGCCGACCGTCTCGCCGGCGCGCACGCGGAACGCCACGTCGTCGACCGCCTTCACGTGATCCACCGTGTGGCGGAAGATTCCGGCCTTGATCGGGTACCAGACGCGGAAGCCCTGGGTCGCCATCACCTCCTCGGCGCCGTTCACCACCGGCGCCGGGGCGCCCTTGGGCTCGGAGGCGAGAAGGCGCCGCGTGTAGGCGTGCTTGGGCGCGCGGAACACGTCGGCGACCGGGCCGGTCTCGACGATGAGGCCCGACTGCATCACCGCCACGCGGTCGCAGGTGTGGCGCACGAGGCCGAGATCGTGCGTGATGAAGAGGAGGCCCATGCCGAAGCGCTGCTGCAGGTCTTTGAGGAGCTTCAGGATCTGCGCCTGAATCGTGACGTCGACGGCGGTCGTGGGCTCGTCGGCGATCAAGAGCTCGGGGTCGTTGGCGAGCGCCATCGCGATCATCACGCGCTGGCGCTGGCCGCCCGAGAGCTCGTGCGGATAGGCGCCGAGGCGCTTGGCGGCCTTCTGGATGCCGACCAGTTCCAGGAGCTCGAGCGTGCGCGCCCGCGCCGCGCCGCGCGAGAGGCCGCGGTGGACGATCAGCACCTCGTTGATCTGCTTCTCGATCGTGTGCAGCGGGTTCAGCGCCGTGAGCGGCTCCTGGAAGATCATGCCGACGCGGTTGCCGCGGATCGCGCGCAGCTTCGGCTCGGGCGCCCCCATCAGCTCCTCGCCCTTGAACCTGATGCTGCCGCCGGGATGATGCGCGGCCGGATAGGGCAGGAGCTGCAGCACCGAGAGCGCCGTCACCGATTTGCCCGAGCCGCTTTCGCCGACAAGCGCCAGCGTTTCGCCGCGCTCGATGCGGAACGAGACGCCGCGCACCGCATCGAAGCGCGCCTGGCCGGCGCGGAACTGGACCGAGAGGTCCTTCACCTCGAGCAGCGGGCCCTTGGCCATTACGGTATCGCCCCGCTGGCCGGCGCAGCCGCCGCGGCGGGCAGTGCGGGCTGCGGCTCCGCGGCCGGCGCCGCCGCGAGCGCGGATTTGCGCGGATCGAAGGCATCGCGCACCGCCTCGCCGATGAACACCAGCAGCGAGAGCATGAGGGCCACGATGACGAAGGCCGTGATGCCGAGCCAGGGCGCAATGACCGCGAATTCCTTGCCCTGCTTCGCGAGCTCGCCGAGCGAGGCCGAGCCGGGCGGCAGGCCGAAGCCGAGGAAGTCGAGCGCCGTGAGCGCGCCGATGCTGCCCGACGTGATGAACGGCATGAACGAGATGGTCGCGACCATCGCGTTGGGCAGGATGTGCTTGAACATGATCGCGGCCGACGAGGCGCCCATCGCGCGCGCGGCGCGCACATAGTCGAAGTTGCGCGCGCGCAGAAATTCGGCGCGCACCACGCCGACCAGGCCCATCCAGCTGAACAGCAGCATGATGCCGAGCAGCCACCAGAAGTCGGGCTGGATGAAGGCCGAAAGGATGATCAGCAGATAGAGAAGCGGGACCGAATCCCAGATCTCCATGAAGCGCTGGAAATAGAGATCGACGCGGCCGCCGAAATACCCCTGCACCGCGCCGGCGATCACGCCGACGATGCTGGAGAGGATGGTAAGCACGAGCCCGAACAGCACCGAGATGCGGAAGCCGTAGATGACGCGGGCCACGACATCGCGCGCCTGGTTGTCGGTGCCGAGCCAGTTCTGCCACGACGGCGGCGTCGGCGCCGGCCGGGCGAGCCCTTTAACCGGTGAATTGTAGCTGAAAGGGATCAGCGGCCAGATCATCCAGCCTTTCTTCTTGATCTCGTCCTGAATGAACTTGTCGGAATAATCCGCATTGCCGGGCAGGTCGCCGCCGAACGTCTTCTCGGGATAGTCCTCGAGCACCGGCGCATAGAGACCGCCGTCATACCAGACCAGCAGCGGCCGGTCGTTGGCGATGAATTCGGCGAACAGCGTGAAGACAAAGAGGAAGAGGAAGATCCAGAGGGACCAATAGCCGCGCCGATGGGCGCGAAAATTGGCCAAGCGCCGCGCCGTGATGGGCCGGATGCGCCACCACAGGAACGTGTGATCGGATGCGAGACGAGGCGTCATCCGGCGCGCGCCTCGAAATCGATGCGCGGATCGACGAGCACGTAGGTGAGGTCGGTGATGAGATGCGTGACCAAGCCGATGAGCGAGAACACGTAGAGCGCCGCGAACAGCACGGGATAGTCGCGCCCGATCGCGGCTTCGAAGCCCAAGAGGCCCAGCCCCTCGAGCGAGAACATCACCTCGATCAGCAGCGACCCGGAGAACAGGATGCTGATGAAAGCGCCGGGAAAGCCCGCGATCACGATCAGCATTGCGTTGCGGAAGACGTGGCCGTAGAGCACGCGCCGCTCGCCCAAGCCCTTTGCGCGCGCGGTGACGACGTATTGCTTCCTGATCTCGTCGAGAAAGCTGTTCTTGGTCAGAATCGTGAGCGTGGCGAAGCCGCCGATCATCATCGCGATGACCGGCAGCGCTATGTGCCAGAAATAGTCGACGATCTGCTGCCCCGTCGAGAGCTCGGCGAAATTGTCCGAGACCAGGCCGCGCAGCGGGAACCATTTCACGATGTTGCCGGTGGCGAAGACGATAATCAGCAGCAACGCGAAGAGAAAGCTCGGAATCGCGTAGCCGACGATGATGGCGCCGGACGACCAGACATCGAACCGCGATCCGTCCTTGACCGCTTTCATGATGCCGAGCGGGATGCACACGAGGTAGGTGAGAAGCGTGGTCCAGAGTCCGATCGAGAGCGAGACCGGCAGCCGCTCGATGACGAGTTCGATGACGTTCTTGCCCTTGAAGAAGCTCTCGCCGAGATCGAACGTCAGATAGTTGCGCATCATCAGCAGAAAGCGCTCGCCGATCGGCTTGTCGAGGCCGAGCTGCTTGGCGAGCTTGTCGCGCAGCTCCTTCTCGAGCCCGCGGCCGGATCGCGAATCCCGCCCCTGGTCGGGCGCACTGCCCTGCACCTCGCGGCCCTCGGCGGCGCCGGTGCGCTCGCCCATCGAGGGGCCGCCGCGCATCTCGGAGATGACGCGGTCGATGGGCCCGCCTGGAGCCATGTTGATGATCACGAAGTTGATGACCATGATGCCGACCACGGTCGGCACCATGAGCAGCAGCCGGCGGACGATGTAGGCGAACATGCGGCTCAGGTCTGGCTGCGGATGCGCCCTTTGAGCCGCTCCGCCTTGCCCGCGTCGTACCACCAATTGATCCAGGACGTGCCGCGCCGATGCGGCTGCGAAACCCCGAATTTGTCCCAATAGATCATGCGGTCCGAGGCGACGTGCCAGCTCGGCACCACGAAATGCTGGTGCAGCAGCACGCGATCGAGCGCCTTGCAGCGCAGGACCAGTTGTTCGCGGTCCGGCGCGTTGATGATGAGGTCGATGAGGTCGTCGACGGCCGGATCCTTGATCCCGATCGTGTTGCGGCTGCCGACGGTGTCGGCCGCTTTCGTCGACCAGAAGCTCCGCTGCTCGTTCCCCGGCGATTCGGACTGGCCGAAGCCGTCGGTGATCATGTCGAAGTCGAAATTCTCGACGCGCTTCTGATATTGCACCGGATCGACCAGCCGCAGTTCCGCGACGACGCCGACGCGCTTCAGATTGGCAATGTAAGGAAGATAGACGCGCTCGAAAGTCGGCGAGCCGGTAAGGATCTCGAAGCGGAACGGCTTGCCCTCCTTGTCCGCGAGATCGCTGCCTTTGAACTCCCAGCCGGCCTGCTTGAACAGCGCGAGTGCCGGACGCGCGCCCTCGCGGATATTGCCGTCGCCGGCATAGACCGGGAGCGTGTAGGGGTCCTTGAACACCGGGTCCGGAACGCGACCCTTGAAGCGCTCCAGCAGCTTCAGCTCCTCGCCCTCGGGCAGGCCGGTGGCCGCCATTTCCGAATTGGCGAAGAAGCTCGTCGTGCGCTTGTACGCGCCGTGGAAGAGATTCTTGTTGGTCCACTCGAAGTCGAACATCAGCGCGAGCGCGCGGCGCACGCGCCAATCCTTGAACTGCGCGCGCCGCGTGTTCATGACGAAGCACTGCATGCCGGCGGGCCGCGAGTGCGGCACTTCGCGCTTGACGAGCAGGCCCTGGCGCACCGCGTCCGTCTCGTATTGAGTGGCCCAGGCGAGCGCCTGATTCTCGAGGCGGTAGTCGAACTCGCCGGCCTTGAAGGCCTCGCGCGCCACCGTCGCGTCGCGGAAGTAATCGAGGCGGATGATGTCGAAGTTGTTGTAGCCGCGGTTCACCGGCAGATCGGCGGCCCAGTAGTCCTTGACGCGCTCGAAGACGATGTAGCGGCCCGCGGCCAGGTCGCCGATCTTATAGGGACCGTTGCCGAGCGGGCGATCCAGCGTCACCTGATCGAATTGACGGCTTGCCCAGTGGGCTTTCGAAATCACCGGCAGCTGCCCCATGATCAGCGGCAGCTCGCGATTGCCGGCCATGCGGAACGTGAACTTGACCGCGCGCGGGCCCATCGCTTCCGCCTTCACCGCGTCATAGTAGTATTGACGGTAGAACGGATGCGCCTTGTCGCTCGTGAGCGTCTGGAACGTGAAGATCACGTCGTCGGCGGTGATGGGCGAGCCATCGTGGAAGCGCGCGCGCTCGTCGAGCTCGAAGGCGACCCAGGATCGGTCTTTCGGCGTCTCGATCGTCTTGGCGACGAGGCCGTACATCGTGAACGGCTCGTCGGCCGCGGGTTTCATCAGCGTGTCGAACACGAAGCCCGATATGCCAGTCGCCGGCGTCCCCTTGAGGACGAAAGGATTGAGGCTGTCGAACGTCGCCCCCGCGGCGCCCTGATACATGGCGCCGCCCTTGCGTGCGCCCGGATTGACGAACTCGAAATGCGCGAAATCCACCTTGTATTTGGGCGGGCCGTGCATCGCCATGCCGTGGCCCTTGTAGACGTCCGGCTCCGACGTTTGCGCGCGCGCGACGCGCGGTCCCAGCGCGGAGACGGCGGCAAGCCCGGCCGCGTTGCGGCCCAGGAGCGTCAGGACGGCGCGGCGAGACGGCATGGCATTCCCATCGGCTCGATCGGATGACTGTAGACCATCGTTGCGCCGTGGCGAAAGTATGTCCGTTGCTTCAACAAGCTGCGATGGGGCTCGCCCCGCGCGTCTATGGCTGGCTGCGGATGCGGCCCTTGAGGCGCTCCGCCTTGGCGGCGTCGAACCACCAATAGCGAAACGACGTTCCGCGCTGGTGCGGCTCGGGCAGGCCGAACTTGTCCCAATAGAGAATGCGGTCCTTGTCGATGTGCCAGGCCGGCACCACGAAATGATGGTGCAGCAGCACGCGGTCGAGCGCGCGCGTCCGGGCGACCAGCTGTTCGCGATCGGGCGCGTTGATCACGAGATCGATCAGCTCGTCGATCGCCGTGTCCTTGACGCCGATGTAGTTTTGGCTGCCCTCGGTCTCGGCGGCGGCGCTCGACCACATCGAGCGCTGCTCGTTGCCCGGCGATTCGGATTGGCCCCAGCCCGAATTGACGAGGTCGAAATCGAACTTCTCGACGCGCTTTTGATACTGCGTCGGGTCGACGAGGCGCACGTCCACGACGATGCCGAGGCGCTTCAAATTCTGCGCGTAGGGCAGGATATAGCGTTCATCGGCCTGCGACTGCAGCAGCGCCTCGACGCGCATCGCGCTGCCGCCCTTCATGAGACGCCCATCCTTGAATTCCCAGCCGGCGTCCTTCAGCAGGGCCAGCGCCTGGCGCAGTCCATCGCGGATGTTGCCGTCGCCGGCATAGACGGGCAGCGTGTAGGGCTCCTTGAAAACGCTCTCGGGCGCGCGGCCCTTGAAGCGCTCGAGGATCTTGAGTTCCTCGCCCGCCGGCAGGCCCTCCGAAGCCAGCTCGGAATTGGCGAAATAGCTCCTGGTGCGGACGTACTGCCCGTAGAAGATGTTCTTGTTGGTCCACTCGAAGTCGAACACCAGCGCCAGCGCGCGCCGCACGCGCCAGTCGGCGAAATTCGGCCGCCGCGCGTTGAACACCAGCGCCTGCATGCCCTGCGGGCGCGTGTTGGGGACCGCGCGCTTGATCAACAGGCCCTCGCGCACGGCGGCCGTGTCGTACTGCGTGGCCCAGGCCAGCGCCTGGTTCTCGTCGTGGTAGTCGTATTCGCCGGCCTTGAACGCTTCGCGCGCCACCGTCTCGTCGCGATAGTAGTCGACGCGGACGAGGTCGAAATTGTCGTAGCCGCGCGACGCGGGCAGGTCGGCGGCCCAATAGTCCTTGACCCGCTCGAAGGTCACGTAGCGGCCCGGGGCCACCTGCCCGATTTTGTAGGGCCCGCTGCCGAGCGGCGGATCGAGCGTCACCTTGTCGAACTCGCGCTTCGAATAGTACGCCTTCGAGATCACGCTGAGCTGCCCCAGGATCAGCGGCAGCTCGCGGTTGCCCGCTTCCTTGAACGTGAAGCGCACGGTGAGCGGCCCGGCGCGTTCGGCCTTGACGACGTCCTTGTAGTATTGCCGATAGAAGGGATGCGCCTTTTCGCCCACAAGCGTCTCGAACGAGAAGATCACGTCGTCGGCGGTGACCGCCGAGCCGTCGTGGAAGCGCGCGCGCTCGTCGATCTCGAACGCGGCCCAGGCGCGGTCTTTCGGCGTCTCGATCGTCTTGGCGATCCAGGCATAGTAGCTGAAGGGCTCGTCGTCGCCCGCGCGCATGAGCGTCGCGAAGACGAGACTCGCGACGCCGCCCGCCGCCGTCCCTTTCAGGATGAACGGGTTGAGGTTGTCGAACGTCGCGGCGCCCACCGCCTCCCAGATCGCGCCGCCCTTCGGCGCGTTCGGGTTGACGTAGTCGAAATGGGCGAATCCCGGCTTGTATTTGGGCGCGCCGTGCATGGCGATGCCGGGGCCCTTTATGGTTTCGTCCGCCTGCGCGAGCGCCCTCGGCCATGCCGAGACCGTGACGGCGCCGCCGGCGATGCCCGCGAGCGCGCGTCGGCGGGAGAGCTTCGGGAGCATGGGTTTCACTCCTTGAGCAGCGCCAGCGCCGCGGCGTGGACCTCGGGATTGGCGCCGGCGAGGAAGGTTTCGCCCGAGCTCGTGGTGAGCGGCGCGCCCGACCAGTCGGTGACGACGCCGCCCGCCTCCTCGACGATAGGCGCGAGGGCGAGAAAATCCCAGGGCTTCAGCAGCGCGTCGGCCATGAGATCGACGTTGCCGCTGGCGATCATGCCGACGGCGTAGCAATCGACGCCCCAGCGCGTGAAGGCGCAGGCGGCCGCGAGCCGCCGGTGCTTCGGCGCCTTCCAGCCGGTGAACATGTCGGGCGTCGTCGAGCAGAGGATGGCGCTCTTGAGCGGCGCCGGCGGCTTCGCGCTCGCGCGTTTGCCGTTGAACAGCGTGCCGTGCCCCTTCAAGCCGATCCAGCGCTCCCTCTGGATCGGCTGATCGAGAATGCCGAGGATCGGGCGGCCGTTCTCGCAGAGCGCGATCAGCGTGCCGAACAGCGGCACGCCGCAGAGGAACGCCTTGGTGCCGTCGATGGGATCGATGACCCATTCGTAAGCTGCGTCCGCGCGCGAGCGGCCGTGCTCTTCGCCGTGGAGGCCGTGCTCGGGAAACTCCTGCGCGATCAAAGCGCGGATGGCGGCTTCGGCCTCGCGGTCGGCCCTGGTGACGGGGCTGCCGTCGCCCTTGATGTCGACGCCGATGCCCGAGCGGAAATAGGGGCGGATCACGCGTCCGCTCGCGTCCGCCAGCGTGTTGGCGAAGGCGACGAGGTGCTCGGGATCGAGCGCGGTCATGGCCGGCGGCGCCGCCAGATGGCGGAGCGCCGGCGGCGCGGCATCAGTTCTTCTTCTCTTGCGCGGGCGGCGCGGCCGGCTGCTGGCCTGGCTTGGGCGGCTCGGCTTTTTTCTCGTCGGGCTTCGGCGCCGGCGCGTCGCTTTTCTTCTCGGCGGCGGGGAGCGGCTTCGGCTGGTCGCTCAGCGTGCGCAGATAGGCGATGACCTGCGCGCGCTGCTCGGCGTTGGGCAGGCGGAACGCCATCTTGCTGTTCCGGATCATGCCGGCCGGATCGGCGAGGTATTTGAACAGATCCTCGTAGGACCACTCGCCGCCGGCGCCCTTGAGCCCGTCCGAATAGGCGTAGCCGGCGACGCTGCCCTTCTTGCGGCCGACGACGTCGTAGATGTTGGGGCCGACGCCGTTGGCGCCGCCCTTGGTGAAGGTGTGGCACGAAGCGCAGGCGCGCGCGCGCGATTCGCCGGCCTTGGGGTCCGCCGCCGCGAGCAGCTCGGCCACCGGCTTCTCGGGCTCTTTCGTGTCGGGCGCTTGGGGTCCGGTCGTCTCCGCGCCGGGCTTGTCGCGGGGCGGATGGAACGGCGGCACCAGCGTGTTGCCGATCTTGGCGATCACCATCATCGACAGCAGCGTGAGCAGGATGGCGCCGGCGATCTTGTTGAATTCCATCGGTGTCTCTCGAAACTCGCGCAGTCCGCCGCGCGCTCCGGCGCCGCGATGGCAAGACGGTTTTCCGTGGGCGCGGAAGGTTATATGGTCCGCGCCTCTCAGCGTCATCTCCGAAGCCGCGCGGAAATACGGCCTTCGCGCGGCATAGTGTCGCAAATTCCGAGCAGGATCAGCAAGAGCCGACGTGGCGAATCCGATCGTCATCATTCCCGCGCGCCTCGCGGCGACGCGGCTCCCCGGCAAGGCGCTCGCCGACATCCACGGCACGCCGATGATCGTCCACGTCTGGGGCCGCGCGGCGGCGGCCCGGTGCGGGCCGGTGATCGTGGCGGCAGGCGATCGCGCGATCGCCGACGCCGTCGAACGCGCCGGCGGCCGCGCGGTCATGACCGGCGCCGCGCACCCCTCCGGCACCGACCGGGTTTTCGAGGCGCTCGGCAAGATCGATGCCGCCGGCACGCACGACGTGATCGTGAACCTCCAGGGCGATCTTCCCGCGATCGACCCCGCCGACGTGCGCGCGGTGCTGGCGCCGCTGGCCGATCCCGCGGTCGACATCGCGACGCTCGTCGCCGAGTGCCGCGAGGAGTACGAGCGCCGCGAGCCCGGCGTCGTCAAATGCGTCATCGCCTTCGCCCGCGGCCGGCGCGTGGCGCGCGCGCACTACTTTTCGCGCGCGCCGGTGCCGGGCGGCGACGGTCCGCTCTACCACCACGTCGGCATCTACGCGTTCCGGCGCGCGGCGCTGGCACGCTTCGTATCGCTGCCGCCGAGCCCGCTCGAGCGGCGCGAGAAGCTCGAGCAGCTGCGGGCGCTCGAAGCCGGCATGCGCATCGACGCCGCGCTCATCGACAAGGTTCCGTTCGGCGTCGACACGCCCGCCGACCTCGAGCGCGCCCGCGCCCTGCTTGCTCCGAAAAGATAAGTGAACAGGAGGCGTGGAGACGGGAGAAGAGAAGAAAAGAAAGGAAGCGATTGAACCACGGAGGACACGGAGGACACGGAGAAGAAAGGCAACAGGTTGCGCGCTAAGGCGCGCGCGGACGGAAGAATAGGAGCTCGACACGCCTTTGCGCCGCCCCTCGCGGCGCATTCCTTTTTCCTCTCCCTGCCCTCTGTGCGCTCCGTGGTTCATCCCTTTCTTTCTTGTTTCTCCCCGGCACCCCGGCTCCTGTTCCCTTCGCTTCCCTCGCGCGCGCAAGCGTGCTAACCGCCGCTTCCACACCTGACGACACTCCAATCCCCATGCCGACCCCAGCCAACCGCATCGCCTTCCAGGGCTACCCGGGCGCCTACTCGAACCTCGCCTGCCGAAGCGCGTTTCCGGGGATGACGCCGCTTCCCTGCCCCTCGTTCGAGGACGCGTTCGCCGCGGTGCGCGAAGGGAAGGCGCGGCTCGCGATGATCCCGATCGACAATTCGATCGCCGGGCGCGTGGCCGACATCCACCACATCCTGCCGCATTCGGGCCTCCACATCGTCGGCGAGCATTTCCAGCGCGTCGAGCACTGCCTGCTCGCCGTGAAGGGTGCCAAGCTCGAGGGCCTGAAGGAGGCGCACAGCCACGTGCACGCGTTGGGCCAGTGCCGCAAGGCGCTGAAGGCGCTCGGCCTCAGGCCCGTCGTCCACGCCGACACCGCCGGCGCCGCGCAGGACGTCGCCGCCTGGGGCGATCCCGCGAAAGCCGCCATCTCCTCGGGCCTCGCCGCGGACATCTACGGGCTCAAGATCGTCAAGAAGAACATCGAGGACGCCGATCACAACACCACGCGCTTCCTGGTGATGAGCAGGCGCGCGAAGCGGCCGCGGCGCGGCGACGGTCCCTGCGTCACCTCGTTCCTGTTCCGCGTGCGCAGCGTGCCGGCCGCGCTCTACAAGGCGCTCGGCGGCTTCGCCACCAACAAGGTGAACATCACCAAGCTCGAGAGCTACATCCTCGAGCTGTTCACCGCGGCCCAGTTCTACGTCGAGGTGGACGGCCACATCGACGACGAGCCGGTGCGCTACGCGTTCGAGGAGCTCGGCTTCTTCACGACCCACTTGAAGGTGCTGGGCGTTTATCCGGCGAGCCCGTTCCGAAGGACGGGGAAGGCGTAGGCGAGGCGCCGAACGCGTAGGGGCGCGCTGCGCGCGCCCTGCAACCACCGCAAAGCGCAGGAAGGGATGCACGCGTATGCCTTAGTCCATGCTGGACCGGCGGAGACAGGGCGCGCAGCGCGCCCCTACGCGTGAGACGGTTGACCTCCGCGGGATGCAAACCAAGATTACGCGCGGCGATTTTTCGAAACCGCAGGGGAGCACCGCGATGATCGACGTCCACTACTGGCCCACGCCCAACGGCCACAAGGTGACGATTTTCCTCGAAGAGGCCGGCCTCGAGTACAGGCTGGTGCCGGTCAACATCGGCAAGGGCGAGCAGTTCACGCCGGCCTTCCTCCGCATTTCGCCCAACAACCGCATGCCGGCGATCGTCGACTTGAAGCCCAAGGACGGCGGCGCGCCGGTCGCGGTGTTCGAATCGGGCGCCATCCTCATCTATCTCGGCGAAAAGACCGGGAAGTTCCTGCCCGGCCCCGACAAGGTCCGCCCGCGCGCCGCGGTGATCGAATGGCTGATGTGGCAGATGGGCGGCCTGGGGCCGATGTCGGGCCAGGCCGGCCACTTCCTCAACTACGCGCCCGAGGACATTCCGTACGGCAAGAAGCGCTACACGCAGGAGGTGAACCGCCTCTACGGCGTGATGAACAAGCGCCTGGCCGAGCGCGACTATCTCGCCGGCGACTACTCGATCGCCGACATGGCCTCCTATCCCTGGGTCGCGATCTGGAAGCGGATCGCCCAGACGATGGACGAGTTCCCGCATCTCGAGCGCTGGGTGGAGCGCATGAAAGCGCGGCCCGCGGTCGACCGCGCCTACAGGGCCGGCGAGGCGATCTCGCCGCCGCGCACCGGCGGCATGAGCGAGGAGGAGAAGAAGGTGCTGTTCGGCCAGACCGCGGCGAGCGTCCAAGCCGCGGTGCGGCCCTAGTGGCACCCGGTTTCGGATGACCACCGGGGGCCCCGTCTCCCGTAAACATCTGTAGGCATTCGTAGACATTCCGCGGACATTGGCGGGGCTTTCCCGCCGCCGGCGCGCGCGGAAATTCCGCGGAGTGTCGGCAACTGTCAGCACGTCCGCTGCGCCGAGGGCCGGGCGGCTCGTCGCCGACCCCTCCCCCTCAAGCACCTACATTCGCCTACATTCACCTACAATCACCTACATTCACCTACTGGAGTGACCCCTTGAAGTGAGACACGGAAACCGTGGACAGTTCTCAAGGGAGAAGAGGATGTCCAAGGGGCAAGCACGTGTCTTCAGCCGGGCGTTCAAGATCGCGGCGGTCGATCGGAT